>Ga0326727_10000105_pt1 | contig 363281 bp, 328 predicted proteins | sample MB2enrmetagenome_FD_207643 | JGI IMG/M metagenome (GOLD analysis project Ga0326727, IMG submission 207643) | Lab enriched peat soil microbial communities from McLean, Ithaca, NY, United States - MB29MY | ecosystem: Environmental > Terrestrial > Soil > Wetlands > Peat | place: USA: New York...
ACCTGCCGCGATGGACGACGCCGAGAGGTCACGGATGCGCCGCGAGATCCTGGACGACGTGGGCCAGCTCCTGCGCGAGCAGCTCGCCGCCGAGGAGTGGGGGCGCGTGTTGATCGAGGTGGCGCGCGACGGGGCGGAGCCGGTCGTGGCCGGCATCGAGGTCGAGGACATCGTGGGCGACGAGGCGAAGGTCGACGTGGCCTTCGGTGAGGAGTCAGCACGATCGCTGCTGCCCGTCCTGGCGAAGGCGACCGAGGCGCTCTGCGAGCTCGAGGGGGTCGAGCTGGACGACGTGTCAGGCGGCACGTTCGTGCGGCAGCGCGCGGGGGGCTTCGCGTGGCTGCCCGGGCTGGTGCATCTCCCGAGCCCCCTGCTGGAGGCGGAGTGGGACGAGCTCCGGGCGAAGCTGGAGGCCAGGAACACGGCGCTGGAGGAGCGGTTCGCCCTGACCCGGGCCGATCGCTACGACATCGACCTGGAGAACGAGACCGTCGTCTTCTCGGAGGCAGGTCAACCGAGCGTGGTCGCGCGCGCTGTCCTCATCGCAACCTACTCGTTTGCCTCCCGGGTCTGGGCCTGGGGTGGATACAACAAGAACGTCCCGGCCTCCGTCCGTCGGGCTTCGGCGGCTCTGGCCGATGCCGTACCGCAGCGCGACATCTGGGAGGTGTCGACGCCGGTCTTCGCCACCGACGAGCCGACGGCGTGGGTGCTCGCTGCCCTGGTGTGCGACCGCTGTGGCGGTCAGGGGGTTCACCGCGCGCCGATCGAGGGCGGGCGCGCGTTCCTGCTGCTGCGCGACGTACGCAAGGCGTGACGTCAGTGCTCGCCGCCGCCCCCTCCTCCTCCTCCGCCCCCACCCCCACCAGTCGGCCCCTCCTCCTCGTCCTCCGCGTTCCAGTCAGCCCCCCGTCGACCCAACTTCGTCGCCGAGGCGGCGAGCTTCTCGCGCTGATCGGGGTGCAGAAGCGGGAGGAGCTGCCCCGTGAAGGCGATCTGTCGGTCCAGACCGTCGTGCGCCGACTTGATGGCCGGCTGGAGGGCCTTCGTCGCGTCGAACGTGTCTGCCTGGAAGGCCGAGAGGACCGAGTCGACCAGCTTGTTCAGCTCGTCACGCGCAGCAGTGGGCGCGGGTTGCTTCGCCAGCAGCGCGCCGACCTGCTTCTGCTGTCCGGCGTCGAGCCCCAGCTCGCTCGTCATCCGCTGTAGTTTGCGCGCGGCCCAGTCGGTCGCGCCGCCGTCCCGCGCCTTCATCTCCGCCTCCCGGGCTGCCGTTCGGGCGTGCACGGCGTCCGTCAGCGCCTTGCGCTGACCCGCATCGAGGGCGTCGTGCAGCCCACCCAGCGCCGTGGCCTGCTTGCCGACCATGCCTTTCATGGCGGTATCGAGCGCGCTCTCGTCCGGCTGGAGCTTCGTGGCGTCGAGCTTTCCTGCCCGGACCTGCGCCGCCAGGTCGCTCGAGAAGGCCTTCATGGCGTCGCGCGGGCCAGTCTCCCGGTCCCGGAGCTGCTCCTCCAGCGCCGTCAGCTTCGTCTTCTGGGCGTCGCTGAGCGACAGGTCGTGCGCCGCACGAAACAGCACCCCGTCGACGCCGCCATGCCCCGGCCCTCGCTCCGGCCCGCGGGGCTTCTCGGCCGCGGTCGACGCGGAAGGCGCGGCCTGGGAGGGCGCCGGGGAGGAGGTGGTAGCCTGCGCAACGGCGCTGGCCGAGGGAGCAGGGGTGCTCTGGCCCCCCCCGCTGCTGCCGTTGTTGCACCCCGTACCCGCCAGGATCGCGATGGAGGAGACCAGACAGACCGCAGACCACCCGTGATTCATGAGCGTGACCTCAACAGGTTGAGATGCCGTTGACCAGCAGATGTGACATGGGGGTGGCTAGGGGTCTCTTCTCGGCCTCGTGCTGGGGGGGGCCGCCACCGTTTGGGCACTTCCCCGCCGGTTCTGTTAATCTAACCTTTGTGCAGCCGGACGTCTTGATCCCGGTCGAGCCCCGGATCATCGGGCGCTACGCCCTTTACGACGAGATCGCGTCGGGCGGCATGGCGACGGTTCACCTCGGGCGGTTGCTCGGCTCGGCAGGGTTCTCGCGGACCGTGGCCATCAAGAGGCTGCACCCACAGTTCGCCAAGGACACGGACTTCGTCTCCATGTTCGTGGACGAGGCGCGCGTGGCGGCCCGCATCCACCACCCCAACGTCGTGTCGACGCTCGACGTGGTCTCCACCGACGGCGAGCTCTTCCTGGTCATGGAGTACATCATCGGTGAGTCGCTCGGACGGCTCATCCCCCTGACCCGCCAGAAGGGCGAGCGCATCCCGCCACCAGTTGCGGCCACCATCATGGCAGGCGTGCTTCACGGCCTTCACGCCGCGCACGAGGCGCGGGACGAACAAGGGGTACCGCTCGGCATCGTGCACCGCGACGTGAGCCCGCAGAACGTCATCGTCGGCGTCGACGGGACGGCGCGTGTGCTCGACTTCGGTGTCGCCAAGGCGGCGGGGCGCCTCCAGACCACACGCGAGGGACAGCTCAAGGGCAAGATCGCCTACATGGCCCCGGAGCAGATCCAGGGCATCGTCGATCGCACGACCGACGTCTACGCGGCGTCGGTGGTGCTCTGGGAGACGCTGACCGCCAAGCGCCTGTTCCACGGAGAGAGCGAGGTGGAGGCCATGCGCAAGGTGCTCGATGGCCGCGTCGAGCCCCCGAGCAAGTACGCGGCGGACGTGCCGCCCGCCCTGGAGCAGATCATCCTGCGGGGCCTCGATCGCGATCCGGCAAATCGGTTCCCCACCGCCGGCGAGATGGCGCTGGCCATCGAGGACGCGATGCCGATGGTCGCGGCCTCGAAGATCGGTCGCTGGGTGGAGCAGACCGCTACCCAGCGGCTCGCCGCGCGCATCGAGCGCATCGCGTCGATGGAGAGCAACTCGGCCATCCGGGGCCCAGGATCGGCCAACGAGCAGCAGCTGACGGCCGCCTTCCCGAAGCCCCTGTCCGAGGCCGTGTCCGCACCGAGTGGGGGGAGCGGCGTCAGTGGCGTGGTCTCTGCCCCGCTACTTGCGCCCCAGCCAGCGCCTCCCGTGTCGCCAGCCGGCCCGTCCAGGGCAGTGCTCATCGCCGTCGGCCTCGCGGTCGTGGCGACGGTCGGGGCTGTCGTGGGAGGGGTGGTGCTGCTGAAGCAGAAGGGTCACGGTTCGGCCCCGGTGGGGACGCTCTCGCCGGCCTCGACCGAGTCGAACCTGCCCGTCCCGCCGCTCGACTCTGCGTCCACCCTGGCGCCGACGTTGCCGGCAGAGTCTCCGGCGGAACCCACGGCGCCGGTGGCCACGGTCGCCGTCACGGCGCTTCCTTCAGTCGCGCCGGTGAAGCCACCACCTGCGATTCCACCGGTGGGCGCGGCGCCCGCTCACACCCAGGTACCCGTTCCCCAGGCCCGTCCAACGGCGCAGGCACCCACCGGCCCCCATCCTGCCACCGACTGCAACCCGCCCTACTACTTCAACGCGCAGGGCGATCGGATCTTCAAGAAGGACTGTCTGTGACGGCGCGGATCCCTCGTGTGTGTGTCGCAGCGTGCGCCTTCGTGACGCTGTCGATCGCTGCGACACCGGCGCGCGCTGAGCCGACGAAGGCGCAGTGCATCGACGCCAACGCCCAGGCGCAGAAGCTCCGGCGGGAATCGAAGCTGACCGCGGCTCTCCAGCAGCTGGAGATCTGCAGCGACGCGAGCTGTCCGGCGATCGTGCGCAGTGACTGCACGGCGCGGCTCGACGAGGTGCAGAAGGCACAGCCCACCCTCGTGCTCGACGTGAAGAGCCGCGCGGGCGACGACCTCACCGACGTGAAGGTCACGATGGACGGAGAGCTCTTCGCCACCAAGCTCGATGGCACTGCCCTTCCGGTGAACCCCGGTCAGCACACGTTCGGCTTCGAGGCTCAGGGGTTCGAGCCCCTGAGCAAGGTCTTCGTGCTCAAGGAGACGGAGAAGGGTCGTCGAGAGCGCATCGTGCTTCGCCCGTCTGTGTCGGCGGCGGCCACCCCCACGACCGAGAGCCCCTCTCCGCTGCCCGACCTGCCCCCCACCACCGACCAGTCGTCGTCCGGATTCGGGGCGCAACGCTGGCTCGGGGTGATCACGGGCGGCGTCGGCGTGGCCGGGATCGCCGTGGGGAGCGTGTTCGGGCTGATGGCCTCGTCGCAGTGGAGCGCGCAGCAGAGCGCGTGCGGCAGCCCCACGAACTGTCCCAACCACAGCGGCGCGGTGGCGGACCACTCCAACGTCACGACGGACGGGACCATCTCGACGTGGACCTTCATCGGCGGCGGCGTCCTGCTCGCGGCGGGGGCTGCCCTCTTCCTGACGGCGCCCTCGCACTCCGCGAGCCCGTCATCGGCACTGGTGGTCTCGCCAGGGGTCGGTCCAGGCCTGGCCGCGGTGGAGCTGACGGGGAGCTTCTGATGAGGCGAACCACTGCCGCTCTGCTGCTGGCGGGGATTGGCCTCGGCGTGTCCGCGGTCGCCTGTACCAGCCTGCTGGGGGTGTCCGACGTGCCGGACGCCGAGGACGGGAGCACCGGGGACGCCACGCTCGACACGACAGGCGATACCGCGGATGGCGCGGCGGACACAGCCATCGCGGTGCACGACGGTGGCGCTGATGCGAGCGACGCGAGCCTCGAGGCGTGCGCACCGGCCCAGTCCACCCGCTGCGACGGGCTGCAGGTACAGGTCTGCGGCGCGAACGGCCAGTGGACAGAGGCGGGCGCGGCCTGCCCGTACGTGTGCGACGACGGCGGCTGCACCGGGGTCTGCGCCCCGGCCACGGGGCGGTGCGTGGGCCTCGCTCCCCAGACGTGCGGTCCGGACGGCAACTGGGGAGAGGCAGGCGCAGCTTGCCCGTATCTTTGTGACGCCGGGACCTGCACCGGCTCGTGCGCTCCGAACACCGTCCAGTGCGGGACGACGGCCGAAGGTGACGGCGGCGACGGTGGCATTCTCGAGAGCATCAACACCTGCAACGGGGCCGGGCAGCTGAGCGTCCTGCCGTGCACCCAGCCCGCGCCCGACTGCACGTCGACCGGTGCCGGGCCCACCTGCACCTGCACCGGGTCGCTTTGCAGCGGCCAGTGCGCTCACCTCCAGACCGATTCTGCCAACTGCGGCACGTGCGGTCACAGCTGCCTCGGGGGCCCGTGCGTCGCCGGGGTCTGCCAGCCGTTCGCCCTCGCGACCGGCCAGCAGGGTCCCTACGACATCGCGATCGACGGCACCAACGTCTACTGGGTCAACAACGGGGGCGGCACTGTCCGGGAGTGCGCGCTCGACGGGTGCAACAACACTCCTACGACCCTCGCGTCCAACCAGAGCAGCCCGAGCGGCATCGCCGTGAGCGCGGGGACCGTGTACTGGGTCAACTACACGGCTCCCGACGGCGGGGCCGGCAGCGTCATGTCCTGCGCCGCTGCCGGCTGTGGGGGGCACCCGACGACGCTGGCCAGCAACCAGAACGCTCCCACCGCGGTCGCCGTGCAGGGCACAAGCGTGTTCTGGACGAGCATTTCCGGGACCACCCAGTGCACTGCGTCCTCCTGCACGCCAGCCTCGTTCGGTCCGGGCGGTGTCGACATCGTGACCGACAGCACTCACGCGTACTGGACGGATCCATCCATCGGGCCGGTCAAGTGCGCGCTGACCGGATGCGGCGGCAGTCCGACGACCGTTGCCGGGGGTCAGTCCGGAGCCTGGGCCCTCACCGTCGACGGCACCAACGTCTACTGGACCAACCTGACGTTGCAGACCGTGTCCAGCACTCCCCTGGGCGGTGGCGCGGTCACGACGCTCTACCCCGCCCAGTCCGGTCAGCGCCCCTACGACGTGGCGGTGGACAGCACCACCGCCTACTGGGTGGACTTCGCTCTCGGCACCATCTCCAGCTGCACCATCGGAGGCTGCGGGGGCAGCCCCACCGTCCTCGCCTTGGGTCAGAGCAGCCCGAGCGGCATCGCGGTCGACTCCAGCGCCATTTACTGGGTCAACGACGCGAACCCCGGCAGCGTGATGAAGCTCGCCAAGTAGCTACCGCCTGTGATGGCGGGCGATGGCGCTGAGGCTCGGGCGGGTCACGCCCGGGACCTCGTGCTCCGCGAAGTACGCGCGCAGGACGTCGCGCGCGATGACGTTGGCCTTCACCTGCCAGTTGGGGCCGTTGACCACCAGCACCGCGACTGCCACCTGACGCACGCCTGGCTGCGGGTGGCTGGGCGCGAAGCCGGTGAACCAGGTGTAGTAGCGCTTGGTGTCGGCGTCGGTCAGGGTGCCAGTCTTGCCCGCCACGGTGAGCCCTGGAAGGAACGTGCCCCCCTTGGCGTCATGGAACGCGCGCCAGCTCGTCCCCTCGCCGACGGTGTGCTCCATCATCGTGCCCAGCTGCGCGGCGGTCTCGCGACCCACCACGCGGTGGGTCGATGGAGCGTCGGGCGCCGACCAGGCGACCGTGCCGTCGGGGGAGACGACTCTGTCCACCACGCTCGGGCGCACGGCCTCGCCGTCGCGCGCGACGATGGCGCTGAGCTCGGCCGCCTCGAGGGGGGACAGCGTCGAGTTCCAGAAGCCAGCTGCCGTCCGCGCGAACTCCAGCGGCTCGGTGGGCACCCGGATGGAGCTGGGCTGTACGGGGACGTCGAAGGCCATCGGCTGCCCATAGCCAAAGCGGTGCGCCATCACCTCGAGCTGCGTGGGTGCGAGGTGCTGCCTGGCCAGCCGCGCGAACACGGTGTTGATGCTGCGCCCCATCGCGCCGGCGAGCGTCGTGCACCAGCGATCCCGCTGCGGATCGTCGATCAGGTCGGCCGAGTTGATGCGCTGCTCGCCGCCGGAGTAACACTGCTTCGTGTCGGGCCCGAGGTGGGCGTCCTCGACCAGCGCGGCTGCGGTGACGACCTTGAAAACGCTCGCGGACGGCGCGGTCGCCTCGGCGCAGAGATCCCGCGCCGGCCCCTTCTCCACATGGCTCGCGTACACGAGCAGCTTGCCCGTCGCGACATCCATCAGCACGACGGCGCCCTCGGGAAGGTGATGTGCGCTCAGCAATCCGAGCGATGTTCGCTGCAGGTCCGCGTCGAGCGTCAGCTGGGCAGTCCCCGTCGAGGCTGGCGCGGTCACTGCGCCGTCCGCCGCGCTCACGTGGATGAGATCGAGCCCCGCCACGGGACTGGTCTCGGGTCCCTGCGGCTCGGCCTCGTGCGGAGCCAGCTCCGGGTGCGCGAGCGAGGGCACGGAGACCTCCCCCGACGGCCCTGGCGCCTCCGGCGGCGGCTGCCGCTGCCGGCACGCGAGGACGGTCACGGTGAGGAGAGAAGCGCCTGCCACTGCAGTGAGCACCGTGCGACGCATCGCGTAGGGTGTGGCATGGCCCGGGCAAACCGGGCAAGAAATGGGCGAGCACCCTCGCGGACCGTCGCCCGATGAGGCATACGTGGGCACATGCTCCGCACGGTGCCGCTCGCGCTGGCGCTCGCGACCCTCGTCGCCGCGCCGCTCGCCATGGCCGACACGCACGTCCTCGCCCCCGCGGGGGGCGGCCTCGCCTCGCTCGACGTCAAGGTCAGCCTCGCGGACGCGAGCGTGGACGCAGGTGGCGCGCGCATACCCATCGTGCTCTCCCGTGCGCAGCTCCCGGACGAGAAGGACGTCACCGTGGAGGTCATCGCCATCGGCGAGGGCAAGCACGTGGTCCACGTGAAGGTCCCGGCCAAGGACGTCGAGGGCCTTGCCTGGGAGGCGCTGCTCGCGGCGGGCCAGAAGCAGCCCATCTTCGCCGGCCTCACCGGCTACGTGACGGGGGACCCTGGTGAGCGCACGGGCCGCCAGGTCGACGTAGTCCCCGGGAGCGCGACGAGCTTCGTGCTGGTGAGCGACATCCGGGAGGACCTGCGCATCTGCGGACAGCCCGCGACGATGCTCGAGCCCCAGGCTCTCTACCCCGGCACCCTGGAGCTGCGCCCCACGACGGCGCAGCGCCTGTCCGCGGAGCAGCAGGAGGGGGCGCAGGTCGTCGTCGCCGGCGACGCGGGGCCGGCCGCGGCGCCCGCCCTGGCGCAGCTGCTCGTCGCACGTGGGTCCAGCGTTCCGGGCTCGCGCGGTCTCGAGCTGACGGATGGGGACCCGCGCACCGTGTGGACCGAGCGGCGCCCGCGCATGGGGCAGGGCGAGTTCGTGGTGATGTCGGCCCCCCGTGACGTGCCCATCGCCCGGATGCAGGTGGTGGTCTCGCCCCCGGCGGGGAGCGAGGCGAGCGCCGACAGGAACGGCGCAGCGCCGAAGACGTTCTATCTGGTGACCGAGACGGACACCTTCGAGGTGACCCTCCCCGGCGACGCCTGGTCGAAGCCGGGCGAGGCCTACGAGATCGCCTTCCCCCATCCCATCGCCTCCTCGTGCCTCGCGCTGGTGCTGAACGACGCGTACACCCGCGGGCTCGCGCATCCGGACGTGGGCGTGGCGGAGCTCGTGGCCTACAGCGAGTTCGACGCGCCCGGGGCCACGCTCGACGACGTGGCCAGGAAGCTCTCCGGGGAGCGCGCGCTCGCCGCCGCCCAGGTGCTCGAGCGCGCCGGGCAGAAGGCGCTGCAGGCCGTGCAGGCCGCCTACGGCGCGCTCGACGCGCGGGGCCGCGCCGGCGCCATCGACGTCGCTGCGAGCCACGAGGACTGCGTCGAGGCAGCGCCGCTGCTGGCGCGCGGGCTCTGCGAAAAGACAGGTGAGGCCTCGCGCAAGGCCCGCGAGAAGCTCGAGCGATGCAAGGGAGCAGCCGGGGTGCTGGCGACTGTGATGCGCAGCGACGCCGCCTCCCGGGCGTGCATCGCGCCGACCCTGGCGGTCCTCGCGCGCGCCGATGCGCTGGAGCCCATTGCTGACGCGCTCGCCGGCACCGGTGACGCAGACCGGGAGACGCGGGAGGTGCTGCGCGAGTCGTTCGCTGCGGCGCTCGAGTCGGCGCCGTCCCGGCAGCTGGCGGAGCTCCTGGGCGAGGGTCGTCGCCCCGCGGGCGCGCGGCTGGAGATGCTGCGGGCCGCGGGGGCGCGCGTCACCGAGGTCTCCGCGGAGAGCGACCGTGCGCTGGGGGAGGTGCTCTCGGGGACCCCGCCGATGCGGGTGCGCTACCTGGCGCTCGGGCCGCTGGGGGAGCTGGCGCGCGCAGGGGACCACGCGGCGGCGACGCGCATCGCCGACTCCATCACCCGCGACGCCGAGTGGCCGGTGCGCGCGCGCGCCGCCGAGCTGGGGGCAGCAATGCCCGAGGCGCAGGCGGCGCTGGTGAGCGCTGCGCACGATCCCGAGCCCCGCGTGCGCGAGGCCGCCCTCCAGGCGCTGTCGGCCTCGGCACCGCCCGCGGCGGCGGTGGACGTCGCGCGGTCGGCCCTGTCAGGGGACGCGTGGCCCTTCGTGAAGGCACAGGCTGTTGGGGTGCTCTCCAAGGCGCCACCCTCGGGCGACGTCGACGACGCGCTCCGCAAGGCGATGCGCGACGCATCGGGACGGGTCCGCGCCGCCGCGCTGGTGGCGGTCGCTCTCCGTCACACGCGGCAGCTGCGCGACGCCGTGCGGGAACGACTGGACGACATGGACGAGGACGCAGAGGTGCGCGCTGCGGCGGCTAGCGCGCTGGGCGCGGTGTGCGATGTGTCCTCGGCGGACCGGCTGACCGAGCTGGCGCGAGGGCTCGGCGTGGCTGGTTCTTCGGAGGAGGAGCAGCAGGTCGCGCTCGGTGCCCTGGTGGGCCTGGCCGCCCTGCAGCCGCTGGACCTGCGCGGGCGCCTGGCGCCCCTGCTCGCTCCGTCTGCCCCGCCATCCCTGCGAGCGGCGGCCGAGAAGGCGCTGGCGGCGCGGGGCGCCTGCCGGTGACGCCGATGGCTGCTCTGCGCTAGTCCCTTCCCATGACCGACCCCACGCGCATCTCCCCGAAGGAGGCGAGCGCGAAGCTCGCCGAGGGCTGGACCTACGTCGACGTCCGCACCACGCAGGAGTTCGAGGCGGGCCACCCGCCTGGAGCCGTGAACGTGCCGCTCATGCACGCGGGGGCGGCGGGCATGGCCCCGAACCCGGACTTCCTGCGCGTGATGCGCGCCGCGTTTCCGCTCGACGCCAGGCTGGTCGTCGGATGCAAGGCGGGCGGTCGGTCGTTGAGGGCGGCGCAGGCACTCCTCGGCGCCGGGTACACCAGCGTGCTGGATCAGCGCGCGGGGTGGGACGGTGCGCGCGATCCCTTCGGGCAGCTCACCGAGCCGGGCTGGTCGCGAGCGGGTCTGCCCGCCGAGCAGGGGCAGCCCGCTGGTTGCTCGTGGGACGAGCTGAAGAAGAAGGCGGAGTGATCATCATCCGCCCCGCACGCGATCGTAGTCCGCCGCGGCGTGCTCGACGACATCCAGGTCCCGCGCGGCGCGCTCCGCCTCGGCGGCCAGCTCCGCCGTGAACAGGGTCAACCCCCAGATGCCGTTCTCCCGGCGCCGGAACGGGTAGCGCGTGCCCCGGGTAGTGACGACGGTCGCCCGCTCCCCGGCGATCTCCACGCTCGCGACCCCCGAGAGGTCCCGCTCGAGGCGGGCGATCCACCCGCGGCTCGCCGCCATCAGCGCGAACACGTCCGCACCATCCGGCGCCTCCGCCTCCTCGCGCCACGCTTCGAGCAGGCTCGCCTGTTCGCCAAGGGGGTAGCTCGTGCGCACACGCTCGCACGCCTTCCGGCGCATGTCCCGCACGGAGTAGGCCGCCCACTGCGAGTCGGTCTCCAGGTACGCGAACGCGTCCCTCGGGTGTCGCTGGGCGATGGCGTAGGCGATGCGTGCGTAGGCACCCTCCGGGGAAGTCTCCGGCGGGAACGGGTGCTGGCCGACCACCCTGAAGCCGACGGCGAGCGACACCGCGAGCAGTCCCCCCATGACGAGAAGCGTCCGGCGCCGCATTGCGGTAGAGGGACATACCATGTGGATGCAGTCCCGCGTCGTCGCCGTCGTTCCCGCGTGGAACGAGGCGCCGCGCATCGGGCGCGTCGTGCGAGGGATGCCGGAGTGGGTCGACGCCATCGTCGTGGTCGACGACGCGAGCCACGACGGGACGGTCGGGGCGGCGCAGCGTACCGGCGACCCCCGCCTTGAGGTCGTTCGACACGAGCGCAACCGCGGCGTCGGGGCCGCCATCGCCACCGGGTACCGACGCGCGGCCGAGCTCGCGCCCGGGCCACGCGACGCCTTCGTCGTCCTCGCCGGCGACGGGCAGATGGACCCGCGCGATCTGCCCTCCCTGGTCGAGCCCATCGCGTGCGACCAGGCCGATTACGTGAAAGGCAACCGCTTCCGCTCGCGCGATGTCGTGCGCACGATGCCGCCCACGCGCCTGCTGGGCGGCCTGGCATTCTCCTGGGCCACTTCGCGCGCCATCGGCGTGCCGGTCTCCGACAGCCAGTGCGGCTACACCGCCCTCGCCCGCGCCGCTTGGGCGCGCCTCGACCTGGACACGCTGTGGCCGGGCTACGGATACCCGAACGATTTGCTCTCGCAGCTCGCCCTACGCGGTCTGCGCATCGCCGAGGTGCCAGTCCGCGCCGTCTACGCCGACGAGGTGAGCCGCCTGAGGCCGCGGCACATCCCCGTCGTTGCCGCCGTCGTGGCCCGGGCATGGGTCCGGCGGCTGCGGGCGGCGCGGTCGGGGTAGGTGTAAGGGGGTACTCCGCTAGAGGCAGTGCTCGAGCGTGAGCGCCTCGCTCGTTCCGTCGGCCCGCGTGAGTGTCGACTCGCCGCAGACGCTGCTGAATGTGAGCGTCTCGGTCTTGCCGACGTCGGGGCCTTTGCTGAACGTCGTGGTCACGCTGCCGGTCGTCGGGAAGCAGCAGAGCGGCTCGGAGTAGCCCACGGAGACGAAGGTGGTGGTCGACGTGTACTGGAGCAGGTTGTGCTCCACGATGACCGTCCCGCTCACGACACGGCTGGCGCCGGCGCCGGTCACGGTGATGCCGCCGCTGCCGGTCACGACGGTGTGATCCCAGATCTTGACCCTGTCGCTGTCGAGCGCCACCGTGCCCGTCAGGTGGCTGCCGTTGATGACGAGCGTACGGCTCGAGGAGCATCCGCCGCTGCCGCACGTGGTCTCCACCCCGTCGTCGTTGGGTGCGGGCGAGACGGACGGGTCCCAGCCCGTCCCCGCACCGTTCGTGTCGTGCACGACCGCGCGGACGTAGCCGTCGGGGCCGGTGATGGTGCGGGTGTCCCCGCCCGTGGCGCTGGTACGCGTCAGCTCACAGCCGGCCGCCTGCAGCTCCATGAGCGCGTGCGTCGAGTCGCAGCTCCCGCCGTAGTTCAGGGTGAAGGGACCGCTCCACTGCGCCGAGTCGGTCTTGCCGTTCTCCCAGGTGACGCTGCACGAGGCGGGCGTGAACGAGTAAGGGTTCGCACCCGGTCCACTGAATGTCGGCGCGAGGGTGTCGCCCGAGCAGGACCAGTCCGCCGCGTAGGCGGTGCTGATCGGGTTGAGGAACGCCAGCACGCGTTCGGCGGTCGAGCTCTTCGGAGCAGGCGGGGACCACGCGAGCGCGGAGCCGCTCGTGTTATTCAGCGCGCCGCTCACGGCGCTGACCGCGACCTCCGAGCCCGATGGGCTGGAGGCCGCCGAGCCGCTGCCAGGAGAGCTGGCGCTCGAGCAGGCCATGGCGCCGAGGGCCAGGAAACCGCAGGGGAGGAACGACAGAGCACGAGAGGGGTTCATGGGGGGATCTCCTAAGGGGCCGCGGTCATGTCCGCGGGCGAGCCTCCCTAAGAGCAGCTCCCGTGCCGGCGTCCAGAGAGCCGCGTGGGACGCTGATTCGCGGGAATCACGATGGATCCCGCTTTGCGGGGCGTGGACTCCGCGTGGACCGGTGGTACGTCCCCGCGTTCCACCTTCACTGAGCGAGGCGATCGAGGACCGTCATCACGAGGAACGCCATCGCCCCGCTCAGCGGCAGCGTCAGCACCCACGCGACGACGATGTTCCCCGCCACCCCCCATCGTACCGCGCTGATGCGCTTGCTCGCGCCGACCCCCATGATGCACGCATTGATGCAGTGGGTCGTGGACACGGGGACGCCGAAGTGGCTCGCCCCCATGATGGTGAGCGCCCCAGCGGTCTCGGCGGCGAAGCCCTGAAGAGGCGAGATGCGGATTATCTTCGTCCCCATCGTCTTGATGATCTTCTTCCCGCCCGCCATGGTCCCCAGCCCGATGGCGGCGGCGCAGCACGTGATGACCCAGGTGGGGACGCTGTTTCCGGGCCCTGGGAGCACCCACGCAGGGAGGTCGGCGTGCATCGAGGCGCCGAAGGCGACGAGCGCCAGGGTGATGATCCCCATCGACTTCTGGGCGTCGTTCGAGCCGTGGCTCAGCGCCATCGCGCATGCCGAGACGAGTTGCATCCGCCGCGACGCCTTGTGGACGACGGCAGGTCGCATCGAGCGCACGATCCACAGGAGCGTGATCATCAAGCAGAAGGCGACGACGAAGCCGAGGGCTGGCGATAGGACCAGAGGAACGAGGACCTTCTCGACGAGAGCGTTCCACTTGAACGCGGAGACTCCGCTGTGCGCGACGACGGCTCCAGCCAGTCCCCCGACCAGCGCATGCGAGGAGCTCGACGGGATTCCTTTCCACCACGTGATGAGGTTCCAGGCGATGGCACCAAGGAGCGCGCCTAGGACGACGGTCTGCGACACGATCACTGGATCCGCAAAGCCGGACGCGATGGTTTTCGCGACGGCGGTGCCGGTGATCGCGCCGACGAAGTTGAAGGTGCCCGCCATCATGACGGCGGTGCGGATGGGAAGAACGCCGGTCGAGACGACGGTCGCGATGGCGTTCGCAGCGTCGTGGAAGCCGTTGATGTAGTCGAAGAGGATGGCGGTGATGATGACGACGACGAGCAGGCTAACCATGCTTCACCGCCAGATTGGCCAGCGTCTTGCTCACCGTCTCGCAGTGGTCGATGGCGTTCTCCAGGTCCTCGAGCACCTCTTTCTCGCGCAGCAGGCGCTTCGCGTCGATACCATCGTCGTGAAAGAGGGAGCTCACGGCCTCTCGGAATATGGCGTCGCCCTCCTTCTCCAGCTTGCGGAGCGCTCGCGCGTCGTTCGTGATCGCCGCGTACGCGTTCTTCCGCAGGTTCGGCATCGTCTTCTTGATGACCTCGGTGCACTGCACGAGGATCTCCATGAGCTTGCCCATCGGTTCGGTGGGGCGGTCGACGCCATAGAGGACCGCGGCGCGGATAGCCCCGTTCGTCAGGTCGAGGATGTCGTCCAGCTCGTCGGAGAGTCGCTGCAGATCTTCGCGATCGATGGGCGTCACGAAGGTCTTCGCGAGCGCTTCTTCCATCTCCCGCACGATCTTGTCGCCCTTGTGCTCGAGCTCCTGAACCGCCTCGCGCACCGAGGTCGCCGTATCCCCCTGCTCGAATCGCCGGAGCGCGACAGCGCCCGAGTGGGCGACATCGGCCTGCCCCTCCAAGAAGGCATAGAAGTGATCTTCCCTCGGAACCAGCCAGCGGATCATCCCCTGCAGACTCATGCGCCCGAGTGGACTCGATGGACCGTGGACCGTCAATGTGGCGAGCGTGTGCACAGGCCCGCGCCCCGAATCCCGCGTTGGTCTAGCATCCGTCCGGATGGGGTCCCGCACCATACCGTGGCTCGCCGCCCTCGCGGTGACGCTGTCGACCACCGCAGCGCAGGCGGGCCCCGAGACCTCCCTGCGCGACTTCGCCAGCGAGACGGTGGAGAGCGGCGTGCGCTCGGTCGGCATGGGCGGGGATGGCGCGACGACCGGCAACTACGAACGCATCCTCCGCGAGCCAGGGGCGGCATCGCTCGACGCGGGGGTGGCTCGCTACGCCGACACCGCCAACGCCATCTCGTTCGTTGCCGCTTCCTTCACGACGCCTCCGTTCTGGGACGGAGCCGCGCTCTCGGCCACCGCCCTCTCGCTGAGGGGGACCGACCTGCGCGTCTGGGACGACACCGCGCCGACGCCCCTCGCTCCCCCCTCGCTCGGGGACGGGTCGAGCCAGGAGGCGCGGTTCGTGCTGGCGAAGCCCCTCCTGCCCGGGGTCACCCTCGGGCTCATGCTGTCCTACGCCCAGTCGCAGATGACGCTGCTGCCCTTCGCGGGCACCCCTGCCATCCGCTACGAGACGTCCTGGTTGCCCTCGGGCGGCGTGGGGCTGCACTGGCGCCCGGACGAGCGCTGGGAGCTCGGCGCCCGGATCACGGCGGTGAACGACGAGGAGACGCGCGACGACGCCAGCGGCCTGCGCTCAGGGATCGTGCGCACCTACGACGCGCGCCTCGGTGGCGGCTGGTCGCCGTGGCGCGGGACGCGCCTCGACGCCGGCTTCGTCGTGCGCCAGGAGGCCAGCGGCGTGGACGCAGCGCTGCGCCTCCCGAGCACGTCCTTCAAGGGGTTCCCGACGGTGGGCGTCGAGCAGGCGCTGGTGCGCGGTCGCGTCTGGGCGCGCGTCGGGCTCGACGAGCGGACCTGGACGACGGGCCTCTCGCTGCGCGCGCGCCCGGTGACGGTCGACATGGCCTACATCTACGGAATCGCCCTCTCGCGCATCGACGAGATCTTCGGCCAGCACAACGCCAGCCTGCTGGCCACGCTGCGGGTCGACCTCCGCTAGCTCGTCGCGGTCAACGCCCCCTCACCGCATGCGGTGCGGGTCGATGATACGCTCGGGGTACTTGCGCATCGTCTCCACCCGGGTCGGCGGGATGAGCTGGTGGATGATGGGCTCCAGCGGCTTCACCACCACCGTGCCGAGCGGGATGCGGTCCTGCCCGTCGTTCGGCCCGGTCAGCACCCTGACGCGCTTGCCCGTGCTCTTCTGGTACGCCCCCAGTAGCAGCTGGTACGTCCCGGCGGTGACCGTAAAGGGCGGCAGCTGCACCAGCGTGCGGTCCTCCAGGATCTGACCGCTCTTCCAGCGGTCGGCGGGGTACATCCAGTCCCCCGGCACGTGATCCGCCGGCATCTGCGAGCTGCCCTTCACGAGGTGCACGAAGAAGTAGAGGTCCTTCGGCATCGGCCCAGGGAGCCGCCACCACGTGGTGACGAACACCTCGTGGTGCTCGAGCGTCTGGGTCGTCGTCTCCGAACCCAGCAGCTCCAGCCCGCCCTCTAGTGTCGCCTTCACGCCCCCCAGGTCCGCCGGGGGCGCGTCGAGCACCACCTCGCCCGGCGTTTGCTCCCAGAGATCGCGCCGCCGCCAGAGCGCGAGGTAGTAGCCGCTGCCCCGGGGCCACGTCCGCACGGGCACGTAGCGGTCGCGGAAGCGCGTGTCGTCCCAGATGTCCCACTGGAACGAGTTCGCGCGGTACGCGTCGCCGAACGAGCCTCCCGTCGGGTCGTCGTCGTACTCCTTGCGGACCCTGTCCTCGTCGCCGTGCGGCGTGTAGATGGTGAGGATCGCCCACTCGGGGTTCCGCTGGAAGAAGTAGTCGCGCATGTTCGACTCGAACACCTTCTGCTTGCGCCCGTCGTCGGCGTTCATGAATGCGTGCAGGCCCATGTCGTGGCGCGCGTGCGCCACCGTGTGATCCACCAGCCCCACGAAGTCGAGGAAGTCGATGTCCGGCGCGTGGTACGGCGTCGAGCCCATGTCCTGGAACGCGACCAGGCCGCCCGGGCGCTCGTGGCGCACCAGGAACTTCCCCAGGTCCGGATGGAACGTCCCCGCCAGGTCGCCGTGGCCGTTGAAGCCGTTCACCTCCTTGTACGAGAAGGCGAAGTTGGCGCGCGCGGCGATGAGCACGGCCGCCCAGGCCGCCGCGTACCCAATGGTGTACGCCGTCGACCCCTCCGGGGCCTTCTTCGTCGCGCGCAGCACCACCTCCACCAGGTTCTGCAGGCCCAGCGCCGCCAGCACGCACAGGAAAGGCAGCGCCGGCAGGTAAAGCCGGTGCCACTGCATCTCGTCGACGCCGACCATCACGATGTACGCCATGAAGGCCAGGGCGATGACCGCCATCGTCGCCGTCTCTACCAGGCGCCGGCGGCTGGCGAAGGCCAGCGGCGCGAGCACCGCGAGGAGCCCGGCGTGGTTGAACGTGAACATCCCGTGCAGGCTCTTGAGCCCCTCGCGCCACACGAGCGAGCTGGTGCTCGTCTTCGCGTAGAAGGTGTTCGGGACCAACGACCCGTAATAGAGGTACCGGAACGTGTGGCACGGCACGGTCACCGCCAGGATGCCCACGACGTAGAGCCAGTCCGCCCGCGTGATCTTCCGCGCCTGGATGGCGCGCACGACCAGCGGTAGCCCGACCAGGATGGCCATGAGGTGCAGCTCGGGGCGCGTCATGCACGCCGCGCCCATGATCAGCCCCGCCGCGAGGTGGCGCCGCTCCGGGTGCGCGTGCTCGCGTGCCGTCCACAGCACGAACGCCCCGGCGATGGGCAGCAGCGTTCCCAGGGGCTGCTCCAGCCCGCTCACCGTCCACAGGACGTAGCTCGACGAGGTGGCGAGCCAGAACGCCCCCCACAGCTGCGACCCCGCCCGCTCCTCTCCGTTGATCCACGCCGTGAGTCGCGCGGTGGTCACCAGGCAGACGATGCCCAGCGCCGCGCCCATCACCTCGCACACCTGGAAGAGGTCCCACCCCAGCGCCTCGAACGGGGCGATGACGAACACCCACAGGAAGTTCGTGAACCCCTCGACGCGCTCCCCGTGGTTGAACACCAGGCCCTGGCCGGTGACCAGGTTGTGCGCGTAGCGGAACGAGATGTACGCGTCGTCCTTCACGAACTCGAGCACCACCAGGACGCCCATCACGAACGGCAGCCCGGGGGACACGTAGACCAGGCGGCGCAGCCAGCGCGACACGCGGTCGTCCGTCGCGGGTTCCTCGGGGGCTTGCTCAGAGGGCTCCTCGACGGCTGGCGGGCGCCCGACGAGCCACGCGCTGAGCAGCGCGACCAGGGCGATGGCCACGATCCACGGGAACAGGGGGCGGGCCGGTCCGCGCGCGGTCTGCGCGTGGACGTCCCCTTCCGTGAACTGGGCCACTGAGTCGTCGGCGTCCGAGCTCACGATGTCGATCCACGCCGCCAGGACCCGGTCGTCCGGCACGCGCGGCTCGAGCACCGCGAGCCGGGTATTGGCGCTCCGGTCGTAGAGGCCGACGTAGATGGGGTATCGCCCGGGCGCCGCGGAGGTGGCGATGGGCAGGGTCACCTTGTGGACGATGTCCTGGTCGCCCCACTTGGTCGGCGGCACCTCGGGCGCTCCGTCGCGCACCAGGCGGAAGTCGTCGACGCCGCCTCCCTCGGACTCCACGTGGACGAAGACCCAGTCGTCCGCCTGCAGCGGGTGCTTCGCGTGCAGGTGCAGCGTGAGCGACCCGGTTCCCCCGGGCGTCACCTCGCGCGTCACCTCCGCCCCGGTCAGCTCCACGTCCTGCGCCAGAAGCACGCGCCCCGACCCCGTCACCGCCACCAGCACCGCCACGCACGCCAGCCCGAGCGCCAGCACCAGCAGCGGCCACGGCATCTGCCGGCGGGCGCGCGCGGGCGGGGGCGCGGCCGGCGCCCGCTCCTGGGGAGCGGGGCTCGCCTCCTCCGGCGGGACCGCGGGCTGGGGGGCGCTCTTGCTCTTGTTCTTCTTCGACGCCATCGGACTCGCCGCCTAGCTCGCCCCGAGCGCCCGCTCGAGGATGGCCGGCACGTGGGCGAGCGCATGGTCCAGATCGAACAGCTCGTCCAGCTTCGCCGCGCTCAGCCGCGCCGTCACGTCGGCGTCGGCCTCCAGCAGCGCGCGGAAGCGCCCCTCTCCGCGCCACGCCCGCATCGCGTTGCGCTGCACGAGCACGTAGGCCTCCTGCCGCGGCATCCCCGCCTCGACCAGGGCCAGCAGCGTCGCCTCGCTGAAGTAGAGCTCCGCCGCCCGGTCGAGGTTCCTGCGCAGGTTCTCGGGGTAGACCACGAGCCCGTCGACCAGGCGCACCGAGCGCTCCAGCATGAAGGCCAGCGTCGCCGTCGCGTCCGGCGCGATCATCCGCTCCACCGACGAGTGCGAGATGTCCCGCTCGTGCCACAGCGCCACGTCCTCCAGCGCGGGCACCACCGCGGCGCGCACCACCCGCGCCAGGCCGCACAGGTTCTCGCTCAGGATGGGGTTGCGCTTGTGGGGCATGGCGCTCGACCCCTTCTGCCCGACCGTGAACGCCTCCTCGGCCTCCGCGACCTCGCTTCGCTGCCAGTGACGCACGTTGGTCGCCAGCCGCTCGATGCCCGCGGCCAGCAGCGCCAGCGCCGCGAAGAAGGCCGCGTGCCGGTCGCGCGCCACGATCTGCGTCGCCACCGTCTCGGCCTCCAGCCCGAGGCGCCGCAGCGCCCGCTCCTCGATGGCCGGCGACAGGTGCGCGTACGTCCCCACCGCGCCGGCGATCTTGCCCACCGCGATCTCGCGCCGCGCCGCCAGCAGGCGCGTCCGCCCGCGCGCCAGCTCCGCGTGGTGCCCCGCCAGCGCCAGCCCGAACGTGATCGGCTCGGCGAAGATGCCGTGGCTGCGGCCGATCATCGGCGTCCGGGCGTGCTCGCGCGCGCGTCGGGCGAGTGCCGTGAGCACCTGGTCGCAGCGGGCGACCAGCATGTCCGCCGCGTCGCGCAGCAGGACGGCCAGAGAGGTGTCCAGCACGTCGCTCGACGTCATCCCCCGGTGCAGCCAGCGGGCCTCGATGCCCGCCAGCTCCTCCACGTGCGTCAGGAAGGCGATGACGTCGTGCTTGGTCGTGCGCTCGATCTCGTCGATGCGCTCCGGCACGAGGACCAGCTTCTTCGCGCGCAGCGTCGCGGCCGTGCCGGCGGGAACGACGCCCGCCTCCTCCATGGCCTCGCAGGCCGAGAGCTCCACCTCCAGCCACACCGCGAAGCGGCGGGCGGGGGACCAGAGCTCGGCGAACTCCGTGGGTGTGTAGCGTGGGATCACCCCGGGGCGAGTATCACAGCTGCCGTCCGGGGTCGCGTGTGGGCGAGGGCCTCAGGCTCGGCCGTAGACCGGCAGCGCGACGCCGCTGATGTCCCGCGCCTGCTCGCTCAGCAGGAACGCCACCACCTCGGCTGCCGAGGCCAGGCTGACCCACCTCGACGGATCGACGCCCGGCATCGCCGCGCGGTTGGCCGGGGTGTCCATCGTGCTGGGGAGCACGGCGTTCACCCGGACGCCCAAGCCGAGCACCTCCGCCGCCACCGCCTGGGCCAGCGCGACCACCGCCGCCTTCGACGCCGCGTACGCCGCCGCGCCGGCGCTCGTCGCCGGCTGCACGGCCGCCCTCGAGCCCACCACCACGATGCTGCCCTTCTTCCGCGCCACCATCGGCGGCAGGAGCGCGCGCAGGCTGCGGTGCACCGTCTCCAGGTTCGCCCCCATCATCACCTTCCACACCTCGTCGTCCGCCTCCTCGTGGAGCGGCTTGCCTCCGCGCCAGCCCCCGGCGATCAGCGCCGCGCACGACGGCGGTGCGCCCAGCTCGCGCTCGATCCGCGGCATCGCCTCGGCCCACGTCGCCCCGGCCGCGATGTCCCCCGCGACCACGCACGCGCCCCCCAGCGAGCTCGCGAGCACCTCCAGCCGCTCGCGGCCACGCTCGCTGTCCACCAGCGCCAGCTTGCACCCTCCGGCGGCGAGCGTGCGCGCGACCTCCGCGCCCAGGGCCCCCGCCGCGCCCGTCACCAGCCCGACCTCGTGCATGCCCGAGGCCTATCACGCCGCCACGTCGCGCAGCTCCTCGAGCTTCGCGCGCAGCTTGTCGCACGCCCGCTCCTCCAGCTGGCGCACCCGCTCCTTGCTCACGCCCAGCTTCATGCCGAGCTCCTGCAGCGTCCTCGGGTCGTCGCTCATCAGCCGCTCGCGCACGATGAGTTGCTCGCGCTCGTCCAGCTCGCGCAGCGCCTCGCCCACGGCCACCCGGGCCCGCCCCCGCTGCTCCTCCGAGCTCGCGTTCTCCTCGGGCGACGGCAGGGCTCCCGCGAGGCGGTCGACCAGCGCGCCCTGATCGTCCGGCCGCGCCTCCAGGCTCGCCTCGCGCGCCGACAGCAACGGGAGCAGCCACTCGGCCTTCTCCGCGGTCATCCCGCTCGCCGCGGCCAGCGCGGCGGGGTCGGCCTCCCGCGTCTTTCGGTAGAAGCGCAGAGCGCGCCGCTCCGCCTTGGTCGTCCCCAGCCGCACGACCCGGTAGCCGCGCACCACGTAGTCTCGTATCTCCGCCCGGATCCAGTAGGCGGCGTACGTGGCCAGCCGGCAGTCCTTGTCGAGGTCGAACTTCGCCGCCGCGCGGAGGAGGCCCAGGTTACCCTGCTGGATGACGTCCTCCAGGGGGACTCCCCAGCGCCGGTACTCGAGGGCGATGGAGATGACGAAGGGCAGGCAGGCCGTCACGAGCTTCTCGCCCGCCCTCCGGTCACCCGCCCTCCAGCGGCGCGCAAGCTCGCGCTCCGCCTCGCGATCCAGCGATACGACGTCCGCCAGGCTGTGCCTGTAGGCGCGCATTGCGTGGCTGTCCTCGGCCGGCATGGTCGCACTCCTTTGCTCCCCCGACTGGAGGTGGGGGTTGCATGGCCGATGCCACGCGCAACGCGCGAGAATCGCGCGGCCGACGAAAGCAATGCGCGCAACGAGGGCCTCCGGAGGGCCAAATTGGCGCAGCATTTTCGCGTTCATGGCAGGCTTTTGCGCGAGCGCCCTCCTACCAGGCGCTCCGGCCGAGCTCAGACCTCGAGGACCAGGCCTTCGTACGCCGCGATGACATCCCCGAAGAGGGCCTTCGCCCGCTTCTCCTTGTCGTGCACCGCGGCGTCGCTCTGTGTCGGGTCGTGGTGGAAGAGGACCAGCTTGCCCACCGCCGCCAGCGTGGCGATCTTCACGCCCTCCTCGAAGGTGCTGTGGCCCCAGCCCTTCTTCGAGGCGTACTCCTCGGGCGTGTACTGCGAGTCGTAGATGAGGACGCGCGCCCCCTGCGCCAGGTCGACGAGCTTCTGGTCGACGCGCCCCTCGTAGTGCTCGGTGTCGGTGGCATAGACCACCGCCTTGCCGTCGTGCTCGACGCGGAAGGCGAACACGCCCTGCGGGTGGTTGCCCCGGGCGCTGGTCACGCGCACCTTGCCGCCCTCCCCGTCGTCGATCTCGACCGGCTCGCCCTCGTTCATGTCGAGGAACCTCATCTGCGCGGCCATCGACCCGAGGTGCACCGGGAAGTTGGGGTGATCCATCTGCCCCGCGAGCGTCTCCTCGAGGGTCCGCGAGACGTTGTTGCCGCCGTACAGGTGAAACACATTGCCCGGGACGAACGCCGGCTCGAAGAAGGGGAACCCCTGGATGTGGTCCCAGTGCACGTGGCTGAAGAACATGTGCGCGACGATGGGCATCTCCTTCTGGAGCTTCTTCCCGAGCAACCGCAGCCCGGTCCCGCCGTCGAAGATGAGGATCGCCTTGCCCGCGCGGACCTCGACGCAGCTCGTGTTGCCGCCGATCCCGACCGTCGCCGGGCCCGGGGTGGGGATGCTGCCGCGAACTCCCCAGAACGTGATCTGCATCGTCGTCGATTGCTCCTCAGCGAGCTGCGGCGCTGCGATTTCCGAGCGTACCTCGGCGCGGAGAAGAAAGGTATTCCTTGTCCCGTGCAGGACCTACGCCGAAAGGACCACGCAGGCCGGGCGGAGGGGCCGCTCGCGCTCGTAGTCCTCGGCTGCCGGGTGTCGCTCGACGGGCAGGGGCGCCTGCGTGGCGCGCTGCGGCGGCGGGTCGACGCGGCGGCCTCGGCGTTCGCGCGCCGGACGCAGGCGGAGGCGGTCATCGTCGCGAGCGGCGGGCGGCGTTGGGCGGAGCTCGTCGAGGCAGACGCGATCGCGCGCGAGCTGGTGCGCCTGGGCGTCCCGGAGAAGGCCATCGTGCGCGAGCGCTGCTCGCTGTCGACGCGGGAGAACGCCCGGTTCGCCATGCAGGCCCTCGCGCGCCGCGGCATCAGGCGGGCGACGGTGGTGACGTGCGCCTGGCACCTGCCGCGGGCGCTGCGGCTGTTCGAGCAGGAGGGCGTGGAGGCGCAGGGCCTCGGCGCGGAGGCCGAGCGCGCCCCGCTGCGCCGCCGCCTCTGGCGCTGGGGACGCGAGCGGGTGCTGACCTGGGCGCAGGTGCCGCGCGCATGACCGCCTGGCCCCGCGCCCTCGGCTCGTGCGCCCTCGTCCTGCTCGCTCCCGCGGCCCTCCACGCGTGCGCCCGGTCCGCTCCCGCGCCCACCGCCGCCCCCGACGCCTCCGCCTCCGCTGCCGGCGTCGACCCCTCCATCCCCGCTCGCGCCGAGGATCTGCGGCGCGCCCGTGACCTGCCGCCCGAGCTGCTGCGCGACCACGCCCCCGCCGTCCGCCGCCGCGTCGCACGCGCGTTCTCCCGCATCCTCGACGCCGACGACGCGCCCCTGCTCCGCGAGCTCGACGACGAGGACGACGAGGTCATCGCCTGGGCGGGCTACGCGCTGGGCGAGTCTTGCCGCGGGCGTGAGGAGGCGCACGTCCACGCCCTGTCGTCGCGGCTGGCGTCGCTCCCTCCCGCGCGCCCGCTCGCGGCGCCCGTCGACGCCCGCGTCGCGGTGCTCCGCGCGCTGGGCAAGTGCGGCGGGGACGTGGCGGAGCAGACGTTGCGAGCCTGGTTGCGACGCGCGGACGTCGCCCCGGTCACCGCGGAGGCGGCCGCGTTCGCCCTGGGGGACGTCGCGTCGCGGCGGGGCTCGCTCTCGCTCGAGTCGACCGGCGCGCTGCTCGACGCGGCGGCGCGCACGCCGCCGGTGGACGCGGCCCTGTACCCCTTCGGCCGCACGGACTCGGTCGCCGGGGACGACGTGTCGCCGCGCCTGCTGGCCACGGCGCGCGCAGTCCTCGGGCGGCCGGGGCCGTCGCGCATCTTCGCCGTGCGGGCGCTGGGGCGGGTGGGCCCGGACGGTGCGCCGGAGCTCGCGCGCGTCCTCGCGTCGACGGACTTCACGCCGGCGGAGCGCGTGGAGGCGGCGCGGGGTCTGGCGCGCCTGCACAAGCCCGGGCAGGAGCCGCTGGCGGACGCACTCGCCGCCATCGCGTACGACGCCCCTGTGGCCATGGCGGGGGACCCCTTCGGTGTGCTGCTGACGGCGGTGCAGTCGGTGGCCGACGAGCCGCCGAAGAAGGGCGAGACGGCGCTGTGGAACGTGGCCCGCCTGGCCCTCCCCGCCGCGTCCACACCTGCCCTCGCGCGCCGCGCCTCGGCGCTGCGCTGCGCGGCGGCGGCGAAGCTCGCCCGCGGGGCGTGGGACTCCGAGGTGTTGCATGCGTGCGACGTGTCCGACGGCGAGGCGGGCGAGTCGGCGCGGCTCGCGGCGCTCGATCGCGGCGAGCTCACGCGATCCCGGCGCGCGGCGTGGCTGGAGCTGACGCGCAGCAAGCACGTGCGCGTGCGGGAGGCCGCGCTCGACGCCATCGCGCGACACCCGGAGCTGGGGACCGCGGCGCTGCCCGTCCTGGCCGAGGCGCTCGCGTCGCCGCAGGCCGGCGTGGTCGCGACGGCGGCCGACGTGGTGCACGCGCACCCCGACCGCGCCTACGTGCTGGCCGAGATCGAGAAGAGGCGCGCCCTCGATCCCGCCGCGCCGCCCCCGACCGCCAGCCCGGAGCGCGAGCTCGACGCGGGGATCGCGAAGGCCATGCGCGCGGCGCTCGCCCACCCGTGGACCGAGGACCTGGTGGAGACCCGCGTCGCGCTGGTCGACGCGTCGCTTGCGCTGAACCTGCCCGAGGCGCGCCCGTACGCCCAGGCCGCGTGCCACGACGCGAACGTGACCGTGCGCAGCCGGGCGGCGAAGGCCCTGGCCGCGGCCGGGGAGAAGGACGTCGCGTGCCCGCCGCCCGAGAAGCCGGGGGAGCCCGCCGCGGAGCTGGGCCACGAGCTCGCGCGCCCCGCGAAGGTCACCCTCGACACCGACGCGGGCCCGCTGTCCATCCAGTTCGATCCGGCGCTCGCGCCGCTCGCGGCCACGCGCTTCGTGGCCCTCGCCCGGTCGGGCTTCTACACGGGCGTCGTCATCCACCGGGTCGTGCCCGGCTTCGTGGTGCAGCTCGGGGATCGCGGCGCGGACGGCTACGGCGGGTCTGGGGAGGCGCTCCGCTGCGAGACGTCGCCTGTGGCCTTCGGTCCGCTCGACGTGGGCGTGGCCCTGGCGGGGCGCGACACGGGCTCGAGCCAGGTGTTCGTGACGCTGGCGCGGCAGCCGCACCTCGACGGCGAGTACGCCTGGGTGGGACACGCCACGGGGGACTGGGACAGCGTCGCGGAAGGGGATGTGATACGTGCGGTTCGCGTGGAGGAGTGAAAGATGAGCGGGGATATCAGCGGGTCTCGGGTCGTCGTCATCACGGGCGCCAGCGCGGGCATCGGGGCGGCGCTGGCCCACGAGCTGGGCAAGCGCGGGGCGAAGCTGGTGCTCGCCGCGCGCCGCGCCGACAAGCTGGCGGAGGTCGCGCGCGCCTGCGGGGAGGGGCACCTGCCGGTCACCGCCGACGTCACCGTGCGCGCGGACGTCGAGCGCCTCGCGGCCTCGGCCCTGCAGCAGTTCGGACACGTCGACGCCTGGGTCAACAACGCCGGCCGCGGCATCACGCGCCCGCTCCTGCAGCTGACCGACGACGACGTGGACGCGATGATCCGCGACAACGTCAAGTCGGTGCTCTACGGGATGCAAACCATCGTCCCGCACTTCAAGGAGCGCAAGGTGGGGCACCTGGTGAACGTCTCGTCGATGCTCGGGCGCGTCCCGTTCGCCGGCATCCGCTCGGCGTACTGCGCGGCGAAGGCGGCGATGGGCTCGCTGACCGAGACGCTGAAGATGGATCTCGCCAAGGACTTCCCCGAGGTGCGCGTCACCACGTTCTACCCCGGCGTGGTGACCACCGACTTCGGCCTCAACGCCCTCGGGGGCGGCCCGGACTCGCGGACGATGCCGCACGCGCAGTCGCCGGAGGAGGTGGCGAAGCTCCTCGCCGACGTGATCGACCAGCGGCGCGCCGGCGACGTGTACTCGCGCGCCGGGGCGCTCGACCAGGTGCTCGGGTACCTCCGCGGGCTCGCGTCGGGGACCTAGATGCAGCTCGGACAGGGCGCGCAGCTGCGCATCGCGGTGATCCTGGCCGACGTGCTGGGCGAGCCGCTCGACGTGGCGCTCTCGGTGGCGGCGTTCCTCGACCGGTACCTGCGCCAGGTGCCCTTCCAGGCGGCGCTGGGCCTGCGCGCTGTCACGTGGGCCGTCACCTGGCTGCCGCTCCTCTTCGTCGGCGTCCCGCTCCCGGCCGACCGGCTCTCGCGCGAGACGCGCCTGCGCTACGTGGAGCGCTGGGCCCACGCGCGCGTCTACTTCCTGCGCGAGGGCTTCTACCTGCTCAAGGCCATCTCCCTCATGGGCTGGGGCGCGCACCCCGCCGTGCGCGCACGCTACGGTCTGGGGCCCATGGCGGCGGCGAGGCCCTGAGTCATGGAAGGCGCGGACTACGTCGTCATCGGGAGCGGGGCGGCGGGGGCGACGGCGGCGCTCGTCCTGGCCGAGGCGGGCCACGACGTGCTGGTGCTCGAGGAGGGGCCGAAGGTCCGCGACGAGGACCGGGGCCTCGGCTCGCACGACGCGTTCATGCGCCTCTTCCGCGACCGGGGCACCCAGGTCGCCATGGGGCGCAGCGTGATCCCCATCCTGCAGGGCCGGTGCGTCGGGGGGACGACCGTGGTTAACGGGGCCATCGTCTGGCGGCTCCCGCACGACGCCTACGACCGCGCCTTCCGGGCCATCGGCGCCGAGCGAGCCGTCCCGCTCGACGCGCTGGAGGCCTGCATGGACCGGATCGAGGAGGACCTCGCGGTCGCCCCCACGCCGGAGCGGCTCCTCGGCAACAACGGCGCGCTGATGAAGCGCGGGGCGGAGAAGCTCGCCTGGAAGGCGCACGCGATCCGCCGCAACGTCGTCGACTGCCAGGGCAGCGGTCGCTGCCTGGAGGGCTGCCCCACCAGGCGCAAACAGAGCATGGAGCGGACGTACCTCCCGCGCGCCGAGTCCCTGGGCGCGCGCGTCGTGCCGGACTGCGAGGTGCGCACGATAGAGAGCAGCGCCGCCCGGGCGGTGGGCGTCTCGGGCCGGCGGGGCGACGGCTCGCCCTTCCGCGTGGCCGCGCGCCGCGGCGTCATCCTCGCGGCGAGCGCGATCCAGTCGCCGTGCATCCTCCGCCGCTCGGGGCTCGGCCCGCGCGCCCACGTGGGGCAGCACTTCCGCGCGCACCCGGGGACGGCGGTGGCGGGGGTGTACCGCGATCCCGTGCGCATCTGGGAGGGCGCGACGCAGTCGTTCGAGGTGGACGAGTTCCGCGGCGAGGGCTTCAAGCTGGAGGTGGTGGGCCTGCCCCTGGAGCTCGCGGGCGTGCGCCTGCCCGGCCTGGGCGACGCCTTCCAGCGCTCGATGGCGGACTTTCCGGACATGGCGGTGTGGGGGGTGCAGGTGCGGTCCGAGGCGGAGGGCCAGGTCGCGCCCGCGGGCGACGCGTCGCGCATCGCATACACGCCGTCCCCGGGGGACATGGCGAAGTTCCGCGCCGGGGTGCGCCGCCTGGCGGAGCTGCACTTCGCGGCGGGCGCCGTGCGCGTCTACCCGGGTGTGCACGGCGGCCCGGAGGTGCTCACGTCGCCCGACCAGCTGGGCCTGCTGGACGCGCTGCCCCTCGATCCGCGCGACTGGTCCTTCATCGCCGCGCACTTGTTCTCGACGTGCCGCATGGGACGCACCCCGGAGGACGGCGTGGCCGGCTTCGACGGCGCGGTCCACGGGGTGCGCGGCCTCTGGGTGGTCGATGCGTCGGTCCTGCCGACCAACCTCGGCGTCAACCCGCAGCACACCATCATGGCGCTGGCCATGCTGCTGGCGCAGGGGATCGCGGCCACGTCGTAGCCGCCCTCTCTGGTGTAATCTCTCCCGCCGATGCTCCTGGCGGTCGACGTGGGCAACACGAACATCGTCTACGGCCTCTTCGAGGGGGAGGCCCTGGTCCACCAGTTCCGCGTGGAGAGCGCGCGGGGACGGACGGCGGACGAGTACGCGGTCCAGCTCCACGCCATGCTGGCCATGCACGGCGTGCAGGCCTCGGCCATCCACGACGCCATCATCGCCTGCGTCGTGCCGTCGCTGACCGAGCCGATGATCCAGCTCGTGGCGCGCGTCTTCCGGCGCGAGGCGCTCGTGGTCGGGCCCGGCATCCGCACGGGGATGGCCATCCTCATCGAGAACCCGCGCGAGGTCGGCGCGGATCGCATCGCGGACGCCGTGGCGGGCTTCGATCGCGCCAAGGGAGGCGTCGTGGTCGTCGACTTCGGCACCTCGACCAACTTCGACTGCGTGACGCCCAAGGGGGAGTACCTCGGGGGCGTCCTGGCACCGGGCCTTCAGATCAGCGCCGACGCCCTCTTCACGCGGGCGGCCAAGCTGTCGCGTGTGGAGATCGCCCGACCGCCCAAGGTGGTGGGCCGGAGCACGGTGCACGCGATGCAGTCGGGCATCGTCTACGGCTACGTGGGCCTGGTGGACGGTCTGGTCGAGCGCATCCTGGCGGAGGTGGGCTTCCCCTGCCTGGTCATCGCGACGGGAGGGCTGTCGTCGCTCATCGCCCCGCTCTCGAAGACCATCACCGAGGTGGACGACCACCTGACCCTGACCGGGCTGCGCATCCTCTACGAGCGCAACCGCGCGTAGACCCCGGTGCGTCGCGGGATCCTCGTGTGGTGCGCGCTGGCGCTGCTGGTGCTGGTCGCGCTGGGCGTCTCGTTCGGCAGCGGGTCGGCCACGGCGCTCGACCTGCTGTCGCCGCGCACGCAGGCGCAGGAGATCCTGCTGACCTACCGCCTGCCGCGCGTGCTCCTCGCGGCGGTGGCGGGCGCGGGCCTGGCCGCGGTGGGCGCGGCGTTCCAGGCGGTGCTCCGCAACCCGCTGGCGGAGCCGTACATCCTGGGCGTCTCGGGCGGGTCGGCGCTGGGGGCGACGGTGGCGATGGCGCTGGGGCTCGGGGGCGCGGGCCTGCTCGGCGCGGCGGGCGTCCCGGCGGCGGCGTTCGCGGGCGGGGTGGTCGCGACCGGCGTCGTGTGGAGCCTGGTGCGGGCGGGGCGCGGCGGGGGAGCGTCGATCCTGCTCGCGGGGGTGGTGGTGAACTCCATCGCGGGCGCGCTCATCACGCTGTTCGAGGCCGTGGTCGAGCCGGAAAGGGTCCGGTCGCTGCTGTGGTGGCTCATGGGCTACCTCGACGCGCCCTCGTGGGGCCAGCTCGCCTTCGTGGCGGTCTACGTCGCGGCGGGGCTCGCCGTGATCCTGCTCGATGCGGCGCGCATGAACGTACTCTCCCTGGGCGACGAACCCGCGGAGAGCCTGGGGGTCGACGTACGCAAGCTCGAGCGGCGCACCTTCTTCGCGTGCGCCGCCGTGGTCGGCGCGATCGTCAGCGTCACGGGCCTCATCGGCTTCGTGGGCCTGGTGGTCCCGCAGGCCCTCCGGCGCCTGGTCGGGCCGGACCTCCGCCTCCTCCTGCCCGCCTCGGCCCTGGGCGGCGGGGCCATGCTGGTGGCGTGCGATCTCCTCGTGCGCGTGCTCGAGCCGCACGTGCACACGGCGCTCCCGGTCGGGGCCATCACGGCGCTCGTCGGAGGGCCGATGTTCCTGCGCCTGCTCGGCCGGCGGGAGGTGGTGTGATGTGCGGCGCCCGCGGACCGATCGCGCCTGCATCTGAAATCAAGGACCGCGGCAAGCGTGTAGCGTCGTTCGCGCTACGGTTGATGCATGGAGTCTGGCGTCTACGCGGCCCCGGCGGGCAAGACCATCCTCGTCGTGGAGGATGACCCGGTGAACGGCCTCGTGCTGCTCGACTACCTCACCGCGCACGGCTACCGCGTCTTCCTCTCCAAGACGGGACCCGACGGGGTGGCGGCCTTCGAGAAAGACCGGCCGGACATGGTGCTGGTCGACGTGCTCCTGCCGCGCAAGAACGGCTTCGAGGTGTGCTTCGACATCAAGCGCAGCGAGCGGGGGCGCGACGTTCCCGTCGTGCTGATGAGCGCCATCTACAAGGACGTCATCCACGCCCACGAGTACGCCAAGACCGACCTCGGGGCGGCGGGCTTCCTGGTGAAGCCCTTCGAGCTGTCCGACCTGCTGTCGCGCGTGCACGCGCTCATCGGGCCCGCGGCGTCGTCGTAAGCTTCGCTCATGCGCTTCCCCTCCTTCATCGCCGAGATGGGGGACCCCCGGTTCCGCCCGCGCCTCGTCCTGAGCGTCAAGACCGGGTACCTGACCGTCCTGGGCTGGGCCGTCATCGGTCTGCTGTGCGACCGGCTGCACGTCATCCACTTCCAGCGCGCGTTCCTCGTGCCCATGCTGGTCAAGCTGGCAACCAACACTGCCGCGGCCATTGCCCTGCGCCTCGACAAGGGCACGCTGGAGACCGCGACGCTGAACGTGGCGACCGACATGTTCGTGATGACCGCGGTCATCTACTTCACGGGCGGCGAGCTCTCGCCGGCATTCTCGATCTACCTCATCGAGATCACCGTGGTGGCGCTGCTGGGCAACGTGGGGGTCACGGTGCTGTGCGCGGCGGGGGCGATCGTCACCTACTCGGCCATGGCCATCCTCGTGCGGACGGGCGTGCTCCCGCCGACGCAGCCGCCGGTCGTCTTCGCCGGGGGCCTGAACACCGGGTACCTGGTGGCAGACCTGGTGTACGCGGCGTTCGTGCTCGGGGTGCCGACGCTCTACACCGCCCGCATCCTGCAGGACCTGCGGTCCAAGCAGCAGTCGCTCCGGCTGCGCACGCAGCAGCTCGTGGAGGCGGGGCAGCAGAAGAGCCAGTTCATGGCCAACGTCACGCACGAGCTGCGGACGCCCATCCACGGCATCTGCGGCCTCAGCGATCTGCTGGAGTCGGGCATCTACGGCCCGGTGACGGCGAAGCAGAAGGACGCGCAGCAGTCCATCAAGCGCTCGGCGCGGTCGCTGCTGGCGCTCATCGACGATCTGCTGGAGCTGTCGCGCGTGGACGCCGGCAAGCTCGAGCTGCGCCCCGAGCCGGTGGACGTGGCGGAGCTGGTGGCGACGGTGGTGGCCGCCGCGCGCTGGATGGTGGGCACCAAGTCGCTGACGGTGGACACCGAGGTCGAGCAGGGGCTGCCGGGGGTGACGACCGATCCGCGCGCGCTCAAGCAGGTGCTGCTGAACCTCCTGTCGAACGCGGCGAAGTTCACGCCGGAGGGCGGCCGCATCGTGGTGCGCGCGCGTCGGGAGGGCGAGGGCGGCGTGCGCCTCGAGGTGCAGGACTCGGGCATCGGCATCGCGCCGGAGGACCAGGCGCGCATCTTCGAGGAGTTCCGCCAGCTCGACGGCTCGGCCGAGCGGCAGTACGGCGGCGTCGGCCTGGGCCTCGCGGTGGTGCGCCGGCTCACCGAGGCGGTGGGCGCCCGGGTGCAGCTGAGGAGCGAGAAGGGGGAGGGGGCGACGTTCGCGGTGGTGGTGCCGAGGGAGTGGGCGGGCAGGGAGGGGCAGAAGGCGGCCTAGGAGAGGAAGGGGGCGTGCCTGCAGCGCCTCCCGGACCTCCCGGAGCGGCTACTGGCTCGGGATGTTGCCGTTGCAGGTCGCGGTCGTCGCGATCGAGTTCTTCAGGCAGACGTTCGCCGTCGGATCGCAGACGCCGATCGAGCACTGCGAGTTCGACGTGCACGCGGTGCCGGGCTGCAGGATGGCGATGCACGTGTGCGTGGCCGCCGTGTCGCACGTCCCCGTGGAGTCGCACATGGCCGACGACGTGCACGGGCTGCCGATCGGCCCTGCCGCGACGCACGCGGCCGGGCCCCCGGCCACCGGCGCGCAGTAGTTGCCCGGCTGGCACGAGCTCACGACCGCCGGGTCGCACGCCCCGCCCACCGCGTTCGTCGGGAGGCACGTCTTGCTCGTCGGGTCGCAGTACGTCCCCGCCGTCGAGCACGTGCTCGTCCCTGCCGTCGCGTTGCTCGAGCACGGCGGCGCCGTCGCCCCGCCATCCGGCGGCGGAAGCGCCACGCACACGGGCGTGTTCTGCAGGCTCACGCCCAGCCCCAGCCCCTGGATGGCGACCCCCGGGTCGTCCAGCGGCAGCTGCCCGCCTCCCCCGCCGCCCGCGTCCCCCGGGACGACGGCGCACGTCACCACGCTGCCGTCCATCTGCGCGCACTGGGCCGCCGAGGTGCACGGCGCGCCGAGCGGGACCTCTCCCGCGAAGATGGCCTGGCACGTCGCGCGTGCATCGGGCAGCCCCCCGCCGCCCGGCTGGCAGCTCGCCCCCACCGCCGCCCGCACCTGGTTGATGCAGTTCGTGGCCACGGTGGTGTCGTAGTTCCCCGTGGCGTTCGGGCCGAAGAGCACGTTGTTCACGTACGCCTCCCAGCCCGCCGCGCACGAGGAGTAGTTGAAGGTGACCCCGTTCTGGCTGCAGCAGGGCTGGAGGCTCGTGCAGAGCGCCTGGGCGTACTCCGCCGCGAAGTGATCCTCCGAGACGTAAGGCAGCTGGTTGTTGCAACCAGCCTGCCCCGTCGCGGCACCGAGGAGTGCCGTGACGACCACGGCCGGAAGGATGGCGCGCATGTGAGGGTTCCGAGTGTAGGAGGCCCGGAGCGAAAGGGTCAAACCTTACGCTTTTTGTTGTGCGGCTCCCTGGAGCTGCTGCTGCTGCTGCTGGAGCATCTGCGAGATGGCCCGCGACCGCTCGATGGCGAACTGCTTGACCTCCCGGACCTGGCTCGTGGCCAGCTTGTTGAGCAGCCCCGTGATGCGCGCCATGTCCCGCAGCTGGAACAGCGCCTCGAAGTAGTTGTGGGCGATGCGCACGTCGCGCTGCATGAGGGCCTCGTGCGGCGCGAGGAGCTTCACGACCTCGTCGATCTTCCCCCCCTGGCCATACAGCGCCGACAGGCAGAGCAGCGCCAGGGCGTCGCCCGGCGCGCGCTCCACCGCCTTCTTCGCGAAGCCGATGGCCCGCTCCCGCAGCGCCTCGTCCTTGCCGTCGCCCGCGTAGAAGCCCTGCAGGGCGATGTATGGCGCGGCGCACTTCGAGTTCACCGGCGCGTTGGCCAGCTCCTCGATCTCCTTGACCATAGCCTGGTCGCCGCTCTGCTCCTTGATGGCGTTCGCCAGGTACGCCCAGGCGTCCACCGAGCCGTTGTCGATCTGGATGGCCCGCTCGGTCATCTCCCGCTCGGCCTTCCGGTCGCCCTTCTCCTTCATCACCTTGGCGAGCTGCAGGCTCGGGAAGGGCGAGTCCTTCAGGAGGTTCTGCGCGCCCTTGAGCGTCGCCTCCGCCTTGTCGAGCTTCTTCTGCGCGGCCTGCGCAACGCCGAGCCCCAGCCAGTCCTCGCCGTCGCCCCCGAGGGCCACGATCTTCGCCAGCACCTTCTCGGCCTTCTCGTGGCGGCCGTACTTCATCAGCTCCTGGGCGTAGATGCGCCCGCGCCCGGAGTCCTCCGGCGCGTCGTTCCAGTGCTTCTCCAGGCCCGACAGCAGGTCCTCCAGGCCGATGGCGATCGGGCGCCCCTGCTCGTCCTGCACCTGCACCGCCGGGCCGTTGAAGCCCAGGAGCTTCCACACCTCGTCCATCTGCAGGGCGACCGGTCCGTCGATGATCTTCTTCTCGATGGCGGCGCCGTTCGGGCCGATAGGGAGCAGGACCAGGGCGTTGCCGGGCACGCCGTTGGGGAACGAGCTGATGGGCGCGAGGATGGCCGCGCCTCCCCTGAGCTGGATGCCGGGACCCCCGCCGGGGGGAGCGTTGGGCCTGCTGGGCGTGTTGGACATTTGGCGGCGTTCCTAGCACGGGAAAACCTCCGTCGGGTACTGTGACCAGGCGTGAAGAAGGCGGCGGTGATGGTGGCGGGGGCAGTCGTCGCGGTGGCCTGTTCGATCCAGACGATCTTCCCCTACGGGACCGCTCCCCAGCCCGGGACGGCCAGCCAGACGGTGGGGGCGGGCGGGGGCATCGTCACGGCGGACGACGGGACGTCGCTGTTCATCCCGCCGAACGCCCTGTCGACGGCCACGACCATCACCATCGCCCTCGCCCCCCAGCCGGACAACCTCCCCCAGGCGACGGCGCTCGGGGCGGCGCACGTCTTCGGGCCGCCGGGGCAGATCTTCGCGAAGCCAGTGTGCATCACAGCCTCGTTCGAGCCGGAGCGGCTGCCGGCGGGGGTCTCGGAGAACAGCGTGGTGCTCTACGTGTCGGGGGGAGACGCGGCGCCGTTCGTGCCCCTGCCGACGATGGCGGCGAGCCCGACCCAGGTCACGGGGACGACGGACCTCTTCGAGGGGCCGGTGGTGGTGGGCTACGGCGCCGCGCTGGAGACGGACGCGGGGATGGGCAACTGCGACGCGAACCAGCTCGACGCCGAGGAGGCAGCGGCGGAGTGAGCCGGGCGACAGGTCCCACGGCCGTCTCGCGCGTCGATTCCCTCTAGGACTTTTGCGCGACGCGGCGCACGACTGCCCCGACGTCATGCGCCGGCCCCTCGCCCTCCTCTTCCTGGCCGCGTGCGGCACCTCCGCCGGCGGGAGCACGACGACCTCCCCGCCGCTCCCCGGCAGCAACGGGCCCGACCCCGTCACCCTCCCCGGGGCCTCGACCGGCAGCGGCAGCGACTCGCCCTCCACGGGCGACGACGGCGGCTCCACCCCCACCCCCTCGACGCCCCCCGTCAGCTGCTCGGGCCTGAGCGGCGTCGCCGGCGACACCACCCTCTACCTCACGTCCGGCGGCTACGCGCGCGACAGCTTGCTCCACGTCCCCTCGTCGTACGACCCGACGAAGGGCACGATGCTGGTCATCAACTACCACGGCTACACCTCGAACGCGGCCGAGCAGGTCGCCCTCACGGGGATGAGCCCCGTCGCCGACGCGAGGAACTTCATCGTCGCCTACCCCGACGGCCTCGGCGCGGGATGGAACGCCGGGGATTGCTGCACCGAGACGCAGCCCCCAAACGTCGACGACGTGCAGTTCACGAAGGACCTGCTCTCCCTCATCGAGAGCCAGTACTGCATCGATCCCGCCCGCATCTACGCCACGGGCTTCTCCAACGGCGGCTTCATGTCGCACTACCTGGCGTGCACCATGGCCGACACCTTCGCCGCCGTCGCCCCCGTCTCGGGCGTCCTCGGCATCCCCACGACGGACTGCACCCCCTCCCGGCCCGTCCCCATCGAGGACTTCCACGGGACCGCCGACCCCGTGGTGCCCTACGACGGGGGCCCGGCGCTCAAGCTCCTTCCCCCCATCCAGTTCATGTCCGTCCCCGCGACCATGAACTTCTGGCGCGGCTCCGACGACTGCCTCGGCGACGCCGTGGTCACCTACCAGCACAACACGGCGACCTGTACCGCGTGGAACGACTGCAGCGGCAACGTCGTGGCCGAGCTCTGCACGCTCGAGGGCGAGGGACACGAGTGGCCGGGCGGCCTGCCGGTGCCCTCCCTGGGCGCGTCGACGGACGACGTCGATGCCACCGAGCGCATGGTGGACTTCTTCTACGCCCACCCTATGCCGTAGGCCGCCCTACTTGGCAGGCGGGGCGGCGGTGGCGCTCGCCGGGGGAGAAGCGGTCGAATCCGCTGGTTTTTGGAGGGTCACCACCGTCTGGTCATTGAGCGGAGGACTGGAGCCCCCGCACCCGAGGGCACCTGCGACCACTACACAAACGACTCCGGCACCCAGCACGACAGCCTTCATGCGCCCGAGCATACAGGCACGACGATCAGGGGGAGAAGCGTCAAGGATTGAACGCCCCGGCCCTGTCACCCGGCCGTTACAGGCGATTTCCAGCGTTTGTGCGACGGCCCCAAGGTTGCGTATGGGGCAGTCCCATGGCGGACTCTTCGAACCTCGCACGCCGCGCCCTTGACCCCAGCCTGAACTCACGCTTCCTGTCCGGCTCCTACCCCGTCCCCGAGACCCGTCGCCCCCAGCCCCGCCCGGCGCCTCTCCCTTGCCCCGAGGTGCCACCCCGGCATACTCAAGGGGGCTCGATGGGAGGGCATACGGAGCTGGAGGTGCAGGACGAGCTGCGCGCGCTGCCCGCGCTGGCGGAGCTTCCGCGCGAGCTCCTCGCCGAGCTCGCTGTGTCCTCGACACAGCACCGCTGCCATTCGGGTGCGACGCTCGTCGAGCAGGGGGTGACGGCGACGCACCTGGAGGTGCTCGCGAGGGGGGCCATCAAGGTCGTCCGCACGACGCGTCATGCCCTGGGGGAGTCGACGGTGGTGCTCGACGTGGCGCGGGCGCCGGCCATCCTGCTAGGGGTCTCGTTCTTCGACGGGCAACCGGAGTCGGCCAGCGTGGTGACGCTGCGGGCGTCGCAGGTGATCGCGCTCGACCGCCGCGTGGTGATGCGTCTGTCGAGCCAGCACCCCAGCTTCGGGCGGGCTCTGCTGGGGCACCTCGCGCACAGCGTCCGGCGCCACGTGCGGCGCATCGACGAGGTGGCGTCGGGGCCGGTCGACGACCGAGTGCGGCACCTGCTGGAGGGGCTGGCGCACGACCACGGGACGCCGTTCGGCCAGGGGCGGTTCATCGCCATCCCGCTCCGCCGGCGCGACATCGCCAACATGGTGAACGCGACGACCGAGACCGTGAGCCGCGTGCTCGCGCGGTTCGAACGGGAGGGTGTCACCCGCAGCACGCGCGACGGGATCTGGCTCAAGCAGGCGACGTCGAGCATGCGCCCGCCCCCGCCGGCCGACGAGTCGGGCGAGATCCAGGCGGGGACTTCGCGGGGGGCGCGGTAGAAGCCCGCCCGCCCGGCCCTCCGGAGGCCCCCGGGCAGCCCAATGGCGCCCTGGCGCGAGGCGTCTTAGAGTTAGGAGCAGATGACGATTGCGCGATATCTCGTCGCCATCCTCGGGCTGGCTGTGCTGATGGTGGTGCACGAGGGGGGGCATTTCCTGGCCGCCCGCCGCTTCGGGATGCGGGTCGTCCGCTTCAGCATCGGCTTCGGGCCGACCCTCTGGAAGCACAAGCCGAAGGACAGTCCGACCGTGTACCAGGTCGCGGTCATCCCGTTCCTGGCCTACGTGCAGATCGCGGGGATGAACCCGTACGAGGACACGGATCCGAAGGACAAGGGGAGCTACGCCAACGCCGGCCTCTGGGCCCGCATCGTGACCATCGCGGCGGGGCCCCTCACGAACTACTTCTTCGCGTCGGTCCTCATCTTCCTGGGCCTGCTCATCGGCGGGCAGGACGTGCAGGACCTGTCGAGCATGCGCGTTATAGTCGAGCCAGGTCCAGCCCAGGTCGGCGGGGTCGAGTCGAACGACAAGATCGACGCGGTGAACGGCACCCCGGTCGGCACGTGGGAGCAGCTCCGCGCGGCGGTGAGCTCCCACCCGGGCGAGGCGGTCGACCTGACCATCGAGCGCGGGTCGGAGACGCTCCACAAGACCGTGACGCCGAGCCCCAAGGGCGAGAAGGACGAGGGGCTCATCCACGTCCGCCCGCCGACCCACACCGAGCCCATCGGGCTGCTTTCGGCGGCGAAGATCAGCGTCATCGCCCCGCCCGAGTTCGTCTACGAGAACGTCGTGGCCATCGGCCGGGTGCTGGTGGGCAAGGACAAGCTCACGGTGAGCGGGCCGCTCGGCATCGTGAAGGAGACGGCGAAGCAGGCGCGCATGGGCCCGGGCCAGCTCCTGCAGTTCCTGGGGATGCTGAGCGCCTACCTGGGTGCGTTCAACCTGCTGCCGTTCCCCGCGCTCGACGGGGGGCGCCTGCTCTTCCTCGGCATGGAAGCGGTGAGCCGCCGCAAGCCGAACGCGAAGGTCGAGGGGCACGTGCACGCCATCGGGCTGCTCATGCTCCTGACGCTCATCGCCTTCGTGACCTACGCGGACGCCATCGCGAAATGACGCTAGAGTCGCGGCCGAATGGTAGCCCCGCCGGGGGGTAGCAGGCCGACGCTCAGCCTGGTCCTCCCCATCTACAACGAGGAGGAGGTCATCCCCGAGCTGCACCGGCAGCTGCAGGAGTTCCTGACCCGGCTGGGGCTCCCGGCTGAGGTGGTCTTCGTCAACGACGGCTCGCGCGACCGGTCGATGGAGCTGCTCCGCGAGATCGCCGAGAAGGACGCGCGGTACCGCGTCGTGTCCTTCGCGCGGAACTTCGGGCACCAGACGGCGATCACCGCGGGCGTCGACTACGCGCGCGGGCAGGCCGTGGTGGTCATGGACGCCGACCTGCAGGACCCGCCGGAGGTCGTGCTGGCGATGGTGGAGAAGTGGCGCGCGGGCTTCGACGTGGTCTACGGGCGCCGGCGCAAGCGGGCGGGCGAGACCTGGTTCAAGCTGGTGACGGCGCGCGCGTTCTACCGGCTCTTTGCCGCGATGATCCCCATCGAGGTGCCGCTCGACACGGGGGACTTCCGGCTGATGAGCCGGCGGGTCATCGTGGCCCTGCGCGCGCTCCGCGAGACGCACCGCTTCGTGCGCGGCATGGTGGCGTGGGTCGGCTTCAAGCAGACCGAGGTGCTGTACGACCGCCCCGGGCGCTTCGCGGGGGAGACGAAGTACCCGCTCCGGAAGATGGTGCGCTTCGCGCTCGACGGCATCACCAGCTTCAGCATCCTGCCGCTGCGCTTCGCCACGTACATGGGCATGCTGATGATCCTGGCGAGCGTCGGGGTCATCGTCTGGGCGCTGGTGGCGAAGTACGCGCTCCACCACGTGGTGCAGGGGTGGACGGCGATCATGATTGCCATCGCCGTGTTCTCGAGCGTGCAGCTGCTCATGATCGGCATCCTCGGCGAGTACGTGGGTCGCATCTACGAAGAGGTGAAGCGCCGCCCCCTGTACATCGTGGGCGACACGGTCAACGCCTCGCGGGACACGGACGAGGTCGACGCTCCTGCCGGGGAGGGCCGGGGTGGGGGCTCTCTATCTCTGTAGCTTCGCGGCCATCTGCTCGCCGAGCTCGATGGAGCGCTTGGTCGCGGCCTCCACCGCGTCGATCAGCGTCTTGCGCAGGGCGCCGCTCTCGAGCGTGTGCAGGCCGGCGATGGCGGTGCCGCCGGGGCTGGTGACCATGTCCTTCAGGCGGCCCGGGTGCTCGCCCGTCTCGAGCAGGAGCTTGGCCGAGCCGAAGACGGTCTGCGCCGCCAGCAGCAGCGCCGTGTCGCGGTGCAGCCCCACCTTCACGCCCCCGTCGGCCAGGGCCTCGATGATGAGCATCAGGTAGGCCGGGCCGCTGCCCGACAGCCCCGTCACCGCGTCGAGCAGCGACTCCTCCAGCACCACCACGCGCCCCACGGCCTCGAAGAGCTCGCGCGCGATGCGCAGATCGTCGGCGCTGGCGTGCGCCCCGGCCGCGATGGCCGTCGCCCCCGCCTGCACCGTCGCGGGCGTGTTGGGCATGGCGCGCACCACCCGGGAGCCCGCCGGGAGCCGCCCCTCCAGCGCCTCCACCGGGACGCCCGCCGCGACCGAGATGACCAGCTGGTCGGGCCGCACCTCGGCGCCGATCTCGGTGAGCACCTTGTCGATCACCTGCGGCTTCACCGAGAGGACCAGCACGTCCGACTCGCGGAGCAGGGCATGGTTGTCGGTGGTGGTGCGGATGCCGTGCGCGGCGTGGAGCTGCTCCAGCCGCTCCGCCTTCACGTCGCTCGCCGTGATGCGCTCGGCGGGCATGACCTGCCCGTGCAGCAGTCCCTTGATGAGGGCGGCGGCCATGTTGCCCGCGCCCAGGAAGCCCAGTCGACGTGTCTTCAAGCTGCCCTCTTGCTCTTCACTGCAGTGTCCTCGCCACGCCCGCCAGCGCCTCGCCCATCCACCGGTCGACCAGCTCGCGGGCCGCGGGGTCGTCCTCGCCCAGGTCCTCCGCCACGCGCTCCCACCGGGCGCGCAGCAGGGCGCGCCGGCCCACCGTCGGGTCGTCCACCAGCGCCGCCGCCCACGCCACGCCGAGCACCTCCATGCGCTCGCCGGACTCGAGGCCGCTGTGGCGCCGCGCCAGCGCCACCGGCGCGCCCTGGCCGATGGCCGACAGCGCCTCCTCCCGCCAGCGGCGCGGGAGCATCAGCGTCCCGGCGAGGGCGCCGAGCTGCACGCCCAGGCCCGGGCAGCGGTCGCTCAGCACGTAGCGGATCGCGTCCACCGCCGCGAGGCCCGCCTTGCGCCGCCCGTCGACGCGCGCGATGGCGTCCTTGCGCCCGCCCTCCAGCTCGTCGGACGACACGCCCATCTTCTGGCCCACGACCCGGATGACCTGCTCCTCGCGGGCGTCCACCGTGTCCCACGCCGCCGCCAGCCAGGCGCCGCGGACGATGGCGTGCGCCACCGCGGGATCGAGCTCGCCGTAGACCTCCAGCGTCGCCGCCACGACGGGCGCCTCGGCGTAGAGCGCGTTCGCGTCGGCCTCCGGCAGGCCCAGCGAGCTGATCACCGCCGCGATCGTCGTCCGCTCCTCCTCGTCGAGCGACCCGTCCGACGCCATCACGGCGCGCAGCACGCGCACGGCCAGCGACCCGTAGCGCTTCACCCGGGCCACCTCCTTCTCGCTCGGCTTGCTCGAGAACAGGCTGCGCAGCCCGCGCGCCCCCAGCTCGAGCGTCACCTTCTCGCGCACGACCTCCATCATCGGCACCCAGACCGGCGGCGCCGTGGGGGCCAGGGCGCGCGCCATCTCCACGAACCACCCCTCGAAGTGCGTGGTCATGCGCGTGTGCGGCTGCCCCTGCACCGCCGCCGTGTAGGCGTAGCCGCGGCGCATGAGGATGGTGTCGAGCGCCTCCTTGGGATCCCGCGCGCCGGAGGCGAGGACGTAGATCGCGTCCTCGCCCAGCACAGCCACGAGGCGATCCAGCGCCGCCGTCGCCAGGTGGGAGTCGTTGAGCATGGACCGGACGGTAGCCGAAAACTTGGCCTTCGGTGGTGGCCGACGTTTCCTGGGCCCCATGCGCTGGTACCTGCTCGTCCTGGGTCTCCCTCTCACCGCCTGTCTCCAGCTCTCCACCGGCGACGGCACGGGGACGACCGGCAGCGGCAGCTCGGGCGGCGCCACCGGCTCCACAACCTCGGGCTCGAGCGGCGGCGGGGCCACCACGGGCACCGGCTGCGCCACCGACCCCCAGTCCGGCGTCACTCTCTGCGAGCAGATCGCCAACTGCCCTGGGGTCGACGTGGACCCCGGCGCCTTCCCCAGCTGCGGCTTCCGCCTCCACGCCAGCTCCATCTACGATCTGGAGTGCGCCTGCGGCGACCAGCTCTGCCCCATCGGCACCCCCACCAGCTGCGCGACCGCGCTGCAGCTCCTCAACCAGAACCAGAGCTCCCTGGAGGTCTGCCAGCAGGCCGGCAGCGGGACCTGCCTGCCCCTCGACGGGGACGGAGGAGCGACCTCGACCAGCAGCAGCTCCTGCGACAAAGCCTGCGAGGCCCAGTGCGGGGGCGACCCGAACTGCATCCAGCTCTGCGGGTGCTGAACATGCCGGGCTCGACTAGTATCGGGCCCCATGCTCGCCACGCAGGTGCGCCAGAAGGACAGCGTCTTCTACTTCGCCGCCTACCCGGCCGAGGATCTCCTCGACCGCGTGCGCTTCATCTCCCGGTTCTACGCCGAGGGCGAGCGCAGCCTCGCCCCGGAGGAGGGGGAGGCGGGCGACGAGGTCGCGCACTTCATCGGCAAGATCGAGCGCACCGACGGCGCGTTCCAGCGCGAGATGTCCCGCGCCAAGGTCGGGCAGATCAAGAACTTCTACGAGACGGCGGTGAGCCAGCCGCCCATCCCGGGCACCGTGCTGCTCTTCACGGCCGACACCCTGCGCTTCGAGCCGGTCAAGCCCTTCACCAACGTGGGCAACCTCGAGGAGCCGAAGAGCAAGTACCTCATCATCGACGGGCAGCACCGCCTCGCCGCGCTCCACTTCTACATGAAGCAGCGCCCCCAGGAGGCCAAGACGCTCCACGTGCCCTGCGTCATCTTCGACGGCAAGAGCGAGGACTTCGCCACGGAGATGTTCGTCATCATCAACTCCACGCCGACGCGCATCAACAAGAGCCACCTGGTCGACCTCTACGAGAAGGTGTCCTGGGCGGCCCCCGACAAGAAGTTCGCCGCGCAGGTGACCGAGAAGCTCTACAGCGAGGGCGACAGCCCGCTGCGATACAAGATCAACCGCCTCGGCGGGCGCTCCAGGCAGGAGAAGTGGATCCTCCAGGCGGAGCTCTTCAACGAGATCCACCGCTGGGCCACGATGGACTGGCGCCGCATCGAGAAGAAGAACCCGAAGCGCGAGGTCGACCGCTACTACGCCGTCGTGCGCGACTTCTTCAAGGCCGCGGAGAAGGTCTGGGGCCCGGCCTGGGGCAACGCGCAGTTCATGGTGACGCGCCCGGTGACCATCAAGGCCATGCTCCGCGTGTGCGGGGACCTGGCGTTCGTCGACGACGAGCCGGCGGAGGGGCGCATCGCGCGCTGGGGCCGCAAGCTCGCGCCCTGGGGGGAGATGGTGAAGAGCTTCCGCGCCGACGGGTTCTACGAGCGCTTCCCGGCCAAGGGGCAGGTCGAGCGGGTGGGCCGCATCCACCGCGATCTCGGGCGCGCGGCCGGCATCGACGCCCGCAAGCGCAAGGGCGAAGAGTCGGAGTAGCGCGTCGTGCGCCGCGCGCGGGCCGCGATCGCGGGCGTGCTCCTGCTCGCGGGGTGCAGCGCGCCGCTCCGGCCGGTCGCGCCGCCGACGGCGTGGGAGGCGGGCATCGAGACGCGCGTCGAGCTGATGAGGATCGGCGCGCAGTCGCCGGTGGAGCGCGGAGAGAAGGGCGGGCTGGAGCTGGTGGTGCGCCTGCACGCGGCCCCGAGCGCGCGGCTGATGCGGGTGCGCCTGGCGCGGGCGACGCTGGAGCCGTGCTCGGGCGGCGCGGCGATGGTCCGCATGCAGCAGGCGGGCTCCGTCGTCGGCCCGCTGCCGGTGCAGGTCGGGGGCGACAGCACGCTGGTGCTCGGCTTCCGGCCGACGCCCGAGGAGGCGCTCGACGGGCCCGCCGCGCTGGACCTGGCCATCGACCAGGACGGGCGCCTGGTCTGCGTGCGTACGGCGCTCGGTCCGGCGGAGCAGTGGGAGCGGCCGCAGCTCGCGATGGAGGTCGAGCTGAGCGTCGGGGCGCCCCTGCGGACGCTGGGGGATCTGGGCACGCCGTGGATGGTGGAGGATCGCCTGGGCATCCTGGTGGGTCCGGTGGACGTGAGCGCGGGCGCGCGCATCGGGCTGGCCGGGTCCGCCGTGCTCGTGGGGCCGTCGGCGGCGGCGACCTTCTACCCCTTCACGGCGAAGCCCCTCGCGCTCGCCCTGCAGCTCAGCTACGCGTCGCTCTTCGAGATGGAGAACGACGCGAGCGCCACCGCCAGCCTCGATACGCAGCTGCACGAGTGTTACCAGGTGACGGGGGTGGCGCTGCAGCTCGACTGGCTCGGCGCCCCGCGAGGCAGTCGCGTGCGGTTGCGCGGGAGGGACTTCAACGACTGGGGCGTCGAGGTCTTCGAGCAGCTCTGGATCCCGACGCTGCACGCCGAGCGCCCGACGACCGTGCTGGGGATCGGCGTGGTCGACCGGCTGGCCCTCTAGCCCTCACGCAGCACGAGGCGCATGAGGGGGCCGGCGACCCACGTCGGCGGCTCGGCGGCGAGGACCTCGGCGTAGTCGACCAGGCGAAGCTCGAGGAGCTCGCCGCGGAGCGGGTGCCCGCCGCGCAGCGCGCTCGCCAGCACCGGTCCTGTGTCGCGGAAATCGCTGCGCGCGCCGGCCGCGAGCTCCTGGAACGCCGCCCACTCGCCCCGCCCCAGCAGCTCGAGCTGTCGCTCGATGGCCGCCCGCGCCCAGGCCCGCGTCGCCTCGTCGCGCTCGCTGCGGCGCGCTCCCTCCGGCGTCCCGTAGCCCGCGCCGTGGTGCAGGGGATCCGTGGTGGCCACCACGGGCATCCGCTCCGCCAGGCGCGCGACGGCGTCCATGCCCGGCAGGCTCGCGGGGTCGTCCCCCACGAGGAAGGGGTAGCGCGCGACGACCCGCGGGGGCCGCTTGCCCTCGCGCGCCGCGGCCAGCGCCAGCAGCGACTCGAAGTGATCGAGCGAGAACTCCTCGGCGCACAGCGCGGCCGTGCCCTCGTGCACCCCGCGCAGGGCCGCGCGCGCCGCCGGCTCGCCGCTCCTCGCCCGCTGGACGAGCGCCGCGTCCTCCGCGCGCGCCCCGTGGAGGACCCCCAGCGCGAGCACCTCGTCCGTGCCCGCCCGCAGGAGCGCCTTCACCACCGCCGCCGTGAGGTCGCCCGTCGCCGACATCATGGTGTGCGGGAACACCAGCGCACCCCCGCGCGGCAGCTCCACGTCGGGTGCGCGGTCGAGCCGCTGCCGGAGGCCGAGCCCTCCCAGGCTCTCCCGCTCCCGCGCGTAGAACTGCTTCCACTCCGCCGCCGACCGCATCGCCCGCCAGGGTACCGCCCGGAGCTACCGGGCCACCACGACCTCGCGCGTGTCGTGCTCGGCGCCGTCGCGCAGCAGCGTCACCCGCAGCTTCTCCGCCCCCGCGGGCGCCACCACACGCAGTCGCACGGTCACGTCCCCCGGCACCGACGGGAGCACCACGTTGGCGCGGTTCCACGTCGCCGCCAGCTCGGGCTTCGCCAGCGACGCGCGCCACGGCCACGGCGTGCTCCCCGCCGGCTCCGGCTCGACCCCCACGCGCCACGCGCCGGGCAGCTCCGCGTACCGGTGAGGCTTCGTTCCGGGGTACGGCGTGAGCGCCTCGAACGTCGCGTCCGCCTCGTACACCGGTCCCTGCTCCTGCGTGACCGGCGTCTGCGTGGGCGTGTGCGCCGGCGCGTGCACGTGGAGCTCCACGACCAGCGCGTCGCCCCCCGCGGCCTTCGCGCTGGCGTCGACCAGGTGCGGCTCCTCCGCCGGCGCGACCGCCCGCCCGCTCCCGTCGAGCTGCAGCGACGCCTCCTTGCACGGCGCCCTGTCGCCGTCCGAGGCCAGGGTCGCGCACGCGCCGCACTCGCACCCGTCGCACACCGGCAGCTCCGCGTCGCCCACCAGCCCGCGCTTGCCGCGCAGCCACTGCTCCAGGGTGATCTCGCCCGGCGACCCGGGCTCGCTGGCGACCCACGCCTCGTGGAACGCCGCCGCGGCCTCGTCCCCGAGGTAGCGCAGGTGCCAGGGCTCGTGCTTGTACCCGGTCTTCGGGTCGATCGGCACGGCGTGGTCCCAGCGCGCGGTGCAGCGCGACCCGTCCTTCCGGTCGTCCGGGTCGATGGGATACGAGACGACGAAGCCGTACCGCCAGGCGTTCTCGTCCAGCCACCGTCCCCCGGGGGTGCAGCCGAAGCCGTCACGGAACACGGGCCCCTGGGAGGCCCAGTCGCTCGTGAACATGTCGACCGTGGTCCCGAGCTGGTGCTGGCTGTGGCCGGGCAGGGCGCTCTGCGTCGTCGCCTCGCAGAAGCCCGCGTGCGCCTTCTGCGCCCACCCGCCGAACACCCAGCACTGCGTGCCGAAGGCGCGGAAGGCCGACTCGACCCGCCCCTCCAGCTTCTCCCGTCGCATCGCCCCCAGCATGGTCCGCAGCGCGAGGGCCGCGTCGTGGCGCAGGCAGGCGTGCGCGCTCTCGCACTCCCAGGCCTTGCGCGGCGAGAGATCGTGCAGGTCCACCAGATCGCCGGGCGCGTAGTCGGGAGAGAGCGCGCCGGTGGGCGAGCGGTTGACGAGGGCCAGCAGATCGTCGCCGTCGACGAACGCGGTCTTCGTGTCGGCCAGCGCGAGAAAGGAGTGGAAGGGCCCCCCGGGCAGGACGATGGGGCAGGAGTACTTCTCGAGGGCGGTGGGGATGCCAAAAGGGGTCGAGGTCGAGATCGGGGTCGGGGTCGAGGTCGGGGTCGAGGTCGAGGTCGAGGTCGAGGTCGAGGTCGAGGTCGAGGTCGAGGTCGAGGTCGAGGTCGAGGGGCCAGACCCCCGTGTCCCGTGACACGCCGCTCCCACGACCCCCACCGCCATCACGACCGCCGCCGCCCGTCTCCTCACCACTCGACCTGATACCTCGCCGGATCGGCTCCGCGCACGTGCACCGTCATCCGCCGCGGGCTCAGCCGCACGATCGCATGCGTCGCCGCCGCCCGTCCCGGCGCGTCCTCGTCCAGGTTCTCGATCAAGCTCTGCACCGTCACGTACGGAATCCCCGCGATCACGTCCAGGTGATTCCAGTGCAGGTGCCCGTTGAACACCGCCCTGACCCGCCCGCTCTCCTCGAACACACGCCTCAGCTCCGCGCGCTCCTTCACCAGGGCCAGGTGAGCCCTCCCCGGCCACCAGCGCGAGTCCTCCACCTCCTGCTCGCTCGCCGAGTGGTGCATGAGCACGACCGTGGGCTCGGGCCCTGCCGCGAGATCCGCCTCCAGCCACTCGAGCTGCGTCTCGGGCACGCGGATCTCCACGTCCTGCTTCTCGAGGGTGTGCAGCACGACGAAGTGCCAGCCCCCCGCGTCGAACGAGTAATAGAGCGGCCCGGTCCGCTGCCAGAAGCGGCTCAGGTCCCCGCGGTTCATGTGGATGAGGTCGTGGTTGCCCGCGACGTTCACCAGCGGCGCGCGCGCCGTGCGAAGGATGGACTGGCACTCCCCGTAGCGCGCCAGGTCCGCCTCGCGCGACTCGTCCTCGATGTCGTCGCCCAGGTTGACCACCAGGTCGGGCCGCACCTCGTCGTTCATGGCGCGCACGAAGTCACGGGTCAGCTCCCCCGCCAGGTGCGTCAGCTTGCGCAGCTTGCCCGCCCAGCGCGCCTCGGGGCCGAAGTGCAGGTCGGTGACGATCGCCATCGTGAGCTCGCCCGTCATGCGCCTATGATACTCGTCACCCATGCGGCCCATCGTGATCGGTGCCGGGCGGGGCAGCCGCCTCGGGCCGGAGACCGACGAAATCCCCAAGGCGCTCGTCCCCGTCATGGGACGGCCGATGCTGGAGTGGATCCTCGAGGCGCTCGGCGCCGCCGGCTTCACCCGCAAGGACGTGGTCTACATCTGCGGCTACAAGGCCGAGGTCGTCCGCGCCCGCTATCCCGAGTTTACCTTCGTCGAAAACCGCGACTGGGAGAAGAACAACATCCTGGCCTCGCTGCTCTGCGCGCGCGAGCACCTCGGCGGCGGCTTCGTCTCGAGCTACGCCGACATCGTCTACCGCGGCTCGGCCGTGAAGAAGGCGGTCGCCTCGCCCCACGACAAGGTCCTGGTGTGCGACACCGACTGGCGGCGTCGCTACGTGGCGCGCACGCAGCACCCGGAGACGGACGCGGAGAAGATGCGCGCCGAGGGCGACCGCGTCGTCGAGCTGTCGCGGCGCATCGAGTCCGAGAAGGCCAGCGGCGAGTTCATCGGCGTCACCAAGTTCACGCCCGCGGGCGCCGGCGAGCTGGTCGCCGCCTTCGACCAGGCCCGCGCGAAATGGGCGGGCAAGACCTGGCGCGAGGGGCGGACGTTCGAGCGCGCGTACCTCATCGATCTCTTCCAGGAGATGCTCGAGGGCGGCTCCGCCTTCCACCGCGTCGACACCCACGGCGGCTACATGGAGATCGACACCCGGCAGGATCTCGCCAGCGCCGAGACGTGGTGGCGCGAGTCGCAGCCCGAGTGAGCCGCTGACTCCATGGCCGACCTCGAGGTCCTCCTCGACGGCGTGAGCAAGCGCTTCGCCCCTGCCAAGCGCGGCGAGCCGGCGCCCCCGGCGCTCCACGGCATCACCCTCGGCGTCGAGCGCGGGGAGCTCGTGGTGGTGGTCGGCCCGAGCGGCTGCGGCAAGTCGACCACCCTGCGCATCGTCGCCGGCCTCGAGGAGCCGGACGGGGGAACCGTCACCATCGCCGGCCGCCCGATGAACGGCGTCCCGCCGCAGGACCGCGACGTGGCGATGGTCTTCCAGGGCTACGCGCTCTACCCGCAGATGACGGCGCGCGAGATCATGGAGTTCCCGCTGAAGATGCGCGGGATGCCGCGCGGGCAGCGCGCGAAGGCGGTGGACGAGGCGGCCGCGCTCCTGCGCATCGAGCGCCTCCTCGACCGGCGCCCGGGCGAGCTCTCCGGCGGCGAACGGCAGCGCGTGGCCATGGGGCGCGCCATCGTGCGCAAGCCGCGCGTGTTCCTCTTCGACGAGCCCCTCTCCAACCTGGACGCGTCGCTGCGCGGGGACATCCGCCTCGAGATCGGCCAGCTCGTGCGCCGCCTGGGGGCGACCGCGCTCTACGTCACCCACGACCACGTCGAGGCCATGACCCTCGCCGACCGCATCGCCGTCATGAAGAGCGGCCGGCTGCTCCAGCTGGCCACGCCGCGCGAGGTCTACGAGCAGCCCGCGACGTCGTTCGTGGGCACATTCCTCGGGTCGCCGCGGATGAACCTCCTGCCGGCGCGCGTCGAGGGCGACTGGGTGGTGGCGGGCGCGTTTCGCCTGCCCAGACCTGCGGGGCCATTGCCCGCGCGCCTCGAGGTGGGGGTTCGCCCGGAGCACGTGACGCTGGGCGAAGGGGTCGAGGGGGGAGCGGCCGGGGAGATCGTCGCCGTCGAGCCGCTGGGCGCCGAGACCCACGTCGTCGTGAAGGTGGGCGAGCTCGAGCTGCGGGGGCAGCTGCGCGGGTTCGACGAGCACCGGCGGGGCGACGTGGTGCGCGTGAGCATCGACGCGGCGCGGGCGCTGCTGTTCGACGCGGAAGGCGAAGGGGCGCGCGTCTAGTCCGGTTTTTCGCCTTCATTGTTCGTGGACGCGCTTTTTCGTGGCGAGTTTCCGAATGTGAATCGAAGACGTGACGTCCTGGATACCTCGTCGCTCTTTTTCGTCGAAAAAGCCGCTCTTCGATCTGCTCGTCCCTCTCCTCGTGTCGCCAAGTTCGACGCGGGTTTCGAAAGTCTCTGCCGATGAATCGCGAGAGCGCCTCTCGGTCTTCGGGAGGGCGCACGGGGTTCGAGAAAGCGCCTTTCCCTTTCGAGAGCGTGTCTCTCACGCGGAAAGTGACGCTTTTGATCGTCGCGGGCGACGCTTTCGCAATCGTCCGAGCGACGTTCGGCCTTCCAGAGCGACGTTTCGTTTTCGAGCCGTCGCTCTTGGGTGCGCAGAGCGTCCTTTACGAAGCTCGGTGACGGCTTTGCAATTCTCGGAGCGACGTTCGGTGCCCTCGGGGACGCCCTTGGTATCGAGACGGGCGCCTTCGGTTTCCCGGAAGAGCAGCCGGGCTCCCGGAAGCCGCTCTGTGGAGCCCACCGGGTCGCCACGAATCGTCGGCGAGCGGCCGACCATTCCCGGGTGTCCCTTCTCGATCCTCGCGGGCTTCCCGCCTCGTTCGCCCTCTCCCATCGCGCCGGAGAATGGGCCCTCGCTCCATCAGGCGGGCACGGAGCTCGCGGCCATCGGGTCGCGGTACACGTCGTCCACCGGGATGGGGGAGCACGTCACGTGCCGGGGCCAGCCGCGTCAGGGGTTGCGGTCCGGTCCCCGTTCGTGAAGCATCGTCCCCATGCCCGTCGAGAGCGTCCGTGTCGTCGCCGTCCTCCCCGCCTCCCCCGAGCGCGTCTACGCCGCCTGGCTCGACGCCGAAGAGCACGGCCTCATGACCGGCGGCGGCAAGGCGACGGTCGAGCCCCGCGTCGGCGGCGCGCACACCGCGTGGGACGACTACATCCAGGGCACCATCATCGAGCTCGATCCCGCGGGCCGCATCGTGCAGACCTGGCGCACCACCGAGTTCCCCGCCGACCACCCCGACTCGCGCCTCGAGGTTCACCTGCGCAAGGTCGAGGGCGGCACCGAGGTCACCCTCGTGCACACGGGGATCCCCGAGGGGCAGGGGGAACAGTACGAGGAGGGCTGGCGCACGCACTACCTCGAGCCGATGGCGAGGCACTTCGGGAAGGCGGCCTCCGGGAAGGCTCCCCCCGCGAAGAAGGCCGTCGCCCGGAAGCCCGCGGCCAGGAAGGCCGCCGCGAAGAAGCCCGTCGCGAAGAAGGCCGCCGCCAGGAAGCCCGCCCCGAAGAAGGCCCCCGCCCGCAAGGCGAAGAGCAAGAAGAGCCAGAAGAAGAAGGCGCGCCGGTAGGCCGGCCACGACTGTCACTCCGCTGGATGACAGGCGCGATGCGCTGGTGCCTCGGCGGGCAGTGGCGCACCTTCGACTGCTCGACCATCGGCCTGCACTGCGACGCGACCGAGGGCGATCCCGGCAACTGCCCGTGGCGCCTCTCAGCCCGAGTCCCCGCCGTCGGACACGACGACGGGAGCTCCAGCCTCGGGGGGCGTGAAGGCGGGTGGGGGGGTGATCGTCGCCTGGACGGTCGCGACCACCTGGCCCTTCACCAGGATCTGCACCTGCGTCGTCCCCGCCTTCACGCCGAGGAAGACGATGCGGTTCGGATCGGTCGGGGTCCCGGCGCTAGAGAAGATGGGCGAGCGTCGCCAGGGGTCCTATGATCCGCGCCGTGCCGAAGCTCGCCGCGCTGTCCGCCCTCGCCCTCGTCGCTGCCTTGACGGCTGCGTTCGGGGTGCGCGTCGCGGTCCCGCGGATGGGTGACGCCATCGCCGCGAGGCTCGTCCGCGCGGCGTCGTCCCTGCCTGCGCCGAGGGAGGCGGAGCCCGCGTGGGCGGACGGCGACGGAGCCGGCGAGGTCGTGGCCCGGGTGGCTGCGGGAGATGGCCGCAGCCACCGCGAGCCGCCGGGGAGGCGAGGGCAGACGACCGAGGCCATCGACGTGCCGGTCGCCGTCGTCGCGCGCCTGTCGGAGAGGCAGCTCCGGAGCGTCGGCGCCACGGACGCCGTGGACGACGGGAGCGGGCGCGTCCTCGGCGCGCGCCTGCACGGCGTCGGAGGTCTGGGATCGGGGCTGAGCGACGGCGACGTGGTGACGAACATCGACGGCCGCGCCATCGGGAGCGCCGCCGACGCCACCGCGGCGGCCCTGGCGGCCTACGCGTCGGGCGAGACGGCGGCGCACGCGACGGTGCTGCGCGACGGCCGGACGCTGGGGGTCACCGTGCACATCCCGCCCCGGGCACGCTGACTTCTTCGCAGCCCGTCACTGCGCCTGCAGGGTGTACGCGCCCCACGCGGTGCCCCCGCGGTCGTCGCGGAGAACGACCCAGAGGTGCACGGGCCCCGCCTGCGCGGGGGCGGTCCACGTGTTGTCGCTGGTGGTCGTCGTGTCGCTGCCGTCGACCCCCGTGCGATCGAGCGAGAAGCTTCCCCCCGTGGCGAACCACGACACGTGGATCCCCTCGCGGGCGTCGACCAGCGACTGGCTGGGGAGATCGAAGTTCAGGTAGCGCTCGGCGCCGCTGCAGCCCTGCGGCGTCGTGCAGTCCGCCGCGCAGCTGGCGATGCTCTCGTCGGGTCCGCAGATCCCGTCTCCGCACGTGTCGGTCAGCGGGCACGCCGGCCACGCCACCTCGAGGTCGATGCTCTGCCCGACGGGGACGGTGTTGCCGCCACCGCCCGGATCCATCGCCAGCGCGGCGCCGCCCAGGTTGACCATCACCAGGGAGGCGACGGTCGGGTTCACGTTGAAGTGATACTGCGCCAGGTACTCGTTTACCTGGTCGGACGAGCCCTCGGCGAGACCGCACGAGACGCGCGACTGGTAGAGCGCCGTGACCGGCCCCGACGCCCCCGGGATGAACAGGCTCACCGGCTGGTAGTAGCCGCCCGTCGAGTCGGGATCGACCGGGCGACCCGGCGTCGCGTTGCCCACGACCTGGGGCACCTCGGGCCCGAACTGGCGGCAGGCGATGGCGGGGATGACGCCGGAGGCCTGCGGTCCCGAGCCGAGCGGGACGAGGTTCGGATCGCCCTGCTCCAGGCACTCCGGGCTGACGGGGCCGAGGTTCGCCAGCGGGTTGCGCGCGTCGCAGAAGTCCCAGGTGACGGCGGGGCTCGTCACCGGGCCGTCCGGGTCGACCACCAGCGCCGTGTAGCTGGCGCTGGAGCTGGGCGCGCCCTCCGCCGGCACGGCCTGCACGGCGAGGACGCGCGCCCCCGTGATGAGCGACACGGTCTCGTCCAGGTCGGGCTTGCACGCCGCCGGCAGCGCGGCGAGGCCCGCCAGCGCCAGGCGCCGGGCGATCACGGCCGGAGTCACCACGAGAACCGTGCCCCCGCCACGGGCAGGATGGGAAAGCCGGTGATGTAGCCGCGCTGCGTGTACGTCGGGTTGTACACGATCTCCTCCGGGTTCGAGTGGTTGGTCACGTTCTGCACGTCGAGGTACACCTCGGCCTCCTCCTTGCCGCCGAGCTTGAAGCGCTTGGCGAAGCGCACGTCCAGGGACACGAACGGCGGGATGCGGATCGAGTTGTGCGGCCCGAAGATGGGCTCGTAGGTGTCGGTGCTGGAGTCGTAGTAGGCGCCGGTCACGGGCGTGCGCGGGTAGCCCGTGGCGAAGCGGAAGCGCAGCCCGGTCTCGAAGCCGAGGCCCAGATCGTACGACCCGATGGCGGTGAAGACGTGCGACTGGTCGTAGTCGAAGAGCCGCCAGTCGAGGTTCGGCGCGTCCTTCCGCTCGCTGCGCAGGATGCTGTAGCTGATCCAGCCGAAGAAGCGCCCCATCTGCTGCTGCCGGAGCAGGAACTGCGTGCCGTAGGAGCGGCCGATGCCCTGCTGCACCAGCGCCTGCCCCACCAGCGGGCTCTCCGACTCGCTGCGCGTCGCGAGGTTCTGCTGCTCGGCGAGGAAGCCCGTCACCTCGATGGTCAGCGTGTCTGTCAGCTGGAAGGCGCCCCCCGCCAGGTAGTGCTGCGCCGTCGAGAGCGCGAGCGTCGGTGTGCCGAAGATCGACGAAAGGTCCTCGGGCTGGGGGGCCTGGTGGTAGATGCCCACCGCTGCCTTCCCGGTGATGCGCGGGGTGAACGCGTAGCGCACCGACAGGCGCGGCTCGATGACGCCCTCCTCGTGCGTGTAGGCGATGTTGGGGCTGCCGGCGGGGGGCGGCGTGAGCTTGTTGGTGGAGGTGACGTACGGCTCGAAGCGCAGCCCCGGGACGATGTGCAGCGTGTCGTCGAGCAGCGAGAAGTCTCCCTCGGCGTAGGGCGCGATGGACGTGATGACGGTCTTCCAGTCGTCGTAGTTGATCTGCGACGGGGGCGGCTCGCCGAAGACGTAGATGTCCCCCTCGCGCGGCGGATCGCCGATGGAGCCGGCGCGGTGCAGGCTGGAGACCTGCGCCTCGGCGTCGACCCCGACCGCCCCGCGCAGGAACTTCTCGATGGGGCCCTGCCATCCGGCGCGCAGCCCGTAGACCCAGGAGCTGTTGGTCAGCTCGGTCACGGTGGAGCCGTACGTGTCCACCAGCGAGGTCGAGTCGGTGCCCACCGACGGCGTGACCACGATGACCGCGCCGTCCGCCAGGTGCTTCTCGTAGCGCAGGTAGACGCGGTTGAAGTCCGTCCCGCTGGTCGAGCTGGTGGCGAGGGAGGGATCGGCGTTGGGGTTGTTGCGCGTCGTCCGGTCCGACGAGACCAGGCCGCCGACCTCGACGGTCTCGTGCGGCCCGAGCTGGTAGACGGCCCGCGCCTGCCCGTCCCAGTAGCGCGGCAGGGGGACGTAGAGTCCGACGTTCTCCGAGGTGACGTCGGAGAGGACCGTGTCCAGGTAGCTCTTGCGCGCGGCGACGGCGACGTGGAGCCTGTCGGTGACCTCCCCGCGCACCGACGCCGAGGCGTCGATGGTGTCGGCCGCGACGCTGCCGTGGATGCCGTGCTCGTCGAGCGGCCGCAGCGCCACGGTGACCAGGCCCCCCAGGCCGCGCCCGTAGAGCGGGCCGTAGCCGCCGGGGATGAGCTCGACCGAGCGCACGAAGTCCGAGCTGACGATCGATCGGTACCCGCCGTCGTGGTAGAGGCGCGGCACGCGCACGCCCTCGATGTAGACCCGCGTGTCGGTCGGCGCCGAGCCCCACACCACCAGCGCGCCGGAGCCCGCGGCGGCGCGCGCCACGCCGGGGAGGTTCTCCACGACCTTGAGCACGTCGCCCTGCGTGCCCGGGACACGCGTGGCCTGCTCCGCCTGCACGACGGTGGAGACGACCTGCTTCTTGATGCGCGGGGCGGTGACGACGATCTCCTCTTCCTCGTCGGCGCTGGCCCCGGCCTTCTCCTTCTTGGGGTCGACCTCGTAGATGGCGTCGATGCGCTTGGCGACCTCGAAGGTCTCGGTGGTGCCCACCGTGGCCAGCTTCTCGCCCGAGAGGGTGACGGTGTGCTCGCCGGGCTCCACGTCGGGGATGGCGAACTTGCCCTCGTCGTCGGTCAGCGCCTGCTGCCCGGTGTCCAGGGCCACCCGCACGCTGGCCATGGGCTGCTTCGTGCGCCGTTCGCGCACCACGCCGGCGAAGTCGGCCGTGGTCTTCTTGACGATCTTCTCCTCGAACTTGAACACGTAGCGGTACGTGATCTTCACGGGGATGGGCTTGCCGTCGACCACCGCCGGCTCGAAGACGAACTGCCGCGCGGCGGCCACCGCGGGCACGTCGAAGGCCGGGCCCGCGGACTCCTGCACGGTGACGTCCGCCACCGCGCCCGCGGCGGTGATGGAGATCTGGAGGACCACCGTGGCCCCGCGCCCGGCCTTGGCCTCCGAGGGAGGGAACTCCGCCTCGACGAACTTCACCAGCCTGGGAGGCACGATGGTGTGCTGCGGCGCGTCCGCCGGCGGCTGCGCGGGCTGGGCAGAAGCCCGGGCCGCGACCGTCGCGAGGGCGACGGTGGCCAGCGCGCCGGCGACCCTCTTCATATCTGTTCGAACCGGAAGGGCAGGATGGTCGTGCCGACGACGGGCTTTCCGCACTGCGTGGCCGGCTCGAAGACCGTGGCCCTGGCGGCGGCGAGCGCCGACTCGTCGAGGCCGTACCCCAGACCGCTGACCACGCGCGCGCTGAGCACGTGACCCGACTCGTCGACCGTCACCTGGACGCGGACCACGCCCTCGATCTCGGCCTGGCGCGCCTGCATCGTGTACTTGGGCGCGACTGGCACCTTGCGCCTCGGCCGCACCACCGGCTCCGTGCACGCGGCGGCGCCCTGCGTCGGGGCCTCCAGCTGCTGGACCTTGTGCGTCGTCGCCGCCGGCGCCGGTCCGGTCTTCGCCGTCGTCGTCGTCGTCGCGGCGACGGCCCCCGGCAGCGCGATCCCGGGCCCTTCCCCGTTGCCCAGCGAGACCCCGAGATCGGCGAACCCGCCGTTGTCCACGGGCATCGGCGGCAGCACCTCGGGCTTCGCCTCGGGGGCGACCTTGGCCTGCTGCTGCTGCTGCGGCTGCTGCGCCGCGGGGGGCGGCTTGGGCTTGTCCTCGGCCTTGGGAGGGGGCGGAGGGGCGGGCGCGGGCTTGGGCGGCTCTTTCTTCTTCTTCTCCTCGACCAGCGTGATGGCGGTGGCCACCGAGGTGTGCGGAGCGGGCATCACGATCGTGCCGACGGCGAGCGCGGCGTGGAACAGGAGGCTCCCGCCGTAGACGTAGAACGCGATGGTCCGGCGCCGCTGGCTACTCACTGGCGACGTTGATGGCGAACTTGGTCACGCCCTGCAGCTTGGCCAGGTCGATGACGTGCACCACGCGTCCGTGCCGCGCCATCGCGTCGGCGGTCACGACCAGGCTGGGGTCGCCGGTGGCGGCGGCCTTCGCCCTCTGGAACCGCGCGGTGAGCTCGGCGTCGTCGGCGACGAGCTCGTTGTTGAAGAAGGTCTTGTTGTCCTTGGTGAGCGTCACCGTCATGGGCGACTGCGTCGACTCGTCCGAGGTCTGCGTCTTGGGCAGCTCCACCTTGAGCGCGCGCGAGACGATGTAGATGGACGACACCATCATGATGACCAGGAGCACCAGCATGACGTCGACCATCGGCGTCACGTTGATGCCGACGATTCCGCCGCGGCGACCGCCGCGCGACGAGCCAGTCGTGCCCGCCATGGTTCAGTCCTCCGCCATCGGACTGGCGAGGTGGTTGCCCGAGTCCATGCTGCCCAGGTCGCGCACGCTGTCGGCCGCCAGCTTCATCCTCGGCGGCGCCTCGGACGGGCGCACCCAGTCCATGGCCTTGCCCACGGTGATGAAGGCGCACAGCCGCTTGGAGATCGAGCTGACGTCGTCCTCGATGTCGCCGATCTTCTTCTGGAAGACGTTGTAGGCGACGACCGCGGGGATGGCGACGAAGAGGCCGACGCCGGTGGCGATGAGCGCCTCGGCGATGCCGCCCATCACCTTGTCCATCTGCACCTTGTTCTGGCCGTCGGCGAGGTCGGCGAAGGCGACGATGACGCCGATGACCGTGCCCAGCAGCCCCACGAAGGGGGCATTGTTCCCGAGCGTGCCGAGGAGCGTCATGCCGCGCTCCAGCTCGCGGCGGCGCTTGGTCATCTCCCCCTCGATGGCGGCCGCCAGGGCCGCCGGACCGCCGTGGGCCCAGCGCAGCGACGCGCGCAGCACCTCGGCCTCGACCGTGGGGCTCGCCTCGAGCAAGGCGCGCGCCTCGTCTCGCTGGCCCTCCTCGAGCAGGCGGCACAGCTCGTCGCCCAGCTCCTCGCCCCCCGCGCCGCGCTTCCGGAAGTAGAGCCAGCGATCGACCATCGCCCCGATGGAGGCGACCGACAGGGCGAGCAGCAGGTACATGACCCACGAGCTGCCGAGCATCGCAATCTTGAGGAGGTACTTGACGATCACGGCTGTCTCCTTGCGGCGCCTAGTTGAACTGCTTCTCGGCGATGAAGAGCCCCGTCGAGCCACCGCCGGTCTGGGCGTTGGCCAGGAGCTCGCCGGCCTGGGTGAACGTGGCGTGCAGGTTCCCGTCGCTGCCGGCCTCGTAGATGGTGAGCACGAAGCGAACCGCCGCCTGTCCGCAGGCCGCGAACGGGTCGGCGTAGATGTCGTACGGCCCGGTGGCCGGGTAGTCGGGGAACACGAGGTCCTCCTGGCGCCAGCCGTCGGGGACGCAGTTTTCGAGCGAGTCGCGGTCGATCTTGGGATCGCTGGCGGGGGGCTCTCCGGCGTCGACCGGGACCGCGAGGGGGTTGGTCTTGGGGTTCACGTCCGTCCCGTCGGGGGTGATGACGTGGAGATCGACGTCGAAGTTGGCGTCCCACTGGAGGGAGAAGACCACCGCCGGGACGGGGTTGGACGGGACGCACGTGTGGTTGTTGTCGGGGATGCGCCACTCGAGGCAGAGCTCCGTGTCCACCTGCGTCCCCGCGTTCCCGCTGGCGTCGATGGCGACGATGCTCAGGGGGCGCGGGCCCGGGGGATCGTCGATGTCGAAGCTCGCGTTGAAGGCGAAATCGGAGGCGTTCGCCACCTGGGTGTCGCGGCCGGCGACGGGGACGACCCAGTAGCCCGAGCCGAGGTCGGCCAGGCGGACGCCGACGGCGACGGCGTCGGAGGTGACCACGCCGCCGAACGATTTGCCCGAGGCCCCCGGGATGACGTTCACGTTGTTGAAGGTCACCTCCTCGACCGAGAGCGGTCCGGCGGCTCCGCCGTCGAGCTCGCCGCCGCCGTCGACCGCCGGCGCACCCGGCAGAGGCCCGGAGATGAACTGCCCTCCGGACACCTGGATCGGCTCGGTGACGCCGACGTTGGCCCGCTGGCCCTGGCTGCAGGCGGCGGCGACGCACACGCCCGCGAGGGCGCCGCACGCGAAGAGGGAGCGCCTCATAGCTCCACCTGCAGGCGCACGGTGAAGACGTTGTCCGCGAGGCTGGTGGGAACGCCGACGGAGGTGCGGGCGAAGGCGTTGTGGATGACGTCGTACTGGACCACCAGGCGCGCGCGATCGCGAAGCACGAGCGCCGCCATGGGCGACCACGTGGTGATGGCCTCGCTGAACGGCAGGAGCTTGCCCTGCCTGCTGTCGAACGAGTTGAAGTTCGGGTTGTAGTAGTCGTACCGCAGGCCGACCGTGCCCCAGCGGGTCACGTCCTGGATGACGCCGATGTAGTAGCCGAGCTCCCCCTGGTCGGTCCCGGTGATGACCGGATCGGCGACGTAGAGCCCGCGGTCCAGGTTCGAGGCGAGCGTGAACTCGCCGTAGACCTTGGTCACGCCGAACCGCGACTGGTAGCTCAGTCGGAGGTCCGCTCCCACCGCCCAGCGCGTGAAGTTCGCCGACGGGGTGGCCGCGGCCCCCGGGACGGGAATGAGCTCGTAGGGCTCGATCACCCCGTCCTCGTTGAGATCCTTCCACTGGATGGTGGCCGACGTCGCCGCCGTGCCCGCGTGGAACCCCGTCCCCCGCAGCGACGACACGTCCGCCGCGAAGTGCAGATCCTCAAGCGGGTGCGTGTCGACTCCGAAGCGGAAGAACACGTCCTTGGCCGAGTTGGGGTCCTGCAGCACGAAGGGGGAGGCCTCGCCGAGGGGCTCTCCGTTCTGTCCGGCGATCGTCCAGCGGAAGAACCCCAGCGCCCCGGACAGACGCAGGCCGACGTCCGGCTCGGCGGGGAAGAACGCCTGCGAGGCCACGCTGCGCTCCATGAAGAAGCGGGTGCGGGGCGACTCGTCCAGCTCGTAGCCGAAGGGGGCGTCGAAGAGGCCGAGGGTCGCCATGAGGATGGGTGGCAGCTTGCGATCGGGCCGGTACTGGAGCGACGCCTCGGCCTTGCGCAGATCGACCTGCGGTCCGTTGGTCGTGTTGGCGTCGAGCTCGAGCGCCACGGCGGCGTACTGCCACTCGCCGGTGAGGTTCACGCGCGCTCGCCGGATCGAGAAGCGATCCTTGTTCAGCGTGGAGCCCGACTGCGACAGCTGATCCTGCGAGTCCTGGTGCGTCTCGTACTGCGACTGAAGGTAACCGCCGACCGAGATCCCCTCGGGTGGGAGGATCCACGGCCAGAAGGACTCGTAGCCGAGCGGTCGCGCGGGGGGCGGAGCCGGCGACGCGGGGCTGGCAAGCCTCGTGGCGCGAACCTGGTCGAGGTCCGCGCGCAGCGCCTTCACCTCGTCGCGCAGCGCCGCCACGTCCGACGCCGTGGCCCCGGAGGCCGCGTCCGCCGGAGGTGAAGGTGCCTGCGGAGGAGGAGGCGGAGCCGTCTGGCCGGCCGCCGTGCCCGGGAAGAGCACGACGGCCGCCAGCGCGAGCAGCGCGCGCCTGGATCTCAGGGCGAACGATCGCGACACGTCACAGGGTCGGGTGCGTCGGGACGGTCCCCGTGAACGGAATGCAGTTCGCGGTCGAGGGGGCGCAGGCGTTGAGCGGATCCTGCGCCGCCTGCTGCGCCGTGTAGCAGGAGTTGCACGTCGATGCGTCCGACGTGCAGCTGCCCGTGTCGATGACCGGGACGTCGGCGCCGCCGCTGGAGTCGCCCGCGGTGCCGCCGCTGGACGAGCCCGAGCTGCTGCTCGCGGTCGAGTCCCCGCCGCCCCCGGCGTCGTGGTTGCTGGGGGCCGGGTTGCTGTTGTCGTTGTTGCTGCTGCAGCCGTAGGCGGCAGCGGCGATGGTCGCCGCCACCAGGGCGAGGGACGCGAGGCGAACCGAGAGCTTTCGGGAGTTCATCACTGGGCCTCGCAGTAGCCGAAGTGGCACTTGGGATAGGAGGGAGTCGCCGCGCAGTCGGTGTCGGCCGTGCAGGACTTGCAGTACGTCGAGTACGTGTTGCCGCCGTTCTTGATGCTCTCGTAGTAGCAACCGCACCCCTCGGGCGGCTGGTACGAGGCCATGCCGCCGCCGGCGATGGGGCTCACCTCGGTCGAGCGCGACACCTGCATCGCGCACTGCGGGATTACGTGCGCGCTGGCGTCCGCCTCGATCACGGTCTGCAGCTGTGCGTCGGTGAGGCCGTTGGCAGTGATCGTGTTGATGATCGTGGCGGCCTGCGCGTTGGTCGGGGTCCCGGAGCCGTTCACGGCGGTGACCAGGTGAATCGGCCCCCAGATGTCGTAGCGGCCCTGCCGGACGTTGATCTTGTCGAAGTGCGTGGCGTCGGAGTCGGGCAGGTAGCCGCAGCTCTGATCGGTGGCCTGGTAGGCGAGGATCTTCAGGCCGCCGGTGGGCGCGCCCGCGTCGTTGGTCCCGGCCTGGCCGCGGTACGTGTCGCCGTAGTCGGCGGCGAGGATGCCGATGGCCGAGGAGGGGTTGGTGCCGCTGCCGGCGGCGAGCAGGGCGGTGAGCACCGCGCCGCTGTTCTTCTCCTGCTGCGCGGCGCCGGCGTCGGGCACCTGGGCGAGCCACTTGCTCGGGGCGAGACCGATGGCGGCGCCGATCATCGACTCCGTTCCGGAGGTGCTCGCACGGATGAAGATGTTCGTGTACTCCGTCCACGGCGAGACCGGGTACTGCGTCCCGCCCCAGCCGAAGACGGCGTAGGCCGCGTCGGCGCTGATGGCCGTGGCGGTCGACGTGTAGGGGACCGCCATCAGCATGACCTGAACGGGGCCCTGGAAGTCCTTGAAGCCGGCGGCGACGGTGGTGTTGGGGCAGGTCGCCGGGAAGACGTCGGAGACGCCGATGGTGACGTTGCCGGGGTTGGTGCACGCGATGCCGCTCGCCGAGCCGTCCATGTAGACGGCACTCGAGGTGTCGGCCGTCCCGGCCATCACCTCGGAGAGCCCCACGCACGACGACGGGCTCTGGTAGATGATGCTCACGCCCGTGAGGGAGGGAGCGAGAGCTGCCCAGATGGGCTTCGACGCCGAGGATCCGGCGATGTAGACGGGGTTGGTATACGTGCCGCAATCCGCGGCCTCGGCGGTGATCGCCGAGGTAAGCACTCCACATCCAGCGAGCGCGGCGAGTGCGCACATCATGGACTTCTTCATCGGAAAGAGCCTCCTGCATCGGACCGATGCCCGACGTGCTCAGCGCACACCGTGCCTCGTCCCGTGCGGCGCAACCCTTATTCGGCTGTCCGCTCGGCTGAGCGAATACTCGGTGACGTCTCCGCTTCCATCCGACGAAAAGACGGGTACCGAGTGCCGCGGAATATTACAGGCGACGCTCGTGTGGTGACGTCACGCCGCCCCGGTCGTGCGCGCAGCGATGGCGTCGCGCATCCACTCGTGCAGCCGCTGGATATCGCGCGGCACGGTGCGTGACGCCACGAGCATGCACACGCTCAGCACCAGGTCGAGGGCAGGGATGACGTACATCGCGTGGCGCAGCCCTACTCCCTTGAAGGGCTCCAGCGCAGGCCCGGTCGCGTCGGTCACCCCCGCAGCCGCTGCCGCGGCGTGCATGAAGTGGTCGCTCAGCCAGCCCATGAGGACGGGGCCGAGGGAGGCGCCGAGCAGGTACATGGCGCAGAAGTACGTGGCCACCGCCATCCCGCGGAGCGAGGGCTCCACCAGGTCGTGGATGGTGGAGTAGACGGTCGAGTAGTAGACGTACATCGCGCAGACGCCGAGGGTCATCGGGATGGCGAAGGCCAGCGGGCGCCCCGGTCCGGTCGCGAGCGCGAAGTAGGTGAGCGGCGCGGCGACCACGAACATCACGGCGGACAGCACCATGCGGCCCGATGCCCAGCGGCGGGTGAGCCGGTCGGCGAGCATCCCGCCGAAGAGCAGCCCGGGGATCCCCGAGAAGCCGTAGATGAACATCGAGTAGTAGCCGGCCCCGGCGAGGTCGACCCGGTGATGGCGGACCATCAGCGGCGCGATGAACGAGCCGATGGCGTACATGTTGAAATTGTGAAGCGCGCCCGAGGCGATGATGGGCCACATGCTCGGGATCGAGAGCACGAGCTTGATCGGCGAGCCTGCGCGTGTGCTGGCCCCGATCTCGTGCACCTCCGAGGCGCCTCGCGCCGGCTCGCGCACCACGAAGAACGCGGCCAGCGCGCACGCGAAGCCGGGCAGTGCCGCCAGCAGGAACGCCCGCTGCCAGCCGTAGGTCCTGGCCACGGTGCCGCCGACGAGAAAGCTGAGCGCGATTCCGACGGGCAGGCCGAGCATGAACACCGACAGCGCGTTGGACCGACGGTGTACCGGGAACAGGTCGCCGATGAGCGAGGAGGCCGAGGGGGCGCACGCGGCCTCACCCAGGCCGACGCCGAGGCGGACGAGGAACAGCTGGACGAAGCTCGTGCACAGGCCTGTCAGGCCGGTGAGCAGGCTCCACACGAAGACGCCGACCCCCAGGATGCGCGCGCGACTGAGCCTGTCCGCCAGCCCGCCGAGGGGCAGGCCCACCACGGCGTAGATGAGGGTGAAGGCGGTGCCGAGCGTGCCGAGCGCGGTGTCGCTGAGGCTCCACTCCCTGCGCAGCTGCTCTCCCACGGCACCGAGGAGCTGCCGATCGAAGAAGTTCACGGTGTTGATGGCGAAGAGGACGGCCAGCGCCATCCGTGCCTGCTTCGGGCTTCCGGACGTCACGCCCGGGCGCTCCCCAGGTACAGCGAGCGCCCCACGCCGAACGTGAAGGCGGCGACGCCGTAGACGGCGTGCTCGAGGCTCGACACCAGCATCGAGCCGGTCGACAGGTACGTGTGGAGAAAGAGCGCCCCTCCGAGCGCCGTGAGCACGAGGGCGAGCCCGTTGCGGAAGATGACGTGCGCGAAGGCGAAGGCCGCGGTCCCCGCGACGAACATGGCGCCGTGGTGCCCGAGCAGCGGCGCGTAGCGGTGGACGAAGAAGACGCGCCAGAAGACCCCCTGGGGGAGGACGCTGAGGAGCGGGTAGAACGCGGCGATGAGGAGCCACAGGCCGGGCCGGGTGCGCGGCAGCAGGAGGAAGGTGTCGGGGGCGAGGCGCCGGGAGAGGACGGCGACCACGCCGATGCCGACCACCGTGCGCGCTACGAGGAGCCGCGCGAAGCCCGGGTCGACGTGGAGGGACCACAGCGAGGCGGCGTCGAAGTTCGGATCGGAGCGAAGGACGAGCGCGGCGACCGTGGCGAGCACCCAGAGGCCAGGGAAGAGGAGGCGGCGGTACCCGCGGACGATGAGCTGGTCGAAGGCCAGGGGGAGCGCGGCGTAGAGGGCCAGCGCCTCCAGGAGGAGCCAGGGGGCACGCATCCCCTCGGAAGGTAGCTCGTCCACGCCCGCGGCTACGCCCCCATCACCTCGAACTCCGCCTCCGCGGCGATGCAGGGCACGTTGCGGAAGTCGCGGATCGACGTCACGTGGCCGTCCTCCAGCTCGAGCAGGATGAAGTAGGCCGGCCTGTCAGCCCCGGCCACGTACGCCGCGAGCGCGAGCTGGCCCTCAGCCGCACGACCTGGAGCGTGACCTTCTCCTTCTCGTACCGCCCGAAGTACATGCCCACCTGCTTGCCGCGGCGCTGCGACTTGGAGACCAGGTCGAGCCGGCAGTCGTCGCTCACGAGCGCCCGGACGCCGTCCCAGTCCCGGGCGTTGAAGAGGCTCGCGTAGCGATCGAGCTTGGCGCGCCGGGTCGGCACGGAGCCACCCTCGCTCGCCTCCCCCTGGCGCGGATGGTGGTGTGGACGGCGTAGTCCATGCTCCGCGAGCTTCTCCTGGAATGCCCGGAACGACGGCAGCGCGGCGAGCGGGTTCGGCCCCTTCGCGGGCAGCGTCGCGACGTGAACGAACGTGACCCCGTCTGGCGAGTCGATAGGTGGCGTAGCGAAGCCCCTGCGGTGTACGTGCCCGGAGCTCGTCGAAGACCGCGTGCACCAGGGCCTCGTTCGCGGAGGCGTGCGCCTTCGAGGTCTTGTACCGGACCATTATCGTCCTGGGATGGCTCATGGTGTCCTCGATCAGGAGGACGACCGGGCGGGTGGAAAGGATGCGCAGCTCGGGCGATTTCTCACGGCCTCCCCCGGCTGCGCCCGGTCACGATGCCTCCGGCGATCAGGTGCGCGATGCGCACGGGCTCGGGGACGTTGCCGTGGAGCGTTGTGGCCTCGACGAGCTTGCGCGCGGTCTCCATCGAGAGCCCGGCGCGCTGCACCCACAGCCTGGGCGCCCCCTGGCGGAGCCCCGAGCGCGGCTGCCTCGCCAGCGAGCGGCGCGAGGGTCCCAGCGGCTCCATCGTGCCGGCGAGCTCGATGAGTCTCCACTTCCTCGATGCTCCAGGGACGCGCGGCCTGGTGAGCGGCGCGTCGCTGAACAGGGCGCGGCGTACAGCGTCCATGTCGGGCCGCCTGCGGGTCACGACGAGGACCCCGACGCCGAGCGCCTCCGAGAGGGCGTGGATGTCGACCACGTTGAAGCCCCCCACCGCGATGCCCTGCAGCATCACCGCCCCGACGTGTGCCGCGAACTGGCTCGCGCGGACGAGGTGAACCATCTGCCGCGTCGAGTCGGCCCCGTCGCGGCGTACGTGGCCGCTGACGACCCCGTCGAGCCGGGTGCCGGAGCACACCGCGCCGACCAGGAGCACGTCGCCGCGATGCTGGCGCGCGAAGGGGCCGTCGTCGAAGCCGATGACGTTCATGGCGTCCCTTCGCTCGGGTCAGTGGAGGGCGGGGACGATGTCGCGGAGGTTCCCCGAGAAGATGCGCTCCCGCATCGCCCAGCTGACCGGCATCCGCTCCACCCAGCCGCGGATCTCGCCGTAGTCGTAGCTACCGTCCCGCTCGTGGAAGCCGTACGGCGCGTCGGTCCCGTAGATGCAGCGCTCGGGACCCATCGCAGCGACGGCCGCGCGCGCGAGCGCCTCGTCGATGTAGGGGCTCGAGAGGTCGACGTAGAGGTTCGGGTGGGCGCCCTTGTACGCCCACAGGCCGCGGTAGAACGGGAAGCCGGCGTGCGCGCTGATGACCCTGAGGATGCGCGGATCGAAGTGGGCGTGGCTGTCGATGATCACGGCGCAAGGGTAGCGCGACCTCGCGGCCGAGGGGTCCGCCGCAGGGTAAAGTGCGCCCGTGACCGGCCGTCCAGCTCCTCGGCGAGCCCGTGCTGTGAAGCTGCCCGGAGCCATCGACGCTCTGGTGGACGTCCTTGCATCGATGCCAGGGACGATGGCCGTGGTCCTCGGCGGCTCGCTACGCAGGCATGCACGCGGCACGAGGCAACGTGACCGGCGTCGTAGGGCAGGTAGCAAAGGCGGTGATGGAGGAGGCGCACGCGCGCGTGTGCGCGGGCCGTCGATGGGTGCTCAACGAGAAACGTCGCGTCGAGGCCGCGGGCCTGGCGAACGCCCACACATGGTTCTCGAACGTGCCCTCCACGACCGACGGGCTCCTCGCGTGGGTGGCGGAGGTTCGCGACGGGCTCGCGCACTAGGCTGCCCTCTCCGCAGGCGTGCCAGGGAGTGGGAGCCAGAGGACCTCGTCTCCCCCGACGATCCGGCGGCCGAGCGCGCCGTGCCGCGCCATGAGGCGGCGGACGGCGAGGTTGGTCGGCAAGGCATAGGCCACGAACGCGACGATTCCCCGTCCACGCGCCACGTCGATCAGCAGCCCGAGGAGCAGCGAGCCGAGACCTCGACGCTGCCAGTCGTCCGCGATGGTCACCGCCATCTCCGCGGTCGCACGATCGAGCGAGAGCCGCACGAAGCGCGCGACACCCACGAGGCGACGACCACCGGCGTCGAAGGCCACCAGCGCGACGTGGTCCAGGCCGTCGACGTCGCACAGGTACCGCCACAGGTCGTCGCTCAGCGTCTCGATGTGCGCGAGAAAACGCTGGTAGCGCGACTCGGGCGACAGCTCGCGAAACGCGGTGCGGAGAGCCTCCTCGTCCCCCGGTGCCACGCCTCGCACCTTCACCACCCCGCCCCCTGCGAGCACGTGCATCGACATGGAACGAGACCTCCTCGGCCGACGTGGCCGCAAAAGCTCCCCCACACCTGCAGAGGCGAGCGCCGCTGGCTCTCTCGCGTGCGAACTGGCCTTGATGTACGTCGCGTCACGCGGTGCGTCAAGGTCGCGTCAGAAAGAAACCACGACTCCTTTCCGCTTCGTTTCCCGACGGTTACGGTGAAGCGACAGAGCCATGAGAGCAGGCCAGGCCAGTCGCACCGCCGTTCTCGTGTGCCTGGGACGCGCGGTCGGTCACAAGGCGAGCATCGCGAAGAGCTTCTCGGATCCGACCGCGCTCGCGCTCCTGCCCGACGTGTGGCGCGTGCGGGTCGAGCGCTACGACGAGAAGGCCACGCCGAAGGGTGTCCGTGCGCGCATCGAGCACGCGTACCTGCGCATCCAGTCGAGCCTCATGGTGGCCCGCACGGTCGAGATCGACGACGCCGTCCGCGCCGCCCGGGCCCCGCAGCTCGTCATCCTCGGTGCCGGCCTCGATGGGCGCGCGTGGCGGATGGAGGAGCTGCGGGACGTCGCCGTCTTCGAGGTCGATCACCCGGACACCCAGCGCGACAAGCGCTCTCGCGCCGGACGCCTGACTCCGCTGGCGAAGGACATCCGCTTCGTACCCGTCGACTTCACCCGCGACTCGCTCGACGACGCGCTCGAGAAGGCCGGGCACGACGCCAAGCGCCCGACCATGTGGATCTGGGAGGGCGTCGTCATGTACCTGTCCCGCGCGGACGTCGAGTCGACGCTCCGGATCATCGCGCGCCGGTCGGTCGCGGGCAGCCGTTTAGCCATCACGTACCACGCGCCCACGCCCGTCCGGTGGGTCGTCGGCGTCGTGGTGAGCAGGCTCGGGGAGCCGCTGCGCTCCGTGTTCCGCGCGGAAGAGATGCGTACGCTCCTCGCGCGGTACGGGTTCACGGTGGTCAGGGACGACGACATCCGCGGGATCGGCGCGGGGCTCTCCGCCGAGATGGGGTCGAGGACACGGCGGATGAAGCACTTTCGTATCGTCACGGCGGAGCGCGTGACGTAGTCCGCCGCGGGCAAGCCGGCGATGGCACACACCGACACGCGTGAGGCGCCGTGCATCGGGGAAAAGACGCAGAACCTTCGGGGCATGTGGATTGCTTCGCGCGCCGTCCACATGGTCTCGCCCTGCTTCTCGTGTGTCGCGTCCGTCGCTTGCGTGGCCGCCCTCGCGCTCGGCTGCGGTGGCAAGAGCACCGCGGTTTCGGAGGACGGCGGGACCGACGCCCCGGCCGCTGACGCCTTCCAGCCCGTCATAGACGCCGCGACCGACACGCCAGCGAGCGCCGACGCCCGCGCTGACGCGGCCGACGGTGAAGCGGGCTGCGTCGCGCGTGTCCCGCTGAACCACCGACCCACCGAGACGAGCTGCTCTTCCTCGCAGGCCGGAGACGACGCGTGCCTCTCGGACGCCGACTGCACGAAGCTCGGCCCCCAGGTTCCCGGCAGCAACACGTGCGTGGAGGGCGACTGCCGGATCGACGCCGACTGCGGCGACGCGGGCTTCTGCTCGCCGAGCGTCTCGCCCGGCTGCAGCTACCCAGCCTGCGGAGGGTTCTACTGCCACACGTGCAGCGACACCTGCATCGACGACACGGACTGCCCGACCGGCTGGGCATGCGGCTACGACACTGCCGCGGGGCACTGGCTCTGTGTGGCGCCGCCCTCGACGGGGTGAGCCCCGGGAATCCACGCTCTCGCGCGCACGCCGTGCGTGCCTTGCGCACGCTCCTCGCGTCGCCAGGAGCCCCGCACCACATTTCCGGCAGATTCTGCCTGGAATGGCCCTTGCTGACCCTGGCTGCAGGAGAGCATTCCATGGCCAGCGTCAGCGTCCGCAGGAACGACGAGCGCACGACCCCCCTCCACGGCAGAGCTGCTCCACGGGTGGCCACACTGCTCGGCGCTGCGTGCATGCTGCTCGCCTCGATGGCATCCGGAGAGGACATGCCAGCGACGGCGCCCACGACCACACCCGAACAGATCGCGCTCCCGGGTTCTCCGTTCGGCGTCGTCGCCAGCCCCGACGGTCGGTTCGCGTTCGCATCGCTCAGCGGCGCGACGCAAGGCATCGCCGTGGTCGAGCGCGGGAGCGCCGGCACGCAGCTCCTCCACATCATCCCCACGGCCGGGGACGCCTTCGGCCTCGCGCTCAGCGGAGACGGCGGACTGCTGCTCGCTGCGGTCCAGCCCGAGGGCGTGGCGTTCGTCGACGCGCGCAAGGCCGAGGCGGGCGCCGCGGATGCCGTGCTCGGATACGTCTCGCTGGGCGGCGCCGCAGGTACGATCGAGGTGCGCTTCTCCAGCGACGAGCGCCTGGTCTTCGCCAGCGAGGAAGGTGGCGCTGCCGTGGCCGTGATCGACGTCGTCAGGGCGTTCACTACCGGCTTCGACGTGTCCTCCGTCTCCGGGACCATTCCCGTCGATCAGTTCCCCGTCGGCATGGCCGTGTCACCCGACGGGCGGTATCTCTACGTGACGAACGAGGAGGCCAGCCCGGGGAGCCCGGGGTACGACGCCACTGCCTGCACACTCGGGACGGAGACCGGCCCGGAAGGGACGCTCGTGGTGGTGGACGTCCGGCGCGCGCTGTTCGACCCGTCCACCTCCGTCGTCTCGCGCGCCTACGCCGGATGCTCGCCCGTTCGCGTCGCCCTCTCCTTCGGAGGAGAGGTTGCCTGGGTGAGCCAGCGCGCGGCCGACACGCTCGGCGCCTTCAGCACGGACCGTCTGCTGCGGGACCCCGAGCACGCGCTGATCTCGGCGACGCCGGTCGGCACCGCCCCGGTGGGCGTCCAGCCCTTCGCCGGCGGCCGCCTGATCGCCGTCGCGAACTCCAACCGGTTCGCCACGTCGCCCGGCACGGTCAGCATCGTCGACGCCACGCTCGCGCTCTTCGACCGTCCTGCCGTGGTGGAGACGATCGACGTGGACGTCTTCCCTCGCGAGTGGGCGCTGTCACCGTCCGGGGACGAGCTCTATCTGACCGAGTTCGGCTCCCGGATCCTCGACGTCTTCGACGTCCGTGGCCTGGTGCGCGGCATCCGGCCCGGAGCGGCGACTCCCTGAGGGCCGCGCGCGGGGTTCAACCGCCGCCGGCGCCGGCGTCACCGCCCGTCGTCGAGGACACGCAGATGTCGAACTCGGCGCCGCCCGCGCCGCCGAGCACCGCGGTCTCGCACAGGTCTTCGCCCGGACAAGCGTGGCTCGGGTCGGTGGTGCTGCAGTAGGCGACGCAGGTTCCCGTGGTCGTGCCGCTGAGCCCCTGGAAGCAGGCGAGCCCAGGCCCGCAGGTCGGCGTACCCGCGGTGTTCGCGCAGGGCGCTCCCAGCGTGCCCGGGCCCGCGTTGAGGCAGGCGAACGCGCTGAGGCTCTCCGGCCAGCACGTCTGCGTGGCGGGGCACTCCCACGGGTTCTCGTTGCACGGGGTGGATGCGGCAGCGGACCCGCTGCTGCCGCTCGAGCAGGCGGCCGTGCCGAGCGCAAGAAGGAGAAGGACACGGCTCCACATATGTCGCTCATACCATGACCTTCTGTGCCCGTACGATCGGCCCCGTGGGAAACATCGGCCTCGCCGAGCTCTTGCTCATCGGTCTCATCATGCTCGTCCCGGTCGCCGTGATCGTGACCGTCGTGGCGATTGTCCTACTGACGCGTGGCAAAAAGCGCCCACCCGCTGCATGAACTGCCGTGCGCACGTGCCATCGATGCCCCGCTCGCGACCCTGGGCGCGCGGCGAATTGTCCCGCTGGCGCTGCCCCGATCGCCATGGATCACCGCGACGACACGCCCTGGCTCCCACCGTGCATCCAACCAGCGTGTGCACAATGACGTGCAAGGCAGGAGAACTTCCGTGAAAACTCTTACGCGCTTCAGCAACTCCGCCCTCGTCGTGGCTACCGTGATGCTTGCGTCCGCGTGCGCGGCGTCACCACCGCCACCCGTCGCCGGCAACACGCCGTCGACACGCATCACGACCTCCGCACACGCGAATGCCCTGGTCGCCACGCTCCAGGTGGCCCCGAGCAACGGGACGGCCCAGCCGGTGGATCCCACGGTGGCAGGAGCCGCCGGCGCCATCCTCGACAGGGTCGCCGGCAACCTCGCGCCGGGCATGAGCCGCGACGGCAGCCCGATGGCGGCCACGTTCCAGCCGGGGCAGACCATGGAGCAGGTCATCCAGCTCCAGACCGGGCGCTGCTACACCGTCGTCGCCGCCGGGCCCACCGTGCAGGCGTGGGACTTCTCGCTCATCCTCATGACCAATCCTCTCCCCGTCACGCCCGTGCTCGCGCACGAGGCGCAGACCGGCTCGACTGCGGCGCTCGCCGGTGGCGGCAACTGCTTCCGGTGGAACTGGCTCCCGGCGCAGGCCCGGGTGGTCGTGAGCGTCACGCAAGGTGGGGGCATCGCGGTCGCGCAGGTCTACGGCAAGTAGGCAGCAGGAACCGGCACGTCCCCCCGCACGCTGCCGGCGATGTCCCAGCCCAGACCGGCGTCGTACAGCGTCGGATCCACGAACAGCCTGCGCTCCCCTGCCGCGGTGCGCACGACGACCAAGCTCCAGTCGTGATCTCCGAAGCCTGGGAGCCCGAGCTTCCCCCCGACGACGCGCGCGTCGTCGGAGTGGACCACGAACGCCCGTGCATCGAGGTGCACACGGGCTGCCGCGCGCTCGAAGACCGTCCCGAAGAGGTGCGCGTACTCGATGCAGTTGCCCTCGCGCTCCGTCTCGTCGAAGGCGAGGCTCGTGCGGTGTCCGAGGCCGAAGTGCAACCGGCGTCCTGTCGCGTCGAGCGCGAAGCGCAGCACCTCGTCTGGCGACGCGGGTCGCGTCGCCGCGAGCTCCGCCTCGAGTCGCAGAGCCAGCGACGGAGCCAGCGCCGCTGCCGGCCTGCAGACGTGGTGTGGCGGTCCGAAGGACAGGAGAAGGAGAGAGGCTGCGGCGAGGAGACGCACGACCCGGGATCAACGTCCTGCACGCAGCGTCGATTCCGCATTGCGGCCGAGGCGGCGCGCGGGTCTACGATGGACCGCATGTGCTGCTTCTCCGGACACGTGGAGGCCGTCTGGAACACCCGCATCTTCGCGCGTCGCCTCGAGCCGGGGCGGCAGGCGCTGGTCTACGCCATGGGCATGACCGTGCCGCAGGCCATGGCCATGGTGCTCCCGCTGCCCGTGCTGCCGGGCTCGCCGGACGGCGCGGTGCAGTTCATCGACCTGCAGGGAGGAGGCAAGGCTTCCTTCTTCGTCTACCTCGACGCCTGCTTCCCGCAGTCCAGGTTCGCCGGCGCGCCGCAGCAAGCCCGCCTCCGGTCGTCCGGTACGCTGGAGGTTCACCACGTGGGCGCGTTCGTGGCCTCGTTCGTCCCCTCGCGCGCCGACTTCTCCCGCCTCGATGCCCGCTTCCGGATGCCCGACGCGTTCTGGTCCAGCGTACCCACCTACGCCGACTGGGGGTTCGCGGTCTTCCAGCTCGCCGCGGCTCCCGGCCCTCGCGTCGACTTCCATCCCCTGGCCTTCACGTTCCCGACGCGCGAGAAGGAGCGGCTCTTCTTCCCGACCCTGCACGTCCACGACGGCAAGGTCCAGGCGACGGCCGCGTTCGACCACACCCTCTACGCCCAGGGCGACGAGGTATCCGGCTGGGAGCGCTCGCTGAGCGCGCCCCACGCGAACCACGTGACGATGCTGGCGCCCCTGCTCGATGCCACGCAGCTCCTGTCTCGCGTGAAGCTCCAGGGCAAGCTGGCCAACCGGGACACGTACGTCACGGGCTGACGGAGCGTGTCCGGGGTTGAAAATGGGGAGGGCAAGCCCGATCATCGAACGCGAGCGGTCGCCGAGCGCTCGAACCCCATGAACGCGCAGGACCAGTGGTTCGTTCGCTGCAACGCGAATCTGGTCGGGCCGGTCTCGACGGAGCTCCTCCTCCGGGGCATCCGCGAAGGCAAGATCCCGCGCGACTCCGACGCCCGGCGCGCGGACCAGCCGCAGTGGATGCCGCTGATGGACGTGGTCGTCGCGGTGGCGTCCGCCGCGCTGCAGAACCCGGACATGGTCGAGCTCGGCGACGAGGCGAGGACGATCGTGCGGGACTCTCCGCTTCGTCCCAGCGCTGCCCCCGGTCCGCCGAAGGGGGCGCGTGCCTGGTACGTCCGGAACGCGGGGGCCGTCGTCGGGCCGGTGACGACCGAGATCCTCCTCAAGGGCATCGAAGCGGGGCGCGTGCCGTCCACCTCCAGGGTGTGTCCCGCCGGCGAGGGTACCTGGCTCCCCATCATCGCACACCCTACGTTCGAGAAGGCCTTCCCTGCGACAGCCCTGCCACCGCCCGTGCCATCTGCACCAGGGACCGTGATCGTGCAACCGGACGAGGCAGCGCCTGCTCCCGACCTCGCTCAGTGGGAGCCGCCCACGGTGCTCTGGGAGCGCCGCCCGCCGCCCTTTTCGCTGCCGCCACCCGTCGCCGCGCTTCCGCTCGACGCCGGCCCGAGGGCCACACACAAGATTCGCAGGGGGAGGCAGTGGCTCGTCCCGGTGGCCGTGGTGGGCGCGCTTCTGCTCCTCGTCCTGCTCGCAGGCAGCGTGCTGCTGGCCTGGCGCCTCGCGCGATAGATGGGGGCTCGACGCGGACGTCGACGCCGCGGTACCCGTCTCCTCCATGCGCACGCGACCGAGCCGGTTCCTCTCTCATGTGCTGGGCCTCTCCCTGCTCGCCGGTTGCGCGGGCGCGCCGAAGGCGCCACCCACGCCGCCGCCTCCTGCCGCACAGGTCGCTCAGGCGCCCGACGCCGCGGTGGACACGACGCCCGTCGCGCCGCCGCTCGAGGTCGCCGATACGGGCAACGCCCCCGCGACCGGCCGGCCCGTCGTGCTGCGCCCGGCCCGCGTCTTCGACGGCGTCTCCGCGGAGGTGCACGAGGGATGGGTCGTCGTCACGCGCGGCGAGAAGATCGAGGCCGTCGGTCCCGCGACCACCGTGAAGCTCCCGCCAGATGCGCGCGTCATCGAGCTGCCCGGCACGACCCTGACGCCGGGGCTCATCGACGCTCACACCCACGTCCTGCTGCACCCGTATGCCGAGCGGACCTGGAACGACCAGGTCCTCGAGGAGCCGCTGGCGCTGCGCGTGTGCCGGGCGACCAACCACCTGCGCGCCATCCTGCAATCGGGCTTCACGACGGTGCGGGACCTCGGCACCGAGGGCGCCGCGTACGCGGACGTCGGCCTGAGGCAAGCCATTCAGCAGGGCATCACGCAGGGGCCGCGCCTCCTCGCCTCCACGCGCGCCATCGTCGCGACGCACACCTACGGCCCCGCAGGGTTCGCGCCGGAGCTGTCCATTCCGCAGGGTGCCGAGGAGGCCGACGGCGAGGCGCTCCGCCGCGTGGTGCGCGACCAGATCGGACGCGGGGCCGACTGGATCAAGATCTACGCGGACTATCACCAGCCCACGTTCACCCTGGAGGAGCTGAAGCTCGTGGTCGAGACCGCGCGCACCGAGGGACATCCGGTCTCGGCGCACGCGACGACGAAGGAGGGGATCCGACGCGCGGTGCTCGCCGGTGTCGAGACCGTCGAGCACGGCTTCGACGGGGATGCCGCGGTGTTCCGTTTGATGCGCGAGAAAGGCGTGGCGCTCGTGCCGACCCTGGCCGCCCGCGAGGGGCCGTACAAGCCGGGCGAGCCCCCGCGCGCGCTCACCGAGAAGGACGTAGCCGCTTTCCGCGAGGCCCTCAGGCAGGGCGTCACGATCGTCAACGGCAGCGACATGGGGGTCTTCGCGCACGGCCAGGGCGCCCGCGAGCTCGAGCTACTCGTGCAGTACGGGATGAAGCCCCTGGACGCGCTGCGCGCGGCGACCTCGGTCGCGGCGAAGGCCCTCCACCTCGAGGCTCGCCTCGGAGAGGTGCACCCGGGGTTGCTCGCCGACCTCGCCGTGTTCGAAGGAGATCCCACGCGCGACATCTCGGCGCTGCGCAAGGTGCGACTGGTGATGAAGGGCGGCACCGTCGTGCGGGAGCCGTGAGGCCGAGTTCTCAGCGCGGGCGGTACTCCCGCTCGACGTGCCCTTCGAGGTCCTCCGGGTAGAAGTAAACCTTCCGCAGCAAACCCTCGGCGTACCTGCTCGCCTGGTCGCGGAAGTGCGGGGAGCCCGGATCGCCGCTCTCGCCGCCGATCGACAACGCCCTCGCCGACACCCGGTCGCCGAGCTCGACGATCGCGACGAAGCTGTTGCCGCCGGTCCCGTAGTACTTCGTCGTGCCCTCGTAGCGCCGCGCGCCGAACGACGCGAGCGAGCCCCAGGTCCCGGCGGTGAAGGGCACCGGGAGGCTGGGCGCGGCGTCGCTGAAGTGCTGCACGAGGTCCCCGGTCAGGCGCTGGTAGCGGTTGACGTCGCCCCAGGGGACCCGCCACGTGCCGAAATCGCGCGTGAGCCGGTCGCAGACGGAGGCCAGCGCCGCCAGCCGCTGCTCGGCGCCCGCGCGGTCCGCCAGGTCGTAGACCGAGAGGTTGCCGGCGTCAGGGTCCTTCTTGGAGCGCGCCCGGAGCTCGTCTCCCCACAGCACGGCGAGGGTCGTTGCGACCGAGCTCGCCGACCAGCGATGGTCCCACTCGCGCAGCACCCGGACCGGCTCGGCGAGCGGGACTCTCTGCGGGCTCGCCTCCGCGAGGCCCTCGTGGTCGGCGACCAGCCCGGGGACGAGCCGCGCGAACGCAGGCAGGAACGGGTCGTATGCCACGGCGTTCAGCGACTCCGCCGTGAAGTCCTTGCCGCCGGTGAGCAGCATCGTGGCGTGGACGCCGCGCGGGTTCTCGCCTGCCGTGTCCATGTAGCGGGGATAGGCCTCGCGCCTCGGGCTGTCGGGACCGGCGGCCGAGTAGGGCCAGTCGTTGGTGTTCATGATCCAGCCCACCGGCGGGTCCAGCAGGTGCGGCGCGTCGTCCAGCGCGTGCAGCCCCTGCCAGTCGGTGGCGGGGTCCGCGCCGTCGACCGGACGCGTGTAGTCGAACCGATCGTCGCGCCGCGGGATGAACTGCGGGTGCAGGTAGGCGATGTGGCCGTCGGCGTCGGCGTAGATCGTGTTGTTCGACGAGTTGGCGCGCAGCTCCATCGTCTTCATGAACTCGGCGTAGGTCCGCGCCTTGGTCAGCAGGTACGACTGGCTGAGCGCCTCCACCGGCTTCTGCATCAGGGCGACGCTGATCCAGCGGCCGTCCTTCTCTCGCACGACGGGTCCGTGGTGCGTACGGTACACCGTGAAGGTGCGCTCGGCCCGCGCGCCGCTCGGGTCGCGGTAGGGCACGCGGATCACCGAGGTGACGACCGGCCGCAGCTCGGCTCCGTAGCGGTAGGCGTAGCCCCCGCCCTTCTTCTCGATCGTCTCCTCGAAGAAGTCGACGTCGTCGACGCCGCTCGAGGTGTGCATCCAGCCGATACGCTCGTTGAAGCCCTGGTAGACGAAGAACTGCCCCCACGTCGCCGCGCCATAGACGTCGAGGCCCTCGTCGCTCTTCACCTGGAGCTCGGACCGGAAGAAGAACGACGTGTGCGGGTTGATGAGGAGCAGCGCGTGGTGGCTCGCGCTCTTCGGGGGGGCGATGGCGATGCCGTTCGAGCCGCCCGGCTCCTCGAGGCCGGCGTCGCGCGGGGGCCACGGCGGCGGGTCGCCGGGCGCGCCGTAGAACGCCTGGAGCGCGTCGAGCGAGACGTCCTCGATGTCGCCGCCGATGCTCCCCTCGGTGAAGCTGAGCGCCATCCAGGGCTCGAACCGCCGGAGGACGCGAGGATGGACTCCGGGGTGGCTGCGCAGGAAGAAGTTGAGCCCGTCCGCCCAGGCGATCATCAGGCGCCGGAGCCACTCCGGGCTCGCGGCGTAGCGAGCCTTCAGCTCCTCCGGGTCGATGAACAGCTTCATGCGCAGATCCTGGAAGATCGCCGGCTCGCCCTCGGCCTCTGCCAGGCGCCCCATGGCGTTCAGGTAGTTGGTCTCGATCCGGTTGAAGTCGTCCTCCGCCTGCGCGTAGATCATCCCGAACACGGCTTCGGCGTCGGTCTTGCCGTGGACGTGCGCGATGCCCCAGTCGTCGCGCACGATGCGCGTCTCCTCGGCCTCGCTGCGCCAGCGCTCCTCCTCCGTCCTCGTCGCGCCCTTGCGCAGCGTGAACGCGGCGCCGAGCGCGAGCGCGAGCAAGGCCGTGGTGACCGCGACGGAGCGACGCGATGCCTTCATCCAGCGGCCAGGGTCGCACCGGTCCACCGGCGCGAACAGGGCGTCGTCGGTGGCCTGTCGTCCTCACCGCGGCACGTTGCGGTACAGCGCGATCCCCGTCGTCACCCCCGCGCCGGCGGTCACGAAGAGGACGTTGCGCGCCCGCGCGAGCTGGCCCGAGCGCATCGCGGACTCGAGCGCGACGATCGGCCCCGCCGTGTGCGCCCCCGCGAGCTCGGGCGGGACGATGGGCATGCGATCGAGGGGCACGCCGAGGGCACCGCCGAGCTCACCGGGGAAGCCAGGTGGGTACTGGCTCGCGATGAGGAGGTCGACGTCCTGCGCGCCGAGACCGATCGCCGAGAGGAACGCGGTCGTCGCCTCGGTCGCGCACTCGACGCAGCGACGCCCGAAGCTTGGGTCCTGGCGGACCTCGAGGACGTTGTGCTTCTGGTCGGGCTCCCAGGTCAGCCGCACCTCGAACAGGTCGGCGTACTCGGGGAACGTGCGGAACGCGAAGCGGGCGAAACCCTCATCGGCGTCGGTGTGCGCGAGCAGGAGCGCGCCGCCGACGGACGGGAACGGGAAGTCCTGCGAGGTGCCCGGATCGGCGTCACCCGCGACGATGAGCCCCAGCCGCGCGGGGCCCTTGCCGACGAGGCCGTCGACGAGGTGAGCGGCGGAGATGGCGCCACACGCCCCGTTCATCACGTCGAACGAGAAGGTACCGTGCCGGTCGCGGACGGGCGGATGCCCGGGGTTGGCGCCGATGTCCTCCTGGATGATCGACGCGAGGGCCGGCTCGGCCATGTTCCTGTCCTTGTAGAGGCCGGCGTTCACCAGCAGGTCGATGTCGTCCGCATGGCGCCCCGCGTGCTGCAGGCACTTCTTGGCGGCCTCGTCAGAGAGGTGCAGCGCCCCGCGGCCGAGCAGGCCCCGGTGCGAGTGCGACGTGCCGACCGATTCAATGCGCGCGCCCATGGCTCTCCACCAGGTCGTCCATCTCCAGCAGGACGACGCCTATCTCCAGCCCCGAGGCCAGCGCCAGCAGCATGACCTTGTCGCCCCGCTGGAAGCGTTTCTCCGTCAGGTAGCGATGGAGCGCGACGAAGTGCGTCGTCGAGGACGTGTTCCCGTACTCCTCGCAGTTCACGACCATGTGTTTCGGACCTCCTCCGAAGCGCTCGGCCAGGACGCGCCCGCCCGCCTTGATGGCCCGCGCCGACGTCTGGTGCGGGATGAGCCAGTCGATGTCGGCGAGCCGCAGCCCGGTCTGCTCGAGGACCGCGTCGAGCAGGGGAGGCGCGTCCTGCATTGCGACCTTGTGGATGGTGCGCGCCTTCGTGAACATCCGTGCGCCCGGACCGTGCGGCGCGGGGAGCCCGAAGCAGAGGCGGCTGTGCTCGGAGATGGTGGTGAAGCCCGCCAGCAGGATGCCCGGCTTGCCGTCCGGGGCGCGCTCTACGAGCACCGCCGCCCCAGCGTCGCCGAGCGTGAGCGACGCGAGCTGGGAGCTGAAGAGGCTGCGGATCTCGCGCGCGGCGTTCGTGCCGAGGCCCGAGATGTTCTCCCCGCTCACGACCATCCCGCAGCGGATGACGCCGCGCCGGATGAAGTCGTTGAGCAGGAAGACGCCGGTCAGCATCCCGGCGCAGGCGTTGGAGAGGTCCAGGTTGACGGCCTGGGGGGCGCCGATCGCCTCCTTGATGGAGAGGCTCAACGGCGGCTCGAAGCGGTACGAATCCCGGCCCATGTAGCGCGTGATGCTCGAGCAGATGAGCATCTCCACGTCGGCCGGCGCGTGGTGGGAGCGGGCCAGGCAGTCGCGCGCGGCTCCGACGGCCAGCGTGAACGAGTCCTCTCCCTCCGAGCACACCCGTCGCTCGCGGATGCCCGTGAGCCGCTCGAGATCGATGTTCGTGTGGTGGCGGGTGCTCGCCATCAGCTCGCGTGAGGTGAGCCGCCGTTCTGGCAGCTGCAGGCCGACGCTGTCGAACCGCGCCGTGTACCGCGCTGCGTCGGCGTGCTCACCCTCGAGCAGCATCCACGGGACCGCATGCTCCATGCATCGAAGTCATGCATGCGGCGAACCGGGCGCTTCGACCCCCGAGGAAGCCAGTGCTGATTCCCAAGACACACGCACGACGCGCGCACTAGGCGCGCGCTGGCGCAGAGCATGCGGCCTCGGCCCTCGCCTTGAGCGCACGGTTCATCACCTGGAAGCCCCGCAGAGCCTCGCGCTCCAGCAGCCGGCTGAAGAGCCGTGGAAGTACGCCGCCGAACACCTCGCGCTGGACGAAGTGCACGCTCCCCGCCACGCGCTCCTCGAGCGTGAACGTGTGCTCTCCGCTGGCGAACCAGGGCGCCAGGACGTGCCCGCGCCAGCGCAGCTCGTGCGGCTCGTCGCTCCCGAGGACCTCGGCGTGGAACTTCAGCGGGATGGCCATCGAGGACCGCACGCGGACGTGAACCGTCCCGCCGGCTCTGGCGTCTCCGCTCGCCTCGCGGATGAACGGGTTCCAGTCGCGGAACCGGGGGAAATCCGTCAGGGTTTCCCAGATGGTCTCGGCCGGCGCGCGGATCTCGATGGAAGAGAGGAGCTCGATCATGACTGGAGCTCCTGCATCGGCGGTGCCTGGCACCCGATCTGCAAGCTTCGGGGCATGCGCACGCGCGCCACATCCAGGCTGGTCGTCAGCTGCGCGTTGACGGGTTGCGTCGCGCTGGCGCTCGCGCCGGCCAGCGTCTCGGCGCAACCGGCCGCGTGCGACGCCTGGGAGATCGAGTACGCGCTGTCCGCGAGCCTCCGGCTGAGCGACACGCCGCTCGGGCAGGGGGACGGAATCTATGCGATCGGGCCCGGGAGGGTCGTCCTTCGCTTCGAGGATCACGACGGGCAGCCCTCCGGCCGCGCCCAGATGGTCGCGTACGACATGCGCGAGCGCTTCGTCATCACCTCCAAGACGCTGCTGTGGACCACGCAGGTGACGACGGACACGAAGACCCGCGGGACTCCGGACACCTGCGGCGTCGCGGCCGAGGGGCAGCTCACCGGCAACGTGCTCGGCTGGAGCGGGCCAGTGCGTGGCTACCGCACGGATGGCACGTTGACCTGCGACGGATCGCTTTGTGGCAAGTTCGGCGCCCCTCCTCCGGGGCAGAGCGACCTGCACATCGGTCCGGGGCCGGTGCAGTTCCGGCCGTTCGTGTTCGCGAAGGACATGAAGACGTTCACGATGCAGGAGACGCTGGTCGCGACGACCGACATGCCGAAGCAGAAGGCACACCTCGTCCTGGCCGGCCGCGAGGCACGGCGGTCGTGTGCGCCGGCGAAGGCGTGTCACTGAGGTCGCGGCTCACGCTGGGCCGCCGAAGCGCGACGCCTCGGGGTCGAGCGAGAGCGCGAGCCGCTCGACTGTGAAAGGAAGGGACTACCGGGCGGGCACCCAAGCGTTTCCGTATCGGGACGATTCAAGGTCCATGCGCCGAGCTCCTCTAGCGCTCCTCGTGGTCACGGCGTGCACGCGGCCAGCACCGGTTCCATCCCCTCCGTCGCCTGCAGCACCCTCGGCTCCGGCCGACGAGGCGCCAGTGCCCGTGGTCAGCGCGACGGCGAGCGCCGCTTCCGCCCCGCCGCCCCAGCTCGACCCCGACGGCGACGACGACCCGCCCGACACGGGCTCCGCGCCGTTGCCCGCCGCGCTTCACTTCGAGCGGGTGGGGCGGCCGCCGCTCGCCCTGCAACGGATCTGCGAACTCACGCCGCTCGGCGAAGCGCTGTACGCATCCCACGCCAACCAGCCACTCGGTACGGACGGCGCGACCATCACCCGGTATCGCCCCGACGACGAAAAGCACCCATTCACGGTGGCCTTCGACTGGAATCGCTTCGGCGAGCCGACCAAGGGCGGCGGCGGCGGGCAGGGATTCCTCCGCGTCCATGCCATCGGCGGGCGTCTGTTCGTCCCCGACACCGATCCTCCCTACGCCGGCTTCGGCATCGTCGATCCCGGGACCGAGGGGTACGTGTTCGTCTCCGACGCCAGCGGTGCCTTCGCGCCCGCGCGCATGCCCGGGCATCGCCCGCCGCCGCCACCGACTCCGGGATCGGAAGGTCGCGCGGGTGCGGGGGTCCTGCCACGCGCGTACCACGTCCTCGACGTCGTCCGCTTCCGCGGGCGGTACTACGCATCCACGGGGTCCGTGCCCCCGACCGAGCGCGCGTGGCGCGGCGCTTCACCCGGCGCGCTCCACGTGGCGGACGACGCCTGGAGCCGCTGGACGTACGAGGTCGACTACCCGTTCCCGTGGCAACCCGGCGTGTGGCGGCTCACCTACCTCGTGCGCTTCCGCGACAAGCTCTACGCCGGCATCCAGGACTACGACGGGCGGGAGCCCAACGACTACGTCGTGTTCTCGCCGCCCGCGGACTCCCGCCTCATCGGGCACGCGGACGCGCGGGGCGTCCGCGTCAGCGCCACCGGTGGCGCGCTCACGCTGCGCTGGTACGCCGACGCGGGCAAGCTCTGGTGGATCGCCTTCGACCGCGGAGGCGGCGTCTCGCTGCGCGTGACGGGTGACGGCGAGGCCTGGAGCGCCGTGCCTCTTCCTCCCGAGGCCGGATGGCCCACCGACGTCACGCGCTACCGCGGCGCCGTCGTGGCCCTCACCGAGCGGGGCCTGTGGCGCGTGGACGTCGACCCTCCCGTGGAGCTCGCGACGCTGGACAGCAAGCGCACGCGGTTTTCCGTGGACGACGCGTTCTGCGCGGCCCCGCTCGCCGTCTTCCGCGGCGACCTCTATGCCGGCGACCAGCGGGACGGCTCGCTGTGGAGGATCGCTCCAGAGTAGGCGCGGGGTCTTCTGTCAGCGCTCCGCCTCCGTCCCCCACCGCGCATCGGATTCGAACAGCCACGGCTGCGCTGCCCGCGTCTCCTCGGCGATGGGCCCGTTGTACCAGTGCATGAACTGGCCCGCGTCGGGCAGCTTGCCCAGCACCACGCGCGCCCCGACCCCGGCGTGCTCCAGCATGGACGCCGCCTGCTGCGCCGCTCCGACGCGCCCGCGGAGGCCACACGCGAAGAGGACGCGCTGACCGCCTCCCTTCGCGTAGCTCGCGGCGAGCCCTGGGGTCCATCTGTCCTCGCCGCCCTCGATGAGCACTGCACGCGGGAAGCGCGCCGGATCGTGCGTGATGACGCCCACGCCCAGGATCGCCCCCAGGGAGAAGCCCGTGTAGAGCATACCGCCTTCGTCGACGTAGCCCGGGTAGCGGGTGACCAGGGCGCGCACGTCGGCGGCGATCTCGCGCGAGAGAGCCTCGGCGCTGTCGTAGAAGAAGGTCTTGTCGGGCATCGGGCGGCCGCGGGGACAGATGACCCACGCGCGGTCGTGGAAGATCCACCGCTGGTCGTCGCAGAGCCCCTCGGGGAAGTCCCACATGCCATGCGTCGCGACCACGACGGGACGCGGCGAGGTCGCGCCCAGCGGGATCGAGATCACGGCGTCGGGGAAGCCCTCGACGGCGAGCGGGACGATGGGCGGCTCGCCGCGAAGCGGAGCCAGCGTGGGCTCCTCGGAGGCATCTCGCGGCGCGACGGAGGCGACCGGTGGGGGTGGGTCATCGATGGGTGCCGGCGCGTGGCGACCGCAGCCGGCCACGAGCAGAAAAAGGAGAGCAGCACGTCGCGCATCCATGCCTGTCCATCGTTCTTGCACACCCTGGCGTGACACACGCGTGCCTCGCCTCCTGTCCCGCCGACTACACCGCCATCACTGCCCCTCCCCCGCGAGCCGCACCAGGGCTCCGTCGGCGGCGACGTACAGCGCGCCGCCCGCGAGCACCGGGCTGTCGACGCTCTTTCCGCCCGGTCTCGCGTCGCCGCTCCACACCTCGTGCCCGTCCTCCAGCGACAGCACGTGCACCTGCGCGCCCGCGCACACCACCACCGACCCGCTCCCCAGGGAGGCCGCCAGAGTCGTCGTGCTCTGCGAGGGCAAGCCGGTCGTGCGCGCCAGCTGCGACGTCCAGACCCGCGTGCCGGTCGCCACGTCGAACGCCGCGATGCCGCGCTCGCCGTGCACCAGGACCCGTCCACCCGCGATGAGGGGGGCGGGTCCTCGCGTGACCGTCATCTCGACGCTCCACGCCACCGCCCCGGTCTTCAGCGAGCGCGCGACGAGGCGGTCCTCCCGCTGGCCGAGCCACCGCTCGATCATGAGCACGCGCGCGTCCGGGATGGTCGCGATGCTGGGCGAGCTCTCGGGCGTCGTGGTCTCGATGCGCCACTGCTTCTGGCCGGTCTGCGCGTCGAACGCCGTCACGTGCGACCCGCGCTGCGCCTGGTTCGACGCGTGCACGAGGACCCCCTCGGCCAGCGCGACGCCGCCCACGTCGGGTGGCCGGTAACCGCGGCCGTGCTTCAGGAGGTCACGCCTCCAGAGGGGATGTCCGTCGAGGTCGAGGGCGGCGACGTAAGGCCCCAGCCCGTCGGCCTGCCACGTATTCATGACGAACAGCCGCTCCCCCTCGGCCAGCGACTCGCCCCACACGTCGAGCTCGCGCCCCCGGTTCTTTCCCGTCCCGGCGTCGACGAGGAAGATCCCGTCGTCCACCATGACCACGGTGTGTGGCGCGAGCGTGGGCCACATGCGGTGCGGGATGTCGGCGCGCGAGTCGAACGACCACGCCACCGCGCCGGTGCGCGCGTCCAGCTTCCACAGCGCCGGCGCGTCGCCGAGCGTGCCCTGCACGTATACCCAGTCTCCGTCGGTGACGGCGTGGGTCACGACGGCGTCGCGCCCGCCGCGCGAGGGCGGATCGAACGTCCAGCCTCGCGTGAGGGGCGTGTGCAGGCATGCGCCGCTCGCCGAGGTCCGCGCGGCGTCGTGGGCATACGTGGTCCAGCCGTCGGCGCCGCACGCGACCGGGGGCTCGGGTGTAGGCAGGACGGGGACCTCGGAGACGGCGAGCACGGGCGGCAGCGCCGGGATGGGCGCGGGTGGCACCTCGGGAGGCGTCGCTGCGCGGGTGCAGGCCACGATGCACGCGACGAGCGCCAGGCGCGAGAACGGAGCGGGAAGAGACCCGTGCAACGAGACCGCGTCTACCAAAGGGGTGAGGCCTGCGCCACCCGCGCGTGACTGTTGTATCGTCCCTTCGTGCTCGCGCGCCGCGACCTGCTCCGCGCCCTGGCCGCGTCGCTGGCGCTGGGAGAGGCGGCCTGCGGGCGGCGCGCGCGGCCGGAGCGGCGCCAGGGCCGGGTCGTGGTCACTTTCTGGTACGCGTACGGTGATCTCGTCCGCAAGGTGCTGCTCGACCTGGTCGCGCACTTCAACGCCAGCCAGTCGCGCGTCTTCGTCGAGGCCGTCCACCAGGGCGACTACTACGAGTGCCTCGCCAAGCTGCGCACCGCGCTGGCCGCCGGCGCCGCCCCGACCCTCTCGCACGTCGTGTGCGAGGTCATCCCCTACCTCGAGCGGGCCGGTGTGCTGGAGCCCCTCGACGCCTACGAGCAGGCGCGCGCGATCCCCTTCGTGCCGCAGCTCCAGCAGGAGGGAACCTTCGCCGCCGGCGAGCCGCGGCACCTCGTCGCCATCCCCTTCAACCGCTCGACGCCCATCGTCTTCACCAACGCTCGCATGCTGGACGAGGCGCGGCTCACCCCGCCGCGCACCTGGGACGAGCTACTCGACGCCGCACGCGCCCTCACCCGGCGCGCGGCGAACGGCGAGGTCCGGTGGGGCTTCGAGGTCCCCATCTCGTGGTGGTACTGGGTGGCGATGGTGGGGCAGGGGGGCGGGCGCCTGATAGAGCCCGACGGCCGCGTGTCGCTCGGTGGCGAGGCGGGCGAGAGGGCGCTCCGCTTCTGGCAGCGCCTGGTGCGCGAGGAGCACGTCATGCGCCCCCCGCCGGGGCGCGACTACCAGGCCTGGCAGTCGTCGAACGAGAGCTTCCTCCAGGGCCGCATCGCCATGATGTGGAGCAGCACCGCCTACGTGCGCTACCTGGAGGACAACGCGCGCTTCCCCGTCGTGGCTGCCCCGCTCCCCCGTGACGTCCGCGCCAGCGTGCCCACGGGCGGGACCATGTTCGTCGTGATGCGCGCCGCTCCGGACGAGGAGAAGCAGGCGGCGTGGGAGTTCGTCCGGTGGATGTGCGAGGCGGAGCAGACCGTCGCGTGGTCCACGCGCACCGGGTACATGCCGGTCACCCGCCCCGCCGTGGAGCGCATGGTCGAGCGCGGCTGGTATGACAGGCACCCCAACGACCGCGTGGCCTACGACCAGCTGGGTGCGGTCGACCCCTGGCCCTGGGCGCCGGAGCTCTTCCGCGTCGAGCGCGACGTCGTCGAGCCGCGCCTCGAGTCCGGCGTGCTCGAGGGCGGCGACCCCCATGGGCTGATGGACGCCGCGCGCGAAGAAGCCGCGAGGCCGGCGTGAGGCCCCGCGCCACCTGGCACCCCTGGGCCATGCTCGGCCCCACCCTGGCGCTGCTCGCCGTCTTCTTCGTCCTCCCCATCGGCGTCGCCGGCTACGAGAGCCTCTTCTCGTGGGACCTGCTCACGCCACCGCGCTACGTCGGCACCGCCAACTACGAGGCGCTCGCCGCCCACGGGGACCTGCTGCACGTGGCCCTGCGCACGCTCGGCTACAGCGTCCTGGTCGTGGCCGGCACCATGACGCTCGGCCTGGGCCTCGCCCTCCTGCTCGATCGCCCGGGGCGCCTCTTCGCCTTCGTGCGCGCGAGCGTCTTCAGCGCCTACGTCGTCAGCTGGGTCGCCGTCGCGCTGCTCTGGATGTGGATGCTCGACGGCAACTCGGGCGTGGTGGGCTCTCTGGCGCGCTCGCTGGGCGCGGGTCCGCTGTCGCTCCTCGGCGATCCGCGCTGGGCCCTGCCCACCCTGGCCGTGGTCGGCGTGTGGAAGCTCACGGGCTACGCGATGATCGTCTTCCTCGCAGGGCTCCAGGGGGTGCCCCGCTCCCTGCTCGAGGCGGCCGCTCTCGACGGGGCCGGCCCCTGGGCCCGCTTCCGTCACGTCACCCTGCCCTTGCTCGCCCCGACGGCGGCCTTCGTCGCCACCACCAGCCTGGTCACGAGCTTCCAGGCCTTCGACGTCGTGCGCATCATGACCCAGGGCGGGCCCGCGCGCGCGACGGAGCTCTTCGTCTACGCCATCTACGAGCAGATCTTCCTCAACCTCAGCGTCGGTCGCGCCAGCGCGCTCACCGTCGTCTTCTTCGTCCTGCTCCTCGCCGTCGCCAGCCTGCAGCTGCGCGTCTGGCGCGGTCGCTCCGGGACGACGCGCTGACCGCCATGCGCGAGCCCCGCTCCCGTCACCTGGCGGTGCTGGCCCTCGCGTGGGTCGCGGCCGCGGCCTGGCTCGTGCCGTACGCGTGGATGGTGCTCACCTCGTTCAAGACCCTCCCCGAGATCGTCGCGCACCCCACCGCGCCGCTCCCGGAGCACCTGAACCTGGGCGCCTACGGCGAGGTCTTCGCCACGCTCCCCGTCGCCCGCTACATGGGCATCACCGTCTTCATGGCCGGGGCCATCGCGCTCTTGCAGATCGCGCTGGCGCTGCCCGCCGGGTACGCCCTCGCCAAGCTGCGGTTCGTCGGTCGCGGCTTCGCGTTCGGTACCGTGCTGGCCTGCCTGCTCGTGCCGGCGCAGGCCACCTTCGTACCGGTCTTCCTGCTCTTCGCGCGGGCGCACGTGGTCAACACCATGACGGCGCTGATCCTCCCCTTCGCCGCGAGCGCCCTCGGGACGTTCCTCGTCCGCCAGGCGCTGGTCAGCGTCCCCGACGAGATGATCGAGGCGGCCCGCATGGACGGCGCCGGCGAGTGGACCATCGTGTACCGCGTCCTCGCGCCCATGCTCCGGCCCACGCTGGTGTCGCTCTTCCTCGTGAGCTTCGTCTTTCACTACAACGACTACTTCTGGCCGCTGGTGATGACGACCGACGACCACGTGCGGACGCTGCCGCTGGGGGTCGCCCTGCTGCGCGAGCAGGGCACGGGCGTGCGCTGGCACATCGTGATGGCCGGCAACGTCGTGCTCTCCCTCCCGGTGCTGGCGCTGTTCGCCCTGGCGCAGAGGCACCTCGTCCGCGCGGTCAGCGCGAGGAGCTGATCCCTCAGAAGGGGACCGTCCAGCCGCCGATGGTGAAGTAGAGGCCGTAGCTGGTGGTCTTCGGCGGGTTGTTGATGCTCTGTCCCGCGGCCGACTCCGACGCCGTGAGGTCGGTCTGGATCTGCGGCCCGAGTCCCATGAAGAAGTGGGGGGCGAGGTGGAGCAGGACCGGCGCGTAGACCTGGACGTCGAAGGTGTTCGCGCTGTACCCTTTGCCGGCCGTATCGGTGAAGATCAGCGCGACCTTCGGCCAGAAGGAGAAGAGGTCGGTGATCGGGATGTTGTAGCCGATGCGGGGCCCGATGCCGAAGGTGTCGGTGTCGGTCGACGAGGAGCTCCCGCTGCTGCCGTTGGTGGAGCCGCCTCCGCTGGTGTGGTCGTGCTCGTAGCTGATCTGGGCGCCGATCGAGAGGCCCTGGATGACGAAGTAGTCGGCCGCGGGTGCGAGGAGGAACGTCCACGACGAGCCGCCGTTGTTGCTGACGGACTGCCCGTAGAAGCCCAGGTTCATGTCGCTGGAGATGGCCAGCGTGCCCGGACCGCCGAACGTCTGCACCGGGCGGGGAGGGGCGTAGCCGTACGCGGGTTGCGGGGGCGCGCCGTATGCCGGCGGGGGTGGGGCGCCGTACGCCGGAGGTGGGGGCGAGCCGGGAGCAGGCGGGGGAGGCGGTCCGTACGGGTACTGCGCGGCTGCCGAGCCCGCGACCGTGAACACCCCGAGGACGAGCCCGAGAGCCAGCGCCTTTTTCATGCCGCCAGGGTGCGCGACCTCAGCCGAGTTTTCAACTTCCCGTGCGATCCTCGCGGGGAGCCCAGTAGGGCTGCCAGAAGTTCGTTCCGGGTTGGCTCGGCGACCTCTCACTTCTGCCTTGTCCGTCGTGATCTCTGCCTTCTCGTCAGAAAAAGCGACGATCTCGGTCGAGAAAGCGACGATCTCAGTCGAGAAAGCGACGATCTCGGTCGAGAACGCGACGATCTCAGTCGAGAACGCGACGATCTCGGTCGAGAAAGCGACGATCTCGGTCGAGAACGCGACGATCTCGGTCGAGAACGCGACGATCTCAGTCGAGAACGCGACGATCTCGGTCGAGAACGCGACGATCTCAGTCGAGAAAGCGACGATCTCGGTCGAGAAAGCGACGATCTCGGTCGAGAACGCGACGATCTCAGTCGAGAAAGCGACGATCTCGGTCGAGAACGCGACGATCTCGGTCGAGAAAGCGACGATCTCAGTCGAGAAAGAGACGATCTCGGTCGAGAACGCGACGATCTCAGTCGAGAAAGAGACGATCTCGGTCGAGAACGCGACGATCTCAGTCAGTCGAGAAAGAGACGCTGCACTAGCGCTCGATGGGCAGCCCCGCGGCTTCCCACGCCAGGAGCCCGCCCTCCAGGAACGCGACGGGCACCCCCTGCTCGGCCAGCTTCTCGGCCATGTCCTTCGTCTTGTCGCCGGCCCGGCAGTAGAGGACGGGCTGCCCCGCGAGCATGTGGAGCTCGGCCAGCCGCCCCTCCAGCCCCTCGAGGGGCATGCTGACCGCACGCGGCAGGTGGGCGCGACCGAACGCCGACGCGTCGCGCGTGTCGATGGGGACGACGGCGCCGCCCGCCAGCAGCTGCGCCAGCTCCTCCGGCTTGATGGCGCCCGCCGCCCGCGGGAGGAAGGGCTCCACCATCTCCTGCATCTTCTTCCTGCGGATGGCGCCCACCACCATGTCCTGGATGCGCCCCTCGGCGACGAGCATGAAGGTCGGCACGCTCTGAACGCGCAGCTGCTGGGCGATGACGGGCGTCTTGTCCACGTCGATGCGCACGACCTTGGCCTTGCCCTCCATCTCCTGGGCGAAGGCCTCGACCTCGGGGGCGATGGCCTTGCAGGGCTGGCACCAGTCGGCCGTGAACTGCATCAGCACGGGGAGCTCGCTCCGCAGGACCACCTGCTCGAAGTCCCGCTCCGTCACGTACGGGATGCTGCTCTTGCCCTTCGCGGGCGCGTTGCCGCCCGGCCCACGCCCGCCCAAGCCGCCCAGGATCGTCATGATGCGGGATCTATACGCACGCCGCGCGGCGCGTCGAGGTCCCCAATGGGACGGGCACCTGCCGCCGCCTTGGTGTCCAGCGGCGATTGGCGGTAAAAAGAACATAGGCCGGGCAGATGACGATCAAGGAAACGGACACCGACCCGTCCACGCCCGAGGCGCTCCGCGGCCTTGCGCCCACGGATCCGACCCCGACGCCGACGCCTCTCTCGGCACGGGTTTCGACGGATCCCGGCGTGGGCCCCCCATCCCAGCCGGCCATGCAGGCCGCCGCCCTTCAGCAGGCCCCGCACCCGCAGCACCGGACACCGCCCATGGGTATCGTCGTCCCGGCGTCCTCGCCGGTGCTGCCGAGGAAGGACTCGGTCGAGCTGCTCCTCGACGGGATGCAGGGGCCCCAGCCCGAGCGGCCGAAGAGCATGCCGCAGACCGATGGGCAGGCCTCGGCCGCCTACCACGCCGAGCACATGGTCCGCCCCGCGCGGACCTCTCCGGACGAGGTGCCCAAGGTCGTCGTCGAGCGCCCGCTGCAGGCCGCCACCACCCGGATCGACCGGGCGAAGGTGCAGCACGTCATCGAGCAGGCCGAGGCGAGGCGACAGGCCATGGAAGCCCCGGCCGAGGTGCCCCAGCAGATCGGGCCACGGGTCATCGTCGCCATCGTGGCCGGGCTCGTGGTCGTGGCGGGGTTGTTCCTGGTGCTGCGGCTGACCCAGAAGCAGCCGGTCCCGCCCGCCCCACCCGTGAAACTAGCCGTTCCGGCGACCGCGACCCCGACCCCGACCGCGACCGCGGCCTCGACCCCGACCTCGACCCCGATCCCTGCCACTGCGACCGCAACTGCGGCGGACACGGCTCCGCCTGCCGACACCGCAACCGCCGCTCCCGCGGCACCACCGGCCACGACCGCACCCTCCGCGAGCGCGAAGCCGAAGACCCCCCGTCCCGCTGCGGCAGGAACCGGTGACATCGGCGAGTTCAAGACGACGTTTCACTAGTCACGTCTCGCCGCGTCTCGCCGCGCTTCAGCTCCCTCCCCCCAGCTCGAGGCTCGCCTCCCGCAGCTTGGGGTCGAGCGCATCCCTCGCCGCCTCTCCCACGAGGTGCAGCGAGACGAGCGTCGACAGCAGCGCGACCCCCGGGAACACGACGAGCCACCAGGCGCCGACGTACATGCGCGCCTCCCCCATCGCCTCACCCCACGAGGGCATCGCGTCGGGTGAGCCCACGCGAAGGAAGTCCACGGCGGCCTCGAGCAGCACCACCGAGGCGACGCCGAAGGCAGCGGCGACGATGGCTGGTCCGATGGCGTTGGGCATGACGTGACGCACGAGCACCCGCGCCGGCGAGGCTCCCAGGGCGCGCGCGGCCGTGACGTAGTCCTCCCCCAGCCCGCGGAGGACCTCGGCGCGGACCAGGCGCGCGAGCTCGGTCCAGCGCGTGAGGGCGATGGTCCACAGCAGCGTCCCGGTCGTCGGGTGAGGGACGAGCGCCCCCACCACCAGCACCAGCACCAGCGTCGGGATGGCGGTGAACGACTCCACCACCCGGGCCACGAGCGAGTCCACCACCCCTCCCGCGAAGCCTGCCAGGCCGCCCAGCGTCACGCCGATGGCGACCAGCACCAGCGAGGCGAGCAGGCCGAGCCCCAGCGCCGTGCGCGCCCCGTGCACCACGCGGGCGAAGAGATCGCGGCCCGAGGAGTCCGTGCCCAGCGGGTGACCGTCCGTCAGCGGGGAAAGAAGGACGTCGGACGGGTCGCCCGGCTCGGTGGGGCCGTGCGCCACCAGCGGCGGCACCACCCAGTCTCCAGAAGCTCGCTCGCGCCGCATCCGCGCCATGTCGACGTCGGCGAGGGAAGGGGGGTGGGTCACGTCGGGCAGCACATAGAGCGTCCCGTGCCAGCGGCAGGCGACGGGGCGGTCGCTCGCCAGCAGATCGGCGAACACCGCGACCAGCGTGAGGCAAGCGAGCACCAGCGCACCGGCGCGGGCGAGGCGATCCCGTCCGAGTCGCGCCAGGGCGATGCGGGTCATCGTCAGGTAGGGGGCGGCGACGTGCCGGGCCTCCACCAGGGAGTTGCGGACCGCGGTGGCTGCCTTGCGCCGCGAGAGATCGAGGACGACGCTCGGCTCGTGCTCGCCGCTCATGCCGGCCCACCTCCCTGACGCCTCCACAGCACCTCGCGCACCCGCGGATCGAGCGCGCCGTGCAGGACGTCGCTCGTGATGAGGCCCAGCGTGACCACGACGGCGCAGGCCAGGATGACCGCCATCAGCCACGCCGCGTCGTGGGCCTCGATGGCGCGGACCGTCTCGAAGCCGAGGCCCGGCAGTCCGAACACCTCCTCCACCACGAACGCGCCTCCCAGCACCACCGGAAGGTGCAGCCCCGCCAGGGTGACCGTGGGCATGAGCGCGTTGCGCAGGGCGTGGACCACCGCCACGCGCCAGGCCGACAGACCCTTGGCGTGGGCGGTGCGCACGAAGTCCTGGCGGACCACGTCGAGCATCGCCGCGCGCTGCCAGCGCGACAGGGTCGCCACCGAACCCACCGACAGCGCGACGATGGCGAGGGTGACGCGGGCGGCGCCGACGGCGTGGTCGGAGGTGAGGCGCCGCAGGAGCTCGGCGACGGCGAAGGTGGGCGTGGCGTAGAGCAGGAACATCGCGCCGCTGCTCACCCAGTCGAAGGGCTTTCCGCGTCGCCACGCGCCGATGGCCCCGAGGGGGACGGCCGCGCACCAGCTGAAGAGCATGGACAGGCTGCACAGCAGCACCGTCATCGGCGTCCGTTCACGTAGCTTCTCGACGATGGGCTCGCCGTCGACCGCGCTGACGCCCAGCTCGCCGCTGGCGGCGCGCCGCAGCCACTTGCCGTAGCGGGTCTCGGTCACCACGGCGATGGCACGGTTCGCCCCGTCCAGCGAGACGAGGTCCGTGCCGTGGACGAACCACCACTCCTCCCAGCTTGCCACGGCCCGGCGCACGTGGGCATCGTCGGAGTCGCTCTCGATGACCGGCCCCCGCTCGGTCGCGTGGTGGGCGATGCGCGTCAGCCGCTCGAGCACCACGTGGTCTCTGGCCGTGATCATGGCGCGGATCACCTCGGGGAGGGCGTAGGTATCGAGCGCCACCAGGTCCGCCTCGCGCAGATCGGTCCCGTGCTCGACCAGGCGCACCACCGCGCGGTCGACCGCCGTGCGCGTGAAGTCGAGGGCGCGGTCGTCCCAGAAGCGCGACCAGAACAGCGCCGCCGACTCCGGCTGGAGCAGCTCCTCCTGCTTGCCCACCCCCATCCGCAGCGCCACCGGCGCCAGCGCCACGGCCACGCGCCCGCGGGCCTCCGGGGGCAACGCCTCGAGCATCGGCAGGACGTACGGGAGCGCCGCCCCCCCGAGGTGCCTCAGCACACGCGCGCCTCGCGCCTGGTCCACGCCGCCGGCCGCGACGGCCTTCACGGCGGCGGCGGCCTTCGACTCCACGTCCTGCGGCGAGGTGTTCACGAAGCGCGGCAGGTCGACGAAGCGCGCGCGCCGCGCCTCCTCGGCGACCGGATCGTCGTGGCCGGGCGGGGGATCCGGCGCGAGCGTCGTCACGAGGAAGAGCACGAGGCTCGTCGCGAGCAACGTGGGGATCGCCCAGAGGACGCGGCGGAGCGCGTAGCGGAGCATCGCCGATCACGACTATCGCACGCGGCGGGCGACGCCCCCTTGTATAGTGGCGTCCCCCGATGATTAAGCGCTGACGATGGAACTCCCGGAGCTCCGCAAGAACGCCGCCCGCTGGATGGCCGAAGACCCCGACCCCGACACCCAGCAGGAGCTGAAGGCGCTGCTCGCCCAGCCTGATCCCACCGCGACCGACCTCGCCGACCGGTTCGCCGGCCCCCTCGAGTTCGGGACGGCGGGCCTGCGCGGTGTCATCGCTGCCGGCCCCAACCGGATGAACCTGGCGGTGGTGGTGAGGGCGACCTGGGGTCTGGCGCAGGAGCTGCTGGCCAGCGTCCCGGGCGCAGCGACGCGGGGCGTCGTCGTCGGGGCAGACGCTCGCCGGATGAGCCGGCAGTTCTCCGAGCACGTGGCGGCGGTGCTGGCGGCGTCGGGCATCAAGGTCGTGCTCTTTCGCACGCCGGTTCCGACCCCCCTCGTCGGCTTCGCCGTGAAGAGCCTGGGCGCGGCGGCGGGCGTGGTGATCACCGCCAGCCACAACCCGCCCGAGTACAACGGCTACAAGGTCTACTGGGAGAACGCGGCGCAGATCATCCCGCCCGTCGACGCGCGCATCGCCTCGGCAATCGCGCGGGCCCCGGCCGCGAACGAGGTGGTGCACAAGGCGCTCAACGACCTGGAAGCGCGCTACCGGGTGAGCGAGGCGCCGCCCAGCATCGAGCGGGCCTACCTCGACGCCATCCGCGCCCTCGCCGTGCACCCCGACGCCGGGGATCGTTCGCTGCGCATCGTCTACACGCCCATGCACGGCGTGGGGGACTCGCTCACCCGCCGGGCGCTGGCCGAGGCCGGCTTCAGCGACGTGACCAGCGTCCCCGAGCAGCAGAAGCCCGACGGCAATTTCCCCACGGTGGCCTTCCCGAACCCGGAGGAGAAGGGGGCGATGGACCTGGCCTTCGCCCTCGCGAGGAAGACCGGCGCGCAGCTGGTGCTGGCCAACGATCCCGACGCCGACCGCCTCGCCGTGGCCATCCCCGAGGGCGACGGCTTCCGGCAGCTCACGGGCAACGAGGTGGGGGTGCTGCTGGGGCACTACCTCCTGACCGAGAAGACCGCGGTCAAGCCTCGCGCCGTCATCGCATCCATCGTGTCCTCGCCCCAGCTGGGGCGCATCGCCGCCTCGCTGGGCGTCCGCTACGAGGAGACGCTGACCGGCTTCAAGTGGATCGCCAACCGCGCCATCGAGCTCGAGCACGGGGAGGAACCAGTGGAGTTCGTCTTCGGGTACGAGGAGGCGCTGGGCTACTGCGTGGGCAGCGCGGTGCGCGACAAGGACGGCATCTCGGCGGCGGTCCTGGCGTCCGAGGTGGTGGCGGTGCTGCGGCAGCGGGGCCGCTCGGTGCAGGACGAGCTGGACGCCATCGCCCGTCGCTGGGGCGTGTTCACCAGCAGCCAGGTCAACGTGACGCGCAAGGGCGTGAGCGGCCTGGCGTCGCTGCGGGCGATGATGTCACGGCTCCGCGGCTCGCCTCCGCGCCGGGTCGGCGAGGACGAGGTGGTGGCGGTCTCGGACTACGAGGCGCGGACGCGGATGGAGGTCCGCAACCGGGCCCTCTCCCCCCTGTCCCTCCCGAGGAGCAACGTCCTCGCCTTCGAGCTCGCGTCGGGGAGCCGCATCATCGCGCGGCCCAGCGGGACGGAGCCGAAGGCGAAGTTCTACTTCGACGTTCGCCAGGCCGTCGCAGAGGGGGAGCCGGTCGCGGCGGCGCGGGAACGGGCCGTGGCGTCGATGCAGAGGCTGGCGGAGGCGTTCGTGGCTCTGGCCGACGGCTGAACACCGCCGACGGCGCCGGCTCTTGGCATAAAATGTCCCGCATGCGTCCCGCTCATCGAACCGTCGGCCTCGGGATGGTTCTCTGCACAACCTCGTGCTTCGGCCCGACCACGAGCTCGGGCGAGCCGCCGAGCCACTTTCACGTGGAGCTGAACAGCGCGAACGTCACGATCGACTGCACGAAGCTCGACAACAGCGCCCAGGTCTACTCGAGCTCTCTGGTCTCGGTCGGCGGCGCCAGCGCCTCGACCAGCGAGACCTTCCAGGTCTACCTGCCCAACGGAGCCGCGGCGCTGCGCGCGCCCTCGGCCCTCGGCGTCTACCCCATCGCGGATGGCAACGGCACCGCCCCTCCCGTGGCGTTCCAGATCCAGCTCATCGTCTACGACAAGCCCACTCCGGCTCCGGACCCGAACCCCGCGTGGATCTCCTGTGCGCCCGGTGAGTGCGGACTGCCGACCCCCGACCCGGCCCACTATCACCAGATCACGTCGATCACCGAGCAGGCGTCGAGCACGCCCGGGATGGCGACCTTCCGCGTCAGCGGGTCGTTCGTGGCGCTCGTGAGCACCCCGCAGCAGGGAGGCCCGGCGACGGCGACGGCCACCGGGGACTGGTCGCTCCTCGTCACGGTGCCCGATCCCGGGCAGTGATCGGCGGCTCCTGCCGGGGTCGGCCGGGCCACGGCCTTGACAAGAAGGCCGTTTCCCATCATCTTCCGCGCCCCGATTCCGGCAGGCTTCTTCAACCGTCGCGCCACTTTCCCGGCCGCGTCGGCCCGCCCGGAGCGGTACCGAAGGTGGCGTCATGCCGAAGATGAAGACCAGAAAAGCCGCGGCCAAGCGCTTCCGCGTGAGCGGCAAGGGCCGTGTCCGTCGCCCCAAGGGGGGCGGCAACCACGGGATGCAGGAAAAGTCCCGCAAGCGGCTGCGCCGCCTGCGCAAGAACGACATGGTCGACTCGACGATGCAGAAGCACGTCAAGCGCATGCTCCCCTACAGCTGAGAGGACATAGACCATGCCCCGCGCAAAAAGAGGCTTCAAGGCCCGCCGCCGTCGCAACCGCATCCTGAAGGAAGCCAAGGGCTTCCACAGCGCCCGCTCCCGCCTCTTCGCCTATGCGAAGGAGGTGGTGATGAAGGCGTGGGTCTACGCCTACGCCCACCGCAAGCTTCGCAAGCGTGATTTCCGCCGTCTCTGGATCGCGCGCATCAACGCCGCAGCCCGCCAGAACGGAACGACGTACTCCCGTCTGATGCATCAGCTGAAGACGGCCAACGTCGGCCTCGACCGCAAGATCCTCGCGGACCTCGCCGTCGCGGACGCCGGAGCGTTCAGCCAGATCGTCAAGACGACCGCCAAGTAGGCGCCGTCCAGGCCACCCGTCAGACGTCGACCGGGACTTTCCCGGTCGACGTTTCTGCGTTTTGTCAGCCCGGCTTCTTCGACCCCGTCAGCTCCTCGCCGACGTGGCCGGTCTTGCTGGCCAGCTCCCTCGCGCGGTGAGCGACCTTCTGGGCCTTCTCCTGCCCGGCGTGCAGCGCCTTCGTCACGAGCTCCTCGGCGACGTGGCTGGCCTTCTCCGCCTTCTCCTCCAGCTGATGACCGCCCTTCTTGGCGCGAGCCTCGACCTCCTCCGCGATGTCCGCCAGCACATTGGTCGCTTCGTCCACCACGACCTCGGTCCAGGCGGCCGCCTTGCTGGCCTTCTCGGCGACCTTGGCGTTCGCCGCTGTCGCGACCTCCTTGGCCTTCTGCGCGGCTTCATCGATCTTCGCGTCGATCTTCGAGCTACTTTTCCTGATGTCCATGGCGTGCTTCTCCGCGGTTTTTCCTACTTCGACGGCGCCGGGGCGGGGGTGGGCGAGGACCTGGCGGACCCGTGGGGCTCCGTCGATGTGTTGATGTGCGTCGGCTCCTTCAGCACGTTGTTCACGTCGGTGAGGGTCTTCTCGGTGGTCGGGCTGCAGGCCGCGAACACCAGCACGAGGGCACCCACCAGCGCGAGGCAGACTTTCCCGGTTTCCATTGCCGCTGTCCGCAGGTGCAGCATGACTCGTGCCCGGCCTCTCTCGCGCGGAGCCCTTGCCGAATCGGTCTCCCGGCGTCGCAGTGCTCGCGTCCGCGCGCAAAGGCTGCACGCCCGCCCCGACGCCTCTGTCTACCCCTCCCGCACGATCTCCCTCGCGATCACGAGGCGCTGGATCTCGCTCGTCCCCTCGTAGATGCGGGTCACGCGCGCATCGCGATAGAGGCGCTCGACCGGGAACGCCCGCGAGTAGCCGTACCCCCCGTGCAGTTGCACCATGCGATCGACGACGCGCCCGCACGCCTCCGTCGCGAAGAGCTTCGCCATGCTGGTCTCGGCGCTGGCGCGCGCTCCCCCGTCGAGAGCGCGGGCGGCGCGCAGGGTGAGCAGCCATGCCGCGTCGAGCTCGGTGCGGGAGTCGGCGAGGACGAACTGCGTGTTCTGGAACTCGATGAGCGCCTGGCCGAAGACGCGCCTCTCCCTCGCGTAGGCCACGCCGGCGGCGTACGCGGCCTCGGCGATCCCCAGGGACAGCGCCGCGATGCCCACCCGGCCAGCCCCGAGCGCGGAGAGGGCCATCACGTAGCCCGCGCCGCGACGTCCGATCAGGTGGTCTGCGGGGACGCGGCAGCCGTCGAAGGCGAGGGCCGCCGTGCCCGAGCTCCGCTGCCCCATCTTGTCCTCCTCCTTGCCGACGAGGAGACCCGGCGCGCCGGCCTCGACCAGGAAGCAGCTGAGGCCGTCCTTGCCGTCCCCGTCGGTCCGCGCGAAGACGAGGTGGAACCCGGCGTGCGAGCCGCTGGTGATCCACGCCTTCTCTCCGTCGAGCACCCACGTCTCTCCGTCGAGGCGCGCGCGCGTGCGGACGTGGGCCGCGTCGGAGCCGCCGAGCGGCTCGGAGAGCGCGAAGCTGGCCGGTCCGAGCGCGCCCCTCGTGTACGGGCCGAGCCACCGGCGACGCTGCGCGGGGGTCCCATGGTCGGCGAGCACTCTGGCCGTCAGGTTGCTGGAGGCGAGGATGACGGCGGTCGAAGCGCAGGCTGCGGCGATGGCCTGCATGACGAGCGCGTAGCCGACGTTGCTCGCCCCGGCGCCGCCGTCCTCCGGTGAGACCTTCATCGCGAGGAGCCCCAGCGCGCCCAGCTCGGCGATCTCCTCCAAGGGGAACCGGCCCGTCCGGTCGCGCTCGGCAGCCCCTCCGGCGAGCCGTCGTGACGCGAAGTCCGCGGCGGTGGCGGCCATCATCGACTCTTCCTCGAGGATCTCGAATCCGAAGCGTTGCATGTCCCCCGTTGTGCACCCTCCCCGTCCTCTTGGCCAAGGCATGGAAGAGGGGAAGTTGACAGGTATCCTGCCAAGTCGTGACGCTGCAGGGATGCGAAGGAAGCTCGCGCCCCGGAGGGCGCGTCGACCGAGGCCGCGGGGCGCCGTGCAGTCGGTGGTCGACGAGACGATCGCGCTCTACCAGTGGCTCGCGTGGGTCGCCGAGCAGCTCTACGGCGATGACGCCCGGGGTGCGTCACGTCGCTGGACGCTCCGCCGCCTGCTGCGCGACGGACCCCTCACCGTGCCTGCGCTGGCCCGGGTGCGCGCGGTCCGCCGCCAGAGCCTGCAGCCGCTCGTCGAGGCGCTCGTGCGGGACGGCCTCGTGGAGCTCGTCGACAACCCGGCGCACGCCCGGTCGCCGCTGGTGCAGCTCACACCCCGCGGCGCGCACCTGGTCGAGCGCCTCGACCGCATCGACGGAGCCGTGCTGCGCTCGGTCGCGCGAGGCATCCCGGAGGACGACCTCAGGACGACCGCGAGCACCCTCGGCACGCTGCGCGCCGCGTTCGCCACGAAGATGCGCTGGCGGCCGGCCGCCACGGCCGCGCGCGAGCAGGGCAGCTAGAGTGGCTCACCCCCCCGCCACCTTCTTCTCCGTCCACCTCCGCAGCGCCTTCCCATCCCACGCGTTGGCCACGCGGTCCGGCTCGAGCCACGCGCGCTCCGCGTTGAGCGCCGCGTAGCGCACGCGATCCAGCTCGTCGGCGTGGTGCGCGTCGCTGGTCAGCACGAAGACCACCTTGCTCGACCGCGTCCGTGCGTGGCGGATGGCGTCGACCGACATGTCGAGGCGAGGCAGTCCGCCGTTGACCTCCAGCGCGGTCCCCGTCTCGGCCGCCGCGTCCACGATCACGTCGAGATCGAGCTCGATGGGCGGGCGTCCCCCGATCATCCGCGCGGAGAGGTGACCGATCATCCGGACGGTGGGATCGCGCATGGCGTTGACGATGCGCTTCGTCTGCGCGGCCCGGTCGAGGTCGAAGTGGTCGTGCACCGACGCGATGCAGAAGTCGAAGCCGCGCCGGAACTCGGGATCGTAGTCGAGCTCCCCCGCAGGGCCGATGTTCAGCTCCACGCCGTGCAGCAGCGTCATCGTGTCGCCCAGCTGGCGCCGCATCGCCTCGATCTTCGCGCGCTGCTCCAGCAGCGGCTCCCGGCCCACGCCCGACAGCGTGCCCTCGGCGTGATCCGTGAGCGCGAGGGCCGAGTAGCCGCGGGCCCGCGCGGCCTCGACCACGTCTTCGAGCGACGACTTGCCGTCTCCCGAGAGCGACGTGTGCACGTGAAAGTCGCCGCGGATGGTCCCCAGCGGACGCGGGAGGGTGCCGCGCTCGGCTGCCTCGATCTCCCCCGCGTCCTCGCGCAGGACGGGCGGGATCCACGGCAGCCCCAGCGCCGCGTAGATGGCCTCCTCCGTCTCGCTGGCGATGACCTTGCCTCCCTCCAGCTCCGAGAGCGCGTACTCGTTCAGCGTCCAGCCGCGCGCGAGGGCGCGCTGGCGGAGCTTGATGTTGTGGCCCTTGGAGCCCGTGAAGTAGAGGCGAGCGGCGCCGAGCTGGTGAGCGGCCACGACGCGCAGATCGATCTGGGTCCCGCGGCGCGTGACCACGCTGGTCTTGGCCGGACCGCGGACCAGCACGTGCTCCACCACGCCCATCGTGACCAGCGCCTCCATGGCCGGCTCGGGATCGCTCGCCGAGACGACCACGTCGATGTCCCCGATGGTCTCCGAGAAGCGGCGCAGCGAGCCGCAGTACGACGCGTGGGTGACCCCGGGCACCTCCTGCAGCCGGGCCACGATCCGCTCCGCCAGCGGGAGGGCCACCGAGATGGGCGTGCGGTCGACCCCGCCCTGCTCGTCGAGCCTCGCCAGCGCGTGCGCCAGCTTCTCCTCCGACTTCACCCCGAAGCCCTTGAGGCCCCGCACCTTGTGGCTCGCGAGCGCCTCGCGGAGCGCGTCGATGGACTCCACGCCGAGCTCGGCCCGGAGCTTGTGCACGGCCTTGGGGCCGATGCCCTGGATGCGCAGGAGAGCGACGACGCTGGCCGGGTGCTTGGCGCGCAGCTCCTCCAGGCGCGCCACCTTGCCCGTCTCCAGCAGCTCGCGCACCTTGGCCGCCGTGCTCTTGCCGATTCCCTGGAGGTGCTCCAGCTCCTTCGCCGACAGCTCTCCCAGATCCGTGCCCTGCGCGGCGACCGACTGCGCTGCGCTCTCGTAGGCCCGCGCGCGGAACGACTGGGGATCCCCCTCGTCGAGGATGGTGAGCTCGGCGAGCTCACGCAGCATGTCGAGCACGTCTTGTTTCGTATCGGCCACGGCGGTGATGTAGCTTAACCGCCGGTGAGCAAAGAGGAAGCCGAGGTCCTCTCCATCGATGGCAGGGACGTCCGGGTGACGCACCCCAGCAAGCCCTACTTCTCCAAGGGGGTCAGCCTCACCAAGCTCGACGTCGTCCGCTACTACGTGTCTGTGGCGCCGGGTGCGCTCCAGGGCATCCGCGATCGACCCATCGTGCTGAAGCGCTTCGTGAATGGAGCCGAAGGGGAGGTCTTCTACCAGAAGCGCGCGCCGGGCCCCGAGCAGCGGCCGCCGTGGCTGCGCACGACGACCCTCTCGTTTCCCTCGGGCCGCACGGCCGACGAGGTCGTGGTGGACGACGCGGCCGGCCTGGCGTGGGTCGTCAACCTCGGGTGCATCGAGCTGCACCCGCACCCGGTGCGGAGCGGCGATCTCGATCACCCCGACGAGCTCCGCGTCGACCTCGATCCCGGCCCTGGCGTGGCCTGGGAGGACGTGCGTCTGGTGGCCCTGGAGGTGAAGGCGCTGCTCGAGGAGCTCGGCCTCCGTGGCTGGCCGAAGACGAGCGGGTCACGCGGGATGCACATCAACGCGCGCATCGAGCCACGGTGGACCTTCACCGAGGTGCGCGCGGGGGCGCTGGCCCTGGCGCGCGAGATCGAGCGGCGCGTGCCGAAGCTGGCGACGTCCAGGTGGTGGAAGGAAGAGCGACACGGCGTCTTCCTCGACTACAACCAGAACGCCAAGGACCGCACGACGTGCTCGGCCTACTCGGTTCGCCCGCTCCCCGACGCGCGCGTGTCCGCGCCGCTGACCTGGGACGAGGTGCCCGCGTGCGACGCCGCGGACTTCACGGTCTTGACCATGCCGGCGCGTTTCATCGCGCTGGGCGACCTGCACGCGGGGATGGACGCGGCCGCGGGGTCTCTGGAGAAGCTCCTCGAGCTCGCCGCGCGTGACCGGGGCTCGGGCCTGCCTGACGCGCCCTGGCCGCCCAACTACCCGAAGATGGAGGGCGAGGCCCCGCGCGTCGCCCCATCGAAGGCGAAGGGCGCCACACGGAGCGCGCCCGGCAAGCGCGCCGCGAAGAAGACGGCGAAGGAGGAGTGACTGCGGCGGTCAGGTGCGGGCGGCGAAGATGGTCGCCAGCTCCTCGGGCGGCACCACCTCGAGCTGGGCATAGGTGCACGCGGCCGGCGGCTTGTCGGTTCGCCACCTGCGGAACTGGGCGGTGTGGCGGAATCGAGCTCCCTGCATGTGATCGTAGGCCACCTCGACGACGAGCTCCGGGCGCAGCGGCTCCCACGAGAGATCCTTGCCCTGGCTCCACCGGCTCTTCGCGCCGGGCTTGCGCTGGTGTTCGCCGGGCTCTCCCTGGTCCCCCGACAGGTCCGCCCAGCTGGCCCAGGGGTGCGTCGCCCGCGCGTCGCCCGCGCTCATGCGGTAGGGCGCGAGCAGCTCCACGAGCTCGCGGCGCCTGGGCATGGTGAAGCTCGCCGCGACGCCGACGTGGTGCAGCACCCCCTCCGCGTCGTGAAGCCCCAGCAGCAGCGAACCCACCGCCGTGCCCACGCCGTCCTTGTGCCAGCGGAAGCCGGCCACGACGCAGTCGCAGTCGCGTTCGTGCTTCACCTTGAACATGGCGCGCTTGTTTGGCTCGTAGAGGCCCGCGGCCTGCTTGGCCATCACCCCGTCGAGCCCCGCGCCCTCGAACCGGCGGAACCAGTCGGCGGCGACCTCACGGTCGGTCGTCGCGGGCGTCACGTACAGCGGCGCGGTGGCGTGGGCGAGGTGAGCCTCGAGCAGGCCGCGCCTCGCTTGAAACGGCGTGGAGAGCAGGCTCCGCTCGCCCACGCAGAGCAGGTCCCACAGGACGACCGACGCCGGGAGCTGGCCCGCGAGCATCTTCACGCGTGAGGCCGCCGGGTGCAGGCGGAGCTGGAGCGCCTCGAAGTCGAGCGCGCCGCCCTGCGCGATGACGATCTCGCCGTCCACGACGCAGCGCTCCGGGAGCTGCGTCTTCAGCGGGAGCTCGAGCTCGGGGAAGTAGCGGTTCAGCGGCTTCTCGTCCCGGCTCTGGATGAGCAGCTCGCTCCCGTCCCGGAAGATGAGGGCGCGAAAGCCGTCCCACTTCGGCTCGAAGAGCCACCCGTCGCCCTCCGGCAGATCGCTCCGGCTCTTGGCCAGCATGGGCAGCAGCGGGGGCGGGACGGGGAGCTGCACGGCGCCATCGTAGGCGACCTTCGGGAGCCGTGGATCTACCGCGACGAGAGCAGCTCGCGCAGGGCAGGGGCCACGTCCTCGACGCCACGGAGGGGAACGTCGAGGAGCAGGCCCACCACGCGCACGACGCGCGTGCGGATGGCGTGGAAGTCGAGCTCCAGCGTGCTCTTGGCCTGCTCCGTCGCCGCGAGACGTTCGAGCATCTGCTGTACCGGGTGGGTGACCTGCGCGGCCCCTCCAAGCCAGGCGTGCAGCACCTCCAGACCCCGCGCTCGCTCGCGCAGCGACCCCCGCTCGCTCGCCTGCTCCCCGGCCAGCCGCCGTCGCGCGAAGCGGAAGAAGCTGGCGGCGTGCCGCGCCTCGTCCCCCGCGATCAGCGCCGCGATTCGACCGAGGACCGGCTCGGGCGAGGTGCTGGCCAGATAGCGGTAGGCCTGTGCGGCAGTGATCTCCGAGACGACGTTCGTCACCAGCGTGCCGACGGCCGAGCGCATGAACGGCGTCGAGACGCGTCCCTTGAGTACGAAGTCGGGGGGGAGCTCCTCGCCCACGCGGCGGAGCCACTCCAGCAGCACGTGCGGGTGGCGTGTCTCCTCGTAGAACCACACGGAGACCCAGCGGGAGAGCTCGATGTCCTCCCCGAAGGTGTCGAGGAAGCGCGCTGTCGCCGAGTAGGTGGCGTTCTCGGAGAAGGCCATCTCCCGCACCACGAGGCGAAGTCCTGGAGAGGCGTCGCCGGGCCGGAGGTCACTCCACGGCAGCTCCCCCAGCGCCCAGCGCACCGACTCCGCGCCGCGTGCCAGCTCGTCGTAGAGGCCGGGCGCCGTCCTCGCCGGAGCCGACGGGGCGAGAGCCTCGTCGCGGATCGCACGGATCGCGTCGGTCGGGCAGATCCACCTCGCGACCTCCGCGCCGAGCTGCTCGCCTGCTCCGGGCTGGCGTGCGACGCGGCACGGTCCCGAGGCGACGTCGAAGAGCGACGGATCGACGGCGCTGCATGCACCGCAGCGCGTGCACCGCGAGGGCTCGATGCGGAGCGCGAGGCTCACGAGCCGCGCGCGCCCCCCGCGCGCGTGACGTAGCGCTCGAGCTCCGCCGACACCCAGCCTCCGAGTCGCGAGACGGCGTCGCCGCCGCGGCTGCCGAAGAGCTCCTCGGCGTCGAACGGGAGGCGTACCCGTCCGTCGACCACGAGGAAGAGGCGGCGCTCGGTCAGCGAGCCGACGAGCGCGGCCCAGTGCCTGCCGTCGCGGCTGAATCGCACGGTGCGCTCGACGGCGGTCTCGAAGCGGTACCGCTGCTGGTCGACGGCGATGACGGCGGAGGTTCCCTCGCGGTAGACCCAGGCCGCGTGCGCGCCGTCGTCGCTGAAGGTGAGGCCGGTGGCGGGCGCCGGGGACTCCCAGACCACGTGTTCGTCGATCACGACGGCGCTCCGGCCTTCGTCGCGGCCGATGTAGCCACAGCGGGGGCCGCTGTTGGCGAACACGGGCTCCTCGACCTCGGCGAAAGGTGGCCCCAGGCGCTCGTTCATGACGACGTGCCACGCTCCGTCGCGCTGCGCAGCGTATGCGAACGCGCGACCGTCGGCGCTCCAGGTGACACGGTCCAGCCCCTCGAATGGCTCGCCTGCGCGGCCGTCGGCGACCAGGCGCCAGCCCGCCGGGGAGCGCGCCACCACCGCCCAGTGCTGCACGGCGCGGTCGACCGCCAGCGCGCTGACGTGCGCTCCCTCGAGCACTTGATCCGGGCCCACCCAGACCTGCGCGCTGCTTCCGTCGGGAGCCGCGGCGAGGACCTTCACGTCGTGGTCCGCACCGTCGGCCAGGGCAAGCCCCACGACCCGCGCGGTGCACGGCCCCACCGCGGCGTCCACGACGGCGCGGACGCACTGGTCGTCGCCTGCCACGTACCCGACGCGACGGCCATCCGGACTGAAGACGACCGAGTCGACGTCGACCTCGTCGAACAGCGGCCCGGCGGTGCCGTCCACGACCATGCGCCAGCGCTTCCCGTCGAGCGCCGCGTAGACGAAGCGCCGCCCTCCCGGACCGAAGCGGAGGCCCGCCACGCCATCCCACGCGTGCCCCTCCACGAACTCGTGCGACGTCGCGAGCTCGGTGATCACGCTCCACCGCTCCGGGTGCTCGGTGAGCTCGGCCGCGAAGGCCAGCTGGCGGCTGTCGTCCGCGACCGCCAGCTCCTCCGCTGCGATGAACCGGTACGGGTGGCTGGTCCGACCGTCGAGCGTCAGCCACTGCCCCTTGCCGTCCTGGCGCACCTCGATGCGACGGGAGCGATCCGGCGTGTGTCCGTACCACGCGAGCTGCGGGCCTCCGCACGCCGGCGTGGCGCTCAGAACGAGCGCGATCGCCACGAACCGGGCCGTGCGCGTCACCGGGCGCCCTCGCGGGTGGCGAACGTGTGCTTGTGCGGATCCACGTGGAGGCTCAGGTTGTCCACCAGGGGTGTCGTGCGCGTGAGGACCGGCACGGGCCCCGCGTCGGAGGAGACAGAGAGTGGCACGTGAGGATGGGCGAAGCGCCGCTTCAGCAGGGCAGAGCCGACCCACGCCTGCAGTGTGGGCGAGAACCTCGCGGCGAGCACCTCCCCCACGTTCTGGTCGTCGACGTGCAGCGTCGCTCCCTCCGGCACGGGCGCGCCGGCGGTGAAGCTCGTGGCGCGGACGGTGGGACCCTCGGCCCGCCGCCTGCGCAGCGCCTCGGCGCCGATGAAGTCCTTGTCGTAGGCGACGCGCCACTGCAGCTGGAGCTCGATGGGGGTGAGCGGATGGGCGAGGGGACTGGCGCGCAAGGTGCGCATGGCGAAGTGCCCGTTCTCCAGCGCACATGCGTCGAGCGCCTCGAGCTCCACGGGGACGAGCGGTATCCCGAGCGTCCGCGTCACCTCGTCGAGCCGGAGCAGGAGGGCGTCGACCTCGGCGCGCGGAACGAGCAGCGAGTAGCCGTACTCGCCCGTCTTGCCGGCCCGGAGGCAGAGCACCTCCTCGCGACGCAGGAGCGTCAGGTAGGGCATGCCCAGCACGGCGGGTCCCAGCAGCCCGGAGACCACCTCCCACGCGTAGGGACCGTCGATGCCGAGGCAGACGCGCTCCGCGGAGAGGCCCCGGATGCGCGCGCTCGCACCGGGGAGCTGGCGGTCCCGCGCGGTCTCGAGCCACGCGGTCAGCGCCGCCTCGCCCGGGCCTTCGGCGAGCACGTAGAAACCGTCGTCGCCCGAGCCGATGTAGACGTCGGCGAAGACACCGCCGTGGTCGTCGAGCAGCAGCGCGTGGCGCACCTGACTCTCCCGCAGGTAGAGACGGCGCGTGCTGGCGTACTCGAGCAGATCGAATGCGCTCGCCCCCTCTACGTGGAGCATGGTCACGTGGTCGGCCCGGGAGAGACCGGCCGAGGCGCGCAGACCGTGCACCTGCTTTTCCAGGTCCGGGGTGGGCGGGCTCATGGCAGCTCTCCTCGCGCGCGCATCACGACGTCGACCACGGCGTTGACGCTGCGCAGCCCGAGGCGCATGGCGTCGTCGCCCTCCAGGCGCACGCCGAGGTCGATCTCGAGGCCGATGAGGACCTCCACCGCGTCCAGGGAGTCGAGCCCCAGGCCTGTCCCGAACAGCGACGCGTCGGGATCGATGTCGGCGGGATCGCCACGATAGTCGAGGATGCTGGCCAGCAGCCTGCGCACCTCGCCCAGCGTGTGCTCGCGGCGATCGAGATAGAGATCCAGGTCGAGAGGGGGACTCACCGGGCACCTCGTGCGAAGAGCACCGCGACCGTCGAGGTGCCACGCGGCGAGAGCACGAGCACGGTGCGCGCCGTGCCCGCCTGGAGCTCCGCCACGGCACGCGCCGCCGCGACGCAGGTCTGTCCGTCGTCCACGAGCACGCTGTCCGCGCGTGGCAGCTCTCCCAGCGCGCGTCGAGAGGCCTCGTCCGGATCCTCCGGCCCCGCGATCCCCCAGCCCGCGACATACACCCCGCTCCCCGGCTCGTGCAGGTCACGGTCGAGGACCAGGCACGCAGCGCCGTCGGCGTCCTCGGGGTGCGACGGGCGCCGCTCCTCCACGGCGCCCACCACCAGGCGATCGGCGTCGTCGCGCGTCGCCAGCCAGTCCGCCGCGAGGGCGATGGCGAGCAAGCCGCTCCCCGGGCCCACGGTCACCGTGGTCGTCGGCCCGAGGAGCCCGAGCGCCCTCGAGCACGCGCCCGCGGGCGCGTTCACGGACATGCGCGCGAACGCCGCCGCCGATGTCCCCGCCACCCCGTGCAGCCGGATGGCCTCGTGGCAGCGCCGGGAGCTCTCCTCCGGCATGCGCGTGGCTCCCACGAACAGACCGGTGCGGACGCTCGCCTCCCCCCGGAGCGGTCGTCCACCCTCGCCGAGCGCCAGCGCCGTCGCCGCCGTGAGCCATCGCGCCGAGCGGTCCAGCCGCCTCGGATCCACGCCGATGCGCCCGAGGTCCAGCTCGTCGCGCGCGCCGTCGACGACGGCGACGCCCCGTACGGCCACGCGCGCTCGCCAAGCCGCGATGCGACGCGTGGAGTGGACCTCGGGTGCGCCGTACGCCAGGACCGCGTTGGCCCCTCCGAAGGCGGCGGACAGCTTGAGGGCGCGCTCGACCGGGTGCACGCGCGGACGCGAGGTCGTGACCGGCGGCGCCGGGCAACCGGGTCGCGGACCCTGGAAGTGCAGGGTGGGGGGAATGGTCCCCTCGCGCTGACACAGGAGGCAGAGGACGAGCTCGAGCGCGCCGGCAGCTCCCTGCGTGTGACCGAGCTGGCTCTTGGAGCCGCTCACGGGGGGCGGCTCGCGCCCTGCGCCGAGCTCGCGCGCGATGACGGACCACTCGATGCGGTCGTTGTTGGTCGTGCCCGTCGCGTGCGCGCTCACGAAGTCGATCGACGCGCCATCCCAGCCCGCGGAGGCGAGGGCCCCGCGTATGGCGCGGCCGACACCGGCCCCTGTCGGGTCCGGTGTCGTCTCGTGAAACCCGTCCGCGGAGAGGCCGTAGCCATGAATGCTCGCCCAGGCCCTCGCGCCGCGGCGCGCGGCGTCCTCGGCGCGCTCGAGGACGACGAACGCGGCTCCCTCACCGAGCGTGGTCCCCGCAGGCTCGCTGAAGGGAGCGCACTTGTCCGCGCTGAGCACACCGAGCGCCGAGAAGCCGGCGAACGCCTCGCGCAGCAGCGAGTCGGCTCCGCCCGCAACGACGACGTCGGCGTCCCCGCGGAGCAGGAGATCGCACCCGAGCCCGATGGCGTTGGTCGAGGACGCGCACGCGGTGGAGATGGTGACACGCGGGCCCGTGATGCCGAGCCCCGCTGCCACCCGGTGAGCGACCGCGTGAAACTCGCGGAAGCCGTGGCCGAAGCAGGTCCCGAAGACTAGGGCGCTCCTTCGCGGCGCGACCGGCCGCGGCCTGGCGTCGTCCCATGCCTCGCGGGCCGCCACGAGCGCCAGCTCGTGGAGGGGGAAGTCGGCCGCCGTCGACGCGAGATCGCGGTCGGGCCCGGCTTCGGGCTGGACCCGACCATCCCAGCCAGGCCACATCCCGCCGAGGCGTGTCATCATGCGGCTCGTGTCGAAGCGCTCCACGGGACGGAGCCCGTCTCGACCCGAGCGGAGTGCCTCCCGGTGCACCTCGATCCCCGTGCCCAGGGCGGAGGCGGCGCCGAGACCGGTGACCACGATGCCGTCCACGGTCTCTGCCTTCACTCGTAGGCGCGCATGATGGCGCCGACGATGACGACGATGAGCCCCGCGACGAGGAGGATGGGGCCGATGGTCACGCCCAGGATGAGGGCTGGAATGACCAGCGCGGAGGTCGAGGTCGCGGCCGAGATTCCGGCGCAGATCAGCCCGAGCGCCACCGAGCCCAGGCCGAAGCCCATGACGATCCCGCCCGTGCCCATGACCCGCTTGCCGGACGACGGCTTCGCCGGCCCCGGCGCCGGTGGGGGGAGCGGCTCGCTGGGATCGTTCTGGTAGACGGCGTGCGCGGCTCCTGCGGGGGGGGCGGACGAGGGCCACACGTAGTCGTTGGACGCCAGGGCGCTGGCAGAGCCGAGGCGCGTCGCCCACGCCTCGTGAAGCAAGGTGATGCGCTCCTGGTGCGCCCAGAACGCGTCTTCGCCGATGCGCGCGGCAAGCCGCCGCGACTCCTCCGCATCCGTGCGCGGGTGAGCCTCGATCCGCCGCACCTTGCGGACCAGCGGATCGACGACGAGCGAGGGTGACTGCGCGGCCATACGCTGGCTCATCTCCAGCGTCGCGCTGCGCACTCCGAACGTCCGCTGGAAGGAGAGGCCGTCGTCGGCCGCGGTCTTCTCGAGGAGGCGGGCCAGGCGCTCGCCGAACTGCTCGTCCTTGCGGAGATGCCCCTGCACGCGCCGGTGATCCTCCGGGGTCATCCGTTCGAGCCGCGCCGTCATCCCGAGAACGGCGTCGTCCATCTCCGGCTGGATCGCGCGCAGGCGGGCCTGCATGCCAGGGTGCACCTTCATCGTGTCGGGCAGGTCGAGAAAGCGACCCGTCAGGTAGAGCGTCCGTATGGACTTGCGCACGAGCTCCCCGGTGCTCGCGAGCTCCGCGTCCGCGAAGGCACCGCGCGGCATCCGCGCGAGCGGGAGCACCTCGTCGGGCAGCGACGCGGTACGGAGCCAGTTCATGCGAGCGTCGATCTTGGCGAGCAGTGCGTCTGCAGCGGCCGGATCGAGCTGCGCGGCGACGTTCGCCACGGTCGTCGGGCTGACGGGGCTGGCCGGCGCGGTCCTCGACGGAGAAGCACACCCTGGCTCGGCCGCGCCCACTAGGGAGGCGGCTGCCGCGAGCTTCAGGATCTCTCGTCGCTCCATCCGGTCATCGGTCATGCAGTCCTCTCCACGTCACGCCGATTGCAATGTGCTTGCCAGCCCCCAATCCGCAGCGGGACGAGGCGTTGCCCCATCCTACGCCTGGTGGAGTGAACCCGAGGTGACGCTTCCAGGGCACACGCGTCGTGGTGCGGATACAGACTACAATGATGGCGTGAGCCCGAAAGGCGACGACGCAGACCGGACGGAGACGGTCACGCTCTGGACGGCTGCAGTGGGGAAGGGCAAGGGTTCGTACTTCGAAGCGCTGTGGGGTGGAGGCAGCGCCGTCCTCCCGGCGCCTGCATCCGGCAGTGAGGTCATCGTCGGTCGCGGGGAGAGGTCCACCTTCCGCATCGACCACAAGTCGGTCTCCCGCCGACACGCGCGCATTCGCGTGGGCGATCCCAGCACCATCGAGGATCTGGGCAGCCACAACGGCACCCGTGTCGACGGCGCGATCGTTGCTCCAGGGACGCCGATCCCCATCGGGACCGCCTCGACCATCGAGGTCGGCTCGGTGGTGATCGTGCTGCGGGCCGCCTCTCAGGCGACGTCCCCCCTCGACGAGGAAGCCGGCGTCATGACACGTCTCGAGCGGCTCGTGGACACGGTCGCCCGGAGCAGCCTCGCGGTCGTGCTCCTCGGCGAGACGGGCGTCGGCAAGACGCGCCTCGCCGAGCGTGTCCACCGAGAGAGCCGCCGCGCGGCCAATGCGTTCGTGCAGATCAACTGCGCGGCGCTGCCCGAAGGCCTGCTCGAGAGTGAGCTCTTCGGACACGAGCGCGGCGCGTTCACCGGCGCGGCAGGACCCAAGCGCGGCCTGCTGGAAGAGGCCCACTCCGGCACCATCTTCCTGGACGAGATCGGCGAGCTCCCGCTCGCGACCCAGTCCAAGCTCCTGCAGGTGATCGAGAGCGGCGAGGTGCGCCGCATCGGTGCGACCCGGTCCTCCAGTGTCGACGTCCGCTACGTGTCCGCCACCAACCGTGCGCTGCGTGCGGCGGTCGAGGCAGGGCAGTTCCGCGCCGACCTGTTCTTCCGGCTCGACGGCATCTCCATCACTGTGCCTCCCTTGCGGGAGCGGCGGGCGGAGATCGTGCCGCTGGCGTCGCGCTTTCTGGAAGAGGCGTCGCAGGAGCTCGGCAAGACCGCGTCGCTCGCCAAGGACGCGGTGGAGGCGCTCGAGCGGCACCCGTGGCCCGGCAACGTGCGCGAGTTGCGCAACGTCATCCAGCGCAGCCTCCTGCTAGCGCCCGGTCCCGTGCTCCGCGCGAAGGACCTGCACTTCTCCGAGAGCTTTGGCACAAGCGCCGCCGCCCCGCCCGTCGCCCGGCCTGCGCAGGCGCCGGACGAGCGCCAGCGCATCCTGGACGCGCTCGATGCCTGCGCCTGGAACCAGACCCGCGCTGCCGAGCGGCTGGGCATCTCGCGACGCACGCTCGTGGACCGACTCGGGAAGTACCGCATCCAGAGGCCCCGCTCGTAGAGGCTGCCGGGATGCGCAATTCGCGCAACCTGGAGCCGCGCTCGCGTCAGAAGCGCTTGGAGAGCGGCTCCCGGCGTCCGGCGCGCCTCGTGCATCACCGTTCCAGGAGGAGGAAACGACCGTGATGAGCCAAGCCGTGAGGTTGGGGGGAGGGGTGAGTCTCTGCGCAGTGGTGATGGTGGCGGCGTGCAGCAGCTCCTCCATGCCGCCCGAGCTGGGCAACGAGCCGGGCGTGGACTCGGGCGTGGTCGTCTCGCCAATCGCCACGATTCCCACGTCGACGACGGACTACCAGGTGCTCGTGGGAGGCACCGTGCCGGTCGCGCCGGGCGTGCAGGTCGGCTACGCGCTCACGGCGCCGCAGAAGATGACCTACACGTTCCGCTGGACGGGTGACGCCGCCGTGACCGGCGACGGCTACCAGAACTTCTACGGCTCGGTCTGGACCACCGGCCACTTCACCTCGCTGACGCCCGGCTGCGTCAACCAGGCCTGCCCCCTCGAGAGCGGAGACTACGTCTCGGGGGTCATGCAGGTCTCGGGCGGCGAGCGCATCGACTGGGACACCAACGCGTCGACCGGGTGGGACGGGTTCAGCTTCACCACGGACACGGAGCCGCTCTACTTCGACGTCTTCATCGACGGCAGCCGGCACCCCGAGCTCTTCGAGTTCGCGGCAGCCCCTTCGGGCAACACCAGCGAGCCTGCGGCGAGCCCCTTCGGCATGTCGTCGATGTAGCGCGCTCGATCCTAGAACCTCGCCTGCACCCCCATGGTCGCGCCCTTCTGCGACGGACCCAACACGAGCCACGCGACACCTCCCGCGAGCGCGATGCCACTCACGGCGAACGTGACCGTCGCCACCGTGGCGTACCCGTTCGCGGAGCGCGCGAGGGAGGCACCCTGCGAGGTGCACGTCGTCACGCCCCCGCTCCCGTGGCACATCGGCTTCGCCTCGTTCCACCGCGCGTTCGCGGTCGTGCCCTCGTAGGCGCCGAGCCCCGCCCCGATCGCAGCTACGCCGAGCGCTGCCCATCCCGGCCAGCGCGCAAGGCCCTGCGCGCCAGTGGACGCTGGCGCGGGTGGGGCGGGCGGCGCCGGCAACGGTTGCAGCGGCGGCACCACCAGCTCCGCCGCGAAGGCCTGGTCGGGGATCTCCACGCGCCCCGTCCACTCGGCGAACCCCGGCGCGCTGGCGTGCACCTCGCACGGTCCGGGATCGAGCGGGACGTCGATGTTCCAAGCGTCGACCGGCAGCTCGACGCCATTTCGTGTGACGCGCAGGTTGGCGACAGGCTGCAAGATCCGGATACGCAGCCGTGGGAGCGTCGGCTCGAGCTCGGCCGCGCGCGCCCTCGCAAGGGCTGCGCGATCCGGCGCGCCTCCGTGCTCGAACTCCACGGCCGCGTCGCGGAAGAGCACCCACGCTGTGGCCGGGTGGTGCAGCCGCGCGTGGCACATGGCGATGTTGAATCGCTTGCCCGGGCCGGGGTCCATCCGTTCGCTGGCCTCGAAGCGCGCGAGCGCCTCCTGGTGACGTCCCTGCGCGAACAGCTCCGTACCCTCGCGGAAGGCCGCCTCCGCGGCCATCTGAACCTCCGGCGGCACCTCGGCCACCGCGCTCGAGGTCGACCCGAGGAAGGTGATCAGGAGCAGGAAGGCCGCGAGGAGCCTCACCGCGGGTCCACCATGAGGCCGTTGGAGTCGATCAGGGGGTGCTGCGAAGGTGCCGGCGCGGGTGGGGTCGATGACACCGGGTGCACGCTGCTGGAGGCCCGCGCGGCGCCGGTCGGCGCCAAGGAGACGGGGCGCGGAACAGGGGAAGGGGCCACGATGGGCCCAGCACTCGAGGGGGGAGGTACACCGGCGTCAATGGTTGTGGGGGCCGGCGCGCTGGGGGTGCTCGTCGCGACCGAAGAGGCCAGAGGGGAGCTTGCGGCCACCGGCACGGCCGCCCCCCCGCGAAGCCGGAACCCTGCCGCGACAGCGATCGCCAGGCCCGCGGCAGCCGCCACGACGGCGATGGCGGGTCGACGCGAGCGCCCGGTCGCGATCACGTGCTCCGCTGCGCCGAGCGAGCCCTCCTCTGGGGCGAGGACCTGCTCGCTCCCTGGCGGGGCGTCTGGCGTGCGGCTCGCAATCGCTCCCGCCCTCCCACCGCCGGTCTCGGTGACCGTCGCCTCCTGCGTCGCTTCCTCGACGCGGCGGCGGAGCTGCTCCTTGCTGGCGAGCGACTCCGCGGCCAGCCCCCGGACCCAGGAGGCGACCTCCTCCCGGGTCGCCGGCCTGACCGCGGCCTCGATGGCCTGCGCCATCTCGCGGGCCGTCGAGAAGCGCTGGTCTCGCGACTTGGCGAGGGCGCGCAGCGTCGGCGCGTCGAGCGCCTCGGCACCTGGGGCGTGGGCGCTCGGCGCTGCAGGCGCCATCGACACGACCCGCCCCAGCATGGACGTGTCGCCCGTCCCGAGGAACCGCTCGCCGGTCAACAGCTCCCACAGCACCACCGCTGCCCCGTACACGTCCGTCCGGCGGTCGACTGGCTCGCCCTGCGCCTGCTCGGGGCTCATGTACCGAAGCTTCCCCTTCACCTTGCCATCCCGCGTGACCTGGGCGCGCTCGGTCGCCTTCGCCACACCGAAGTCGATGACGCGCGCGACGCCGTCGACGCCTACCAGGATGTTGTGCGGCGACACGTCCCGGTGAACGAGCTCCAGCGGAGCACCACGCTCTCCGGTCGCCTCGTGCGCCGCGTGCAGTCCCGCGAGGACGTCCGCCAGGATGCGGACCGCGATGGGGGGCGGGGTCCGTCCGGACTGCGCTCGCAGGCTCGCGAGGAGCACGTGGAGCGCCTCGCCATGGACGTACTCCATCGCCAGGAGCAGCTCGCCCTCGGCCACCTGCACGTCGAGGGTGGGGACGATGTTGGGGTGCGACAGGCGCGCCGTGATGCGCGCCTCATCGAGGAACATCGTCACGAACTCCTGGTCCTGCGCCAGACCGGGCTGCAGCCGTTTCACCGCGACGAGCTTTGCGAAGCCTGCTGGTCCGAGCTTGCGGCCGAGGTGCACGGTGGCCATTCCGCCCGCGCCGAGCACGTCGTGCACCTCGTACTGCCCGATGACACGCGGTCCCCCGGACACGCTACCCATGATGCGCGCGAGGCGTCCAAAGGGCAAAGCCAGCCGCCCGCTTGACGATGCACGGGCCGGGTGCAGAAGATGGGATGACGTGCGCCGGCGAACGCTCAGGTGGGCCATGGCAGCGTTCATCGGGGTTTCCGGCGGGGTGCTCTCGTGCGGTGCCATCCTCGGCATCCCGGGGTCCGTCGACGTGGTCGACGACGCCGCCAGTCCTGCGCCGGTCAGCCTCCTCAACGGAGTGGGCCCCTACTGTCTCGGATACGGCTTCGGGTGCGCCGTGGTGGAGGGGACGCAGATCGTCTGCTGGGGGCGCGACATCGCGTGCCTGTCGGACGCGGCGGCGGATGCGTCCGGGACGCCCGCCCCGGCGCTTCTCACGCCGACCGTGCTCCCGTTGCCCGTCGACAGCAGCACGGTCACCGCGCTGACGTGCGGCACCGATCACGCGTGCGGTCTGCTCCCCGGGACGACCGGCACGGGTCTGTTCTGCTGGGGCCAGAACCGGGAGGGCCAGGTGACCGGCACGCCCGACGAGGTCTGCCATGGAGCGACGGCGATCAACGTCGCGGAGGGCGCGCTCCACGCCGGCTATCACCTCGTCCAGGCGGTCTCGGCGGGGGATCGCATCACCTGCGCCCTCGCCGCAAGCGACAACCAGAGCCCCCAGGTGCAGTGCTGGGGCGCGCAGCTGGCCGATGGGCAGGCGCCCTACGTCCTGGTGCCTCCACCGGTGAACGCAGACGGCGGAGTCCCGACGATGCTGGCCGTCGGAGGCCAGCACGCGTGCGCGTACGTGGTCGACGGAGGCGCCGGCTCGGGCGTCTACTGCTGGGGCAGGAACAGCAGCGATCAGCTGGGCCCCGTGCTGCCCGAGGGTGGCCTGCCCGGCGACCCGCTCTCGTTCCACGAGGTCGGTCCCGTGGCGTCGCTCACCGCGAGCGTGAACCTCTCCTGCTACGAGGTGGAGGCAGGGGCGCCCATCATGTGCACGGGAACGCCGGTCGGCCTGGGCTGTGGCTCGAGCCCCGTCTGGGTGCCCATCCCGGCCAACCCACCGCTCAGGCCCGAGCTTCCCGGCGCAGGCCTGTCCGAGAACTGCTTTCTCGAGTACGCGGACGCCGCCGCCCTCGACATCCGGTGTCTCGGAGACAACAGCTCGTGCCAGCTGGGGTACACCGACGACGCCGGCGTGTGCACGGCGTTCGTCACGGAGAACGGCGGCAACGTCCCCCCGTTTCCCGCCGGCGTCACGCCCCTCGACGTCCAGCCCAACGGCACATACGCGTGCATCACCGGCGACGCGGGCTACGGCCTGGTGCCCGACTACCAGTCGACCTGCACCGACGCCGGCACGGGTTCGAGGCAGTGCACCGACGCGGAGCCGGCCGACCGCGCGCAGTTCCCCTGGGCGAGCGGCTTCGTGTGCGCACGCGGTCGCGGCGCGGACGGCACCATCGGCCTCTACTGCTGGGGCTCCAACGCGGAGGGCGAGCTCGGACGCGGGGAGGCGAGCGCGCCCTCTCCGTACCCGGCACCGGTCATCGCGCCCCGCTGACGCTTCACGTCTTCTCCCGGAGCCACCCACGGATGCGCTGCGAGTCCGGTGTTCGGGGCCGTTGGCCCCTCGAGCTCGAGAAGAAGTCGCTCGCCGTCGACTGAAAGCACCAGTCACAGTCGTTCGAGCAAGTGACTCTTCGAGTCGACGAGAAGCCGCTCCTTCAGACGCACGAGCGACATTCGCACGACAGCAAGAGACATCTTCAGGCCTGCGGTCGACATCGATCGACGACGAAGCGTCATCCAGTGACCAAAGCGAGTCCTTCGTCGATGACGATGACGCTTCCACTCGACAGCAGCACGACATCATCGGCTCATTCGTCGAATGCGAGTGTGCCCGAAACCCGGAAGAGCCGGAAAAGGCCCGGCCTACTGGCCCCAGGCTGACATCGCCCCGAGGAGATACACGTGCGTGTAGCCGCTGCTGCGCAGCACCTCGGCCGCCTGAGCGCTGCGGTGCCCCTTGGCGCAATAGAGGACGAGCGGCTTGTCCTTGCCGCCGAAGTCGTGCGTCGTGACCTGATCCACGGGAACGTTGACCGCGCCGTCCAGGTGCTTGGTCGCATACTCGTCGGCGGTCCGCACGTCGACCAGCGTGGCACCGTCCTGAACCAGCTTGTGCGCGGTCGGGCCGTCGACCTGACCGGGCGTGGGCGCGGCTGCGACCGTCGCTGCGGGCGCGGGCGTGGGCGCTGACTGGGCAGGCGCCGCAGGAGATGAAGCGCAGGCAGTCAGCGCGATGGAGAGAACGAGCGAGCCGGGGATTCGCATGGGCACCGGTCTAGCGCATCTCCACGCGGTCATCACCGCCTCCCCCGCCACGCCACGACCAGGAGCACGGCAGCGATCGCCACCACGACGAGGACGAGCGCCAGCGTGTCGCGCGGGTGCGTGTCCATCGTCTCCTGCAGCGCCAGTAGCGCCAGTGCGCTCGCCGAAACCACCACGCCCTGCCATACCATCGTCGGCCATGGTCTCGCGGCCCGCACGCGTGGTCACCGAGCTCTTCCTGGTGGGGCTCGCGGTGGGACTCTGCATCGTGTCGTGGTGCGTCGACGACCGCTGGTTCCTCCGGACCTGGTCGCTCGACTCGCGCAAGCTCTGGCTCGCCGTCGTCATCCGTCTGGGCGCCGTGGCCGCCGGGGCCACACTGATATTCGTGGTGCGTCCACGCGCGGGCGCGTGGGCCGCTCGCGTGGGCGGGCGCGAGGTGCTCGCCGCGTGCGTCAGGACGGCAGGGGCCGTCGTGCTCGCCCTGGCCGTCAGCGAGCTCGCGCTGCGCCTCACGGACACTCCGTGGAAGCACGACTTCGAGCATCAGTGCGACACGCGCATGGGAGAGCGCGACCCGCGGTACGGCTGGATCTGGCGCGCCTCGCAGACCTTCACGTCGAACGTGGGCGGCAGGAACGTCACCTTCGCCTTCGACGCCGAGCACGACCGCGCCCCCACCGCCGACTTCACCCCCGACCCCCACCTTCCCACGATCCTGTTCGTCGGCGAATCGATGGTGGCCGGCCACGGGCTCACCTGGGAGGAATCACTGCCCGCGCGGGTCGGGAGCGCGCTCGGCGTGCAGGTATTCAACCTCGGCGTCTCGGGCTACGGGTGCGACCAGTCCTTCCTGCGGCTCGCCGACGCGCTGCCCCGCTACACCCACGTCGTGCCGTGGTTACGCTGTTCTTTCCTGGGCTGATCAGGCGGGTGGCCTGGGTCGACCATCCGCAGCTCGCGTTCCTGGGAGACGAGCCGCGGGTGACGCCGCCCGCCCCGGGGTTCCTCGACGACCTGCGCCTCGTGCGCCTGGTCCGCGACGTGCTGCCCTACCGGAGCGAAGCCGCGATCGAGCTGACGGGCAGGGTCTTCCGCGAGACCGCGCGCCTCGCGTCCGTTCGCGGCGCACGGGCGGTCTTCGTGACGCCGTGGTTGGGGGAAGGCTGGCCGCCGGGGGAGGGGTACCTCATCGACGAGCTGCTCGTGAAGCAGGGGCTCACGGTGGTCAATCCCGACTTCGGATACCAGCCGCTACCGGGCGACCGGCACCCCGATCCGGCGTCGACGCAGAGGCTGGCCGACGCCGTCGTCGCCGAGCTCCGGCGGTAGGCGGCAGGGACCTCAGAAGTCATATGCGGCCCGGATGCCGGCGATCGTGCTCTCGCGGTGCACTCCCAGCCAGGCCTGCACGGCAGGGAACATCGCGCCGACCGCCAGGACGAGATCCGTCGCCGGGCTCACCAGGACATCGGTGGTGACGTACCCCACGAACCCGCCGGAGTTCAGGTCCGCCACCGTCGACGAGAGCTGCCCCGTAGCGTCCAGGCGCGTGCTGACGCCGAACCGCGTGGCGATGGCGTGGGTCTCCTGGATCTGGAACCACGCGGTGGCTCGCAAGGAGTCGCCGGGGTGAGGTTGCTCGCGAACCGAGAACGGGAGGTAGATGGCGACGTTCGCCTGGCCCGAGTAGTGACCCCGCCCCAGCGCGTACACCGCGCCCACGTAGGGAACGAGCGAGCCGCACCCGGGCTGGAGCTCGACCGGGAGCGGCACGCCGTAGGTGTCGCGCTCGAGAGGTGCGGTCGGTCCCTTCAGGCCACCGAAGAAGCCGAGCTGCCGCCGTGCGGTGTCCACGGCGCGCGAGGCGACCCCGTAGACGCGTGCGTCGACGTCGCCGGGCATGAACGCCGACGTGCTCGCGGCGCCGTCGTGAAGCGAACGCTCGAGGGCAGGGACCGTGAGAGAGAAGAGCAGGTCGCGCGTCGGCGCGTAGGTCGCCGTGGCCGCGAGGCGCAGATCGTCGAGTGTGAGTCGCCGCCCGTCCGGCGCGGCCTCCGCCACCTGGCCGGCCAGCGTGTCCACGTCGAGGCGGAAGCGCTGCGCGAACGGCTGCTCGAAGCCGGGCGCCTGCAGCGTGGGATCGGCCGACGCGCAGACCGCGCACGCGAGGAGGGCAAGAGCAGCGCTCACGGCGCGCCGCACGCGAGCCAGTCGGCGAGCTCGTCGCGCTCGCTCTGCGGCGGCCCATCCGGCCCGGGCGGCATGAACTGGTTGTCACCGGCGGCGTTGATGAAGATGCGAGCGGACTCGGCTCGTATCGAGTCGAGCGATGTGAAGGAGCGCGAGCTGTAGCCGTTCGGGCCTCCGTGGCAGCGTATGCAGTAGTCCTGGAAGAAGGCCTCACCGAAGTTCTCGTAGGTGAGCGTCGTCCCGCCGGGCGGGCAAGGGTGGTCCTGGATTGGCGTCCCGACACACGCCACGAGGGCGGAGCCAATGGCCACGATCGAGAGGACGACGAGGGGACGCAGGCGGTGAGGGTTCATCGGAGCAGGAAGTCGAGGCCGAAGCCCAGGTCGAGGCCGACGTAGGTGTGGGGGCCGAGGGTATCGTCGGGGAAGTACGACGAGGTCACCTCGGCGAAGAAGACGGGGGTGAGGCGTCCATCGCCCCGGGTCGGGATGGGGACCTCGGCCCCGAGCGAAAGACCGCCCGCCGCGCGATGGCGTATGCCGGCGCCTATCCCGAAGAGCGTCCCCGCCGGGGCGTACTCCACGGAGACCAGGCCCTCTTCGTGCTGGTGCATCGCGAAGAGCCGCGCGTAGGGGTGCACGAGGCGAAGCGGGACAACCCCTGTGATGCCCAGCGAGAGCCCGGTGTTCAATCGTTCGTTGACGGTCGCGAGCGATTCCCACACCTGGAAGTCCACGGAGAAGACACGGGAGAAGCGAAGCCCGGCGCGCAGCGTCCCGCCCGCGCCATAGTCGCCGCGCCAGCTCGACGCGTAGGTCGTCGTACCGCCAGCGAAGACGGCCTCGACGTCGGCTCGCGCAGCGGGGGCTGCGAGGGCGAGCGCGAGCACGCAGGCAATGCCGACGACCGGTCGAAGCTCGGATCGAGTCAACGGAAGGTGCGGAGGGTTAGCAACGCACGTACCGACCACGAACCGCGAGAGTTCCGCGGAGCACGTGCTCGAGTGTGACTTCGCGGCTACGGTCGTGTGGTCCCGATGAGTGACACTCCCGGCACCTCGAGGCGTCGCTTCCTCGCGATGGTCGTGGCGGGCGCCGCCGCTCCGGGTTGTGGCGGCAGCCACGGCGCCTCAGCACAGGCCTTCGGGGACGTGGCCGCCGGGAACGTCTCGTCGCTGCCGGTGGGAGCGCTTGTCGCCGTCTCGGGCGTCTCCGCGTGCGTCGGTCACGACGCCGGTGGCCTGTACGCCATGACCCTCACGTGCACGCATCAGGGCTGCGAAGCGTCCGTGGTCGGTGACCAGGTGGCGTGCCCGTGCCACGGGAGCGTCTTCGACAGCAACGGCGCCGTGGTGAACGGGCCCGCGACCGAGCCGCTCGTGCACTTCGCGGTCAGCGTGGACACGACGGGGAACATCACCGTGCACGGAGGGACCGAGGTGGACGCGAGCACGCGCGTCGCGCCGTAGTGACGCGGCGCAAGCGGTTGATCCAGCTCACGACCAGCTCGTGCATCGACTAACGCAGACGCCCGCGCAGGCAGCCACGACGCGCACGTCGCGACGTCGAGCGCGGCTTCTGCGCGCCATTTCGCTGCGGCACATGGGATGCACAGCGCAACCTCCAGCGGCTCGCCACATGCGGCGCGCCGAAAAAGGAGAGCCATGAACCGTGTCAGCCTTCGTCGCTTCATCGTTCCCGCCTCGCTCGCCGCCGCAGCCCTGTTCGGGTCGTCGGTCGCCTCCGCCGACGGCACCGCGTGTGATGTCCCGTCCGTCGCTGCGAAGTTCGCAGCCAGCGCTGCCCGAGCTGCTCAGGGCGGGCCCGCGCCCGCCGCGATGACCACCGTGGCGCCCGTCCGGGTCGCGGCCCCCACGCGGGCGGCGCAGCCGACGATGGCCTCCGTCGCGTCGCGGACGACGATCACACGGGCGCCAGCCACGTCGGGCATCGCGCCGAGATCCATCTCCGCCCACTTCACGCCGGCGCCCTCGCTCCTGCGCGGCTTCTTCCCCTCGCAGACTCCGCGCTGAGCGTGCGGCTAGGCATCACCCGAGCAGGGTAGGGCACGACCCACGGCGTTTCTTGGTTGTGCTCCTGGGGGACGGTCTTACCTTGGGCCCGGATGAACGCCCTTCGAACCCTCCTGCTCGGGATACTCTTCGCCGTCGTCGCCCTCGTGCCTGCCTGCCAGCGGTACGACGTCCTGGTCGAGAAGAACCAGATCTGCGACGAAAAGTGGTCCGACGTCGATGCCCAGCTGCAGCGCCGTTACGACCTCGTGCCAAACCTCGTCGCGACGGTGAAGGGCTCGGCGCAGCACGAAGAAGAGACCCTCGCCAAGGTCACCGAGGCCCGTGCGCAGGCCGCACAGATCAAGCTCACCGCCGACGATCTGAGCGATCCCGACAAGATGGCCGCGTTCCAGAAGGCGCAGGACGGGCTCAAGAGCTCACTGTCGCGGCTGATGGTCGTGCAGGAGCAGTACCCCGACCTCAAGGCCAACGCGGCCTTTCACTCGCTGCAGGTCGAGCTGGAGGGAACCGAGAATCGAATCCTCCGTGCGCGCGAGGAGTACAACGCCGCCGTTCGCGACTACAACACCGAGCTCGCCAAGATCGGCGGGCAGGTCGTGAACAAGGTGACGGGCAAGCCCTTCAAGCCGCGCGTCTACTTCTCGGCTTCGGCCGAGGCGCAGGCCGCCCCCAAGGTCTCCTTCTGATGCGCCACTGGCAGCACGCTCTCGCGGCCGTGCTGCTCGCGGTCGCGCTGTTCGCCGCGCGCTCGGCGTCCGCCGCCTCCAAGCTCGCGCTGCCGCCCCTCGATGGGCACGTGGTCGATACCTCGGGGACGCTCGGGCGCGACGACATCCTTTACCTCGATGGCAAGCTCGAGAACATCCGTCAGCAGACGGGCTTCGCCATCGTGGCCCTCGTCGTCGGGCCACTCAACGACGAGCCCATCGAGGACGTCGCCTACACGGCGTTCAACACGTGGCAGATCGGCGAGAAGGGGAAGGACAACGGTGTCCTCATCGTCGTCGCCCTCACGGATCGCCGCGTGCGCATCGAGACGGGCAAGGGCGTCGGGGGGGCGCTGACCGATCTCCAGTCGAACGACATCATCCGCAACGACATGAGTCCCTTGCTCCGGCAGGGGCGGGTCCGTGATGCCATCGAGGCAGGGTCCAACGCGTGCGCCAGGGCGCTGGTCGAAGGGACGCCAGGCGCTGCAGGGCGTCCGGGTAGTCCGGCCAGTCGACCCATGCCAACCATGTCGCCGATCCGGATGCTTGAGATCGGTGGCGGTGTCCTGCTCTTCATCGTACTCCTCATCGTCTCGCCCGGCTTCCGCTCGCTCGTCTTCACCCTCCTGCAGATGTTCTTCATCTTCGGCGGACGTGGCGGCGGGGGGGGCGGCGGAGGCGGCTCGGGTGGTGGTTCGGGTTACTCGGGTGGTGGGGGAAGCTCGGGCGGCGGCGGGTCGAGCGACAGCTACTGACGCACGGGGCCCGAAGGCATCGCGGCGGACGCATTCGTGTCCAGGGGGGGCTCCGTCTGGTGCCACCCCACGTCCTCTGAACTCCGAGAATACAAGGCATTTTTCCCTTGTCGGCCGGGTCGGCGCCGCTGGCGCGAAGCATGCTCGATGGGAGCACATGACCCGAGTGTCCTTGCTCGCCTGCGCCGCGTTGGCCCTCGGCATCGCTGGCGCCCTGACGGCACATGGCTGTGGAGGCTCCTCGAGCAACTCCGCGCCGCGGAGCGATGCCAGCACGGGCACGGACGGCACCGCCGGGGACGCCCAGGGCGATGCTCAGAACTCGCCGGACGCGGGCACGGACGCACCCGGGACGACCGGTGCCAGCTGCTCGCCGACCGTCCTCGCCGCCAACCTGGCCGCCGCCAGGACGACGATCAAGCACGTCGTCATCATCAACCAGGAGAACCGGTCCTTCGATTCGTACTTCGGGACCTTCCCTGGCGCGGAGGGCATACCGATGGATGGCGGCGTACCGACCGTGTGCGTCCCCGACCCGAAGACCGGCGCCTGCGTGAAGCCGTACCACGACACCTCGGACTCGAACAACGGCGGCCCTCACAGCGCCGCCGCCTTCGCCGACTGCTACGCGGACGGCGGCATGAACGGGTTCATCCTGTCCGCCGAAGGCAGCGGAGCGGGGAAGGCCGCGCACGACTGCGACGCGGGCGACGTGGACCCGAACTGCGTGTACGGCACCGGCACCGACGTGATGGGCTACCACACCGACGGTGAGATCCCGAACTACTGGGGGCTGGCGAAGCAGTACGTCCTGCAGGACCACATGTTCGAGCCGGTCGCGTCGTACAGCCTGCCGGACCACCTCTACATGGTGTCTGCGTGGTCGGCGACGTGTACGCCCGCGAACGACCCGACGAACTGCAAGACCGACCTGGTCGACCCCGGCGGCGAGCACTCGGGCAAGCCGGAGTACGCGTGGACCGACATCACGTATCTGCTCCACAAGAACAACGTCGACTGGAACTACTACGTGGCCTCCGGCGACGAGCCCGACTGCGAGGACGGGGAGATGACGTGCACGCCAGCGCCGCAGGGTTACCTGAAGCCCGGCTTCTGGAACGTCCTGCCCTGGTTCGACGACGTCATCGCCGACAAGGAGGTCGGCAACGTCCTCGACACCAACGACTTCTACACCAACATCGCCGCGAACAAGCTGGCCGCGGTGACCTGGCTCATCCCGAGCGCAGCGCTGAGCGAGCACCCGCCGAACCTCATCACGCGGGGGCAGGCGTACGTGACCGACATCATCAACAAGATCATGCAGAGCCCGTTCTGGAGCAGCACCGTCATCTTCCTCACGTGGGACGACTGGGGCGGCTTCTACGATCACGTCCCACCTGTCCCGGTCGACGCCAACGGTTACGGCTTCCGCGTGCCCGGAATCGCAATCAGTCCGTGGGTCAAGCCCGGCCTGATCGACAAGCAGGTCCTCAGCCACGACGCGTATCTGAAGTTCATCGAAGACGTGTTCCTCGACGGCGAGCAGCTCGACGGTGGCAACGGGGGGCGACCCGACAACCGGCCGACGGACCGCGAGGCCGCGAGCCAGCTCGGCGATCTGCTCTGCGAGTTCGATTTCACGCAGAACCCACTGCCGACGCTGGTCCAGAGCCCATGCCCGTCGGGCGTCGACACGACCTACACCGACGCAGGCCCATGTCAGCCCTGAAATCCCGCTCTCGCACGCGACGCGTCAATCCGTCGCACTGGCACCCTGAATTCGTGTCCTTCTCGGCAATCCATGCGCCACGATGCACCAAGTGCACTTGATGACAGCATGGTGACGGACACGTTCTTCCGTTGAATATGGGGGAAACCCTCGTGGCACATCCGCTGCAAACCTTGAAGCGGGCGCTCGCAGACGACGCATCACGCTGCGTCAAACATGCGCGCCGAGGGGTCAGCCATGCGCGACACGTTGTCCGAGGTGCTGCGGCGACAGGGCGTCAGCCGCCGGAGCTTCGTGAAATTCTGTTCGCTGACGGCCGCGTCGCTGGGCCTCGGTCCAGCGATGGCGTCGAAGATCGCCTACGCGCTCGACACCAAGCCGCGCGTCCCCGTCATCTGGCTGCACGGCCTGGAGTGCACCTGCTGCTCGGAGAGCTTCATCCGCTCCGCGCACCCGCTCGTGAAGGACGTCGTCCTGTCGATGATCAGCCTCGACTACGACGACACCATCATGGCGGCCTCCGGGCACCAAGCCGAGGCCATCCTCGACGAGACGCGCAAGCAGTACAAAGGCAAGTACATCCTGGCCTGCGAGGGCAACCCGCCGCTGAACGAGGACGGGATGTACTGCATCGTGGGCGGGCGCCCCTACATCGACCAGCTGAAGGAGATGGCGGCCGACGCCATGGCCATCATCTCGTGGGGCTCGTGTGCCAGTTGGGGCTGCGTCCAGGCGGCGAAACCCAACCCGACCCACGCGGTACCGATCCACGAGGTCATCCACGACAAGCCCATCATCAAGGTGCCTGGCTGTCCTCCCATCGCCGAGGTCATGACCGGCGTCATCACGTACATCCTCACCTTCGACAAGCTGCCGGAGCTCGACCGCCAGGGGCGGCCGAAGATGTTCTACAGCCAGCGCATCCACGACAAGTGCTACCGCCGCCCCCACTTCGACGCCGGACAGTTCGTCGAGGCGTGGGACGACGAGGGCGCACGGGAGGGCTTCTGCCTCTACAAGATGGGCTGCAAGGGGCCCACCACCTACAACGCCTGCTCCACCGTCCGCTGGAACGGGGGCGTGTCGTTCCCCATCCAGTCGGGCCACGGGTGCATCGGTTGCTCCGAGCCGGACTTCTGGGACAACGGATCGTTCTACGACCGGCTCACCGGCGTGAACGCGTTCGGGATCGAGAAGAACGCCGACCAGATCGGCATCGCCGCCGTCGGAGCCGTCAGCGCGGCCGTCGCCGCGCACGCCGCGGTCTCGGCCGTCGTACGGGCCAAGCAGCACGTCGCCGAAGCGGGCAGCAAGACCTAGGAGAGGCAGCAGCCATGGGAACCACACCGAACGGCTTCAACCTCGACGCCAGCGGCAAGCGCATCGTCGTCGACCCCATCACTCGCATCGAAGGTCACCTGCGCATCGAGGTGAACGTCGACGACAAGAACGTCATCCGCAACGCGGTGTCCACCGGCACGATGTGGCGGGGACTCGAGGTGATCTTGAAGGGGCGGGATCCGCGCGACGCCTGGGCATTCACCGAGCGCATCTGCGGCGTCTGCACGGGAATGCACGCGATCGCGAGCGTGCGGTGTGTCGAGGACGCTCTCGGGATCAAGATCCCGGAGAACGCGAACACCGTCCGCAACATCATGCAGCTCGCGCAGTACGTCCAGGATCACCTGGTCCACTTCTACCACCTGCATGCACTCGACTGGGTCGACGTCGTGTCTGCACTCGGCGCGGACCCGAAGGCGACCAGCGACCTCGCGCAGAAGGTCTCGAGCTGGGCGAAGTCGTCCCCGGGCTACTTCCGCGATCTCCAGTCGCGACTGAAGAAGTTCGTCGAGAGCGGGCAGCTGGGGCCGTTCAAGAATGGTTACTGGGGCCACGCCGCCTACAAGCTGCCGGCCGAGGCCAACCTCATGGCCGTGGCCCACTACCTCGAAGCGCTCGATTTCCAGAAGGACATCGTCAAGATCCACACCATCCTCGGTGGCAAGAACCCGCACCCCAACTGGCTGGTGGGCGGCGTGCCGTGCGCCATCAACCTCGACGGCGTGGGTGCGGTCGGCGCCGTCAACATGGAGCGCCTGAACTTCATCAGCTCCATCGTCGACCGGTCACTCGAGTTCATCGAGCAGGTCTACATCGCCGATCTCCTGGCCATCGCGCCCTTCTACAAGGACTGGCTGTATGGGGGCGGGATCTCCAGCAAGAACCTCCTCTCCTATGGCGAGTTCCCCGACCACGCCAACGACGCGTCCAACGGCAGCCTGCTGCTGCCGCGCGGGGCCATCCTCGGAGGGAAGCTCGACGCCGTCCAGGACGTGGACCTCAAGGATCCATCGCAGATCCAGGAGTTCGTGAACCACAGCTGGTACAAGTACGCCGACGAGGCCAAGGGCCTCCACCCGTTCGATGGCGTGACCGAGCCGAACTTCACGCTCGGCCCCAAGACGAAGGGGACCAAGACCCGGATCGAGGCGCTCGACGAGGACGCCAAGTACTCCTTCGTGAAGGCGCCGCGCTGGAAGGGCAACGCCATGGAAGTGGGGCCGCTGGCGCGGATGGTGATCGCCTACGCCAAGGGAGATCCCGGCGTCAAAGAGCTCATCGACAAGACTCTGAAGACGCTGGACGTGCCGATCACGGCCCTCTTCTCCACACTGGGGCGCACCGCCGCGCGTGGCCTCGAGTGTCTGTGGTCCGCGCAGAAGCTCCGCTACATGACCGACAAGCTGATCGCCAACTTGAAGGCCGGCGACACGGCGACGGCGAACACCGACAAGTGGGAGCCGAAGACCTGGCCCACCGTGGCGAAGGGCGCTGGCTTCTGCGAGGCGCCCCGCGGCTCGCTGGGGCACTGGATCACCATCGAGCACACCAAGATCGCCAACTACCAGTGCATTGTCCCCACCACCTGGAACGGCAGCCCGCGCGACCCAGCCGGCAACATCGGCGCCTTCGAGGCAGCGCTCATGAACACGCCCCTCGCAGACCCCGAGAAGCCCCTCGAGATCCTCAGGACCATCCATAGCTTCGATCCCTGCCTGGCGTGCGCGACCCACGTGATCGCCCCGGACGGGACGGAGCGCTCGCGCGTCACCGTGCGCTGAGAGGAGCCAGCCATGACCTCTGCCACCGACACGGCACCTCCCTCGGTCGAACCGCCGAAGCCGTCCACGGCACTCTTGCCGCGGATGGAGGAGGCTCGCGTCCACGAGATCGAGACCCGCGGGGTCCACGTCTACAACTGGGGAGTTCGCGCGTGGCACTGGCTCACGGTGGGCTGCCTGTTTGCCCTCGGGATCACGGGGTACCTCATCGGCTCGCCGCTGCCATCGGTGGGCGGCGAGGCCTCGGAGAACTTCGGCTTCGGCTACGTTCGCTTCATTCACTTCGCCGCCGGGATGGTGCTCGCGGTGGGGTTCCTGTGGCGCGTGGGGATGACCTTCTTCGCCACGCCGCTCCACCGCGAGATCTTCCTGCCGCGCGTCGACAAGCCGCGGTTCCGGCACGACCTCTGGGCCGAGATGAAGTGGTACATGTTCCTCCGCAAGGAGCCGAACCCGGCGGTGGGACACAACCCCATCGCGCAGCTCAGCATGTTCTTCATGTTCACCCTGCCCACGATCTTCATGATCGTGACGGGGCTGGCCCTGTACGCGCAGGGCGCAGGCGAAGGAACGGCGCTCGATCGTCTGTTCGGCTGGGTGGGGCCGGTGCTCGGCGGAAACCAGGCGCTGCACACGTACCACCACCTGATGATGTGGGTGATCGCCGCGTTCACCATCGTGCACATCTACGCGGTCGTCCGCGCGGACGTCATGAGCGGACAGTCGACCATCAGCGTCATCGTCGGTGGGTACCGCTACTTCCGTGGCAAGGGGCATTTCCACGACGAGGACGACAAGCCCGGCAAGGACGACTGACATGGAGCAGACCTCCGTCCTCGTCCTCGGCATCGGTAACGTCCTCTGGGCCGACGAGGGGTTCGGGGTGCGCTGCGTGGAGCGGCTGCACGAGCAGTGGGACCTGGGCGACGACGTCCGGACGATGGACGGCGGAACGCAGGGCCTCTATCTCGTGCCGTATCTGACCGAGAGTCGCCGCGTGCTCGTGTTCGACGCGGTGGACTTCGGCGACCCAGCAGGGACTGTCCGTGTGCTCCGGGACGCCGAGGTCCCGTCATCCATGGGCTCGAACGATCTGAGCCTGCACCAGATGGGCTTCCAGGACATCCTCGCCGCCGCCGAGCTGCTCGGCGCGACCCCCGAGGCGCTCACGGTCGTCGGCGTGCAGCCTGAGATGCTGGAGGACTACGGCGGAGGGCTCACGGCGACCGTCGCGGCACGGCTCGACGAGGCGATCGCCATCGCCCTCGACGAGCTTCGCGCGTGGGGCGTGACCCCCGTGCGGCGCCCTACCCGTCCCGAGCCGCTGCTCGATGCGAGCCTCCGGCGCGATGCCTACGAGGACGGACGCCCCTCGGCCGAGGACGCTTGCCGCACCGGCGACCCACGCTTTCTCCCGCGGGCGGGGGGTGAGTGACATGTGTCTCGGCATCCCGATGCAGGTGCTCGAGCAGGACGGGGCGACGGCGCTTTGCGAGCGTCGCGGCGAGCGGCGGCGCGTGAGCATCGCGCTGGTGGGCGACGTGCTTCCGGGAACGCACGTCCTCGTGCACGTCGACGCAGCCATCCGCGTACTCGACGCCGAGGAAGCCGCGCTCGTCGACGACGCCATCCTTTGCCTCGAGGCGGCCCGCGAGGGCCGAGCCATCGACGGCTTCTTCGCCGATCTCACCGGCCGCGAGCCAGAGCTCCCGGCCCACCTCCGGCCCCGCGAAGCAGGACACCCATGAACCCCCTCGAGCGTCTCCAGCATCACGCGAGGATCGAGGCGCTCGACGCCGACGGCCTGGCGGCCTTCGCGCACGTACCTGCACCCGGGTTGCTCCTCGTGCCCGGCGATCCCTCGCGGCCCGAGGCGACGGACGTCGCCGTCGTGCTCGGTGAGCTCGCGGAGAGGTTCCCGCGTCTGCGTGTCGCGGTCGCCCCGGAGGGGCACGAGCAAGCGATGCGCGCGCAGCTCGGCGTGACCGCGTTCCCCGCACTGCTCTTCGTGAAGGGCGGGCGGGTGGTGACGACGCTGGCGCGGATGCAGGCATGGTCGGCGTACGAGAGCGCAGCTCGCGAGCTGGAGGTGTCATGAGCGCTCCCGCCGACCCCGCCGTCCGCAGCCACCGTCGCCTTCCGATGTTCGGCGAGACCGAGGGACCCGTACTCGTCGGTTTGCCCGCGCCGGTGCAGGCGCGTCAGGCCGTGCACCTGCCGGACCGCGACGAGCTGTCCCCCGCAGCGTTCGAGCTGCTGTCGGCGGTGAGGGACACGCTGCTCGCGCCGCCCGGGACCGGTGTGGTCTTCTCTCTCGACGAGCTCGAGGCGCGCGATCGCCAGGAGATGTGGCAGGTGCTGGGGGAGGGCGAGGTCTCGATCGTCGTGCAGGGCACCTCGCGCTACGAGATCGAGGAGACCTCGCTCACCGGCGTCTTCCGGGTCCGAACCCGCAAGCAGCAAGGCGAGGCGCTCCACCTCGAGGTCGGCGCTGTCCCCGCTATCGTGGTGGCCGCAGCGGAGCATGGCACGTCGCCCGAGCTGCCCATCGAGACTCCCCCGCCCGCTGGTTTGATGAACGCGCAGCCTCTCCTCGCCGAGCTCCGGCACCGCATGGCCACGCTCGTTCCTGGCGCACCGAACCACGTGGTCAGCCTGACCCTGCTCCCGCTGAGCGACGCGGACGGAGCCTACCTGGCACGGACGCTCGGCGCCGGGCCCGTCCAGGCCGAGTCCCGCGGCTACGGTACGTGCCGGGTGAGGGCGACCGCACGTCGAGGCGTCTGGGCGGTGCAGTACTTCAACGCGATGGACGCGATGATCCTCGACACCCTGGAGGTGGGGGGCGTGCCGGACGCCCTCATCGCGGCCCCCACGGATCTCCAGGACTCGGGCGCCCGGTTGACCGAGCTCCTCGATCACCTGCGAGAGCCGTCGTGAGCAGCGCCGGGCGGAGGGAGTGCGGGGTGTGCTGGTGGCTCTACGACCCCGACGTGGGCGACGACGAGGCGCAGGTCGCGCCGGGAGTGGCTTTCCAGGATCTCCCGGAGGACTACACCTGCCCGCGCTGCCACGCGCCGAAGGCCCGCTTCCTCGTACCGGTGGAAGACCCAGTTGGCCGGCTGGTCGAGGCGTACCGGGCCATCGATCTGCGGATGCAGGACCTGCCCATCCACAACCCGCGGCTGGTCGTGGAGGCCATCGGCTTCCGGGCGGTGGGCTCGATGCTCGTCGGGGCGCTGGTGACGCCGTGGTTCGTGAACCTCGTGGTCTTCGGACTTCCGCTGCCCCCCGGGGGCGAGAGCGTCGAGGTCGAGCTCCCGGCGGGATGCTTCCTGGCGATGGGCGCGTCGCCATCGGGCGTCGCCCACCTGGCGATCTCGCTCGCCTCTCCCGTGCTCCACCTCGCCGACCAGGTGGCAGCGCGCGCCTTCGCCGATGAATCGCTGCGCCTCGTGCTCACGCCGAAGCCGGAGGCGCCGGCGAGCGATGACCCTCCGCTGGCTCCCCGGACAACCGGACGTCGCGCGCTGTTCGCGGGTCTGCTCGGAGACTGACGTGAACGCGGAGGGCTCGCTGTCGGTCAGGCTCACGGTCGCGGGCGGCCGGGTGACGCACGTCGACGTGATATCCACGCGCCCAATCCGCGCCGCGAGCGTCCTCGCGGGCCACACGCGGGATGAAGTGCTGCGCCTCGTGCCGCTCCTCTTTCCGGTGTGCGGCGCTGCGCACGCCGTCGCGTGTGCCCGCGCCATCGAGTCGGCGCTCGGGACCGCGCCCGACCCGCAGCTCGAGGCCGCCCGGGACGTCGCGTGTCTCGCCGAGGCTGCGGTGTCCCACGTCTGGCAGCTCGGAGTCACGTGGCCGGAAGCAACCGGCGCCCCCGTGGACGTCGACCGGCTGCGCACGGGCCGCAAGGCGCTGCTCGCGCTGTCCACGGCGCTCTTCGGAGCCCACGCGAGCGTGTCGGCCCTTCGTCCTGGAGCAGCGCTGGGTGACGCCCGAAAAGCCCTCCGGGTGCTGGAGGCGCTCGTGGACGACCTGACGGCAAGCGAGCCCCGGTTGCTCGCGGAGGTGAAGCGCGCGGGCCGTGCCGGGTTCGGAGCCGTCGTGACCCGGACCGCGGCGCGGCTGGACCCAGTTGCCACGGGCATTCTGCTCGCCGCAGATCCCGCGTTTCCGGACCACCCTGAGCTCGATGACGACCCCGTGGACGTGAGCACCTATGCGCGGCAGCGACACTCGGAGGCGGTGCGACCCGTGGAAGCCGAGTACGGGCGTGGCGGGCTGCTCGCACGGCTCGTCGCCCGATGGGTGGCCGCGCGGGTGGACGCGCAGCACCTGGCAGCCTCCTTCGCGGCCTTCGAGCACGAAAGCCCAACGTCGCAGCCGCCACGTGCGCCATCCGGCAGCGGGGTCGGCAGCGCGGAGACGGCGCGGGGACCTCTCGTCTACCGGGTCCAGGCGACGCAAGCAGCGGTCCACGACGTGCGTGTCGTCTCGCCGACGGACTGGAACTTCCACCCCCGGGGCGTGCTGCGGAGCGGTCTCATGGATGCCCCGGACAGCCCCACGCTGGCGCGAGACGTTCAGTGGCTCGTCCTGGCCCTGGATCCGTGCGTCCCGTGCGGAGTCGAGGTGCATCATGCATGAGATGGCGCTCGCCCAGTCCATCGTCGAGCTCGTGCAGGAGCACGCCACGCGGGACACGTTCACCCACGTCCGGACGATCCGGCTCTCGATCGGCGCCCTGTCTCACGTCGACCCGCGAGCGCTCGACTTCGGCTTCGACGTGATCGCGAAGGGCACCATCGCCGAGGGCGCCAGGCTCGCCATCGAGCGCCCAGGCGGGACCGGGTTTTGCATCGACTGCTGCAAGAGCGTGGCGATAGCCGCGTACGGCGAACCGTGCCCGACCTGCGGAGGGCACCAGTGGATGCTGGTGGGCGGCGACGAGATGCGGGTCGTGGATCTGGAGGTGGACTGATGTGCGGCGTATGCGGATGTGGACAGGCTGACAGCGCTCTTGGGGAGCACCACCATCACGACCACGATCGCCCCCACGGTCATGATCACGGCCACGACCACGCTCATCCCCACGACCACGATCATCACGATCACCAGGCCCGCATCGTCCACGTCGAGCGCGACATCCTGGAGAAGAACGACCGCTTCGCCGCCGCCAACCGGCGCCTCTTCGCCGCGACCCGAACCCTCGCCCTGAACCTCGTCTCCAGTCCGGGCGCGGGGAAGACCGCACTGCTCGTGCGCACGCTGAACGAGCTCCGCGGCAAGCAGCCGCTGGCCGTGATCGAGGGCGATCAGCAGACCACGCTCGACGCCGACCGTATCCGGGCCACCGGAGTGCCGGCGCTCCAGATCAACACCGGCAAGATGTGTCACCTCGACGCCGGGATGATCTCCGACGCGCTCGGGCAAGTCCCCGTTCCCGCCCGCGGCGTCCTCTTCGTGGAGAACGTCGGCAACCTCGTGTGCCCCGCGGGGTTCGACCTGGGCGAAGCCGCCAAGGTCGTGCTGGTTTCCGTCACCGAGGGAGAGGACAAGCCGCTCAAGTACCCCGACATGTTCCACGCTTCGCGCCTCGTCCTCATCACCAAGGTCGATCTGCTGCCGCACCTGGACTTCGACGTGCAGGTACTGGAAGAGAACGCGCGAAGGGTGAACCCGGGGGCCCAGGTGCTCCGCGTCTCGACGCGGACCGGCGAGGGGCTCGACGCCTGGTACGCATGGATCGAGACCCATCGCTGCGAGGTGGAGGCGTCGTGATCGTATGGGCCCACGATCCCCGCCGCGACCGGGCGCGCGTCCGCGTTCGCGGGCTGGTGCAGGGCGTGGGCTTCCGGCCCTTCGTGTACGGCCTCGCGCGCCGGTACGCGCTGACCGGCTGGGTGCTCAACGACGATGCGGGCGTCCTCCTCGAGATCCAGGGGCGCGCGACCGATCCGTTCCTGCGGGCGCTCCGCGACGAGCTCCCGCCGCTTGCGCGCATCGACGCGGTGGAGGTCGAGCGGGTAGCGTGCGTGGACGAAGCGGCCTTCGAGATCCGTGCCAGCGCGCGCTGCGCGAAGCTCTCCACCGGCATCGGTGCCGATGCGGCCCCCTGCCCGGCGTGCCTCACCGAGTGCTTCGACCCCAGCGACCGGCGGTACCGCTATCCGTTTCTGAACTGCACCCACTGCGGCCCACGCTTCACCATCACGCGACATCTACCCTACGACCGCGCGCAGACGTCCATGGCGCCGTTCCCGATGTGTGCGGCGTGCGAGCGCGAGTATCACGACCCGCTCGATCGTCGCTTCCACGCGCAGCCCACGGCGTGCCTATCGTGCGGCCCCCGGCTGACCATGGACATCAGCGAGGTTGTCGCGCGCCTTCTCCGCGGTGAGATCGTCGCCATCAAGGGTCTCGGCGGCTTCCACGTCGCGTGCGACGCCCGCAACCACGAGGCCGTGCGACGCCTCCGACGCGCCAAGCAGCGTGACGGGAAGCCCTTCGCCGTCATGATCGCCGGCGTAGCGAGCGCCCGGTCGCTGGTGGATCTCGGTGGAGACGAGGTCAGGCTGCTCGCCTCGGTCCGCCGGCCTGTCGTGCTCGCGCGCCGCCGGCCCGGTGAGCTGCGCCTCGCCCCCGATGTCGCGCCCGATCTCGCCTGGCTAGGCGTGATGCTCCCGTCCTCACCGCTCCACTACCTCCTATTCCACGAGGCAGCGGGGCGGCCCACGGGCATCGCCTGGCTCGACGAGTCGCAGGAGCTCGCGCTGGTCATGACGTCTGCCAACCCGGGCGGCGAGCCCCTCGTCATCGACGATTCCGAGGCAGAGCGGCGCCTGGCGGGCATCTGCGACGTCATCGTGGGGCACGATCGGGCCATCGTGGTCCGCTGCGACGACCCGGTCATGCGCGTCGTCGCCGGCGCGCCGCTGGTCGTCCGCCGCGGTCGCGGCTTCGTCCCCGACGGGATCGACCTACCCTGCGACGTCCCGAGCGTCCTCGCCACCGGCGCGTATCTGAAGAACGCCATCTGCATCACGCGCGGCAGCCGGGCGTACCTGTCGCAGCACCTGGGCGACATGGACGACGCCGAGACCTACCGCTTCTTCGAGGAGAGCATCCGGCACCTGGAGTCCATCCTCGAGGTCGAGCCCGTGGCCGTCGCGCACGATCTCCACCCCGACTTCCTCTCCACGCGGTACGCCACGGCGCTCGGGCTTCCCTGCGTCCCCGTGCAGCACCACCACGCGCACGTCGCCGCCGTCCTCGCCGAGCATCGGCGGCAGGGGCCCCACCTGGGCCTGGCGCTCGACGGCGTCGGGCTCGGCGACGACGGACAGGCGTGGGGCGGGGAGCTCCTGCGCGTGGACGGTGCGCGCTTCGAGCGCGTCGGACACCTCGCGCCCCTTCCGCTCCCCGGAGGGGACGCGGCGGCGCGCGAGCCCTGGCGGATGGCGGTCGGCGCGCTCTGGCAGATGGGGCGGAGGGACGAGGTCGTACGTCGCTGGGGGGCGCAGGGCGCGGCGCTGCTGGCGATGCTCGACGCACAAGTCCGCTCGCCGTATGCGACCGGCTGCGGCCGGTGGTTCGACGCCGCGTGTGGTCTACTCGGCATTCGCGATCGCTCGGGCTACGAGGGGGAGGCGCCCATGGTGCTCGAGAGCCTGGTGCGCCGGCCGCGGGTCCTCGAGGGCGCCTTCCGCGTCGCGGGCGGGGTGCTCGACCTGCTGCCACTGCTCGATGCGCTCCGCGGCATGACCCCGCAGGACGGCGCCGACGTGTTTCACGGGACCCTCGCCGCGGCGCTCGTGGAGCTGGCCCTGCCGGCCCTCGGGGCCTCGCGCGCGCTCGTGGTCGGCGGGGGCTGCGTGGTCAACGCTGCGCTCACCGCGGGCCTGGTCGAGCGCTTCGCCGTCCATGGCGTCGAGGTGCTCTTGCCGCGCCTCGCCCCTCCCGGCGACGGCGGTCTCGCGCTCGGACAGGCCTGGGTGTGCGCCCAGGTGATGTCGCACGGATCGAAAGGAACCTGACATGTGCCTCGCCTTGCCCGCCCAGGTCGTCTCGCTGCACGCCGATGGCACGGCCACGGTCTCCCTCGGCGGCCTCCGGAAGGTGATCAGCCTGGCGCTGGTCGACGGCGTCGGAGAGGGCGACTATGTCGTCGTCCACACCGGCTTCGCGCTCAGCCGGCTCGACCCGGTCGAGGCCGAGAAGACGCTCGCGCTCCTGCGAGACGCAGGCTCGTCCAGGGGGGCAGACCGATGAAGTACATCGAAGAGTTCCGCGACGGCGACGTCGCGCGCAGCCTCGCGGCCGAGATGGCCCGGGAGGCGCGCACCGATCGCCGCTACCGCCTCATGGAGTTCTGCGGAGGGCACACGCACTCGCTCTGGCGTTACGGCATCGTCCAGATGCTCCCGCCAGAGGTGGAGATGATCCACGGACCGGGGTGCCCGGTGTGCGTCCTGCCCATCGGCCGCCTGGAGCAGGCCATCGCGCTCGCGCACGTCTCTGGGGTCATGCTCTGCACGTTCGGCGATCTGGTCCGCGTCCCTGCCCGCGACCGGAGGAGCCTGCTCAAGGCCAAGGCCGCGGGGGCGGACATACGCATCGTGTACGGCAGCGCGGACGCGCTCCGGCTGGCGAAGGACAACCCGGGACGCGAGGTCGTCTTCTTCGCGATCGGGTTCGAGACCACGACGCCGGCAACCGCGGTCGTCGTCAAGCAGGCGGCGGAGCAGGGACTCCGCAACTTCAGCGTCTTCTCGAACCACGTCCTCACGCCGTCCGCCATCGACGCCATCCTCGGCTCGCCCGAGGCCAGGGAGGGGCGGATCCAGGTCGACGGCTTCGTCGGTCCCGGTCACGTCAGCACCATCATCGGCACGGCCCCCTACGAGCGCTTCGCGCGCGAGCACCGCAAGCCGGTCGTGGTCTCCGGGTTCGAGCCGCTGGACCTGATGCAGTCCATCCTCATGCTGGTGCGCCAGCTCAACGAGGGGCGCCACGAGGTGGAGAACGAGTACACGCGGGCGGTAGTGCGCGAGGGCAACGCCAGGGCGATGGCGCTGGTCGACGAGGTCCTCGAGCTCCGTCCCAGCTTCGAGTGGCGCGGCCTCGGCACGCTGCCCGACAGCGCCCTGCGCTTGCGCGAGAAGTACGCCGCCTGGGACGCCGAGCGGAAGTGGGACATCCCGTACACACCGGTCGCCGACCACAAGGCGTGCGCCTGCGGGGAGATCCTTCGCGGCCTGAAGAAGCCCACCGACTGCAAGATCTTCGGGACGGCGTGCACTCCCGAGTCACCCGTGGGATCGTGCATGGTGTCGCCGGAGGGCTCGTGCGCGGCGTACTACGCCTACGGGCGGCTCGCGAAGAAGCGGCCCACAAACGACCTGTGACGCGGAGGATGATCATGGCGAGCAAGTGGAGTCGCAGGCTCGATTGGGCAGAGGGGCGCGTCGACATGACGCACGGGTCGGGCGGCCGGGCCATGGCGCAGCTCATCGACGAGCTGTTCGTCGCCGCGTTCGACAACCTGCTTCTGGCGAAGAAGAACGACCAGGCGCTCTTCGAGGTGCCGGCCGGACGCATGGTGCTCACGACCGACGCCTACGTGGTCTCGCCCATCTTCTTCCCCGGCGGCGACATCGGGTCCCTCGCGGTGCACGGCACCATCAACGACGTCGCGATGGCCGGCGCCCGCCCGCTGTACCTCTCAGCCTCGTTCATCCTCGAGGAGGGCTTCCCCCTCGACGATCTTCGCCGCGTGGTCGAGTCGATGGCGCGCGCCTCGCGCGAGGCGGGTGTCCCGGTCGTCACCGGCGACACCAAGGTGGTGGAGCGGGGCAAGGGAGATGGCGTCTTCATCACCACCACCGGAGTGGGCGTCGTCCCTCCGCCCGTCGTCGCGCCCTCGGGCGATCGCGCCCGCCCCGGCGACGTCGTGATGGTCTCGGGGACGATCGGCGATCACGGCGTCGCCATCCTTTCGAGCCGCGAGGGTCTGGCATTCGAGACGTCCATCGAGAGCGACTCGGCGCCTCTCCACCGGCTCGTCGCCCGCATGGTGGAGGTGGTCCCCGACATCCACGTCCTGCGCGACCCCACCCGCGGCGGCCTCTCCGCCACCCTCAACGAGATCGCGCAGCAGTCGGGTGTCGGCATGGTCATCGAGGAGCGCGCCCTCCCCGTGCGCGGGCAGGTCACCGCCGCGTGCGAGCTGCTCGGGCTCGATCCCCTGCACCTGGCGAACGAAGGGAAGCTGGTGGCGATCACCGACCGGCGCCACGCCCAGAAGCTCCTGGACGCGATGCGGGCCGACCCGCTCGGGGCGCAGGCGGCGATCATCGGTGAGGTTATCGACGACGAGAACCGGTTCGTCCAGATCGAGACGACCTTCGGGGGACGCCGGATCCTGGACTGGCTCGTCGGCGAGGCGCTGCCCCGGATCTGCTGAAGCATCCGTGCCATCCTCGGGCATGAGCGAAGGCATCGACCTCCCGCGCGTCTCTCGCGGCACCGTCCTCGACGAGGCGGCCCGCGCCGCACGTCTCGACCTGGCGGCGCCGCAGATCCTGGCGGCCGTCCGGGACGAGCGCGACCCGATCGTCGTGCAGGCGACGCTGGCCGCGCTCCTCTGGGAGGCGCTGCCCCAGGCCAGCTGGGTGGGCTTCTACCGGCGCGTCGGGCCGAGTACCCTCGCCGTAGGGCCGTACCAGGGGCCGATGGGGTGTCTCTACATCGACTTCGCCCGCGGGGTCTGCGGCGCGTGCGCGCGGACGCGGACGGCCCAGCTCGTCCCCGACGTCCGTGAGTTCCCGGGGCACATCGCCTGCGACGACGCGACCCTCTCCGAGCTCGTGCTGCCGGTGCTCGACGGGCGCGGCATCGTGCAGGCCGTGCTCGACCTGGATTCGCACACCCTCGCCGCCTTCTCTCCCGGAGAGCAGTTCCGGCTCGAGCGGCTCGTCCGTGCGGCTTTCCACGCGAGCATCGCCTGGCCTGCTACGGCCTCCACACCATGAGCGCCACGCACGCCACGAGCGGCCCCACCGCCAGCGCGGCGACGGTCGGGCTCCGCCGGCCCTCCTTGCCGACCGCGTAGAGCACGACCTGCAGCGAGAACAGCGAGAGGACGATGGCCCCGACGATCCACACGGTGGCGATGGTGACCTCCAGCGCCGCCGCCAGCCCGAAGCCGCAGAGCCACGTCAGCCCGAAGCCGGGGCCGGCGAGGGCGTAGGCGAAGAGGCGCCGGTCCGCCAGGTCCCGGGGCAGCACGGCCCCCACCGTGCCGGTGAACAGCGCAGCGACGGCGACGAGCTTGGCGAAGTGCAGGAGCGGGACCACGGCGCTACCTTGGGCCACGTGGGCGCAGCCGTCCATGCTGGCCCTCTCGTTCGCCTGCCGTGCTAGACACCACACCCGCGATGACCACGGCCGAAGCCTCATCCTCCATCGAGCGGTCGCTCGCCGCGCTCCGCGCCACTTTCCGCGCGCGCTTCGAGGCGGCGGCGACCGAGCAGGCCCTGCGCGACGAGAACGCGAAGATCCTCGGCAAGAAGGGTGAGCTGACTGCCATCCTCAAGCAGATGGGTTCCGTCCCCGCGGAGGGGCGCAAGGCCATCGGTGAGCTGGTCAACTCGGTCAAGCAGGAGGTGGAGGCGGCCTTCGAGGATCGCCTGCGCGCCCTGGCCCGCGCCGAGCGCGACGCGGAGCTGAACGCCCCTCCCTTCGACCTCACCCTCCCGGCGCGCGCGCCCGCCCTGCTCGGTCATGCCCACCCCATCTCCCGTGTGCGCGACGAGATCGTGGACGTGCTGGTGAGCCTGGGTTTCGCCGTGCACGACGGCCCCGAGGTCGAGCGCGAGGAGAACAACTTCGGCAAGCTCGGCTTCCCGCCGGACCACCCGGCGACCGACATGCAGGACAGCTTCTGGACGACGGGAGGGTTGCTGCTGCGCACGCACACCAGCAACATCCAGGTCCGGGCGATGACGCGGCACGCGCCGCCCATGGCCTTCATCGCCCCCGGGGCGACGTACCGCCGCGACGACGACGTGACCCACTCGCCGATGTTCCACCAGATCGAGTGCTTCCTGGTCGACGAGCACGTGACCATGGCGAACCTGCGCGGGGTCCTGGCCGAGTTCGCCGAGCGCTTCTTCGGCGCCGGCACCCCGGTCCGCCTGCGCCCCAGCTACTTCCCGTTCGTCGAGCCCGGCGCGGAGGTCGACGTCGGCTGCCCCTTCTGCCGGCGGCCGGACGGGTCGCGCGCCGGCTGCAGCGTCTGCAAGAAGACAGGGTGGATCGAGATCCTCGGCTGCGGGCTCATTCACCCGGTGGTGTTCGAGAGCTGCGGCATCGATCCCGACCGCTGGACGGGCTTCGCCTTCGGCATGGGGGTCGAGCGCGTGGCGATGGTGAAGTACGGCATCCCCGACGTGCGGCTGCTGTTCGAGAACGACCCGCGGTTCCTCGCCCAGTTCTGACCGGAGCTCGTCTCAGATCACTCCTTGACCTGCACCTTGCCCATTACTGGCTTGATGGGGACAGCCTTCGTGGTCTTCGACGTCTTCTGGGTCGGCTCGCGCGGAATGGCCACGGCACCACCGAGCCACTGCCCCTCTCCCCCAGGAGGGTCGATGAAAGTGGGCGCCGTGAGCGTGGTCGTCGCCGCCGTGGTCTCCGCGGTCGTGGCGAGGTCTCCCATCGTGGCCGGGGCGAGGCCCCCCAGCTGCGTTCGCTGCGACTCCGTGCCCAGCACGGCCGCCATGGCCATCAGCCCTCCGCCCACGGTCGTGACGACCGCACGGCGGCGCCGGCGCTTCTTCACGCCCACGGGGCAGTCGCTCGTGAGCACCGTCCCGTCCGCGCGGCGGAAGAGTCGGACACACATGTTGCCCTCCTTCGCCAGGAGCAGCGCCTCGGCCTCCTCGCGTGGAAGGGATGACAGGTTGTAGACGTTCTTCTCACACTGGCCGCAGAACCGGACGTGCTCATCTCCCACCATCTGCTCCCAGCTCGCCGTACACGGGGCGGCAATGCTCACGGCATCGAGGAGCGGCAGTTTCCTCGGGCCCCCACCGACCTTCGCCAGCAGCCCGTCGGTCTCCGCGAGCTCTTTCTCGAGCACCTTGACCCTGGCCGCCCGCTCTGCCGCCTCTTGCGCGGCGCGGCGAGCGTCCTCGAGATCGGCGGCAACGCGTTCCCGGTACGCGCGGAGGGACTCGGAGACGTCGCGGTAGGCCATGTCCCGTTGGACGCCTCATCCGCCGGAAAGTTCTCCGCGACCTCCTCCCCTCGCGCGGTGCCATAATCACCCCGTGGATCTCGCGCGGATGCTCGCCAAGTGTGAGGAACTGCAGTGGCAGCCTGCCGATCTCGACTGGAGCCAGAAGCCCAGGCCCATGTCACGCGAGGACGAGATGGCGATCGTCCAGCTCTTCACCGACATGGCCGGCATCGAGCGCCTGGCGGGGGCGCTCTTCGTCGAGCAGGAGAAGCGCGCCACCGATCCCACCCTCAAGGCCATCTTCGCCACCTTCGTGAGGGACGAGGTGCGCCACGCCCAGGTCGCGCAGATGCTGGCGGACTTCTACGACGTGCATCATCTGACGGTGTACCGGCAGAACCCTCACCTTTCCCGCTTCACCCCCGCCTTCGTCGACGCGGTCCGCTACCTGAGCGACGACGTGGCCAACACGTACATCACCGTGGGCGAGCTGATCCTCGACATCGCGCTACTGCGCTCCATCAACGACTACGTGCACGACGCGATGAGCGACCAGGCCATGCGCCTCATCAACCGCGACGAGTCGCGGCACATCGCCATCGACTACCACATGGTCGAGTACTACATGACCGACGCCTACGAGGCCCAGCTGGCCGCCCGGGTCAGGCCCAACCTCGCCGAGCGCGTCCGCGGCGCGCGGGCGATGGCGACGATGCTCTACTTCGGCAAGCCGTTCTTCCACGACGTCTTCTTCGCCCCCATGGAGCGCGTCGACCCCAGCGGGATGCGCATGCGCGAGGCCTTCAAGCGCGTGCAGATGATCGGCGCGAAGCCTGGCGTCTCGCGGCGTCCCTTCGGGGCCTTCATGCTGAACGTGCGCCGCATCTACAACACCCCCGTGGGCCGCACCCTGCTCGGCGGGCTGCTCTCGCGCGTCGCCGGGACGGAGCCGCGCTTCATGGAGGACATCCCCACGCCCGCCGAGATGGCGAGCGCCGCGCGCATGTCCTTCGACGAGCTGGCCGCGGAGGCCCTGGCGGTCAAGCAGGCCAGCTAGCTCGCCATGGCCAGCGTGGCGCGGGTGGGCTACTTCAGTGGCCCTTCCCATGAAAGCATCCGTCCGCTGGCTGCGTGAGCTGTGCCCCGAGCTGCCCGACGACCCGGGCGCCCTCGCCGCGCGTTTGACGGCGGCCGGCCTGGAGGTGGAGGGCTCGCAGGCCTTCGGTCTCGGCGCGGAGGCGTGCCTCGTGGCGACGGTCGTCTCCACCCGCCCGCACCCGTCGCGCTCCGGACTTCGCCTAGTCACGGTCGACCGCGGCGGCGGGACGCAGGAAGTCGTGTGCGGCGCGCCCAACGTCCCCGACCCGGGCGGGCTGGTCGTGTTCGCGCCGCTCGGCGCCCACCTGCCGGCCAAGGGGATGACCATCGAGAAGCGCAGCATCGCCGGCGTCCAGAGCGAGGGCATGCTCTGCAGCGAGGCAGAGCTCGGCCTCGGCGACGACGGGAGCGGTATCCTCGTCCTGCCCGCCGGGACTGCCGCGCCGGGCACGCTGCTGGTTCGGGCGCTGCCCGGGGCGCACGACACCATCTTCGAGATCGGCCTCACGCCCAACCGCCCCGACGGGCTCGGTCACATCGGCCTCGCCCGCGAGGCCGCCGCGCTCTTCAGCCTTCCCTTCGCGCCGCCCGCTCCCGCCCAGCCCGCCGTCGTCCGCGACGAGGAGCTCGCGCGTTACGTCTCGGTGGTCATCGAGGACGCCGAGCGATGCCCGCACTACGGCGCCGCGGTCCTGCTCGAGGCCCGGGTCGCCCCGTCGCCGCTCGAGGTGCGCTGGCGGCTCTCGTCGCTGGGCGTCCGCTCGATCTCCAACCTGGTCGACGTCACCAACCTGGTCATGCTGGAGACCGGGCACCCCCTGCACGCGTTCGACCTCGACAAGGTGCGGGGCCGGAAGATCGTGGTTCGCCGCGCGACGGCGGGCGAGAAGCTCGTGACGCTCGACGGGGTCGAGCGCACGCTGACCGAGGACGATCTCATCATCTGCGACGGTGAGGGCCCGGTGGGGCTGGCGGGGGTGATGGGCGGCGGCAACAGCGAGGTGAGCGAGGGCACGACGCAGGTCCTGCTCGAGTGTGCCTACTTCGATCCGCGCGGCGTGCGGCGCTCGGCCCGGCGTCACGGCCTGCACACGGAGGCCAGCCACCGCTTCGAGCGCGGCGTCGACTGGGGCGACACGGCCTCGACGCTGGCGCGGGCCGTCTCGCTGGGCTCGCGGCTGTCCCGGGCCGAGGGCATCCGGGAGTCGCGGGTGTTCGAGGCCAGCGCTCTCGCGCGCCGCACCGTCACCCTGCGGCACGAGCGGGTCGGCGCCGTGCTCGGCGTGGAGGTGCCCGCGGCGGAGACGCGCGGCACGCTGGTCCGCCTGGGCTTCGAGCGCCGGGCGTCGCAGCTCGGGATGGACGTGTGGGAGGCGCCCAGCTTCCGGCCGGACATCTCGCGCGAGATCGATCTGGTCGAGGAGGTGGCCCGGGTGCGCGGGTTCGACGCCATCCCCAGCACGCTCCCGGCGCTCCGCGCATCGCGCGACGCGGGGCCGCGCGAGGCGCTCCGCCGGCGCGCGCGCGAGGCCGGCGTGGCGCTTGGGCTCAGCGAGGCCATCACCTACTCGTTCGTCGCCCCGCGCGATCTGGAGCTCGTCGGCGCCCCCCCGGCCGCGGTGACGCTGGTCAACCCGCTCTCCGAGCGCGGCACCGTCATGCGGACCAGCCTGCTGCCCGGCCTGCTGCGCGCCCTTGGCCACGCGCGCCGGCACGGGGAGCGCGACGTGCGCCTCTTCACCGTCGGGGCCCTGTTCCTCGCCGGGCGGGCCCCGGCCAGCGCTCCCCCCGACCCTGTCTCGACCGGGATCGACGAGCCAGTCGCCTTCGCCGCAGTGCTGGCGGGGGCGCGGCCGGCGTGGCTCTCGCGGCCCGAGTCGGTCGACGTCTGGGACGCAAAGGGGGTGGCCGAGGGCATGGTCCAGCGGCTGCTGCGGCGGGAGGCGACCCTGCGCCTGGCCGCCGCGGACGAGCGGCCGAGGCACCTGCACCCGCGGGGCGCGGCGTGGATCGAGGTCGAGGGAAAGCGGGTGGGCACGCTCGGACCGCTGCACCCGGACGTGCTCGATGCCTTCGATCTCGGAGAGGGGGCCATGTGCGTGGAGCTCCAGCTCGAGGCGCTCGACGGGGTGGGCGCCCGAGCGCAGCGCTTCGCTCCCCTCCCTCGCTTCCCCTCCAGCACGCGCGATCTCGCGGTCGTGGTCCACGACGGGGTCGCGGGGGGCGACGTCCAGCAGGCGGTCCGCGAGGCGGCGGGCGAGCTGGCCGAGGAGGTAGCGCTCTTCGACCGCTTCGTCGGCGGCAACGTCCCGCCCGGGCATGCCAGCCTCGCCCTGCACGTCGTCTACCGCGCGACCGACCGCACGCTGACCGACGCCGAGGTCGACCAGCGCCATGCCCAGGTGGTCGCCGAGGTCGAGAAGCGCTTCGGCGCCCAGCTGCGGGCGTGAAAGTGCCTTCCGCGACTGTCGGCGTGCAAACCTGCACGCCGACGGAGCCACGCCACACAGGAAAGGGGTTGCAGGTAGGATGAGGGATCTCTGCCATGGCGTCCCCTGAATCCAGCTCGCGCTCCCTGGTGGGCGCCGTGCTCTCGCGCAAGTGGCGGCTCGTTCAGCGCCTGGGCGAGGGAGGGATGGGCGAGGTGTACGCAGCCGACCCGTTGGATGGGGGGACGCGCGTCGCGGTGAAGATCCTGCGGCCCGAGTACCTCAGCGAGCCCAGCGTGCTGTCGCGCTTCCTGGAGGAGGCGAACACGTGCATGCGCCTCATCCACCCCAACATCGTGCGGATGCTGGAGTGCGCGTCGGCCGAGGACGGCTCGCCCTACCTGGTGATGGAGCTGCTGGAGGGGGTGCCGCTCGGTGCCTACACGGCGAACGGCGGGCGCGTGCCCATGGCGCAGGCCGTCCCGATCCTCCAGGGCATCCTCGCCGGCCTCGCCGCTGCCCACGCCCAGAACATCGTCCACCGCGATCTCAAGCCGGACAACGTCTTCCTCACGCGCGCAGCCGACGGAACCTTCGTGGTCAAGGTGCTCGACTTCGGGATCGCGAAGGTCATGGACGCCGCCGGAGGCATGGGCAGCCGCACGCGCACGGGGATGCTCCTCGGGACGCCCGCGTACATGAGCCCTGAGCAGGTGAAGAGCGCGCGCGACGTCGACCAGCGCGCCGACCTCTGGAGCGCCGGGGTCATGTTCTACGAGATGCTCACGGGGCGCGTCGCCTTCCCCGCGCCCACCGAGTACGCCCGCCTCGCCGCGGTGCTGTCGGTGGAGCCCGAGCCGGTGGAGCGGGTCGACCCGTCGCTGGCTCCGCTGGCGCCGTTCATCGCGCGCGCGCTGAAGAAGGACCGCGAGGAGCGCTTCCCCTCGGCGCTGGAGATGGCGCGCGCCCTCGCCGCCGCGGTCCCGCACCTCGCGCACCGCAGCGACGGCAGCGTCGGCCGGATCACCGCAGCCACGGCGCTTCCCCTGAGCCGTCTGCCCGACGTCCCGTCGGTGTTCACGCCGTCGCTGCTCAGCCCGACCACGCCGGACTACTCTCACGGAGGCTCCTCGGCCCCGGCGACGACGGCCGCCTCCGAGTACTCGAGCGCCCGCCCCGCCGCGCCGGCCCGCGCGCCCGGCGGGACGCTCGCCAGCCCCGCCGCATCGCAGCCCCCTCTGGCAGACCCTGCCCCGCGCGTGATGATGGCCCCGCAGAGCCTCGGCGAGACGCTCCCATCGAAGGATCTGCCCATCATCTCGGCCCGCGGGCCGGCCACCATCGTGCAAGGGGTTCCCCCCTGGGCGGTGGTGGTCCTGGTCATGGGGGCGCTCGTCGCCGGGTTCTTGCTTGGGTGGGCCTTCGCGCGGATGGTCTGACGCCCCGGGGCGGCGGCGCCTGCTGCTCGCCGCCCCCGACGCGTGGTACCGTCTCCGGCCCGGAGCCACCCATGAGCGACCCCGCCATCGATCCGCGCTACCTCGAGCTTTTCCCCCAGTGGCTGCGCAACCTCGGCGAGGACGCCGCGCAGGTGGGCGACGTCCTGGCGTCGACCGCCGCGGACGACGACGCCACCCGCTCGCTCGTCGGCGGGCTCAACTACATCTTCAAGTCGCTCGACCTCATCCCCGATGGCATCGACGACCTCGGGTACCTCGACGACGCCTTCGTCCTGCGGGTCGGCTGCGCCCTGGCTGGGGCAGCCCGGCCGGAGCTGAAGCAGGGCGTCGTGCTCCGCCTGGCCGACGACGCGCACGCCGTGAAGGAGTTCCTCGCGGAGGACTACCCCCGCCTCGAGGGCTACGTCCGCGGGCTCCGCAAGGGCGCGGCGCGCGGCCGCACGGTGGAGGACGTCGTCGGCGACGACGGCACGCGCACGCAGTTCCTCCAGGAGGTGAAGGCCTGGGCCGGCGCCTACCAGGTGCCGACCTTCACCCGCGACCAGAGGACGCTGGTGAAGCTCCGCGCCTTCCTCAACGCCAAGCTGCCCTAGCGGATCGTGGCTAGTTCGCCGGCGGGGGCGCGATGAACGCGAGGTCGAGGCCGCCCGGGTACATGTAGCTCGTGTACGAGCCGTACCCCATGACCTGGAGGCCTACGGGGTTCGACGCGGTGAGCACGTGGGCGCCGGCGTTGTTCCCTGCCTGGAGGGTGAGGCGGAGGATGCCGAAGCCCGTCGTGCCGATGGCGGTCGGAGTCGCCGTGACCGGCGCGCCGTCCAGCGTCACCGACGTCCCCGTCGGAGCGATGACCACCGCGTAGTTGTCCTCGTAGTCTGTGGGAGCGAGAAAGACGTACTTCGTCCGGTACTGCTTCACCGCGGCGGGCAGGCTCTGGTCGGGGTCGCCCTGCTGGTTCGGGGGCTGGGTGGTGGGGTCGACCACCGACGCGCCCTGCGTGAAGATGCCCACCGCGAACGAGCACGGCGGCGACGCGCAGCCGCTGCCCTTCACCTCGAAGTCCTGGGCCACGACGCCGCAGGTCGCGACCTGACCCGCGTTGATGGTCGTCGGACACGCGGCCGGAGCCGAGGGCTCGTAGGTCAGCGTCGTGTTGTCGACGTTGCCGTAGATGCGGACCACCTGCCCCACCGCGTTCGCCTTCGGGCCGGTGGGCCGCGCGACGATGTAGTCGTCGCCCAGCGTCTCCGCCGGGAAGTTCGACTCCTCCACGTGATCGCACGCCTCGGCTGTGTCGGGTACGTCGAGGCAGGGCAGGCCCGTGATGACCTGCACCGGCTTGGTCGCCTGGATGAGCGAGCCGCTGAGATCGATGGCGTCGGTGGGGCCACCGACCAGCTCCGCGACGTCCCCCGCGTTCATGTTGAGCGTGAGCGTCCCGCCCGCGCCGGTCGCCGTGATGCCCCCGCCCGCGATGACCTGACCGGTGCTCGACACCTTCATGTTGACCGTCGTGCCATTGGCGGTGGCGGTGATGGCCACCACCGCGCCGATCGACGCAGGCCCCCAGCCCCCGTGCCCCGTGACGCGGTAGTTGCCGGTCATCGCCGTGCTGGGGAGCAGCAGAGACGCGTCGTTGGTGTACGAGTAGCAGCCGATGGGCTGATCGTTGCCGCCCTCGGTGGCGGGGCAGGCCGTCGTAGTCCCCGGGCACGTGCTCCAGTCCTTGCCCGTCGGCCCTCCCTGGTCCGAGTACTCGAGCGCGCTGAACTGGTAGACCGTGACCGGTACGCTCGACACCAGGTGGTAGGCGCTGCTGTAGGCCAGGATGCTCGCCGGCATCGCCGTCGCGGCGCCGCAGCTGTCCATGTCCGCGCCCTTCAGCGGCTTGACCCACGGCAGGTAGATCTTGGCCAGGCTCCCCGGCGCGACGGTGGCGGTCTGGTTCACGTTGCCCGGGCCGGTGACCGTGATGTTGGCCGTGTTGGCGCCGGCGTTCGCGACCACCGCGGCGAAGTCGAAGATCGACCACGCCACGTTCGCCGTGACGGTGGGCCAGTAGTCGCAGCCGATGTACGAGTGCGAGCTCTCCGCCTCGGCGCACGTCGTCGGATCCCCCGTGAGCCCACCCTCGTCGTCGGTGCTCCCGTCCCCGACCAAACTCCCCGAGGAGCTCCCGGCGCCGCTGCTGCCTCCCGAGCCCGAGCCGGAGCTCGAGCCGTCGGCGCCGCCGTCGACGAAGGTGCTGTAACCGCCGCCCTTGCTCCCGCCGCAAGCGCCGAAGAGGATGGAGCACCCCAGCCCGAGCCACACAAGCGAAGAGGACACCCGCATGGGCGAAGTGTGACATGCGCGTCGGCGTCGCGTCACCTCTCCCGCGGTTGGCTGTCCGCCCGTCAGCCGGGGGTGCGGCTCTCGCTCTTGGCCCCCGGGTAGCTCTGGCCGTGCATCGCCGAGATGAGCTCCTGCAGCAGGTCCCGTGCCTCGGGCTTTCCCTTGAGGTGCGTGAGCAGCAGCGTCGAGACCTCGCTGAAGGCCTTCTCGTAGGCCAGCCCCTCCCGCGTCCGGGCCGCCACCTTCTCGCGCCCGTTCGACAGGTCCTCCTCTAGCGCCTCGGCGTAGCGCGCCAGCTGTGCGCGCAGCTCCTCGATCTGCCGCCGGAGGTCGCGCGCCTGCGTGTCCTTCGCCGCCGCCTTCTGCTCGTGCTCCTTCAGCTGCTCACGCCGCGCGTCCACCAGCGCCGCCGCAGCGCCCGCGCGCTCGTAGACGGCGCGCGCCTGGGGCGACCCCGGGACCGCCCCGTCGGCCGCCTGCTTGGCCTGCGCCGCCGCCTTCTCTGCCTGCAGCTGGGCCTCCTTGATGCGCGCCACCTCGGCCTGCTCTGCCGACAGGTCGCGCAGGGCGCGCGACTCCTCGTGCGCCAGCTCCTCGACCTTGCGCCCGATCTCCGCCCGCAGCGCGCGCCCCCGGCGCTCCAGCGCCTCGAGCTTGCGCGTGTGGCTCGCCACCTCGCCCTCCAGGCGGGTCGCCCGCGCCGCCAGGTCCCACGCCTGCGAGGTCGCGTTCTGCACGTCGGGCGGCGGGTTGCCCCCGGGGTACGCGCGCGACACCATGCGCGAGAACAGCGCCGCGCGGCTCGCCCACTCGATGACCCCCTCGCTCTGCGGCGGCGGCGGGGGCGGCGGCGCGACGTTCTCGCCCGTCGCCGCGACCTCCCAGGGCGTGCTGGGTAGGCTCCGCTGCAGCGTCTTCAGCTCCTCGTGGAGGTGGTGCGCGTCCTGGAAGCGCTTGCGCCGGTCCTTCTCCAGCAGCTTGACGACGATGCTCTCCGCCGACGGCAGCACGTCGGGCTTGATCGAGCGCGGCCGCGGCGCGATGGCCGTCCGCTGCATCTCCAGCAGCGTCTCCCGGTCGTCGCTGCGAAAGGGCAGCTGCCCCGTCAGCATCTCGAAGAAGAGCACGCCCAGCGCGTACAGATCGCTCTGCGCCGTCGCCTCCTCTCCCCGGGCCTGCTCGGGGGCCATGTACTCCGGCGTCCCGAACACGGCGCCCTTCGGGGCCAGGCGCGGATCCATCGCCAGGTGGGCGAGGCCGAAGTCGAGGATCTTCACGAAGTCCTTCCGGCCTCCGCGCGTGGTCAGCAGGATGTTGTCGCTCTTGAGGTCGCGGTGGACGACACCGAGGTCGTGCGCGCGGGCGAGGGCAGCGCACATCTGCTCCAGGATGTCGACGCCGCGCGAGAGCTGCATGGTCCCACGGGCCAGCTCGCTCGAGAGCGACGTCCCCACCAGGTACTCCATCACCAGGTAGAGCTCGCCCTCCTCGGTCTCGCCGATGTCGTGGATGTCGATGATGTGCGCGTGATCGACCCGGTTGGCCGCCCGCGCCTCGCGCAGCATCCACGCGCGGAGGTGCGTCTCCCCGCGGAGATCCGGGCGGATCAGCTTCACCGCGACGATGCGGTCGATGAGCACATGACGCGCCCGGTAGACGACGCCCATGCCTCCCTCGCCGATCCTCGCCTCCAGGCGATACCGCCCGGCGATGACCCGACCGAGCATGGGATCCGTCGGCTTGGACGGCTGCGCAACTCGTTGTGCCATTCTACTCCGCTCCGCTCGTGGACCCCGGGCCCGCGGCTATAGAGCGAGATGGTATCAGCGGGTGGGGCCCGCAGGTAAGTAGGTTTCCCTGTCAGAAGCTGACGTGAAGGACGGGCAGACGGAGCTCCGCCGGGTTGTCCTTGAGACCGTAGGCGCGCGACTCGGCCACGGTGAACGCGGAGCGAACGTCGGGGACGGGGACACCGAGGCGGAACGCGCCTGTGGTGCTGTGGACGCGCAGGTCGAGCAGCGACTGGGGCGGGGGAGCGGGGGTGGGCGTGGCGGGCGGAGGAGGCGCAGGCGCTGCGGGAGCCGTCGACGCGCCGCCGCTGACGCTCCCCCCGGGTGCACCCGGCTCGGCCGCAGGGCCGACGGGGGACCGGTCCTCGGTGGCGCCCTCTTCGGGCTGGTAGCGGGTGCCGTTCAGCGTGAGCACCAGCGCTGGGATGACCAGGGCCAGGCCGCCCGCGAGCATGTACATGGGGGCCTGCCCGTTGGTGGACCCCTTCTCGACCTCGTAGCCGCCGAAGCCGCCGCCGCCGGCGCCGATGATGGCGCTGATGAGGTACACCCAGCCGGAGTGCACGCCGGCGATGCCCTCGATGATGGTGGGCACCTCGGCGCCGAGCAGCGCGCCGCCCGTGATGCCCTTGCCGGTGGACGACACCTCGTCGGCGCGGGCCTGACGCAGGGGTGCGGCCACGATCGTGGCGCCGAGGATGGCCGCCATCACGAAGGCGGTGGGGCGGTGCGTTCTGGAAAAGGCCATGGTGTCCCTCGGTCTGGGGTGCATGAACCTACCATGGGGTTCAGGCCCGCCGGTAGAGGTAGGCTCTCCGCGCATGTCCACGGTGCAATTCTGGTTCGACTACTCGTGCCCCTACGCCTACCTCGGGTCCACCCAGGTCGAGGGGCTCGCGGCGCGGACCGGGGCGGAGCTCGTCTACCAGCCGATGCTCCTCGGGGGCGTCTTCGCGGCGAACGGCACCCCGCAGAAGCTCTTCGCCACCCTCTCGCCCGCAAAGGCCGCCCACAACGCGCGCGATCTAGAGCGGTGGGCGCAGCTCTGGGGGGTACCGCTCACGATGCCCGCGGGACATCCGCTGCGAACGGTGGAGGCGCTGCGGGCAACGGTCGCGACCGGCAACGATCCGCGCGTGATCCACGGCTTCTTCCGGGCCTACTGGGTGGAGGGCCGGGGGCCGAGCGAGGAGGCGACCCTGCGCGACGTGCTCGGCGCCGCAGGGCACGACGCGGCGCGGATTCTCGAGGTCATCGCGCGCCCAGAGGCCAAGGCGGACCTGCGGCGGCGCACGGACCAGGCCATCGCGCTCGGCATCTTCGGGGCCCCGTCGTTCATCGTCGGAGACCAGATGTACTGGGGGCAGGACCGCATGGAGTTCGTGGAGCGGGCGCTCGCTCCCGCTAAGGTGGATGCGCAGCCAACCGCTAGGAGCACCGGCCACATGCACACGCTTGAGATCTACTGGGACTTCTCCTCGCCGTTCGCCTACCTCGGGAGCACGCAGGCCGAGAAGCTCGCGGCGCGCACCGGGGCGAAGCTCGTCTGGCGCCCCATGCTGCTCGGAGGGCTCTTCAAGAGCATCGGACAGGTCGACGCTCCCATCCTGACTTTCAGCCAGGCCAAGCAGCGCTACTACTTCCAGGACCTGACGCGGTGGGCGGCCTACTGGGGCGTGCCCTTCAAGTTCCCGTCCCGCTTCCCCACCAACTCGCTGAAGGCCCTGCGCGTCTACCTGGCCCTGCCGGAGGAGCGCCGGGCCGCCTTCCGCGAGGCGACGTTCCGCGCCTACTGGGCGGACGACCGGGACATCGCGGACGAGGCCGTGCTGCGCGGGCTCGTCGGCGCGGAGGCCGACGCGGTGATGGCGCGCACGCAGGATCCGACGGTGAAGAAGGCGCTGGCGGACGCGACGCAGGCCGCGGTCGACGCGGGGGTGTTCGGCGCGCCGACGTGGGTGGTCGATGGCAAGGAGCTCTTCTGGGGGCAGGACCGCATCCCGCTGGTGGAGCGGGTGTTGGCGGGCTGACGGCGGGGGCAGGCCGAGGCAGCCCGGGGTCCTGGCTCCGTCAGGCGCGCCGTCCGTCGAGCCGCCGCCGCCCCACCGCCGTGAGCAGCGCGGTCAGCGCGAGGAACGCGAACCCCAGGATCCCGGGGCTGAGCGACTCGCCGCTCCCCTCGATCACGATGCGCGAGCGCTCGTTCCACTCCTCGATCTGGGCGGCCGCGTGGAAGGTCGCCGAGAAGTCGGTGCAGAAGCCGACCATGACCGCCCAGAAGGTGGCGCGCGACATCCACTTGAGGAAGCCCTCGTGCTTCACGTCCGGCCGGGCCGCGTAGAAGGCAGCGGTGGCCAGGCTGATGAAGCCGAAGGCCACCACGACGAACATCGACCAGCCGCCCTCGCGAAAGACCATCCACATAGCCTGCATGGTACGGAAGAACGCGGCGGCGGCGGGTTCGTGACACGCTTTTTCGTTGTCACAGCCCCGGAGCGGGCGCGTTCATGGGCAGGCCTTGCGCGATCCCACCGAGCGTCCCATGGTCGATGCCCTGCGCCGTGGGGAGGCGTCCGCCTTCGACGCCGTGTACGGGCGGTACCGTGGGCGGATCTACGGGTTCCTGCTCCGGCTGACCCGGCGGCCCGAGGTGGCCGAGGACCTCTTCCAGGAGACTTTTCTCAAGCTGGCCAGCAACGCGGGTCGCCTCGCGGAGGACACCGACCTCGCGGCGTGGCTCTTCACGGTCGCCCGCAACGCGTGGGTGAGCCACCGCCGCTGGGCAATGCTGGACGTGAGCCGCCTGGTGGCGATGGACGACGACGCGCTGCCCGCCGCGAAGCTCCCGGACCCGGACGCGCGCGCGGACGCGGCGCGGGCGATGGAGCGCATGGAGCGGGCGCTGGCGACGCTGCCCGTGGCCTCGCGCGAGGTGCTGCTGCTGGTGGGCCTCGAGGGCTTCGACCAGGTCGAGGTGGCGCAGATGCTGGGCATCAAGCACGACGCGCTCCGGCAGCGGCTGACGCGCGCCCGCGCCCAGCTTGCAGAGAAGCTCGCGATGGAGGAAACCTTGGAGGCGCTGGCATGACCCCGGACGAAGACGAGCTGCTGAGGTCCCTGCGCGCGCTGCCTGCGCTCGACCCGCCGCAGGAGCTGGTCCTGCGGGTGCGCCGCCAGGCCCGCGCCGAGCTGGCGACGGCCTCGACCGGAGGCTGGCAGGCCTTCGCGATGAGGGCGTGGACGATGGTGGGGCTCCCCGCAGCCCTCGTGGCCACGGTCGTGGCCTATCTGTCGTGGGCGGTGACGGCTGCGAGCGCGCTGTACCACTAGGCGCCGCGCTCAGGCGGGTAGGGCGCGGAGCTCGCCGGTGCCATGGATCTCGGCGTAGCCGCGCCGCAGGCCCCAGCACTTGGCCTGCAGGGCGCAGCGGCCGCACTCCTCGGTCTTGAGGAACTCGCCCTGGTCGAGGTCCGCCGGCAGGTCGATGACGGCGAGGTCGCGCACGTCGCCCGGGACGAGGCAGAGCGGCAGGCCGCACATCGACTCCAGGCCGAAGACGCGCACGCCCAGCCGACGACACTCGGCGAGGGCCTCGGCGATGGCGGGCAGGGCATCGGCGTAGCGAGGGATGAGCCCGCGGTCGCGGGGGACGAGATCGGTCGAGGGCCCGACGAACGAGAGGTTGAGGGTCGCCTTGGGCCAGCGCGAGGCCATGACGCGCACGTGGTCGACGAGCTCGTGCCGGTTCTTCTCGCAGACGACGTAGTTGAGCATCACCTTGATGTTCGACGCGTGCAGGTTGTCGATGCCGACGACGGTGCGGACGAACGTGCCCGGCGCCTCGGTCACCGCGTCGGACACGGCCGGCGTCGCGCCGTGGAGGGACACGAAGGCCTCGTCAAGCCCCGCCTCCTCGAGGCGCGCGACCAGCGACGCGTCGTCGAGGCGCAGGGCATTGGTCTGGAGGGCGATCTGGCCGGTCGAGAGCGAGCGGGCGAGGCGCACCCAGTCGACCAGGCGCGGCTCGAGCGTCGGCTCCCCGCCGGAGAGCGCGATGCGGTAGCTGCGCGCCGCGGCGGTGCGGATGGCGGCCTCGACCATCTCCGGGGGCGGGGAGGGGAGGTGGGTCGAGACGAAGCAGAAGGTGCAGGACTGGTTGCACCGGAAGATGATGCGGACGGTCTCCTCGTAGCTGGACGAGCCGTTCTCGTCGGCGGAGACGTGGCGGGACGTGAGCTCGCGGGCCATCTGGTCGTCGATGCTCGAGATGACGGTCAGTCGCCTCCGTGTCCGGTCGTCGGCGACGGGGTGCATGGCGGGGACGCCGAAGCGGGCGACGTGCGACTGCGCCACGCCGGGGCAGCGCTCCTGCAGGTTGCACGTGGCGCAGGCGGCGAGGTGCGTGTACCCCGGGCGGGCCGGGGCGCCCTTGGTCATGGCGTATAGGCGCGTGACGCGGGACCGTGGGTGGGGCTCGAAGGCGCAGGGAGGTAGGGGATCGCCCGCGCTCATACGGACGGCGACACCGGCGTGGCGCGCGGCGCGCTCGAGGGCCAGCACGGCGCCGGCGGCGACGTCGAACGGCAGGAGCTCGGCTGGGTCGGCGGCCTCGACCGCGAAGCCCACCACCAGGGCACGGAGCTCGTTCCCCAGCGCGTCGCGGAGCCGCTGCGGCAGGAGAGGCACGTGCTCCATCGCGGACCGCACGAGCGTGACCGCGCCCTCCAGCGCCACCCCGGCGCGGGCCAGCGCCTGCATCCCGCGGAGGGCGGCGGCGAACCCTCCGGGGTCGCGCGTCAGCGCATCGCATGCGTCACCGAAGGCAGGTGTGTTGACCCGCGCCACGTCCAGCCCGGCGTCGCGGAGGGCCTGCGCGCGGGCCACGTCGAGGAGCGTGGCGTTCGTCTCGAGGGTGATTCGCTCCGCCCCGCGGGACCGGGCGTACGCCACCAGCGCCGCCAGATCGGTGCGCATGGTGGGCTCGCCTCCCGTGAAGGTCAGCTCGGAGGACCCGGCCGCCAGCGCCCCGTCGATGCGCCCGCGTACGGCTTCGCCGGCCACGAAGGCGCGATCGTCGCGGGCCGCGCGGCGCGTGCACCAGGTGCAGGCCTGGTTGCACCGCAGGTTGGTGACGATGGAAGCCGTCCGCGGAGCACTCATGGAGCCAGGGTGGGCATTATCTCCCAGCGCTCTTCCTGCCGCACGTCGCGAACGATGTAAACTAGACCCATGAGGAGAACCTGGGGGCTCGTCGCGGCGTTCACCGCGATTCTCGCGGGGTTCGTCGTCTTCTTCCTCGCCTGCGGGCCCAACCAGTCCTCGACCTTCTGCGAGGGCAAGTCGTGCGGCCCCGACGGCAGCACGGGCAGCGACGGGACGATCGGCAACCTCACCGGGGATCACGGCACCCCGCAGAGCCTGGCCATCGTGCCCGCCAACGCGACGCTGGTCGTGAACGACCTGTCGAGCCCCGCCACGCAGCAGCTCACCGCGCAGATCACCTTCACCGACGGCACGACCATCGCCGTCCCCTCCAGCTGGACGCTCAACCGCTTCGACATCGCGTCCATCGGCGGCGGCTCGGGTCTCGTGGAGCCGACCGGGACGGTCTTCGGCACCGTAGTCGTCACCGCCGTCGCGCAGGGCCTCACGGGGACGACGAACCTCACCATCGTCGCCAAGGCCACCATCAACACCCCCAACTTCCCCCCGGCCGACGTGAACGCCCTCACCGGGGCCACCGACCCCGACCCTGCCGTGACCGTGCTCGACTACCCGTACAACAACACCGTCTTCCCGACCGGCCTCGTGGCCCCGGAGATGATGTGGGACCTCGGGTCGGCCGGTGACGAGTACGAGGTCCACCTGGTCGCGCCCAGCCTCGACCTCGCGGTCATGACGACCGCGGACCCGCCCAGCCGCTACACGCTGCCCCAGGCCCTGTGGAACACCTTCGCCGGCAGCGCCGCGGGCGGGAGCGCGACGGTGGAGCTGCGCCGCCTCTCGGGCGGTCACGCCTACCTGAGCCTCACCAACACGTGGACCATTGCCAACGCCGATCTGCGAGGCCTCGTCTACTTCTGGAACATCAGCCAGGGGCAGATGCTGAAGGCCGACCTCACCATCGGCCAGGTGTCGCCCGTCTTCACCCCGTCGTCCGGCCAGCCCGGGACCGACACGGAGCTCTGCGGCACGCTGCCCTGCCAGTCCGGCAACCCGAGGCCGCTCTTCCCCGACGGCGGCGTTCCCCCCGCGGTGCCCTGGGAGGACAACGGGTCGGGCAACCGGTGCATCGCCTGCCACTCGGTCTCGAAGGACGGGTCCACCCTCGTCGCGATCTTCGCGACGGGAGGCTCGGCGGGGCCCTTCGGCTCGGTCGATCTCGGGACCGCCGGCATCGACGCCATCGGCGACTACTTCTCCAACGGCATGCTGACGGCCATCACCCCCGACGGCTCCCTGGCGGTGGTGAACACCGCGAACGAGCACATGCAGCTGGTCGACACCAAGACGGGCGTCGGCATCCCGAGCGCGCTCGACGCGCTCACCAGCGTCTGCGACCCGGCCTTCTCGCCCGACGGAACGCTGTTCGCGCTCGCCGCCAACTGCTCCCAGCCGGCCCCCGACGGCGGGGCGGGGACGACGTTCACGCTCGAGTTCTCGCAGAGCGATCTGGTCATCTACGACTTCGCCGAGTCGACAGGTGTCTTCTCGAACCCCCGCACCCTCGTCACGTCGGGGCAGGCCGGCCAGAGCGCCTTCGCCTTCCCCAGCTTCTCGCCGGATTCCAAGTGGCTCTTCTTCCAGGGCGGCAACTACAGCCGCGCCAAGTACGGCACCAACCAGCACGGCTCCGACGACCTCTACGTCGTCTCGACCACGCCCGGGTCGACGCCCATCTCTCTCGACCGGACCAACGCGGCCGGCGTCCTCGATCCGGGCAACCTGCACCTGAACTACGCCCCCACGGTGAACCCCATCGCCGCCGGCGGATACGTGTGGGTCGTGTTCACCAGCCCGCGCAACTACGGCAACGTCATGGTCGCCCCCGTCCCCGACCAGCCCGCCCCGCTCGACACCACGTACTCGAACCACAAGCAGCTCTGGGTCGCGGCGGTGGACCAGAACATCGGCGCGGTGGACCCCAGCCACCCGCCCTTCTGGATGCCCGGCCAGGACCCGACCACCGCCAACATGTTCGGCTACTGGACGCTGGCGCCCTGCAAGCCGACGCCCGGCGACGGAGGCGCTCCCGCGACGTGCGCGACCGGCTTCGAGTGCTGCAGCGGCTTCTGCCGCGACGTGGGCCAGGGCCTGGAGTGCGTGAACAACCCCGGCGGCTGCAGCCAGGTCGGCGAGAAGTGTTCGGCGACCTCGGACTGCTGTGGGGGTGGCAGCTCGGTGGGCTGCGTCGCGGGCGTCTGCCAGACCATCTCGCAGTAACGCGTATACTCGAGCGTCCGATGCTGTCCGAAGAGACCCACGCTGCAGGAGTCGCGGACAAGGTCGCGTCGCACGAGGACGCGGCGCACGAGAAGCGCAACTGGGTGCGCCTCACCTTCGACTGCAACGACCACTGCATCTTCTGCCTCGACTCGGACGCGCACAACGGCGACATGCGCGACCGCGACGACGTGAAGCGGCAGATCCTCGAGGGGCGCCGGGCGGGCGCGACGCGCCTCATCCTGTCCGGGGGCGAGCCCACCATCCACCCGAACTACGTCGAGTTCGTGCGGCTGGGGCGGCAGGCGGGCTACCCGAAGATCCAGACCGTCACCAACGGGCGCATGTTCTCGTACGGCGACTTCCTGGACCGGTGCCTCGACGCCGGGCTCGGCGAGATCACCTTCTCCATTCACGGACCGAACGCGAAGATCCACGACGCGCTGGTGGGAACGAAGGGGGCGTTCGAGCAGGAGATGACCGGCCTGCGCCGCGCGCTCGCCCACCGGGGCAGGAGCCCCCAGGGGCTGCCCATCGTCAACGTCGACATCGTGGTCAACCGCGGGAACGTGCGGGTCCTGCCGCAGATGCTCGAGCTCTTCTACGGGATGGGCGTGAAGGAGTTCGACCTGCTGCAGGTCGTGCCCTTCGGCCGCGCCTTCACCGACGGGCGCGACACGCTCTTCTACGATCTGGCCGAGATGCGGCCGTTCATCCAGGAAGCGCTCGCCTACTCGAAGAAGCTGGACGTCCACATCTGGATGAACCGCTTCCCGCCGCAGCACCTCGAGGGCTACGAGCACCTCATCCAGGATCCCTACAAGCTGAACGACGAGGTCCGCGGGCGGAAAGAAGAATACGCGCGCCTGCTCGACGAGGGCACCTGGCTCGACTGCCGCGACCCGGCACGCTGCCGGTACTGCTACCTCGAGAAGCTGTGCGACACGCTCGAGGGCGTCATCGCGACAGTGGACGGCAAGCGCTTCGACGTCGTGCGCGTGGACGCTGGCTGGGAGGCGAAGCAGCCGCCGGTCTTCGGGGGCGATCCCGCGAGCGCGCGGCGCTCGAAGGAGGAGGCGGCGCGGGCCGGGCAAAACGGCAAGCGCGCGCTCCCGGTGTTCGAGGGCAAGCGCGACCCCGTGTCGCTCGAGGCCCTGGTGGAGGCGTCGGCGGCGACGACGCTGCGGGTGTGCGCGGCGGGCGTGGATCAGGCCGCGGAGCTGGCGGCGCGGTTCCCGCGGCTCGCGCGCCTGGAGCTCGAGCTGGAGGACTACGCGGGGCTCGACGTGGCGCTGGCCGGGCCGCTGCGGGGACGCGAGGTGGTCCGCGCCTCGGCCCGGACGCCGTCCCAGGCGGAGTCGCTCCTCGCGATGAACGCGGCCTTCGAGGTGACGGTGGAGCTCACGAACGAGACGGCGGCCTGGCTCCTCGCGCTGACGGCCCTCTCTCCGCGGGTGGCCCTCCGACAGCCGAACTACGAGCGGCTGACCGAGGCGTCGGCGAACGACGTGGACCTCCGGGCGTTCTTCGCGCGCTTCCCGCACGAGGTCCCGGTGGACAACGTGCCCGCATGCATCCTGGGGCGGGCGCCGCGCGAGCCCGGGCGGGTGCTGGACACGGCGATGATGACGCCCGAGGGGCGGCTGGAGATCTTCCGCTACACGCGGCGCTACATCCTCGAGGGGTACCGGACCAAGTCGCTGCGGTGCGCGACGTGCGTCCACTTCGAGGGCTGCGCGGGGATGCACGTGAACTACGTGCGCGCGCACGGGTACGCGGTGATGGAGCCGGTCCCCGGGGGGGGCCATGTCGGCTAGACTGCAGCTGATGCCGTGGTCCTCCAGGAGCGGCGCCCTCCTCGCCTTCGTGGCGAGCGCAGCCCTCTCGGGCTGGATGGGCTGCGACGCCCTGGTGGGCATCCAGGAGGGCGAGCTGGCCGGGGACTCCGGCAGCGACGCCACGGCGCACGCGGACTCCGGCGCGGACGGACCGCAGGGGAGCGACAGCGGTAAGGACTCGACGACCGACGGGGGTGGGGGCGACGGCAGCGCGCTCGACTCCACGACCGACTCGACGGCCCCCGACGGCACCACGCCCGACGCCGTCGCCGACGCGCCCGACGCCACCGCCGATTCGTACACCGTCGACGCCAGCGAGGCCGGATCCACGGACGCCACGACCGAGGCGCAGGGCGGGGACAGCGCGGCCGACGCCCCCACCGAGTCGGGCACGCAGCCGCCCACGCTGGGCTGCACGATCGTCCCCGGCACGCAGACGCTCGTGCAGGATCTGTCGGGGACCAGTTATCTCGAGTTCACCGGGCAGCTCCGGCTCGCCACGCGCTCGGGCAACGCCAGCGCCTACGTGGTTGCGCAGCGCCAGAACGACAGCAACGAGTTCGTCGTGTACTCGGTCGACTTCACCACGAGGACGTCCATCGCCGCCGCCGTGACCGGCCCCGGCGACTACCTCTCGCTGCTCGACGCCATCTCCCAGGGCAGCACCAGCCAGGTGCTCGCGGCCTACGGGACCAACGGCGGGTCGACCGAGAGCCTCGAGATCGTGCCGCTGCCCTACGGCGGCGGGACCCCCGGTCCGGCGTGGCCCCTCCCCAATGCGACCGTGCCCTCCGGCGTCGGCGGCGGGCGGCTCCTGCTGGGGCCGCCGGACAGCTACCTGGTCTACGCCGGCAACAACGGCAACACCGTGTACGCCCTCTGCAGCGGCGAAGGTATGCAGGGCGGCCCGGGTGCCGTCACCACCCTCATGCAGTCGTCGTCGTCCTTCCTCGGCGGCATCGGCGACAACCCCTTCGTGAGCATCGGCGGCACGGATTACGCCTTCCTCAGCCTGTCGGATGGAGGCAGGCCCGTCGCCGTGTACCCAGCCGACGCGAGCAACTCCGGCACGACCTCGACCTTCACCGCCAACGCCAGCGTCGGGGCCCTCCTCGACGTGCAGGTCGACCCGTCGAACCCGGGGAACGTCGAGGCCATCGCCCTCAACCTGCCCGACGGCTTCACCCCCACGCTGTGGGCAGGCAGCATCCCGCAGGCCTCGCTGGTCCCGATGTCGGTGGGAGCGCCGCAGTTCACGCAGGGCAGCGTCATCGCGCTCGGCGACTTCCCGGGCGGCGGCACCGCGACGACCTGGATGGGCTCCGAGCTCCTGCGGATCGGTCCGCCCGGGGACAACTCGGGGGGCGTGGTGCTCCTGTGGGTGGGACCGACGGGGAGGGCGGTGTCGCGCGCGACGACGTCGGGCAAGCTGGTCACGACGTCCAACGAGATCGTCGGCGCGGGCGTGCAGGTCCTCGACCAGACCGGGGAGCTCACCGCGACGCTGTCCATCGCGTGGGTCGAGCGCATCGTGCCCGACGCCGGCTCGGCGTACGACCAGCTCTATGCCGCCGAGGTGAGCTGCGTCCCGCTGCCCAGCGGAGACTAGGGCGCCCGCGCTGGAGGGAAGGATCCACGGTATCCTGCGCGGATGCGGGTCGTCTTCGTGAGCACGGGGCTCGAGCACCTCGGCGTCGAGGCGCTGTCGGCGTACCTCCGCGTGCACGGTCACGAGACGTCCCTGGTCTACGAGCCGCGGCCCTTCTCGGCGGGGAGCGGGACCGACGCACGCCTGCTGGCGCGCCTGCTCGAGCCTTCGGTGGAGGACACCGCCGCGCGCGTCGTCGCCTCGCGGCCAGACGTGGTCGCATTCACGTCGTACAGCGTGACCCACCGGTGGTCGGTCGAGGTCGCGCGCGCCATCAAGCGCACCGCCCCGGTGCCCATCGTCTTCGGCGGCCCTCACGTGGGCGCGGCGCCCGATCGCGCTGTGCGCGAGGCGTCGATCGACGCGGTCGTCGAGGGGGAGGGCGAGGGGGCTCTGCTCGATCTCGTGGGCTGCGCTGGCTCCAGGGGCTTCGGGCGGCACGACATCCCCAACGTGACCATGCGAGGCCGGCTGGTGCCCACGCGCAACCCACCCCGCCAGCTCGTCCAGGACATCGACGAGCTCCCCTTCGCCGACAAGTCGATCTTCTACGACGCGGCGCCTGGCCTGGAGCGCGAGTTCTACGTGGTCTCCCGCCGGGGCTGCCCCTTCCGCTGCAGCTTCTGCGAGTACTCCACGTTCCCCAGGCAGTACCCGGGCGAGAAGCCGGTACGCCGGCGCTCGGTAGAGCACCTGATGCGCGAGCTGGCGCCGTGGAAGGCGCGCGGGCGGGTGAAGAAGGTCTTCTTCTGGGACGCCATCTTCACCCTCGACAACCGCTGGATGGCCGAGTTCGCGGAGCGGTACCGGGCCGAGATCGGGATCCCGTTCGAGTGCTACACGCATCCCCACGCCATGAACCGCGAGATGGCCTCGCTGCTCGCGCGCGCGGGGTGCGGCATGGTCCGCGTCGGAGTGCAGACCGTGAACTCGGACACGCTGGCGCACGTCGACCGGCGCGGCGACGAGGACCGCGTGCGAGGCACGCTCCAGCACCTGGCCGACTTCGGCATCCCGTACTCCGTCGATCACATCGTCGGCTTGCCGGGCGAGGGGCCGGCGGACCAGCGCGCCGCGCTGCGCTTCTACGACGACGTCCGCCCGTCGCGCATCGTCACGCACTGGATGACGTACTTCCCGGGCACGACGGCGCTCGATCACGCGCGCGAGCAAGGGGTACTCACCGATGAGGACGTCGAGAGGATCCTCGAGGGCGACGTCGGACCCGGGTACATGTACGACGGCAACGTCAAGTTTCGCCATTACGAGGAGCTGAAGCAGCTCGTGGCTCTCTTCGACCTGCTGCCGCTGCTCCCGCGCGGCGGCGTCGAGTGGCTCCTGTCGTCGGGGGTCTATCGCAAGCTGCCGGCGTCTGCGCCGCTCCGGCAGCTCGCCGTCCTGGCGCTGGCGATCAAGGGCGAGCGCGCCACCCGCGAGCGGGTGCGCCACATCTTCGCCACAGTCCTCTCGGGGCTGGGCGAGGGCATCCGTGCCAAGGTGTGGGCGCGCAGTGCCTCGGCAAATCCGTTGGGCGCGGCATGATCAGCGTGCTGCTGCCTGCCTATGACGAGGCGAGGACCATCGGGCCCCTCGTGCGCGCGTGCCTCGCTCACACCCCGCAGCCCTGCGAGGTCCTGGTGGTCGACGACGGCAGCTCGGACGAGACGTCGAGCCTCGCGACCGCGGCCGGTGCGCGCGTCGTCCGGCTGCCGGAGAACCGCGGCAAGGGCGTTGCTGTGCGCGAGGGGATCGCGGCCGCGCGGGGGGACGTGGTGGTGATGCTCGACGCTGACGGTCAGGACGACCCGGCCGAGATCCCCGATCTCCTCGCTGCGCTGACCGACGACGTCGACATGGTGGTCGGCTCTCGCTTCCGCGGCCACTTCGGCGAAGGAAGCATCACGCCGCTCAACTACGCGGGAAACCGGTTCTTGACGTTCGTCCTCAACGTCCTGTTCACGACGCGCATGACGGACACGCTCGCGGGCTTCAAGGCCGTGCGCACGTCGCGACTGCGTGGCCTGAGACTCGAAGCGCGACGTTACGACATCGAGGTGGAGCTCCTCGTCGGGCTGCTGCGCGCGGGGGCTCGCGTCGTGGAGATCCCGGTCCACCGGGCCGCTCGCGTCCACGGCTCGAGCCGGCTCGACTCGTTCCGGGACGGGACCCGGGTGCTCGGGCGGATCCTGAGGCTGCGGCTGATGGGCGGGGTGACGCACTCGTGAAGCACGCTCCCGAACAGTGGCGCCTGTGTCCGTGGCGGAGCGAAGGTGAGAGCATCCTGGCGGAGGTCGTCGACCCCCCGGCCGCGGCCGAGTTCCGCTCGAGCTACCTCCACCGGGCTCGCCCCGTCGTCCTGCGCGGGCTCGCCAGCCGCTGGACGGGGACCCGGGACTGGACGCCCGAGCGGCTTGCCGAGCGCTTCCACGACCGCGAGGTACCCGTCATCCGGCTGGTGGATGGCCTCTGCAGGTACGAGCACGAGAGCGGCGTCGACTACGGGCGCCGGACCGTGAGTCAATACGTCGAAGCGCTGCGTTCGTCCTCGACGCCCGAGTGGTTCCTCACCGTCCGGGTGCAGCCCCATTTCCCGGAGCTGGAGGCCGAGCTCGGCATCCCAGAATACTGTGCCGATGCGCTGTGGCGCGACGCTCGCATCTCCATCGGGGCAGACGGGACGACCACGCCGATCCACGTCGAGCTGGCGCACAACCTCCTGGCCGTGATCCGCGGCGAGAAGGAGCTGGCGCTCTTCTCCCCGTGGCAGAGCCACCGGCTCTACTTCCGGCCGCTGTCCGCCGCGCCCCACATCAGTCCGGTGGACCCTTACGTGCTCGACTCCCGCCGCTTCCCGCGGGCGGCCGGAGCCACGCCGTGGCGCGTCGTCCTTCGATCAGGCGACGTGCTGTTCCTTCCGCGCGGCTGGTGGCACGCCGTCCGCACGAACGGGATGACCATCGCGTACAGCTCGTGGTGGGCGGACGGCGTGAGCAGTCTCGTCCCGCGTGCCGCTGGCATGTACAAGCGGCTCCGCGATCTCAGAACCTGAGAGGCCGACCATCGCCCGCAGGTGGTTGGTCGCGTCCTGGATGGTCGCGGACAGGAGCATCCTCAGGCGCTCCCGGGTCGCCACGTCGCCCGCCATCGCCCCCAGCAGCGCCACGACCTGGCGGATGATCAGGCCTCTCGGGAGAAAGCGATAAAGAGAGCTGCGCAGCAGCCACTCGACCTGCTTCCTCCGCAGCGCCGGGAGAAGCTCGAACATCACCGCCAGCTCGCGGATCTCGTCCAGCTTCTCGCGCGTGGCGCCCGGCCCGACCAGCCGGGGTGCCTCGTACCCTTCGGTGGCATCCCCGTGCAGGATGCGCTGCACCTGTTGGTGCGTGAGGATGCCGTCCTTCTCCGCCCTCGAGAGGGCGGTCGTCCCCGGGAGGTAGGTCATCCAGTGCACGTGGATGCGCGCCGGCCGGATCTCCGCGTAGAAGCGGATGGCGTCGCGCTGGTCGTCGGGTCCCTCACCCGGCAGGCCGATCATGTGATCGAGTGCGTAGCGGACCCCGTGGTCCCGCAGGTGGGTCAGCGTCTGCGCGACCCGTTGCCGGTCACCCTTGCGGTCCATGTCCGCCAGCGTGTCGCTGTTCACGGTCTGCACGCCGACGCGCACCATCTCGCAGCCCGCCCGCGCGAGGTGCTTCGCCATGTCGTGGGTCATGGCGTGAGGATGGGTGTAGCACTCGAACGGCAGGCCGATCTCCGACCGGTAGGCCTCGGCGAAGGCCTCCATCCACTTGGTGTCGAGCGTGAAGATCGCGTCCCAGAAGAAGACCTTCTTCATCCGGCCGCGGGCCTTGTAGTGGCGAAGCTCGGAGATCAGGTGCTCGATCGAGCGGCGCCGTACCGGCTTCTCGCCCGGATACTGCTGGGGGAAGATCGAGTACTCGCAGAAGCTGCACCGGAACGGACATCCGCGCCGGGACACGACGTAGAACTCGCGCTCGAAGGCCGGCATGTGCCGGTAGAAGATGTCCTTGTCCGCATGCGGCAGGCTGTCCAGGTCCTGGATGAGTGGGCGGACCGGGTTGCGGATGGGCACGAGCCTGCCCTTGAACCAGGCGTTCGGTACGTCGGTGCGACCGAAGCGGCCCTTCTCCGCGCATTCGATGAGATCGACCATCGCGCCCTCTCCCTCCCCCTCGACCACGGCGTCGATGGAAGGCTCCACGATGGACTCCGCGGGAGCCCCGGACACGTGCGGGCCCCCGAACACGATGGGGACCGAGAGGCGGCGCTTCACCGCCCGCGCGACCTCGACCGACCACCGGTGGGTGATGGTGTACGAGCTGAACGCAACGACGTCCGGGCACGTCGCGACGATGCGGGCCGCGGTACGATCCGGCGATGGCTCGAGGAGCCGGGCAAGCAGAGCGCTGTCCGGGCCGCTGTTGGAGGAGAACATCTTCGGCTCGTAGACCAGCGTCGACTCGTGCCCGTGGGCGCGGACGTAGGCGGACAGGGCGGCGACGCCGAGATGCTCGAGACCACTCGTGACGAAGGTGACGCGCATCGAGAGTACCCTCTCCCACGCGTAGCGTAGCCGACCTCGGGCTGGCGGAGGATGATACGTTCCGCCCATGCGCCGGGAGATTGTCGGGGCGTCCGCGCTGATCTGGCGCCGCGCTCCGGGGTGGCGATGACCGCAAACCTGGGCCGGCTGTTAGCCCTCCCTGTGTTGACGCTCGGGCTGGTCCTCCTCCACCGGTTCGGCGTCCCGTACCTGCTGCCCGCATCCGTCCGGCGAGCGCTTCACGGCCGCGTCGGGCAGACCGTCGCGTGGGGGACCACGGCCTTCCTCACGGCGGTCGCGCTCTGGTGGCCCGCGGGCAACACCTACGAGTCGTACCGCACGTTCCTCGTTCACACGCCTCTCCAGATTCAGGGGCTGGCGGGGCTCGCCCTCGCCCTCGTCCCCGGCGTGGTCGCCGCCGAGATGTGGTTCGCGCGAGCACGCTTCAAGGCAGCGCACGTCGCGCTGGGCGTCGTGTGTGCCGTGTGGCTGGTATTCCAGGCGGGGCGTCCGGTTCACCTCTCGGCGCCCGACTTCGACGACTTCTTCGTGGTCGACAAGCTCACCGCCACCGTCGACCCCTACTGGTTCAACGACAAGCCGTTCTTCACGATCTGGGACTTCCCCTACCGGTGGACGACCGCCACCGCCGGCGACCTCCTGGGCTGCTTCTCGATCAACGGCTGGTTCGCGCTCGTCTTCGTCGCGCTCACCGCTCTCTGGCTCGAGCGCGCGCTGCCAGACCTCCTAGGACCGCGATGGCCCAGGTCGCCGCGCCTGCAGGCATGGCTCCCCTGGGTCCTGGCGTTCTGGCTCGGCCCCGTGGTCCTGTCGAACACCGTCCCCTACGAGCTGGGGTGCGCCACGTGGGTCCTCGCGACGTGCCTCGCGCTCGAATGGCTGCGCACCGCGTCGCGTGCGCCCCCTGTGTTTCTCGCGCTCGCCGCGCTCGCGCTCGCACGCTGGCTGCAAGAGGGGGGGCACAACGCGACGGCCGTCGCGTGGCTGCCGGTCTATGTCCATGGGCTCCTCGTGCTGCTGCGGTGGCGCGCCCCGGTCGTGCTGCAGGCATGGGGAGCCGCGCTGTTCGCGGACGGGATCCTCGACGTGCTTTTTCGCGAGCGGAGGCGGCTGGAGGAGACGCTGGAGAACTTCGACGGGCGGGGCATGCGGGAGGTCATCCTGTGGGGCCTGCTGCCGCTCGTCGCCGCGCTCGGCGTCGCGTGGTTCACGCGAAGACCGGCCACGCTCACGGTCCGTCGCTTCGCCGCGCTGGCCCTGGAGAGGCCGAGGCTGTCGCACGTGTGGCTGCCGTACCTTCTCGCCGGGGCGGCCATCTATTTCTTCTCGAACCAGGCCAACCTCGGCGTCCCCATCCCGGGCTCGTATGCGATGGAAAGGGGCCACGCCTGGGACTACGCCACCAACCACGCCCGGTACGCCCTGTTCTTCTACCCATACCTCGTAGTCCTGGTCTGCCTCCTGCTTGTCCCGCGCGGCTGGCCTGGTCTCGTCGGGCTCGGCCTCTGCGCCATCGCCTGGAACGCCGCCTACGTCGTTGCCTTCTATCGTGGCCCGGCCAAGCTGCCGGCGGCGGAGCTGGGCTATCGCCGCAACACCCGCTTCCTCGAGGCGATGCGCCAGGTGCTGCCAGGCCTCGGTGCTTCGACCACCGTGTCCTATCTGCCCATTCCCCGCGATCACGGCGACCACTACCTCATCCGCGCCGCCGACCCTTCGAGGCCCTTCGTGTCCGCCTGCAGTGCTGCCGCTCGTCGGCAGCCTTCCCAGCCTCTCGTCGTGACCGGCTATTCTCTGGGCGTGATCGCCAAGGAACAGGGCCCTCCCGACCTGCTGCTCGCCCCACCCGCCGCGCTCCACGGTGATGTCGTGGTGCTGCGCATGGATGACTTCTCGCCCGCCGCGCTCGACGTGTGGTGCGCGAGGAGGGGCGTCTCGATCTGGAACACCGAGGACGAGGGGCGACCGTGAACGTCGGCTTCATCGGCCTGGGCAAGCTCGGGCTCCCGAGCGCGCTCGCCATGGAGGCGCGCGGTCACCGTGTGTTCGGCCACGATCCGGCCCCCCACGTCGGGGAGATCCTCCGCACGCGCCGCTACCCCCACGTGGAGCAGGACCTGCCCGAGCGGCTCGCGCGAACGGAGCTCTCGCTCCTGTCGCTCGACGAGACGGTCCGTGCCGCGGACCTCCTCTTCGTCACCATCCAGACGCCGCACGAGCCCACGTTCGAGGGGATCACCCGCCTCCCCGCGGAGCGCCGCGACTTCGACTACCGCCCGCTCTGCGCCGGCATCGAGCAGATCGCGGCCGCGCTCGACCGCGTGGGCGTGGAGCGCGACGTCGTGGTCGTCTCCACCGTGCTGCCCGGCACCCTCCGTCGGGAGGTGCTGCCGCGCCTCGGGCCGCGCGGCCGGCTCTGCTACAACCCGTTCTTCATCGCGATGGGGACCACCATCCCCGACGTGCTCGACCCCGAGTTCGTCCTGCTCGGGGTCGACTCTGCGAGCGCGGCCGACCGCGCCACAGCGCTCTACCGCTCGCTCCACGACGCGCCCATCCAGCGCCTGTCCATCGAGGAGGCCGAGCTCACCAAGGTGCTCTACAACACATGGATCTCGACGAAGATCGCCTTCGCCAACACTGCGGGCGAGCTCGCGCACCGCTGCGGCGCCGACGTCGACCGGGTGATGGAGACCCTGTGGCGCGGCCACCGGCGGATCATCTCGCCGGCCTACATGCGTCCGGGCATGGGCGACGGCGGCGGCTGCCACCCTCGAGACAACATCGCCCTGAGCTTCTTCGCCCGCAGTCACGACGTCTCGTACGATTGGTTCGAGTCCATCATGCTGCAGCGCGAGCGCCACACCGAGTGGATCGCGCGCACGGCCCTCGAGCACGCGGAGGGCCGGCCCGTCGTGGTGCTGGGGAAGGCGTTCCGGGCGGAGAGCGCCATCGTCACCGGGAGCCCCGCGCTGCTGCTCCTCGCCATCCTCCGCGAGCTCGGTTGCGATGCACATGCCTACGATCCCCTGGTCGATCCTCCCGAGGTCGCGCCCCCCGCCTCGCCCGCGTGCTTCGTGGTGGCGACCCGGCACGAGGCGCTGCGCGAGTTCCCCTTCCCGCCGGGCTCTGTGGTCATCGATCCCTGGCGCTTCGTGGCTCCCCGGGCAGGCGTCGCCGTCATCCGCCTGGGCGGCGGCGCCCCTCCCTCGCCATGACCCACAGCACCCGCGGCGTTGCGCTCTGCATGCCGGTGCTCGACGACCGCGACGGCATCGCGGACGTGCTCCCGCGCATCGACCGCGTGCTGGCAGGCGTGGCCCACACGGTGGCCGTGGTGGACGGCGGCAGCCGCGACGGCACGCGCGAGTGGCTCGACGGCTGGATCGCCAGCCACCCCCACTGCCACCGGATCGACCGGCCGAAGCTGCGCCCGGGGTGCCTCCGCGGCGACGCCACCCACGCAGGGCTGCTGTGGCTGCTCGCCAACACCGAGCACGACGTCTTCGTCGACATCGACGCCGACGGCGCGCAGCGTCCCGAGGAGATCCCCACAGCCCTCGACCACCTGGCCACCCACCCCGGGTGCGACGTCGTGGTCGCGTCGAAGTACGTGGCGGGGGCGCGCGTCACGGGACGGCCCTGGTCCAGGCGCGCGGGGAGTCGCGTCTACAACGGCCTGCTCCGCGCGGGCCTGGCGTGGTCGCTCCACGACTACAGCAACAGCTACCGCTTCTATCGACGCCGCGCCGCCGAGCTCGTCGCCCGCGCCGACACCCGCCACGATACGCCCGTCTTCCTCGTCGAGATGGTGGCCACCTGGCTCGCCTCCGGCGTGCGCATCGACGAGCTGCCTACATTCTACGAGGAGCGTGCCGGCGGTCGGTCCAAGGTCGGCCTCCGCGACGCCGTGCGCGGGTTCACGGGAGCGTGGGACGTCATCCTCGGCGCCCGGCGCGGCCGCTACCGCATGGCGTGACCCACACAGGAGGCTACCTTGCTTGGGATGCTCCAATACCTGGGCCCGGATACCGCAGTACCTCGCTCGGGGTGCCGCGCTACCTCCCTCGTGATGATGCGGTACTGGCCCGGGGTGCTGGGCTGCTTCCCTCGACATGCTGCGGTACCTGGCCTCGGGTGCCTCGGTACCTGGCCCGGGTGGTGCGCTACCTCGGTCGACATGATGTGGTACCTGGCCCCGGGTGCCTCGGTACCTGGCCTGGTGGTGCGCTCCCTCGCTCGACATGATGCGGTACCTGGCCCCGGTGCCTCGGTACCTGGCCCGGGGTGGTGCGCTCCCTCGCTCGACATGATGCGGTAGCTGGCCCCGGGTGTCACGGTACCTGGCTCGGGGTGGTGCGGTACCCGGCTCGGGCTGGACGAAACAGTCCTCAGTCGCCGAGATCGATCTGCACGATCCCTGCGTTCGACGTCACGAGGATGCCCGCTCCATCGCGTGTGAGCTCGATGTCGCGCACGAATCTGCCAGCGAACCACCGTCGCTTGACCCTCCTCGTGGCCACATCGAAGGCGAGGACGTCGCCTCGCAGGAAGTTGCCCGCGTAGAGCACGTTTCGTTGCGGATCGTAGGTGACGGGCCGCACGCCGAATCCCACGAAGGCCCGATCCAGGATGTCACCGGAATTGCGGTCAATCGTGGCGATCTGTCCGAGCGTCGACACGGCGACGAACACGTGGCTCCGCTCCGGATCCCAGTCGCATCCCCAGGAGAGGGAGAGCCAGCTCGACGGATAGCGTGAAGAGGGCGCCAGCGGCCGGGCGGAGAAGGGGACGCCGTGGAAGGCCACCGCGAGCGGAGCCTGACCGTCCAGCGTCCGCAGCGGCCCACTCGCGCTGCATGCCACGCCCTCGTGACGCTGCGGATCGTAGCGTATGAAATCGGGACCGAGGAAGCTCGCGGGCAGGCCCTGCTCGAGCGGCGCGAAGTCGGAAGCGCGCAGGAAGTCCAGCACCCGGCCCTCGTCGCCGAACTCGCCGAGCCGGTCGCTGGCGGGGTCGACGTAGAAGTTGCCGCCCTGCGCCAGGACGGCGCGGGCAAGCTCACGGAGCGGGGGCGAGCGCGTCACGGCGACGATGCCTCCGGCGCGCCCATTGAGCCCGCTCAGGATGCCCACGAGGAGCCGGTCGCGGTCGGGATCCTCCACGATCGCGTGCGCCTTCCCGTACGGGAGGAGGCAGTCGACGGGCGCCGGCGGTCGCCCGGCGTCCGTGCGCATCTCGCTCTCGCAGACGAGCCCCGAGATGCGGGAGGGCAGGGGCGTCGGTCGAAAGGTGTCGTGGATGGCCTCTTGTGTCGTGAAGACGACGCGAGTCCCATCCCGGGTCTGCCACACCTTGCGCGGATAGAGGCCGATCGGGAGCGAGTCGCCGGAGGCGCACCGGTCGAGTCCGTCGCGCACCGGGACCACGATGTCGACCATGCGTTGCGACGTGATTGTCAGGACGTCATCGCACCGGACGAGCCACTCCTCACGGGCCCAGCCCAGCAGGCACGCGGCACAGAAGGCGCCGATCGGCAGGGCTGGTGGGACGCCGAGCCGGTCCCATCGTCGCCCCATCGTGCCCAGGGCTCCGGCCGCGAGCGTCGCGATCAGCGCCCACGTCCACCACGGAATCGTCCAGGAGAGCATCCACGCGCACGCGACCACCTCGTACGCCCACACCACGTGAAGGAGCGAGACGAGACCCCTCGCGACGAGCCGCGACAGGACCCCCGCGCGCGAGCGGGGCGCCGAGCGCGCAACCGCGTAGCCACCCGTCGACGCTGCGCTCAGGAGCAGCCATGGGAAGGGGCCGGCCGCCGATTCGACGAACAGCAGTGCGCCCATCGAGCCCACGAAGAAGAGCGCAAGCGCGCTGCCCTTCGTCGAGCGGCCTCGCAGAGGTTCGAACGGGAGCACGAAGGCGCGGGCCACGGCGGCGGAGCATACCGAATCTGTTGGCGCTCGAAGCCGCGGGCGCGCTCTGATGGTGGCCATGGTGTGCGAGAGGTCCATCACGGAGACCGGGGCGAGAAGCTTCTACGAGCGCCTCGTCGCGACGCAGGGCGCTGACGGCTGCACCCTCGACGAAGTTGCGACCGAGAACACGCGGATGACGGTCGTGTGGAAGAAGCAAGGAAGCGCGCTCCCGGCGGCCGAGATCGTCCACGAGGACTGCGCTGCGTCCGACGCCGTCACTGGCCCGACCCTCGCGATGCGCGTGCCCGAGGCGCTGCGGACCGCGTGCCCCGCGACGGTTGGAGCGGCCATCGCGGTCGTCCAGCGGGAAGCCTTCGAGACCTTCGCGACGAGCACGAGGCCGCCGGTGGCTCTGCGCGGCGCGTTCGTAGCGTTGCCCGTGGCCGTGGCGACTGCCTTGTTCATCGTCGCGATGGTGCTCCGGCACCGCCGGCCCGCCACTTCGTCGCGGTAGCCTACGCCCCTGGTCTCCCGTGCCCCCGCGGCGACCGGTATACCTGCGCCAGATAAAGCACCATCTTGGGCCCGTAGATGAGAGGGCGCACTCCCCGGAGCTGAGACTGGCCCGATCGTCTGCAGCGCATGGTGACCGGGACCTCGACGACGCGAAGCCCCGCGCGGTCGAGCGCGACGAGAACGTTCAGATCGGGGAAGTCGTGGGGCGTGTTGTCCACCAGGAACGCCGCGGCGCGCCGGTTCATCGCAGCAAAACCGCTCGTGGGGTCCGTCATCGGCCGTCCGGTCAAGAGCCGCCCGAGCCACGCGAAGACGTGGATGCCCGCGAGGCGCGGGAGCGAGGCGCTATGCCCTCCCCCCGGCAGCATCCGCGAACCGAACGCCACGTCGGCGCTCTCGCGGACGAGGCCCTCGACGAGATCCTGGATCTGCGCCGGATCGTGCTGCCCGTCGGCGTCCAGCTGGACGATGACGTCGTGCTCTCCGGTCAGCGCGTACCGGTAGCCCGTGACCAGCGCGGCACCGTATCCGCGGTTCGTCTCGTGGGAAACAACCGCAGCTCCGTGCTCTCGCGCCACTTGCGCCGACCGATCCGGGGACCCATCGTCGACGACGAGGACGTCACACGGGAATCGCGAGGCCTCCAGTTCGCGAAGAACACCCGGCAGGTTCTGCTCCTCCCGGTACGCCGGCAGGATCACGAGCACCTTGGATGCCGTCACGAGGCGCCGTGGAGGTCGCGGAACGACGTGGGTCGGAAGCGGCGGTCGATCGTGTTGCGCAGCTCTGCAGACAGGAGAGCTACCGTCTCCCCGTCGGACTGACCAGGGTGGCACAAGACCTCGGTGACGTCGCCGCGGATGCTCTGCAAGCTCTCGAGCCATCCGCGCCCTCCCGGCACCATCGCTCGACACCCCACGTGGCCGACCTCGGGCCGGCTCGCAGACGAGACCTGCGCGCGCGATAGCATCCAGAGGACGGTCGTCTTGGCCACGCGGGCAGGGCGGCTCCCCGGCACGCGCAGCGCGAGCCACGGTGCCTCGTCGGGCACCCGGACCCAGCCCATGCCGAAGCGGCTCGCCAGGCGAACCGTGACACCAAAGACCCCGGGCAAGAGGTGCAGGTGGTAGTGCCCGTTCAGGTGCGTGGGCCGGAGCCCGTCGCCGAGTGCTCTCTCGATCTGACGGCTCCACTCCAGCTCCACCTCGTCGGTCCGTACTCGTCCGGACGCGAAGCGCAGGAGCAGCGCGCGAAGAGGGTGGAAGCGCCCTCGCTCGTCTACGAGGCTCGAGATCTCGCCCACTGGCGAGAGGGGCGCGCCGTCCAGCAGATCGAGGTGAACGCCGTGATCGATGTCCTCGCGCACGATCCGGCGGATCGTGTCCCGGTAGGACCGTCCGGTCGTCACGATGGATGCGCTCGTCACCACGCCGCGCCCCCACGCGCGGACGATCGCCTCGTCCCACGTCGCGGAGAGCCCCATGTCGTCCGCCGTCACGATGAGCCGAGGGAGGGGCGGACCTTCCTCAAGCATCGAGCACCCACCCGCGGGCGAACGCGACAGCCTGCGACGCGAAGCGACCCAGCTGCCAGGGCTCGACCTTGCGCATGGCGCGCAGCGCCACGCGCGGGCGACCGTAGAAGGACAGGTACGCCCAGGCTCTGGCGCGCTGCAGCTCGGCCGCCGACAGAGTGGGCGTCGAGATGAGGGGCCGGTTGAGCTCGTACGCGCTCCACGGAGCGGCGAGCGGGAGCGCCCCGTTCCTCCGCGACTGCTCGTGAAACGCCGTCCCGGGCAGCGGTGTGGCGCAGTAGAACTGTGCCCAGTCCGGGTCCAGCTCCTTCGCGTAGGCGACGGTCTGGCGGATCGTGTCGCGCGTCTCGCCAGGCAGGCCGAGGATGAAATGGGTCAGCGTGGGGATCCCCACCTCGCGCATGATCCGCAGCGCCTCGCGCCCCTGCTCCACAGTGGTGCCCTTTCGGACGTTGTCGAGAATCTCCTGCACCCCCGACTCCACGCCGAACGAAATGCCGGTGCACCCCGCGTCCCGCATCGCACGGGCGAGCCCGGCGTCGATGCTGTCGACCCGCGAGTTGCACATCCATCGCACCCCCAGTCGCCGCTCTGCGAGCTCGCGGCACACGTCCAGGACGAAGGCACGATCGAGCGTGAAGGTGTCGGACCACATCACGAAGTCCTTCACCACGCCGCGGGCGGCCACCGAAGCGATCTCGTCGACTACGCGCGAGGGGCTCCGGCGGCGCAGGCGAGCTCCGTAGTAGAGGGGTGCGGTGCAGTACGTGCAGTGGTGGGGACACCCTCGCGACGGGATGACCAGCGTGTACGGACGGTTTGGAAAGGGCAGGAAGTAGTCCTGCTCGCGGAGCAAGTCCCGTGCAGGAGGTGGCAGAGCGTCGAGATCGCGCTCGAACCCGCGGTCCTGGTTGTGGACCGGCTGGCTGCCGCGCTTGAACGAAAGGCCACGCACCTCGCTCAGGTCGCCACCCGCGGCGAGCGTGGACGCCAGGTCTGCGACGGTCCACTCCGGCTCACCTCGCACGACGGAGCTGAGGCGAGAAGCGATGAGCGTCTCGTCGGCCGTCGCCGACACGTGCACGCCGATGGCGGTGAGGTGGGCTTGCGTGCAGCGAGCGAGCTGGTCGATGTGAACGAGATCGGACTCGTAGGTGGGCGTCGAGACAGAGACGACGATGAGCTCTGGATCGCTCTTCCGGACCTCCTCGGAGACGGGGATGCTTCGAGGCGCGACGCCATCGAGGATCTTCACCTCGTGCCCCTCGGCCCGCAGGAGCCCCGCGATGGACGGCAGGCTGATGGGCACCATACGGTACGCGAAGGAAGAGAGCCGCTGCTCGCATCGGCCCTCGCGGATGTAGCCACGCCCCGCGGGGCCAGGGGGATTGAAGAGCAGGACGCGCATCGGGCAGGTGTCTAGATTACACCCGAGTCACCGCGACGTACGACCACGCGCCCCGTGATCTCGAAGGCCTCGGCCGCCTCCTCGCGGATCTGGCTCCCGCGCACGCGCGCGAGCGAGCGCACGACGGCGGCGTCGAGGTAGGGGCGCCCGCCGAACCGCTGCGAGGCGTAGCGCTCCACCATCCGGACCTTCGCGTCGACGGCGGCCGGGTCCAGGGCCACGTAGACCGACGGCGCGAAGCCCGAGACGTCGTTGTTCGGGAACTCCCCACCCCAGACCGAGGCGTGCGCCTTGAACACGCGTACGGCCTCGAGCGCGACCTGCCGGTGGTCCTGGTTCGTGTCGCCTGGTGGGTGCGTGATCACCAGATCGTAGTCGTCCCGCAGCCGCTCGAGCACGGCGTAGATCTCCCCGCGTCGTGATTCGAACTCGCCGCTGCACGCACGGAGCATCTGCGCCGTGTGATCGACCGGGTTCGCCCCGGTCACCTGGCTCAGCCACCCGAGGTTGGCTGCCAGCTCGTCGCGCGCCCGTGCGGCGGTGGCGTCGTCCACGACGCCTCGGTGGTCGCTGAAGACCACGACGCCGACCTTCTTCTTCGATGCGCAGCACGCGAACAGCAGGCCCCCCGCCACCAGCTCCACGTCGTCGCAGTGTGCGCCGACGAACAGGACCCGCCCGGGCAGGATCACGCTGCACCCGGGCTCACGTGCCCGCTCTCGGCGAGCCAGGCGTACGCTCGGCGGAGACCCTCCTCCACCGGCGTGGAGGGGACCTCGCCGAACAGCCGGCGCAGCCGCGACACGTCGGCGCAGCGGCGGACGACCCGGTCCCAGTCGCGACGCGGCTCGAGCACCACGTGGGTCGCGGGTCGGCCGCGGAGGGCGAGGATCGTCCGCGCGAGGTCGACGATCCGGGTCTCGACACCCGACGCGACGTTGAGCACCTCGCCACGGGCGCGGTCTGCGTCGACCAGCACCCGCATCAAATCCCCGACGTACGTGAAGTCGCGCGTCGCATCCTCACCGAAGATGCGCAGGCGCCCGTCCCGCGCGTCGAGCGCGCGGAACATGTTGGGTATCGCGTTGCGGTACCTCCCCGGGGGATCGCCCGGGCCGTACACGTTGAAGAGGCGCAAGACAGTGAACGGTAGCGACGACTCGCGGACGATCTGCTCGCCGGCCAGCTTGCTCGCCGCGTACGGCGTCTGCGGGCGCAGCGGTCCGTCCTCCGACATGGGCACCGGGACGTCTCCGTACGAGGACGAGGAGCCGGTATAGACGAAGAGCCCGCAGCCCGTTCGCCGTGCCAGCTCGACGACGTTGCGCGTCCCCTCGGCGTTGGTCCGGACGTCGAGCGCCGGCTGCTCCATCGAGAGCTCGTTCGCGAAGCTCGCCGCCAGGTGGTAGACGCGGTCATAGGGGCCGGGCGGCAGCCGGAGGAAATCCTCCGGTGCGCGGACGTCGCCGTGGACGAAGCGAACGTCGCCCAGAAGGTGCTCGATCGACTTCAGCGAGCAGGTCGAGACGAGGTTGTCGAAGACGGTGACCTCGGCTCCGCGGTGGTGGAATTCGCCGACCAGGTTCGAGCCGATGAACCCCGCGCCACCTGTGATGAGCACGCGCATGAGGAGTAGACGCCGGTACGGCGGCGGACGGCACGTCAGCGTAGTCTACACCGATGCCGCGCGCCACGCTCATCCGGCCTCCGGGCGTCGTCAGCCGGTACGCGCTCACGCTCGACGCGACACCCCCTGTCTCGGTGGCCTACGTGGCCGCGAGCCTCGCTCGCGCGGGGTGGGAGGTGCAGGTCATCGACGCTTTGGGCGAGGGGCTGGACGCCATGCACCCGGGGTACCGGGACGACGTGCTGATCCACGGCCTGTCGATCGATGAGATCGTGGCGCGGGTCGATCCGCACGCCGATGTCATTGGCGTCTCGTGCATGTTCTCCAACGAGTGGCCGGTCGTCCGGGGGATCCTCGCCGCGCTCGCGGAGCGCGCGCCGGGTATTCCCATCGTGTGCGGCGGCGAGCATCCCACAGCGGCACCGGAGCTGTCTCTTCGCCAGGCGCCGGCGCTCGCGGCGTGTGTCCTCGGCGAGGGCGAGGAGACGGGCGTCGAGCTGTTCAACGCGCTCCATGCAGGTCTGGCGCTCGGCGGGATCCCCGGCATCGCCTACCGGGAGGATGGCCGCTGCGTCCGGACGCCCCCGCGATCCCGCATCCGCGCAGTCGAGGACATCGCGCGCCCCGCGTGGGATCGGGTGCCGTTCGAGACCTACCTCTCGCGCGGTCTGAGCTTCGGCGTGCATCGCGGGCGCACGATGCCGGTGGTGGCCACCCGAGGCTGCCCCTACCGGTGCACCTTCTGCTCGAGCCCGCAGATGTGGACCACGCGCTACTACGCCCGCGCGCCCGAGGACGTGGTCGACGAGATCGAGCGCGGGGTGAAACAGTACGGGATCGAGGCCGTCGACTTCTATGATCTCACCGCGATCGTCAGGCGCGACTGGATCCTCGCGTTCTGCCGGAGGCTCCGGGCGCGAGGCCTCGCGATCACCTGGCAGCTCCCGAGCGGTACGCGCTCGGAGGCCCTCGACGCCGAGGTGCTGTCGGAGATGTTCCGGTCGGGGTGCCGCAACGTCTCCTACGCTCCCGAGAGCGGCTCGCCCGCGACGCTCCGGCGGATCGAGAAGAAGGTCCATCTCGACCGGATGCTCACCTCGATGCGGGCCGCGGTGAGCGCCGGCCTCAACGTGAAGGCCAACATCATTATGGGGTTCCCCGAGGAGACCCGCGCCGATCTGCGCGAGACCCTCCACTTCATGGGCCGCATGGCGCGCGCAGGGGTACACGACGTGTCGGCGTGGACCTTCGTGCCCTACCCCGGCTGCGAGCTCTTCGAGCAGCTCCTCGCCCGCGGTCGCCTGCCCGAGCTCGACGACGACTACTTCGCGAATCTCCTCTCGTACTCGGACTTCACGCGGACTGTCTCGTACTGCGATCAGCTCTCGGCCGCCGAGCTCCGGCGGTACCGCACGGCCGGGATGGCCCTCTTCTACGGCGCGAGCTACCTGACGCACCCGGCGCGGCCGTTCCGCTCGATCGCGAACCTCGCGCGCTCTCGCTACGACTCGCGCATGGAGATGTCACTCGGCAACCTGCTGCGCCGTATCCGGCTGGGCAGCGGGATCGCACCGTGGCCCTCGCGAGGTCCTGCGGACAATCAGGCCCGGGCCTCGACCAGCGCCTCCACGGCGCGGTCGGCGGCCATCCCGTCCCCCCCGGCATGACCAGACTGGCCGCTCCGACACGAGCCTTCGACTTCGCGATGCGCGATCGCCGCGCCATTCTCTCGATGATGGCCGTCTATCTCGCGTTCGGCCTCGCGTTCATCCTCACTGACCACACCCTGAACGACGAGGGGCTCACGACGGTCGTCTGGGCCAGCGCGCTCCGGCACGAACCGCTGGCCGTCCTGTTCTTCCAGAAAGCCAAGCCCGTTCTCTCCCTGCTCTACCTCCCCGCCGCGGTGGTCGGGGCACGTGCGGTGCTCGGGATGCACCTCGCGGTCGCCTCCCTCGGCATTCCGCTCCTCGGCGCGACGGCGCGTGCCCTACGGCTCCGGGTTCCCAACCTGCCGCCGCTCGTGATGGCCCTTTCGCCGATCTTCTTCCTCGGGGGCGCGGCGGGTCTGTCCAACGTGGACGGTGTGGTCGGCACGGCATTGTTCCTCTACCTGCTCGTCGCCCGAGAACAGCGCGGTCGGGCTGGGCTCGTGCTCGGCGCCCTGCCCTGGGTGCGGCACGAGCTGGCCTTACTCGTGGTAGTCATCCTGGTCGCGACGGTGATGACCCACCGCAGTCGCCGGCTGATGCTGGGCGCGCTCGTGTTCCCTGCGCTCTATGCCCTGGCCGGTACCGCTTATCATCGCGACGCTCTCTGGTTGCTGCACTACCCGCCGACGACGCTCTACCCCATGCCGAACAACCCGGTCTGGGAGCCGGTCACCGCAGGGGGGCTTCTCGACAATCTCTTCTCCGTCACGCCCGTGGTGGCCCTCTGCTTCTGCCTGCGGCCTCGACGACTCACGGCGATCGAGCGAACGCTGCTCGCGTATGCCGTCGGGTGGCTGTTCCTCGCTACCGTGCTGCCTACGTTCCGGCTCGCCAATTTCGGGTTCTCGCCCCGGTATGCGGTCCAGGTTCTCCCGGCGGTCGCGCTGCTCTCGGCGCGCGCCGTCGAACCGTGGGTCTCCGGCGAGAGGGCGGGCATCGTCGACTTCCTTTCGCCAGCGCTCCTCGCTCTGGTCTGGGTCCTCGCGGGACTCGGGCAGCCCCTGGTCGTCGGCCCGGTGCTCGTCGTCTACGCGGGCGTGCTGTGCGCGGCCCGCTTCCGCCGTGGAACCGCGACGCTGGGCGGGCTCGTCGCCCTCTCGGCGATGGGGCCGTGGCTCCCGATGCGGCTAGGGATCGTCCGGGAGGAGCTCGGTCCGTACCTTCCGGCGATGGCGGCCTGGCTTCGCAGCCATCCCGAGCGAGCCCGGGGCGCCGTCTACACGAACTCGCCGCTCCTCGCCTTCTACCTCGAAGGCTCCGGAGGCATCCGTGGTGTGGACGTGCGATTCATGATGGGCGTCGACCAGTACTTCGACGTGATCGAGATGAGCGATCCTGCCAACGGCCAGAGAGCTGCTCTCCGTCGAATGATCGCGCTCGACCTCTACGGGCGGGGCGTCACGCCTGACACCCTCTCGCCCGGGTCCGTGCCCGATGACGCCACCTTTGCACTCAGACGCGACCGCCGCCTCGGGTTCCTCCTTCCCGACGCGACGTGGTCTCCTCACCTCGAGCCGCTGGAGGAGGGGTCGCAGTATCGCATCCTGCGGTTCGTCGCAGCCCCGACGGTCCCACCGTGACGTGCATTGCAGTCGAAGCTCACGGGCGGTAGCGTTTTTCTCATGCGCGAGGCCCCCGCGGAGCTGCCCACGCAGCAAGGGCTGAAAGCTCCACCGCCTGGCAAGCGACTCCGGCTCCTGCTGGTGAACCCGACCATCGTCGACAAGAGGGAGCACCTGCACATCGGCCTCGGCACGGTCGGGACCTACGTGCGACTGCACAGCGACCACGAGGTGCGGATCCTCGACTTCATGGCGTTTCGCCGCTCGTGGCGCGACCGATTGCAACGGGTCCTCGACGAGTACCAGCCCGATCTCATTGGGATGTACATCGCGTCGCCCTACTTCCCTGCGGCCCGTCAGGTCGCCGAGGAGATCCGCCGCCTCCGCCCAGGCGTGCCCATCCTCGCCGGAGGGCATCACCCCACGCTGTCTCCCGACGAGGTCATGGCCCAACCCGTCTTCGATATGCTGATCATCGGCGAGGGAGAGAAGCCCATGGTGGAGCTCCTCGACACGCTCGCGGAAGAGCAGTCACTCGAGCGCGTCCCGGGCCTGTGGTGGCGGGATGGGACGACCATCCGGAAGACCGCCAAGGCCAAGCTCCTCGAGGCCGAGTGCATGCCGGCAGTGGACTGGTCGCTCCACGACGAGGAGACCCTTCGCGCCAACTTCTATTACTGGGGAATACTCCCGGTGATGGCGAGCCGCGGCTGTCCGGCGCGATGCTCCTTCTGCTCGATCACCAACGTGCAGCGCCTCTACGCCGGCGAGCGGTTCCTTCGCTTTCGCAACCCTCACGAGGTCGTCGACGAGATCGAGGGACACTACGACCGCTACCGCGACTACGGGCTGCGGACGGTCTTCTTCTACGATCTGAACTTCCTGGTCAACCCGAAGTGGCTGCGCGAGTTCACCGACGAATACAAGCGCCGCGGGCTGAACCACAAGCTCAAGTGGAGCGCCTACACACGGGCCGATCACGTGAACCCGGCGGTGGTCGAGTGCCTTCGCGACAGTGGGTGCACCAACCTCCGGGTCGGAATCGAGGCGGCCAATCCGTACATGCGCAACGTCCTCTACGAGAAGGACGTCCCGCAAGAGGTGCTCATCGACGCACTCCACCAGATCAAGGCGCTCGGCATCTCCATCACCGGGTACTTCATGGCTGGCGGGCCTGGCGAACGGCCCGAGTGGCTCATGGAATCGCTCGAGCTGGCGAAGCGAAGCGGTGTCGAGTTTCCGGTCTTCTTCCTCTACAAGCCCCTGGCTGGGACCGACATCCTGGAGTGGGCCGACGCCCTCGGATCCCACGTGCTGGAAGAGAGCATGGACACACCAGCCGACTTCCTGCACGGCGTGAACATGGAGCACGCCCATATCAAGGCCTGGCAGCTCAAGGCGTACCTGTTGCTCACACACGTCCTCTTCGGGCCTCGGCTCGTCCTGTGGCAGGCCCGGCATTCGGGCTGGAGATACCTCCCCCAGCTCGCGCGCTACGTCACGAAGGCCATGGGCGACGGCTTCACGACTTATGGCGCGCTGACCTACTTCATCTTCTACGGCTACGATCACCTGGAGGTGCCGCTCCTGGTCGACGAGGCGCCCGAGCCGAAGTCCACCTGGCGTGCGCTCATGGCGCTCACTCGTCTGTGGATGGGCCACTCCGGGGAGCCCCAGCCCTCGATCGAGAAGAAGCCGACGGTCGGTCCTGCGTTCGTTCAGCTCCGCAAGCACACCAGGGCGACGACGACGGGTCCTCAGGTCACGTAGGCCGCGGCGAAGCCGATCTGGAGGGCGAAGCTCATGAGATACATGTGCGTCCAGCTGGCCTGGTTGCTCTCCGCGAGACGCGCCTCCTCCTGGGCGAGCATCAACCTCACGACGTAGGTCGCCCACGCGACGAGCAGCACCGCGAGGCCCAGGAGGACCCGCGGGCTGCCGCTCAGCAAGTGGAACGCCACGCCCGCGCCGATGAGGAGGCTGGGAGCGAAGAAGAAGGGGGCGATGAGCAGCGCGGCGGTGCGGCTGCCGTAGCGGATGGGCAGCGTCACACAGCCGTGCTGACGGTCGCCCTCGACGTCGGAGAAGTCCTTGGTGGATACAGCACCGAACACGAAGACGCCGAAGATCATAGCGATGAACCAGAGCTCGCTCGACACGATGCTGCCGACGGCGCTCCACCCGGCCACCTTGAGCAACATGCCGCGCGGGATGGCGATGGTGAGGTTCGAGACGAGCAGTCGGCGCTTCAGGCGCAGCGGTGGCGCCGAGTACGCCCAGGTAGCGAACGCCGTCACGAGTACGATGGCCGCACAGGTCCAGCCGACCAGCACGGAGAGCGCGACGGCGGTCACGTAGAGCGCGACCGAGTAGCGCATCGCCTGGCGCGTGGTCAGCTCCCCTGCCGGCAGGACGCGATCCGGCTTGTTGATGCGGTCGATCTCCAGGTCGCAGACCTGGTTGAGGACGTTCGACGCACCGTTGAGGACGGCCGCCATCAGCGTCCCGAGCGCAATCCGCAGGCCCACGCTGGCGACGAGGACAGGGACGCCTGCAGGTGGCCGTGCGCCTGCGCCGAGGGCGATGAACCCACCTGTCAGCATGCCCAGGGCCGGCATCAGCAGAGTGAACGGCCTCGTCAACCGCAGGTACGGTCCCCTCACGACGGTGCCGAGACCCAGTTCGTATGAGGGGCGCGGTTGAGCACGAGCCACTGCCACAGGAGCCGACGATACGTGCTGGGGTGCATCCCGCGCGCTTCGCAGAACGGGCTCAGGGCTACACGCAGCCGAACCAGATTGTAGAAGGGTACGTTCGGGAAGTAGTGGTGCTCCAGGTGGTGGCCAGACCAGAGCAACACGAAGTCCCAGAGCCTCGACGGCGCCATGAGTGTGCTCCATTTCGCCGGATCGCTCGGGTCGATGTCGTAATGCTGACCGAGCCTGTTGAGGGCGAAGGCCACCGGGAAGACGAGGAAATAGGGAACCAGGTAGACCTTGAAGGCAATCCATCCACCCGCCAGCGCGATGAGAGCGCCGAGGATGGCGAGGTGCCCGCCGACGGTCACGGCTCGTTCGAACCGGATCCGCGCACGGACCTCGGGTGGGTAGGTCGTCGTCTCGCGGGCCGCTGCGCGGAAGTAGATGAAGAAGAGCGCAGGCGTGAAGTAGAGGGCCTTGAGCCAGCGCGCGTTTCGCCTGGGCGACAGGTGATGGCGCTTGGGATCGGCGACTCCGTCGCCGAGCTGCGCGTGGTGATCCAGGTGCCAGCGCGTGAACTGCGTCCGCGAGATGCCGCTCGGGAAGGCATACAGCCAGCCGAGCACCCGGTTTCCGACGGCGCTGCTCTCGAAGACGGTGTTGTGGACCACCTCGTGGAGCATGACCGTGAAGCCGAAGACGACGAACCCCGACACGATCGTGCACGGGATCCACTCGAACCAACGGTCCAGCCGCACGGCGCCGGTGGTGCTCGCAACGAGCAGCGCCACCATCCGCACCAGCACCCGGAAGTGTCGCCAGGATTGCTTGCGCTGGAGCCCGTGGAGCGTCGTCGCGGGCACGGCGCTGATCAGGCTCCGCCGGAGCTCCGCGCTCGCTCGTGCGTAGTACGAGGTCTCGCTCACGGCCTCGGTTGACGGTAACTGGCTCAGCGGACGGCTTCCAGCGATTCGGAGAGCCAGTCCACGCACTGCACCAGACGCGCGGAGGCCACGCCGAGCGGCGCGATCGCTTCTCTCGCCTCGCGCAGATGAGCATCGACCCTCGCGCGAGCTGGACCGAGACCGAGCGCGCAGGCGAGGTTGCCGCGCTGCTCGCCGTCGAGGTCGCGGTCATGAAGATCATCGATGATCTGGTAGGCCGCGCCGAAGGCGGCAGCGAACCGCGCGAGGATCGTTGCGGTCGCGACGTCTGCGCCGCCTACGCTGGAGACGAGGCGCGCCACGAGGACGAACAGCGCGGAGGTCTTCCGCTGGTGGATGGGCTCGATCTGGTCGCCGCCCGCGCCGGCCTCGAGCGTGAGCTCCAGGGACTGCCCCTTGGCCATCCCGACGATCGCGTGGGACAGCTCTTGCGCCATCGCCCGCCCCAGGAGCGGATCCTCGGCGCCTTCACCCAGGGTGATGGCGTAGCTCCGGGCCACGAGAGCGATCGAGGCGAGCATGGCGTCGGCGTCCGAGAACCGCACATGCGCTGGTTCGGCCCCGCGACGCTCGCGGGCGCGATCCATCGCAGGGAGGTCGTCAAGCAGCAGCGATGCGGTGTGCAGGTACTCGACCGCGATCGCGACGTGAGTGACCTCCTTCCGCGTCGCCCCCAGGATTTCGCCCATGGTCTCCGCCAGCAGCGGCCGCACTCGTTTACCCCCAGCGAGAGCATATCGAGCAGTCTCGCCGAGCCGCCCATCGATCCCGAGGTACTCTACGACCAGAGTGTCGTACCTGCGCCGCAGCTCCTCCCACCGAGCGGAGAATGGGTCGCTCACAGCAACCTCGCGGGGCGCGCTGGTCGAGCCGGACGCTGCGTTCCGAAGATCAGGAGACCATAGGCGAGCATCACGCACACGACCCACCCCAGCCAGAAAGGCATCACGCCGCTCTGTTGTGTGATGCCGAAGAACGAAGCCAGCAACCCGGCCGGGATGTCTCCCATGACGCCCAGCACGAAGACGACGAAGAAGAAGAGCACGAGCCTCGGCCACATGAAGAGGCAAGCCAGATACCCAGCCACGGGCAACGCCACGACCGCCCATAGCCACGTGTGGCTCTGGGCGGCGGGTTTGATGACGTCGATGAGCTCGACCACCGCTGTGAAGGCGAGGGCCAGCGCGACGTAGGCCAGGTTTCGCCGGAGACGCAGCGCCGGGTGGGTCACGTAGAGCAGCAGCGTCAGCAGCCAGAACACGGTGAACATGTGCCCGGGGATCCAGCCGGGGCTCATGTACGCGCCGCTGCCGCGCGGCTGCCACCAGCGCATCGGGACGGCGACGCTCTCGATCGCGAAGGCAATGGTGCTCGTGACCACGGTCCCCAGACACAGCACCGGGAGGACACGCTCTCCGTAACGGTGTGGCGTCATGCGTTCCTCGCCCCCCGCGATCGTGTCGTGATCGACCCCGAGGATGAACTGGGCGAGGTAGAGCGAGATGTAGGCCTCGAACAGCCAGCCCGCCGGGATCGTGAGAGGAACGCCGAAAAGCCTCAGGTCCGAGCCGGTGAACCGGTACGTCGGGAACAGGTTCTGGTAGGCGAGCTCCCGTGCGAAGGCCACGAAGTAGCCCAGGCCCCAGAAGAGCATCGTGTTGCGCCGCCCGCGGTAGAGCCACGAGTGCACCACCAGTAGCCCCGTAGCGACGGCGACCGGGTAGGTGAAGAGCTGCCGGTACACGCGAGACCTGGCTAGTAGGACCTGACCTGCCGGAAATACAGCGCGAGAACCGCCGCCAGCGGGGCCACTGCCAGGAAAGCGAACGGGTCGCGGAGGACGGCCCCCAGACCCACGAGGCATACGGCGATCAAGATGAGGAGAGCCGTCACTGGCGCCTCGCGGACGAGAAGGTTGGCCCGTCGCGCTTCGCCCATCGAGTAGAGGCTACCACGTCGTCCTCGGGTCGAGCCGGGCCGAGCCGCATTGAAGCCCGCTCCCTCGCCCCGTATCCTCTCTGCCTGCGTCGTGCGTGTCCTCCTTGTCAATCCGCCGCCGTTCCAGCGGGTCGATCGCTACGACACGCCGGACTTCGTTCGTCTCGGGCTGGCGAGCCTCGCCGCACAGCTGCGCCACGACCGCGCCTGTGACGTCCGCATCGTCGACGCCAAGTTCGAGCGCCTCACGTACGCACAGGTCATTGCGCGTGTCCGCGACCTGCGGCCCGATGTCGTGGGGCTCACCGCCTTCACCAACGAGATCAAGCCCGCAGCGCGCGTCGCGCGGATGGTCAAGACGCTCTCACCCTCCATCGTCACTGTCATCGGCGGTGCCCACGTGACCGCCCTTCCGCGCGAGACCCTCGTCGAGTTTCCCGAGTTCGACGTCGGGGTGGTCGGTGAAGGGGAGCGTACCTTCCGCGAGCTCGTGCTGACCAAGGCCGCCAGCGGGGGACGTCTCGGCACGGTCGCGGGACTCGTTCACCGCGAAGACGGCGAGCCGGCGCTGTCGGAGGAGCGCGAGCGCATCCTCGATCAGGACGAGATTCCGATACCCGCATGGGATCTTCTCCCGGCATCGCCGCGCTACCTCTTCATGACCCAGCGCGGCTGCCCCTTCCGCTGCACGTTCTGCGCGAACCCGAACGGTCGCGTCGTCCGGAAGCGGAGTGTGGCTCGGGTGATGGAAGAACTGGACTACCTCATCGCGCGCTTCTCGCCTCGTGAGCTCTATGTGTGCGACGAGGTCTTCACCTCCGAGCCGGAGCGTACCCATGCCCTTCTCGACGCGATGATCGCTGCACGCGTTGGCCAGCGGCTGCGGTGGTCGGCGCAGACTCATGTCAACCTGGTCGACCGGGAGATCTTTCGCAAGATGAAGGCCGCGGGGTGCTTCATCGTCGGTCTGGGCATAGAGACGGGTGACCCCGAGATCATGCGGAAGATGAGGAAGGGCATCACCCAGCAGCGAGTGATCGAGGCGCGCCGCGCGGCACGCAGCGTCGGCCTGGCGGTCGAGAGCCTGATGATCATCGGCCATCCCGACGAGACCTGGCAGAGTGCCATGCGCACGATCGACTTCGCTGCCCAGCTCGACCCCGAGCGGCCGATCTTCGGCGTGATGGTGCCCTATCCAGGAACCCACGTCGCCGAGCTCGCGCGCCGGGGCGAGGGTGGCTACCGGCTCCTCTCGACGGACTGGAACGACTACAACAAGCAAATCGGACACGCGATGGAGTTCGAGAACCTTTCGCGTCGCGACCTGGAGGCGTTGCAGCTGCTGGCATACCTCCAGGTATTCGTGAAGAACGGGCGCTGGGCTGACCTCGCACGCTTCGTGTGGGAGTACCGCAGCGAGGGCTGGGCGGTCGTCGACAAGCTCTTCCTGGGTCGCCGGCCCCCACCCGTCGAGGCGTTCGACGACGAGCCAGCGCGGGCGAGCCCGTACTTCGAGGGCGTGCAGGCACGACCCCGTCGCTCGTTGCCGATCACCGGGTAGTGACTGCCGCTCACATCCCGTCAGGCGCAGCCACCATCCTCTCCGTCGCCACGATGCGCGCGAGCACGGCGTCGAGCGCGGCGTCGCGTCGCTCGGAGGTCGGCTCCGTCGACCCCAGATCGCCGTCGCCATAGAAGAGATCGTAGCGATCGCTCCTCCGCGGTGCGCGATAGGGCCTGGTCCCGCGCGCGGTCACAGTGATGACGAGCACGGTGTCGGAGGTGGCCTGTCGCTCGCCTAGCGTGATGTCGATCGCTCTGTCGGGCCCTGGCGAGGGGCCCCTGATCGACGTCACCCGGAAGCCGGCGACCGTGTCGCCGACGTTGAGCCCTCCGAGAAACGCACGCACCTCGGCGCTCGGTGGGGGAGTCTCCACCTGCGCCTCGTCTCGCGGTGAGGGCCGGTTCCGGTGATGCTCGGCGGTGTATCGGCGCACGACGGGAAGTGCACCCAGCCCGGCCAGCGCAGCGATGAGAACCAGCGCAGCGGTGAGCGTGCGGCGTGCCGCCTGGGCCGAGGCGGGCGCGGTCGGCGGCTCGACCGTGGCTCGTGGCTCGATGCGGCGAAGGCGCGCGACGATCCTCGGCCATGGAAATCCGAACAGGACAGCGATCGCGAACGCCTCCGGATAGATGATGTGCAAGAGAAGAAGCGTGTTCAGGTGAAACCCGAGGATCGCCACCGTCCACAACGTGCGCGTCAATGGCGACACGAGCAGCATGAACGCGCCGAGCTGGACGACGAGTGCCGCGAGCCCGAAGGCCACCGCGAGGCCACCGTGGTTCGCCACTGCATCGGCGTACCTGCCGAGGATCGAGTGGTCGGCGACCGGATGCTGCGACACGACGATGGCTCGCAGGTGGTTGGCGTCGGTCCATTCGACGCCGCCGAGGAGGAGCTTGCTCGTGCCAGCCCCGACGTAAGTCGCGGCGAACACGCCCACCGCTCCGAGCTCGGCGAGTCGCTCTTCGCCAGGGGTCCGAACGCGAAGGTCACCCGTGGTGACGCCGCGCGCATAGGCCAGGCCGAACAGCCAGCCGGACGTCACGGCGCCGACCGTGTAGAAGGTGCGCGCCGGTCCGCCAACGAGCGCCGCGTGGCTCTCGGAGAGAACGGCGAGCGCGACGATGGCCAGGACTCCGCTCGCGATCGGGCTCCGACGCCACGCGAACGCGACGAAGCCGGCGATCGCGACCCCCGCGATGAGGGCAAGCACCATCGGTCGGTCGTGGAGCGCGAGCAGGAAGTCCGGCGCAAAGGGGTGGGACAGGTCGTTCCTGGCGGTCCGGTGAACCTGCCAGGCGAGAACGACGGCGTCGAGCGAGCCGATGACGCCGAGCCCGGCGCGCAGCGGCGCGCGGGACATCCCATCGTAGAGGGCCTTCATCGGCGCAACACCACACGGCAGAAAGCAACGTGGCAGTCGTGCGTAGTCGGCGGATTGCGCTCGTCCGGGAAGCTCCAGATGTGGCGGACGAGCTCGACTGGCTGTGCGCGCGGATCGCTCCCGGGGTGCGTGCGGATGTACTCGATGGCCTCACGGTCCACGTAGGTGATCGAATACACGTCGCTGCCGGTGCAGGCATAGGCATCGAGGGCGGGCGATGGCGCGCCGCCGGGAGGGACACCCGCTTCGGCCGCGTCATCGCACGTCCACGCGAGGCCGTCGCTGACCTCGTGAAGAGCCTGCGACTCGTCCTTCACGACGATGCGGCTCCCCGTGGTACGATGCTGCCCCGCGTACATGGGGAAGATGGAGAACGGGTACACGTTGCCGACGATGCGCGCGACGGTGAAGTAGCTGCCGAACGCGAGCGCCGCCACAAGCGTCGCTGTCCGTCGCTCGAGGCCCGATATCACTCGTTTCTCCGTCCTCGTGCGGAGCCGCCCAGCGACTCACGAGCCAAGAGGGTAGCGCGCTTTCTGAGCCGCGAAGTCGTGTTGCTGGCCGTGGGACGGGCGGCCTGACTCACTTGCGGTAGGATCCACCCGTGGCGCGCGTCCTCGTCGTTCACCCGCCGGTGTCGATCGCCCGTGACTACATCGACTACCCGTACTTCGCCGACCTGGGCGCGGTAGAGCTCGCGGCAGTGCTCCGGGCCCGCGGGGATCACGTCGACCTCGTGGATGCCTACACGCTCGAGCGCTCGTCCCTCGACTGGCGCCCCGACGGCCGCGCGCACCTCGGCGCACCGGTCGACGACGTCGTGGAGCGCTGTCGCCCGTCACTGGCCGCGGCCGACGTCGTCATCGTCGCCTATACGCCGTTCCACCGGCCGCCCGAGCGCGACGACACGCTGGGCGAGCTGCTCGCTCGCCTCCGCGCCCACGCGCCGCAGGTCCCCGTCTGGCTCGCCGACCTCTACCAGTCCGGTCAACACTACGTCGAAGCCGAGGGCGACCGTGTCCTGGCGAGCTACCCCGAGGCCGAGGCCTGGGTGAAGTACGAAGGCGAGGAGACCCTCCCCGAGCTCATCGCGCAGCTCGCGACCGGCGAGCGCCCACGAGGCACCTTCCATGGCCAGGAGGTGCCTGCCCTGGACGCGCTCTCGCTACCCGCCTGGGATCTCGTCGACCTCCCGGCGCACGATCGCTTCCTTGCCCGCGTGGTCGAGCGGCTCGGGCGCGGTCCCTGGGCGTTCCCCATCGACGGGCGAACGCTGCCCTTCGTCACGACCCGCGGCTGCCCCTTCCGCTGCGCGCACTGCAGCTCGAACCCCGGGCGGGAGCCCGGGGCGCCGAAGACGCAGCGGCGCCTGTCGGCTGCGCGCATGCGAGAGCACATGGAGGCCCTCGTGCGCACGCACCACGCGACGCGCCTCGAGGTGCTGGACGAGCTGCTGAACGTCAACGAGGCCCACTTCGACGCCTTCCTGAAGAGCGCCCTCGAGCTCGACGTCGCCTTCGACGTGCCCAACGGCATGCGGGCCGACTACCTGGCGCCGCGCCACTTTCAGGCCATGCGCGGGCGGGTGACCACGGTGAGCGTCAGCGCCGAGAGCGGCGTGCAGCGGGTGGTGAGCGAGGTGGTGGGCAAGCAGTTGGACCTCGGCGCCATCACGCGAGCCGCCGAGAGCGCGCACGCGGAGCAGGTGCCGCTCATGGTGCACTTCATGATCGGGCTCCCCGGCGAGACCGCGCAGGAGGTCAACGCGACGCTGGCCTTCGCGATGGACCTGCACGACCGCTTCCGGGTCCATCCCGCCGTCCAGTTCGCGACCCCGCTGCCCGGCACCGCCCTGGCGCGCGGTCGCGCGCTGCCCGTCGTCCACGACTGGGGGCCGATGTTCCAGACCGCGCCCAGCCAGCCCGGCGCGCTCGTGCCGCCCGAGGTGCTGGCGAAGTTCAAGTGGACGTTCGACGAGCGCCTGCGCGCGTCGCAGGGGCCGCGCAAGGTGATCATGAACGTCACCTACGTCTGCAACAACCACTGCACCTTCTGCGCGGTGGGCACGCGGACGCAGATCGACGGTCACCCCACGCGCCAGCGCGAGCACCTCAAGCTCTACCGGGCCGAGGGGGTGAAGATGGTCGACTTCGACGGCGGCGAGCCGACCATGAACCCCGAGCTTGTGCCGCTCATCCGCTACGCCCGCTCGATCGGCTACGAGCGCGTCAACGTCACCACCAACGGCCGTCTCTGCTTCTACCCCGACTTCGCCAGGCGCCTGGTTCGCTCGGGCCTAACGACGCTGCTCTTCAGCGTGCACGGCCCCGACGCGCGGACGCACGCGCAGCAGGTCGGTGTGGCGGAGGCCTTCGAGCAGACCATCGGCGGCATCCGGAACTGCGTGCGCTTCGCGCCCCGCGGGGTCGAGCTCGGGATGAACATCACCATCACCAAGGGGAACTACCAGCTGCTCCCGGAGGTAGCCGAGCTCGCGCTGTCCCTCGGCCTCCCGTGGCTCAACATCCAGTTTCTCACCCCCTTCGGCCGCGCCACCGCCTCGGTCGCACCCGACACGCAGGCGGCTGCGGACGTCGCCATGGCCGTCATCGATCGCTACCGCGACCGGATGAAGTTCCAGATCATCAACCTGCCGTTCTGCTTCATGTCCGGGTACGAGGAGTTCATGATGGGCGATCTCCTCAAGCTCGAGCGCCACATGATCTTCGTGAACAACGAGAGCGTGAACCTGGCCAGCTACCTCGCGGAGCGGCGCACCAAGAAGCCGGTCTGCGAGACGTGTCCGCACGGCGTCTTCTGCGGCGGGTTCTACGAGCTCGAGTCGTCGCCCGAGCCGCCCTGGCTCATCGCGCCGGAGGATCTGCTGCGGCCGGCGAGGGTCGCGGCGGGTCGCTGAGCGTTGCCATGGGAGACCCCCCTCCTGGCAGCGCCGCGCCCCTCGCGCTCGCGCCCCGTGCCGACCTCAAGGTCGGCTTCGCGTGCAACAACAAGTGCGTCTTCTGCGCGCAGGGCACCAAGCGCTCCGAGTGCGGGTCCATCCCCCTCGGCGAGCTGCTCCGGCGGCTGGAGCAGGTGAAGGACCACACCCACGGCCTGGTGCTGACCGGAGGGGAGCCGACGCTCTACAAGCCGCTGGTGGACCTGGTGAGGGCGGCGCGCGCGATGGGGTTCACCCAGGTCCAGATCCAGACCAACGGGCGAATGCTGGCGTACCCACGCGTCCTGGCGGCGCTGGTCGGGGCGGGCGCGACCGAGTTCTCACCCTCGCTGCACGGCTCGAGGCCTGAGATCCACGACAGGTTGACGCGTGCCCGCGGCAGCTGGCGAGAGACCCTCGGCGGCATCCGCAACCTGTGCCGGATGGGCGCCACGGTCATCACCAATTCGGTCATCACCTGCAGCAACGTCCACGACCTACCGCGGCTCGTGGCGCTGCTCGGGCGCGTCGGTGTGGTAGAGGCGCAGCTGGCCTTCGTACACCCCGTGGGTACCGCGCTGGAGATGTTCGACGAGGTCGTGCCGCGGCTGCCTGACGTGGTCGAACCACTGCGGCAGGCGCGCGCGGTGGCCGGCCGGCTCGGCATGCGGCTGGTGGCCGAGGCCATGCCCTACTGTTTCATGCGGGGTCTGGAGGATATGGTGGTCGAGGACGCAATTCCCGACACGACGGTGGTGGACCTGAACGGACAGATCGAGAACTACTCGAGGTGGCGGGTGGTCGAAGGCAAGTCCCACGGGCCACCCTGCGAGGGCTGCGCGATGCAGCGACGCTGCGAGGGCCCCTGGCGTGAGTATCCCGAGCGCTACGGCTGGGACGAGTTCGTCCCGCTGCCCGCGGCGGGTCGCTAGAGTCTGCGCCGATGGTCTCTCCGGAACGTGGCATCGATCTCGTGGCGAGGGCACTGTTCGCGCCGCTCATGGACGGGCCGCTCCCCGCGGGGTGGCGCCTGCTGGGCTGGGACACCGAGCAAGGCCTGTGCCTCACGCTCCAGCACGACCGCTGCACATTGCTCGTCGAGCTGGAGGAGCGCGACGACACGCGCGATTGTTTCGCTCGCACCGCGAGGTTCAACGTCTGCGTGCGCCACATGTTCGATGCCGGCGCCAGGCTCGATGACGGTGAGCGCCGCTTCGTCGAGCGCGTGGTCGAGCTCGTACGCCGCCGCGAGGCGCACATCCCGACCGCGGAGCGCCCAGAGACCGCCCGGCCGAGCGCCGTGCGCGAGATCGCCGTCGAGCGCGCGCTCATGCCTGAAGGGCCCGGCCACTACTACTTCAACCCCTACGTGGGCTGCATGATTGGCTGCGCCTTCTGCTACGTGCAGGAGCGCGCCGATTTCTCGCGCCGGCTCGAGGCCCTGCCGCGCCTCGAGTGGGGCCGCTACGTGGACGTGAAGGTCAACGCGGCCGAGGTGCTGCGGCGCGAGGTGAAGCAGCACCCGCCGGGCATCGTGCGGATGAGCCCCATCCTCACCGATCCGTACCAGCCCATCGAGCGCCGCTACCGCATCACGCGCCAGGCGCTGGAGGTCTTCCTCGACGCCGGGTTCGCCCCGGTGATCCTCACGCGCGGGGCGCGCGTGGTGGAGGACCTGGAGCTCCTGAGGCGCTTCCCGGCGGCGGCCGTCGGGTTCTCCATCCCGACCGACGACGACTCGGTCCGCGTGGCCTTCGAGCCGGGCGCCGACCCTGTAGAGGAGCGCCTCGAGGCGCTCGCCGCCTGTCATGCGGCCGGGCTACGCACGTTCGCGGTCATCCAGCCGGTCCTACCCATGAACGTGGATCGGCTGGTCCAGAGGCTGGCGCCCATCGTCCGCGCCGTGCGCGTCGATTGCATGCAGGACGTCGCGCGCCACCGCCACCTCTACGAGGCCGCCGGCATGCTGCACGCCCTTGAGCCGGCGTTCTTCGAAGCGACGTCCGCCGCGCTGCGCGAGGGCTTCGCGCGCCATCGCGTGACCATGGACGAGATGGACGACCTCGGCGCGCTGATGGGGCGTGCCTAGAGCCCGCGCAGGCTAAGATCGACGCGTGCAACTGCCCGTCGCGTTCGCCGGACGGCGCTGGCTCGAGATCGCCCTCGACTACCGGTGCAACCTCCGCTGCCTTGGGTGCCACGCCTGTCACGACACGGGCGAACGTCTTGCGAGCAACGAGGTCGTCACGCTCCTCAGGTCGGGGCGCGCGCGGGGCATCCAGGGTCTGTGGCTCGGCGGAGGAGAGCCGACGCTGCGCGAGGATCTCCTGTCCCTGGTGAAGCTGGCGCGCGAGCTCGGGTACTCGCCGGTCACCATCCAGACCAACGGGATGCGCCTCGCCTACCCGAGCTACCGCGCGGCGCTGATCCGCGCCGGGGTGACCGAGGTCCGGTTCAACGTGAAGAGCCACCGCGCCGAGGTCCACGATCGGCTGAGCGGCGGCGAGGCGTGCCACGCTCTCCTGCTCCAGGCGCTCGACGGATTCCGGGGGACCGGGGTGCACGTCGCGGCGGACGTCCTGCTCACGCGAAGCACTGCGCCCGAGCTCGCCGGGACCATCTCCTTCTTCGCGGCGCGCGGCGTCGAGAGCTTCACGCTGTGGCTGCTGTCGGCGGCGGACGCCCCGCGAGAGCAGAGCGAGGAGCACCTGGCCGTCGCGGCCGAGGTCCCGCGCATCGCGGAGCTCGTCCCGCATCTGTCCGCGGCGCGTGCGGAGGCCGACCGGCTGGGCGTCGAACTGACCAGCCTGCACACACCCCCGTGCACGCTTCCACCGGAGCTTCGCGGTCTCTTCGCGCCGAGCGCGGCGCTCTCCCTCGTGGTGGTCGGTCCGGACAGGCGCCCGTTCGCCCTCGAGGCCTCCTCGTTCGAGGGGGGAGCGTACGTGGAGGAGTGCTCGCGGTGTGCCGAGCGGTCGCGCTGCGGCGGCCCGCGTGCGGACTACGTGCGGCTGTTCGGAGGAGGGGAGTTCGTACGGCTGGATGGTGCGCCCCGCTGACGGCGGTACGAGCGCCGGCGGAGCATGGCCATGCTGGCCACGACGAGCCCGGCCGCGAGCCCCGCAGCGATGCGCCACAGGACGGGTATCCCTCTGCGCTGGTCCGTCGATGGTGTCTCGATGCGCTGGCCGAAGGGCAGCGACGGGGCCCACTCGACACAGGCCACCACGCGCGCGAACGCATCCTGCACCGGCTGCGGGGCCGTGCTGAAGTCGTCGAAGCTCCCGATGGGCGAGAGGCCGACGCTTCCGACCTTGCGCAGTCCGGACCCGTCACTGGCAGCATCGACGAAGACCGGGGCGCCATCGGTCGGAACCGAGAAGATGATGTGCCCTCTGGGGCATCGATCGGCATCGACGGGCTTGCCCGCGCCCGCACAGCTCGTGGCCCACGACCGCGCCTTGTCTCCACAGATCTGGTCGTCCGCACGCACCCCGTCGGCGAGGACGACGAACGCGAGGGTGGCCAGGCCGCCCACCACCATCCCGGCTCGCCGCATGACAAAGCGAGTGTAACCGCGATGTCCGCCTGCGTTGACGTCGTGTTATCCTCCTTCGACGCGCGATGGATGTGCAGGGCTTCCCCAGCGACCTTCTGACGGTCGATCTCGGCGCGTCCTCGGTGACGCTCCGTGTCGATCCCGCGACCTACTCACTGGATGCGCTGTACGGCGCGGCCTACATCTTCATCGATCGCTGCTTCGTGCTGCTCGACAAGCCCGACGCCAGCTACCGCGTCACGCTCGCCTGGAAGAAGCGCGAGCCCACGACGGACGAGCTCCGCGCGCTCGTGGGCGAGTTCGCCAACGAGCTGCTGTCGTGCGCCTGGCGCGCCAAGATCTCCGAGGACAGCCGCGCGCTTATCGAGAGCGTGACGGCGCAGGCGCTGGGCGGTGCGATGGGACCGCCCACGCTCGAGGAGCTCGAGAAGTTCGACTTCAGCGACGAGACCTTCGAGGATCCGCTGGGCATCGCGATGTCCTGGGAGGAGAAGCACCGCAAGAAGGCCCAGCCGGACGACGCGAACCCGGTGGACGGCGCCAAGGTGACGGAGGCCACGGCGACCCGGGAAAAACCGTGACCGAGCTCCGACTCCATCGCGAGCTCTATCAGGCCGCTGCGCTCGAGCAGGCGCTCGGCCTTTTCGCGCCCCACGGGACCTTCGTGCGCAAGGAAGAACCGTCGCACTGGGTGGTGGAGATCACGGCGCGCACTCTGGAGCGCGAGCGCCGCATCGCGGGCGAGCTCGGGAACTACGCCCTCGGTCTCACGGTGAAGGGTCGAAAGCGATGAACGGAGGACCACGCCAGTGAACCTCGTCCAGCTGCGCAACCGGAGCACCACCTTCGCGATGCCATTCCGCCATCGCCAGGTCGACGGCAAGGTCCTCATCACGAACACCGAGGGGAACTTCCTCCTCATGTCCCAGGAGGACTTCGCTCGCTTCGCCGAGGGTGCGGTGCCGAAGGAGAGCGAGCTTTACCGCCGCCTCGCCGAGCGCAACTTCGTCCGCGCCGAGCTCGACACGCGGAAGATGGCCGAGCGCCTGCGCGCACGGAAGACCTTCCTCCACGCGGGGCCCAACCTCCACATTGCGGTGGTGACGCTCCGGTGCAACGAGACGTGCGTCTACTGCCACGCCTCGCGCGCGGACATGTCTGCCACCCACACCGACATGTCGAAGGAGACGGCGGCCCGGGTGGTCGACCTGGTCTTCGAGTCCACCAACCCCAGCGTGACCATCGAGTTTCAGGGCGGCGAGCCGCTCGTCAACTTCGACGTCGTCAAGCACATCATCGAGGTCGCCCGGGAGAAGAACAAGACGGCGGGCAAGGGTCTCGAGTTCACGATGGTGAGCAACCTCTCCCTCATGGACGAGGAGAAGCTCGCCTACCTGGTCGACAACCGCGTGCAGATCTGCACGAGCATCGACGGTCCGGAGCACCTTCACGACAAGCAGCGCAAGCTCCCCGGCCTGTCCGCGCACCAGAAGGCGACGTACTGGATCCGGCGCATCAACGACGCCTACGCGAAGATGGGCCTCGATCCGACGCTCTATCACGTCGAGGCGCTGCTCACGACGACACGCGAGACGCTCCCCCGCTGGAAGGAGGTGGTCGACACGTACGCCGACCTCGGCTGCCGCGCGCTCTTCCTCCGCCCGGTCGATCCCTTCGGGTTCGCAGATCGCACGGCCCCGAGGGTCGAGTACCCACGCCTGGAGTACCTCGAGTTCTACCGGAGCGCGGTCGACTACATCCTCGAGCTCAACAAGCGCGGGGTGGAGATCCTCGAGCGCTTCGCCGCCATCTTCCTCACCAAGATCCTCGGCGGCCAGGACCCGAACTTCCTCGACATCCGCTCTCCGTGCGGTGCAGGCATCGGCCAGATTGCGTACAACTACGACGGCAAGGTGTTCACCTGCGACGAAGGTCGGATGCTTCACGAGATGGGTGACAGCACCTTCCTCATCGGGAACGTCTCACCGTCCGCCGAGACGACCGCCCGGTCGAACTACCGGGAGATGATGACCCACGAGACGGTCCGGGCTCTCGCCATCGCCTCCAATCTCGACGCCCAGCCCGATTGTGTGAACTGCACCTACCAGCCCTATTGCGGTGTCTGCCCCGTCCACAACCACAAGACCCAGGGGTCGATCTTCGGGCGGATGCGCGAGAGTTCGTTGTGCATGGTCCACAAAGGGATCCAGGATTATCTCTTCTCCAAGATCGGTGGAGGCGACTTGGAGACGCTGGAGATCCTCCGGCGCTGGACCACAGTGCGTGACCGGACGCACTTTCTCCAGACGTGCGCGACGTAGCGTGGACTGTTGAGCCAGTCCATGTAGAGTAGGGGAGAGCCATGGGTGGAGGGCAGGAAGCAGACGACGATGATCTCCCGCGGTTCAGGCCCGACGCATCGGGCATCCTGACCCCCGAGCAGCGGGACATCGGCGAAGGCGCGAAGAGGAAGGCAGAGGAAGGTCTGCCCGGTTGTGATCCGTCGGTGGTCGATCCCGACAATCCTGCCCAGCCTGCACAGCACTGCTCCCACGGGAGCCATGGCTCGCACGGCAGCCATGGTTCGCATGGTTCGCATGGCTCCCACGGAAGCCACGGCTCCCACGGGAGCCACGGGTCACACGGGAGCCACGGGTCGCACGGCAGCTGGTAAGTGTCACGCCCCAGTGGGCGGTATCTCGAGGGCGAAACATGGGGAGCTGGGGCCGATTCTTTGCGGTTGCTGTCGGCGTCGCGCTGCTGGGCGTGGTGTCGAGCTGCGCGAACGGCAGCAGCTACCAGGGCTCGGGTGAGGGGGACGACGGCAGCGCCGACGGCACCTCCAGTGGCGGCAGCAGTGGTGGCAGCAGTGGTGGCGGTGATGGAGGGCCATGCGACAGCCCCAAGACCCTGTGCAACGGGTCCTGCGTCAGCACGACCAACGACCCGAACAACTGCGGCACCTGCGGGAAGGTGTGCGCCTCGGGCCTGCTCTGCGACAACGGTACGTGCTCCTCGACGTGCAGCTCGGAGGATGGCGGCGAAGGCACGCTGTGCCCGGGCAGTACGGATGGCGGCGCCCCTTTCTGCACCAACCTTCAGAACGACCCCGGAAACTGCGGAACGTGTGGCAAGTCGTGCGGGGCCAACCATGCCTGCCAGGCGGGCAGCTGCATCCTCAACTGCCCACCAAGCCAGACCGCGTGCCCGTCCGCTGATACCTGTATCCCCGTCGGCGCCTGCTGCACGACGAACGACTGCAAGATCACCGGCGAGACATGTGAGACGCCGGGCTCGTCGTGCAGCTGTCCCGGTGGCCAGAAGGCCTGCGCCGCCAACAACCAGTGCATCGTCAGCACCACGTGCTGCACCAGCACGGACTGTACGATCTCGGGTGAGACTTGCTCCGGGCCCGGCGGCACGTGCGCATGTCCGGTGGGGCAGACAGCCTGCCCGACGAGCGGCACCTGCATCCCTGCGGGCAACTGCTGCTCGAGCGCAGACTGCCCCATCACCGGAGAGACCTGCCCGACGCCGGGTGGTACCTGCTCGTGCCCCACGGGCTACACCGCTTGCACCGCGAACAACGCTTGCATCCCCAACACGGCGTGCTGCACGAACGCCGACTGCAGCTCCATCTCCGGGGAGACGTGCTCGGGACCGGGCGGATCGTGCCAGTGCGCTGCCGGGAATAAGGTCTGCACGGTGAGCAACGCGTGCATCCCGCAGAACACCTGCTGCACGAGCAACGACTGCCTCGTCACAGGCGAGACCTGCACGGGTCCTGGCGGCGACTGCGTTTGTCCGAACAACGGCTCGGTCTGCACCATCGCGTCGCCGGCGTTCAATGCGTGCATTCCGCAAGGCAGTTGCTGCACCACCGCCCAGTGTGTGGGGGGTGGAACGTGCTCCGGGCCCGGAGGCTCTTGCAACTGTCCGACGGGGCAGACCTTCTGCACCACGAGCAACAGCTGCATTCCCACCACCAGCTGCTGTCCAGCAACCGGATGCAGTGTCACCGGTGAGACCTGTTCCGGCCCCGGGGGCACGTGCAGCTGTCCGACGGGGCAAGACGTCTGCGGGAACATCTGTATCGGGAGCACGACCTGCTGCACGAACTCCGACTGCCTCCCGCCACCGACCAACGTCGCGACGACGACGTGTCCCGGGCCGGGAGACGCCTGCAAGATCCTCACGTGCAACAGCGGTTGCTACGACACCAACGGGCAGTATGCGGACGGCTGCGAGTGCTGCGAGGACGCCAACCTGTCCTGCGGGGGCACCAACCTCGGCACCCTTGGTCTCGGCAACGTCGCCACGGGACAGGGGCACCTGCCGGGCTCCGAGGCCGACTGGTTCACCGTCAGCTTCAGCACCGACACGGACATCTCGTTCCATCCCTCGGTCACGCTGACGGCCGCCGCGGGAATCGTCTTCGATATCTACACGAGTTGCTCCGGCGGCGGCTCGTCCCCCGACATCTGCAAGAACGAAGGCGGAAACTCGGTCGGGCTGACCAGCTGGGATGTGACCTACACCTGCCAGACCCAGAGTCCGAGCTGCACGACGGTGAACAACAACAACTTCCAGGCGATCACCTTCGTCGGCACCATCTTCATCAAGGTCTATCGCTCGTCCGGCACGCCGACGACGTGCGCCGAGACTGCCTTCACCGTCAACGTTTCCAACGACTGACGTGCTCGGGCGGTCCGCCCCGAGAGCCTGGTTGCAAGAGGACGCCGGGTCGGTCGGCTCTCTCAGGCGCGCGCGGTGCCCGTACTGCCGCTCGCGCGCCCCGCGAGCGTCGGCAGCACGGGGAGCGTGACGCCCGCGGCCTCGTGTCCCGCCAGGTGTCGCGCGAGGGCCATGGCGGCGAGCCCGTGCTCCTCCACGGTGGCCGTCGAGCCGCGACCCTTGTTGTTCATGTAGATGCCCAGGGACCCGGCGCGGGCGACGCCCGGCGTACGGGCATCGTGGCCCAGAAGCTCGAGGTCGAAAGGCTGGCCCGCCTTGTCGGCCAGGCGCACGCCCACCGCGCCATCGCTCGTCCGCTCGACGCTCAGGACCTCGCACGTGCCGAAGCGCGCATGCGGCCGCAGACCAGCGCTGGCGAGAAGCTCCACCTCCGGCACCTTCGCCGCTGCACCGCTCACCCCCGGAGTCGTACTCGCGACACCGCCCTTGTCGGCAAACGTGCGCAACGCACCGAGTGCCACCGCGGTCGCCCCCACCGTCCCGAGGAAGTTGCGTCGACCCAGCATGTGAAACCTCTTCCCGTCACCATACCCTCTTGCGGGCGGGCGCTCAACATCGGCCCGGCCCCGGTCGCTCGTACAGGGGATGGCCCCCGTGGTAGTCTTCGGGACGGATGGCCGACTTCGACTCGAGCCCGGTCAAGGAGGGGGATCTCCTCGCCGGCAAGTACCGCGTCGAGCGCGTGCTCGGCGTCGGCGGCATGGGCATCGTGGTCGCCGCGCGCCACGAGCAGCTCGATCAGCCGGTCGCCATCAAGTTCGTCCGCGAGGAGGCCCTCGGCAACGAGGAAGCCGTCGAGCGCTTCCTCCGCGAGGCACGGTCCGCCGTGAAGCTGCGGAGCGAGCACGCCGCCAAGGTGCTCGACGTGGGGACCCTGGAGTCGGGCGCCCCGTACATGGTCATGGAGTACCTGGAGGGCCTCGACCTCGGCGCCTTCCTCGGCGAGCAGGGGCCCCTCTCCGTCGAGCTGGCCGCCGAGTACATCGTGCAGGCGTGCGAGGCGGTGGCCGAGGCCCACGCCGCAGGCATCGTCCACCGCGATCTCAAGCCGCAGAACCTCTTCCTGGCGCGCACGGTCGGCGGGGCGTCGCGCGTGAAGGTGCTCGACTTCGGCGTCTCCAAATCCATGGCCGGCAACAGCGGCAAGCTCACCCAGACGCGCACGATGCTGGGGTCGCCGCTCTACATGTCCCCCGAGCAGATGCGCTCCTCGCGGGATGTCGACGCGCGCTCGGACGTGTGGGCCATGGGCGTCGTGCTGTTCGAGCTCCTCACCAAGTGCTGGCCCTTCGAGGCCGAGTCGATGCCGGAGCTCTGCCTGAAGGTGGTCACCGAGCCGCCCGCCTCCCTGAACCAGCTGCGCCCCGACGTCCCCCCAGCCATGGTCGAGATCGTCGAACGCTGCCTCCAGAAGGACCCGGCGGGGCGCTACGCCAACGCCGCCGAGCTGGCCACGGCCCTCGAGCAGTTCGCGCCGCCCGAGTCCCGGGTCACGGTCGAGCGCGCGCGCCGCGCCATGGGAAACACCGGCCGCGGGCGCCTCCCCAGCCAGCCGCTGCTCGCGAGCGCAGAGACGCCGTCGCGGGCCGCCCCGACGCCCGCTGCCTGGGGCTCGGGCAAGGGGGAGGCTCCGGCGGCTGCCGCGCCGAAGCGCAGCGGGGGCATCTGGATCGGGGCCGGCATCGCCGTGGCAGCGGTCGTCGCAGGGGCCGTGTTCCTCCTGAAGGGGCACGACCCCGCACCGGCCGCCGCCGCCGCCACCTCGCCGCCACCGCAGACGGCCGCCGCTGCCCCGTTGCCCCCCCCGCCCGCACCCGTGGCGACGGCCCCCGCACCGACGGAGGTCGCTGCGCCCGGCGCGTCACCGGCGCCCCCGGCCGTACCGAGCGCGACGGCGACCGCCATCGCGACCACTCCGCCGGCGGCTTCGCCCGTCCTGGCGAAACCGCTCGCGGCTCCCACGCGTAGCCCAGCAGGACCGGCGCCCAAGCCGAAACAGAAGGACGACGACATTCCTTCGCTCCGCTGAACCGGTTGAGGGTAGAAAAAGAGCCATGCGATCGACCTGGGCCATCGTGCGTGGTGCACCCGCGGCCGCCGCTGCAGTCCTCCTGCTGTCGGCCCGAGCGAGCGCCCAGGCGCCCCCGCCTCCCGCGCCGCACGCCGCGACGGACAAGGTCGCCGCCGAGGCGCTGTTCGAGGAGGGACGCCGGCTCGTCGCCGCCTCGAACTTCGCCGACGCGTGCCCCAAGTTCGCCGACAGCGAGCGGCTCGATCCATCCCCGGGCACGCTCCTCAACCTCGCCAACTGCTACGAGAAGCTCGGTCGCTCCGCGAGCGCCTGGGCGACCTACCGCGAGGCCGCGAGCGCCGCCAACGCCGCCAACCGCGCCGACTACGTCGCGACCGCGCAGCGGCACGCCGAGGCGCTGGCCCCCACGCTGGCGCGGCTGACGGTGACGGTGCCCCAGGCCGTGGACGGGCTGCAGGTGACGCGCGATGGCGCGCCGGTCGGGCGCGGCGAGTGGGGGGTGGCCATCCCCATCGACGCCGGCACCCACAAGCTGGAGGCCACGGCGCCCGGGTACAAGAGCTGGTCGTCGAGCGTCGAGGTCCAGCAGGACGGCGCGCAGGCTGCGGTCACCATCCCTGCGCTCGAGGCCCTCCCCGTCGAGCCGACGCCTCCGCCTCTGCCCACGCCGGCCCCGGGTCCCCCGCCGCCACCGGTCCCCGTCTCCGAGGGCAACAGCGGCGGTGGTCAGCGCGTCGTCGGGCTCATCATCGGCGGGGTCGGCGTGGTCGGCCTCGCCCTGGGCGGAGCCTTCGCGCTCACCGCCAAGTCCCAGTACAACACCTCGCTCGGCAGCTGCCAGCCCAACAACCCCGACCTCTGCAACTCCACCGGGGTCTCGCAGCGGAACACGGCGCGGTCCGACGGGAACATCGCCAGCGTCGCCGTCGGCGTCGGCGCCGCAGCGCTGGTCGGCGGCGCGGTCATCTGGCTCACGGCGCCCCACGGCTCGGTCACGGTGCAGCGCGGCGGGCAGCCGCCGTCGAACGCGCCGCACCTCGCGATCGCGCCGACCATCGGCGGAGCCCTCGTCCAAGGAGCATGGTGATGATTCGCGGATGGACCTTCCTCGGTGTCGCCGGGTCTGCGGCGCTGGCTCTCCTGGTGACCAACCTCCTGGCCTGCAACGGACTCCTGGGGATCGGCGCCGCGTCGCTCGAAGAGGACGCGGGCGGCGGCGGGGACGCAGGCAGCGGCGAGGCCGCCACGGAGTTCTCCTGCGCGAACTACTGCAGCGTCATCATGCAGAACTGCACCGGCGCCAACGCCGAGTACCTGAGCGCCGCCATCTGCAACTCGATGTGCCCCGCCTTCGAGCAGGGCACCGCCATCGCCGACACGGCGGACGACACGCTGGGCTGCCGCCTCTACTTCGCCGAGCAGGCCGCCCAGTCGCCCGCCACCAGCTGCCGTCAGGCCGGTCCCCTGGGCGGCAACCACTGCGGCAGCTCGCCCTGCGGGCCGTTCTGCGATCAGGACCTCGGCTACTGCACGGGGGACAAGCCCAACGCCTACGCCAGCGTCTCGGGCTGCGTCACGGCGTGCGCGAACTACACGTACAACACCGCCGACGCGGGCGACACGACCACCGAGAGCGGGAACACGCTCAACTGCCGGCTGTGGCACCTGGAGACGGCCTACACCTCGGACGCCTTCGGCAAGTTCCACTGCCCGCACACCGCGCAGGTGAGCACGACCTGCTTCTGACCCGCCGGCCAGAGCGCGCGGGCTACGTCTTGTTCAGCGCCTCGAGCGCGATGGCGATCGAGTTCCCCGAGAGGCCCTCGATGACCTCGCGCGTGCGCTGCCGCTCGCGCTCGATCGCCTCCGCGTGCTGCTGGCCGAACGCCACGTCGACCACGACGCTCGGCTCGTCGGCCTCGTAGTGGACCGGGAGGTCGATGGTCTCGTGCGTCGGCATGATCGACCGCGCCTGGGGCAGGGGAGGCGGGCGCAGCCGCTGCTCGTCGTACGCGGCCCGGAGCGCCTCGAACATGGCCCGCGCGTCCTGCCAGCGGTCGTTCTTGTCGAAGGCCAGCGCGCGATCCACCGCGGCCACGAGCAGCGGCCCGGCGCCGGGCAGGACGGTGGCGAGCGACGGCGCGTGGTCCTTCATCGCCGCGACCGTCATGTCGAACGCGGTCTGCCGCTCGTGCACGCGCCGCCCCGACATGGCGCGGAAGATCACCGAGCCGATCGCGAAGAGGTCGCTCCGCGCGTCGACCTGGTCCGGCGTCCCCCGCGCCTGCTCCGGGGCCATGTACCCGGCCGTCCCCATGACCACGCCCTGCGCGGTCGGGATGAGGGAGATGGCGCCGTCGCGGATGCGCGCCAGCCCGAAGTCGAGCAGCTTGGCGTGGCCCGCGCGCGTGACGAAGACGTTCGCCGGCTTGATGTCCCGGTGCACGATGCCGTTGCCGTGGGCGGCCTCCAGCACCTCGAGCACCTGCCCGGCGACCGCCAGCACCTCCGGCACGGGCAGCTTGCCGCCGACGCGCTGCAGCCAGCCCGCCAGGGACTCTCCCTCCAGCAGCTCCATCACCAGGTAGGGCGAGCCGTCCTCGGCCGTGTCGTCGTCGAGGATGGCCACCGCCCCCGGGTGCCCGATCTTGTTCGCGACGTACCCCTCCCGCAGGAACCTCCGCCGCACCTCCGGGTCGCGCGCGAAGCGCGTGTGGAGCACCTTGATGGCGGCCCGGCGCCCGTTGCGGTGGGTCGCCTCGTAGACGGCGCCCATCCCGCCGACGTCGAGCAGCCGGTCCACGTGCCACTTGCCGTTGAACGACTGGCCGACGCGTGCCTCGGGCGGCGTGATGGTGCTGCCTCTGTCGCCGCTCACAGCCTGCAGGATCGCGGTCGGAGGCGGGGGGCGTCAAGGGCGCCGGTAGACGAGCACCCACTGGTTACTCGTCCCCGGCGCGACGTCGCGTCGCTCCACCAGCTCGAGCGCAGTCCGCGAGATCACCTCGTGGGCCCTCGCCGCGTCGTCGTTCCGGTAGTGCTCCCAGTCGACCTCCGGGCGGCGCTCGGCGGGCGGACGCGTGCGAAGCAGGCCGAACGCCACGTTGTCGGACACCACGAGCGTCCCGCCCGGCCGCATCGCCCGCGCCATGGCCGCCACCGCCCGCCCGGGATCGCGCAGGTGATTCCAGCTCCGCAGCACGAGCACGTGGTCGAAGCGGGCCACGTCGTCCAGCCCCTCCGCCTCGGCCACGCGCACCTCGGCCCACGGCACGCGCGCGCGCATCGCCGCCGCGCGCCGGGCGTCGGGCTCGAGCCCCACCCAGCGCGCCTCCCCCGCCTCGACCCGCGCCGCGATCACGTCCTCGTAGCGCCCCTCGCCGCAGCCCACGTCGAGCACGTCGCCGCGCAGGCCCGCCACCAGCGCGCGCACCCGGTCGTCGTCGCGCGTGAAGACGTCGCCCCCCTCGCGCTCCCACAGACCGCCGCAGGCCGCCTTCGCGTCGCAGCCCGCGCAGATCGCGCTGCGCCGGAGCGCCACGAGGTCGCGCGCGAAGTCGTCGGGCGCGTCCTTGGTCGAGGCGTCGACGTAGACCTGCCCCAGCTCCAGCTTGGCGCGCCCGATCTCCACGTCGGTGAAGTCGCGCGACTCCGTGCGGTAGCGCTCGACGCGGTCCCCGTCCCGGAGAAACAGGATGCGCGCGCGATCCCAGGGCGTCACGCCGTCCGCGCGCACGGGGCACCTCGGCCCCTCGAGCGTGCCCTGCGAGGCCTCGTGCACGTAGGTGAACGAGTTGGACCGCGTGCGGCCCACCACCGCGTGGATGTCCCCGTCCCCGTGCACCTCGCGGTAGCCGGCGTAGAGCCCCGGGCACGGCCCGCGCAGCGCGCAGCGGCCGCACTCCTCCTCGGGCTGGACCTTGGCCAGATCGTCCACCGGGAAGAAGTCCGGCTCGCCGACCTCGATCATCGTGGCGAAGCGGTGCGTCTTCAGGTCGTCGTAGCGGGCCTCGTGCCCCGGCAGGAGGCAGAACGGGATCCCGTCGTGCGCGAAGCTCTGCCGTCCCTCGCTCCGCGCGAGGCCGTACTCGATGGCGTCCTTCACGCTCGCCGCCACGTCGCTCACCCGCGGGATGATGTGCTCGAAGAGCCGCTCGCCGCCGCCCTTGGGCTGCACCATCGAGAACTTCACCACCACGTCCGGCCACGGCAGCAGCGCGTCCACCACGCCCCGCAGGTGCTCCACGTTCTGCCGCGTCACGACCGTGTTCACCGTGAAGTCGAGCCCGCGGCCGGCGAGGTTCGGCACCGCGGCGAAGGTCTGCTCGAACGCGTCGGCGCGCACCAGGGAGTTGTGCACCCTGGCCGTGCCCCCGTGCAGCGACATGTAGACGTAGCGCAGGCGCAGGGCGACCAGCCTGTCCACCAGCTCGGGGTAGGCCAGCATCCGCCCGTTGGTGACCAGCCCGAAGTCGAGCCCGCGCGCGGCCGAGCGCGCCGCCCAGCGCAGCAGCTCGCGGCGCATGGTCGGCTCGCCGCCCGAGAGGACGATCATCGTGTGGCCGAGCCGCACCGCCCGGTCGATCTTGCGGTCGATCTCCTCGGTGGGCGCGTCGACGTCCCGCACGTCGTACGTGTGGCAGAAGGTGCAGTGGTTGTTGCACCCGTACCCCACCTTGACGAGCGCCTTCATCGCCCGGGGCAGGATAGCAGGAGGCGCTACCATCGACCCGTGGCCTCCCTGTCGCCGCCCCGCGACCTCACCCTCCCCGAGCCCGGCTCGACCACCGCGCGCGACGTCCTCTCGCGCTCCATCGGGCGACTGCTCCGCGAGCTGCGGCCCCTGCTGCGGGCGCACGCGGCCTCGGCGCCCGAGGACGTGGCCGCGCTCGACCGCGTGCTCGCGACGCTCCTGCGCGACGACGTGGCCCCGCTCGCCAGCGCGCTGCGCCGGCCGCACCTCGGCGCGCTCGTCCGGACGCTGCGCGTGACGCCCCCCGGGCAGGGCGGCGCGCTGCTCACCGAGCTGCTGGCGACGCTGGCCTTCGACCTCGCGCACCTCGGGGCCCTGGCGCGGCCCATCGCCCTGCGCCGCGCGCCTCCCCGCGTCGTGTCCCTCGTCGCGCGCCAGGTCGTCCCCGCGCCGGACGCGCCGCCGTTCCACGTGGTCGAGGGGGAGACCGTGCTCGCGCTGGCCGACAACAACCCGCTGGCCATGGAGGAGGCGCACCCGGACAAGGAGGGCAACGCCGTCGACCTGGGAGGGCACCCCATCGGCGAGTGGCTCGACGCGCTGCGCGACTCGTTCGCGCGGGTCGGCGCGCACCTGCCCGGGCTGCGTGAGGAGATGGCGCTGTACGTCCAGGCCCTCGTCCCGGTCGGCTACTACCCCGAGCGCCACCTGTCGGCCTCGTTCCGCGAGGCCATCGGGACGGTGTACCTGTCCCTGCACCCCAACCCGATGACCATGACCGAGGCCCTGGTCCACGAGTTCCAGCACAACAAGCTGAACGCCCTGCTGGAGCTCGACGACCTCCTCGACAACGCGCGCACGGAGCTCTACCGGTCCCCGGTGCGACCCGACGCGCGGCCCCTGCAGGGCGTGCTGCTCGCCGTGCACGCCTTCATCCCCGTGGCGCGCCTCTACGAGCGGATGCTCGAGGCGGGGGACCCGCTGGCGCGCGCGCCCTCGTTCGAGGCGCGCTTCCGCGACGTGGTGCGCATCAACCGCGAGGGGCTGGGCGTGCTGCGCGAGCACGGGCGGTGGACGGCCGTGGGCCAGGGGCTCCTCGACGAGCTGGTGCGGTGGGACGCGCACTTCGCCCGGAGCTGAAACGCCGTCGCGGCACACGGGATCGACGTCGCGGCACAACCGATCGACGTCACGGTGCGCCGGCTCGACGTCGTGGTGCACCCGATCGTCCTCGCGGTGCGCCCGATCCTCGTTACGTTGCGCCAGAACGGCGAGATTGTGTGCCAGATCGAGCGTCCGGTGCGCCGGATCGTCGTTGCGGTGGGGTCGATCGACGTTCGGGTGTGCCAGAACGCCGTGAACGTGCGCCACGACGTCGTTCGGGCGCGCCCTCGCGTCGATCGGGCGCGCCGCATCGTACTTCGCCTGCGCCGGACGACGGCCTCAGTCCGCCTCCGCCCGCACCTTGCGCACCACGTCCTCGGCCGGCACGAACACCGGGTAGAGCTCGCCCAGATCGTAGTGCTCGCCCAGCTCGAACAGGCCGCCGCACACGTCGTTCAGCGAGCACACGCTGCAGGCGTCGCTCTTGGCGTGCACGAAGTCGGTCTGCCGCACGGTGCCCTTCTCGTCGAGGAAGTGCACGATGCGCTCCTCGCCCTTGACGATCTTGCGCGTCTCGGTCGAGCAGTGCGCGAACTCGGTCATGTAGCAGAGGGGCACGCGCTCGACGCGGAAGGTGCGCCCGCCGCGGTGCAGGAAGCGCATGGCCCGCGCGAGCGAGAGCTCGAAGTCGGCCAGGCGGTGGGCGGTGTCGCGGTTGGTCTCGGCGCGGCCCATCGACGGGTCGAGGTTGTTCCACACGAAGTGTCGGATGAAGGGGAAGCGCCCGACGAAGGCGCGCACGTTCTCGTCGAGGTGGTCGGCGTTGAGCTTGTTGATCACGGTGTTGATGTTCACCGTGGCCTTGGCCTTGCCCAGGTTCTCGAGCGCGGCCATCGCCAGGTCGAAGCTGCCGCGCACGCCCGTCAGGAAGTCCTCGAGCTCGGGCCGGCACGAGTGGATGCTCACGTGGAAGTGCGCGAGCCCGGCCTCGACGAAGCTCTCGGCCAGCCCCGGCTGCGCCAGCTTCGAGCCGTTGGTGATCATGCGCACGTGCAGCCCGCGCGCGACCGCGTGGCGCGTGACCTCGGTGACGATGGGCGACAGCGACGGCTCGCCCCCGGTCAGGATGATGCCGAAGTACCCGCGCTCGGCGAAGTCGTCGACCGCGCGCTTCGCCGTGTCCAGATCGAGCATCCAGCCGCTGGCCGGGTTGGAGCAGAACCGGCAGTACTGGTTGCAGTGGCGAACGAGCTGCAGATAGCCGATGTTCGCCATCGCTCGAGGATAGCACTCAGCCCTTGGGCGCAGGCGTCGCCGGCGTCGGGGGCTCCTCGCCGAAGAGCCCGGGGAGGATGGCCTTCAGGGCCTCCCCCGTCTGCTTCGGGGAGCTGCCGGCGACCTCGCTCTTCGCCGGCGACGGGCGCCCCAGCAGCGGGAGCCCGACCCGGGCCCGCGCGGGCGGAGGCGCGAGGACGGCGAGGCTCGCCGGCGCCACCTCGCCCACGCCGACGAACATCGCGCGGACCGCGGCGTCGCCCCCGTCCCGCGCCACGGCCTCGCACCGCCCGAGCTCCCCCTCGCCGAACCGCGCCAGGTACTCGGGGTCGACGCCCGCGCACGACGCGCGCGCCGGGCAGCCGTCGCACGCCTCGCCGGAGCCGCGCGGCTCGACCTCGAGCGCCCTCGACGCCCACGGGCCCAGCAGGCACGACGGGGCCCCGGAGACGAAGGCAGGGAGCCCCAGCGCCCCGGCGGCGTTCAGGGCGTGCAGGGCGAAGGGGAGCGCCAGCGCGAGCCGGGGGACGACCCGGTCCGCGCCGGTCGCCGCCCGCCCTCGCCACCGCGGCACCTGCAGGCACCACCCCGAGGCGCCCCGCGACGCGAGCAGCCGCGGCATGGGCGCCAACCCGCGGAAGCTCGAGCGGGTCACCACCGTCGTCACCACGACCTGCAGCCGCGCGGCCCGCGCCGCCGAGAACGTGCGCATCGCCGCCTCGAACGCCCCCGCCCGCCCCGCGTGCCAGTCGTGCGCGCGGGCCTCGGCGGCGTGGATGGAGAGGTGCACGTCGCTCAGCCCCGCCTGCGCCAGGGCCTCCACTCGTCCCGGCGCGGCCAGCGCAAACCCGTTGGTCTGCACCCCGACGCGCGCGAAGCCGAGGGAGCGGGCGCGCGCGACGAACGCCTCCAGCCGGCCGTCCACCGCAGGCTCCCCGCCCACGAAGGTCACCCCGTCCGCCCCGCCCGTCCGCGCCGCGTCCAGCTGACGCTCCACCTGCGCGTCGCCCTGGCGGGTCGGCTCCAGCCCCTCCTGCGCGCAGAAGACGCAGGCGCCGTCGCATGGGCGCCCCAGTGAAACGGCGCTCCGGCGGACCATCGCACATCAACGTAGCTGCGCCCTTTCTCGCCCTCAAGCTCGCGGGGGGCTATCCTGTCGCTTCGACGTACGAACCCTGGGAATGCACAAGCCCCGCGCGCTCCTGGCCGTTGCTCTCGCCCTCCTCGTCGGCCTCGCCGTCGGCGGAGGCGGCTGCGCCAATGGCGGCTCGGACACGGGCTCCTCGGGGGACGACGACGGCAGCGCGGTCGACGCGACGGGCGGGCACGAGGGGGGCGAGGCGTCGGCCGACGGGACGTCGCCGTGCTCCAGCGGCCAGACCCTCTGCGGCGGGACGTGCACCACGCTGGGGACCGACGGGAAGAACTGCGGCAAGTGCGGCGTCGTCTGCGGGGCCAACCAGGTGTGCAACGGCGGGACGTGCGGCTACTCGTGCACGCCGCCCGAGACGCTGTGCAACGCGCCACCGGAGGCCGGTCCGCCAGGGGAGGGGGGCACCGAGGGCGGCGCGCCGGGCGAAGGGGGCGGGGCGGGTGAGGCCGGAGAGGGTGACGCTTCCGGCGGGGGCGACTCGGGTCAGCCACCGGCGCAGGACGCGGGCGGCGACGGCGGGGCGCCGTACTGCGCCAACCTGACCAACGACAACAACAACTGCGGCGCCTGCGGCAACGCCTGCGGCGTCGACCACGTCTGCAACACGGTCAACGGCATCACCGCCTGCGGGCTGAGCTGCCCCAGCGGCCAGCAGGCCTGCATCGCCGGCAACGTGTGCATCCCCGTCAACACCTGCTGCTCCAGCGGCGACTGCGCCGTGCCCAGCGAGATCTGCCCGCAGCCGGGCGGCACCTGCCAGTGCCCCGGCGGCGAGACGCTGTGCACCGCCTCCAACTCCTGCATCGGGAGCAACGACTGCTGCACCAGCGCCGACTGCGCGGCCGTCTCGGGCGCGACCTGCCCCACCCCCGGTCAGGCCTGCCAGTGCCCCAACGGCGACAAGGCCTGCCTCTCGACCAAGAGCTGCGTCGCCCAGACCGCCTGCTGCACGGCCGCGGGCGCGTGCTGCTCCGACCCGCTGGGCAAGAGCTGCGGCGTGGCGACCGTGCAGGCGGCCCTCACCGTGGGCGGCACCCCCGTCAGCGTGTCGGGCCTGAGCACGGCCACGGGCGAAGAGGACTGGATCCAGGTCACCTTCAACACCGAGACGAACGTCGCCTTCCACGGCCACATCCTCTTCGCCACCAACCCGAACAACGAGTTCGTGTTCGACCTCGCCTCCGACTGCAAGGGCACCCTGCTGACCTGCGGGGAGGGCGGCAACTGCCAGGCCAAGACCGAGTGGGAGGAGTACTACGAGCAAGGGCCCCCCATCCCCAACCCGACCAGCCTGACCTGGGCGCCCGTCCCTGCCGTCGGGCTGGTGAACATCCGGGTCTACCGGGCCAGCGCGAGCGCCTCGCCGACCTGCGACCAGTGGACGCTGACCATCTCGGAATAATCCGGCCGCCTGCCGTGTCGCCGTGCTGCGCGCGCGCCCTTCCGTGTTAGAGAACGCGCGCGACGCGCCAGCTGACCCGGAGCAAAGACCCGCATGTACGACGTCCGTGCCCTCAACGAGCTCGTAGCCAAGGAGAGCGCCTTCTCCGACCGCCTCATGAACGAGGTCGGCAAGGTCATCGTCGGCCAGCAGTACATGGTCGAGCGCATCCTGGTCGGCCTCCTCACGGGCGGTCACGTCCTGCTCGAGGGGGTGCCCGGCCTGGCCAAGACGCTCACCGTCCGCACCCTGTGCGACGCCATCCACGCCAAGTTCGCGCGCATCCAGTTCACGCCGGACCTGCTGCCGGCCGACCTGGTCGGCACCGTGGTCTACAACCAGCCGAAGGGCGAGTTCACCTCCAAGCTGGGCCCCATCTTCGCCAACCTCGTGCTGGCCGACGAGATCAACCGCGCGCCCGCCAAGGTGCAGAGCGCCCTGCTCGAGGCCATGCAGGAGCGTCAGGTCACCATCGGCGACCGCACCTACCCGCTGCCCGATCCGTTCATCGTCATGGCGACGCAGAACCCTATCGAGCAGGAGGGGACCTACCCGCTGCCCGAGGCGCAGATCGACCGCTTCATGCTCATGGTGAAGGTCGGCTACCCGACCCGCGAGGAGGAGCGGAAGATCATGGACCGCATGACCCAGCCGGAGGCCCTCAAGGTCGAGCCGGTGGTCACGCCGGCGGAGCTCGTGGACGCGCGCAACGTGGTGCGGCAGGTCTACGTCGACGAGAAGGTGAAGGAGTACATCGTCGACGTGGTCTTCGCGACGCGCGAGCCGGCCAAGCACGGCCTGAAGGACCTCGCGCCCCTGGTCGAGTACGGCGCCAGCCCGCGCGCCAGCATCGCGCTCAACCTGGCGGCGCGGGCGCACGCCTTCCTGCGCCACCGCGGCTACGTGACGCCCGAGGACGTGAAGGCCATCGGGCCGGACGTGCTGCGCCACCGCCTGGTGCTGACCTACGAGGCCGACGCCGAGGAGGTCACCAGCGAGCAGATCGTCAAGCGCGTGTTCGAGGTGGTCGAGGTCCCCTAGGCCTCACGGCTTGCGGCGCACGACCTCGGCGTCGGCGATCGACGCGAGCAGCTCCTCGCCGGAGCCCAGCTCGGCGAGCGCGCGGCGGATGTCCTCCCGCGCGCAGCCCGCGCCGAGGAGGGTCCGCAGCTCCTCGCGGGTGACGGGAGCGCCCCCCGCTCTCACGCGGAGCAGGAGCCCGGAGAGCAGGGCGTGAGAAGACACGCACATGCCCTACGAGTAGCACGGCGGCGTCGATACCCCGCGCGCCTGCGGTGCGTTGCTCTCGTGGAGGCCGTCGATGCTCCGCAAGCTGCTCTCTTCCCTCGGCCGCGCCATGCGCGAGCCCCCCGCCCTCGACCACGCCATGCGCACGGCCGCTCCCGCGGCCCGGCACGCCCTGCTCCTCAACCCGTTCTACGCGAAGGACCCGCACGCCAGCTTCGGCAAGCACGTGCTCACCCCCTCGCTGGCGCTCACCTCGGTCGGCGCGGCGACGCCTCCCTCGTGGACCGTCCGCTACTGGGACGAGAACCTGCTGCAGGGCCCTCCCCCGGTCGAGCCGTTCCCCGCGGTGGTCGGCATCACCGTGCACCTTACCTTCGCGGCCCGCGCCTACGAGCTCGCGCGCTTCTACCGGTCGCGGGGCGCGCGGGTCGTGCTGGGGGGCCTGCACGTGCTCTCGTGTCCGGAGGAGGCCGCGCCTCACGCCGACACCCTGGTCCTCGGCGAGGGCGTGCGCCTGTGGCCGGTCGTCCTGCGCGACGTCGAGCTGGGCTGCCTCCGGCCCCGCTACGACGGGAGCTACCGCCTCCCCTACCGGGAGGAGCCGGCGCCGCGCCGCGAGCTGCTCGACGCCGCGAGCTTCCTCACCACCGCGAGCATCATCGCCACGCGCGGCTGCCACAACCGCTGCGGCTTCTGCTACCTCGCCACCGACGGGCTGCGCATGCCCTACCAGGTGGCCGACGTGGACCACGTCGTGGCGCAGCTCGTCGACAGCGGCGAGCCCTACGCCGTCTTCGTCGACAACAACCTCGGCTCGCGGCCGGAGTACCTCCGGTCGCTGTGCCGGGGCCTCGAGCCCGCGAGGAAGATCTGGAGCGCGGCCGTGTCCATCGACGTGGCCGACGATCCCTCCCTGGTGCGCGACATGGCGCTCGCCGGCTGCACGGGCGTGTTCGTCGGCTTCGAGTCGCTGAACGGCGACAACCTGGTCGACGCCCGCAAGAAGTCACCGCGCCCGGACGACTACGCCCGCCGCGTGGCGATGTTCCACGACCACGGCATCCAGGTGAACGGCAGCTTCGTGCTGGGCTTCGACCACGATCGGCCCGACGTCTTCGCGCGCACGGCGGCGTGGGTGGAGGAAAACCGACTGGAGTGCGCGACCTTCCACATCCTGACGCCGTATCCGGGCACGCCCATGTTCCGGCAGATGGAGGCCGAGGGGCGCCTGCTCCACCGGCGCTGGGAGGAGTACGACACGGCGCACGTGGTCTTCCGCCCGCGCAACATGACGCCCGAGCAGCTCGCCGGGGGCTACGCCTGGCTCTACGAGCGCCTGTTCTCGCACGCGTCGATCTGGCGCCGGCGACCGGCGGAGGCGAGCGAGGTGCTCGCGTACCTGGGCATGAGCTACCTGTACAAGCGCGCGAACTGGCTCTGGCCGGCGCTCATCCGCCACCGCCTGACGCACGCGCTCTGGTCGCCGCTCGTGGAGGTGTCGCGCCGGAGGCACCTGCGCTTCCGCGCGAAGCTGCGCGCGCGCCGCGAGCCGCCGGCGCGGCCCTCGAGCGCAGGGTCGTCACGGCTCCCGCTGTACGCGGGCGTCTAGGCGTCCCCCCGCTCACTTGATGATCGCGATGGTCTGCTCGTTGAGGGCGACCAGGGTCCCCGCCTCGGTCCAGAGCTCCCGCAGCTCGACCAGGTAGCCGTCGGTCCGCGTAAGAGTCCGGGACCGGAAGAGCAGGGGCGCGTCGTCTTTCATGGCGGGGGCGCCGCAGATCACCTGCATCGAGAAGGCGATGGTCGCCACGGGGCGAGGCGCCTGCATGCGCGAGAACTCGGCCGGCCCCCACACGTCGATCAGCGCCGCGAGGAGCGCCGCGTCCTTGACGGCGACGGGCTCGCGCGTCCTCACCCAGCCCATCACGGCCGGCTCACCCCCGGAGAACGGCACGCCCGAGACGGGGCGCATCTCGAAGTGCCGCACGAACGGTGGCACACCCGGGGCGTCGCCCGGGATGGGCGAGACGGTGCGCCAGGCGGGCGCGACCGGGGCGACCAGGTCCACCGCCGGGGGCTCCGCGTTCCTCGTCTTGCCGAGGATGGCCACGGCGTGCGCGGGCACCTCGCCCCCCTGCACGATGCGGGCGGCGAGCGTCACGACCGAGGACCCCGCGCGCAGCCGCTCGACGTGGACCTCGGCCGGCCCGGTGGCCAGCGGCCCGCCGATCGCCGCGGTGAGCGAGCGGAGCGGCTTCTCGGGAGCGCCCTCGTGCTGCTCGATGGCGCGCACGAGGTACGCGAGCACCAGCCCGCCGTACGCCCCGCGCCCCTGCTGCCAGCCATCGGGCACGTCGGCGCGGAACCGAGGGCCGTCGATGCGTGCGAGCCGCGTAGCGTCGAGGAAGTTCATCCGCGTCAAGGTAGCCTGGGGAGCCAGAGAGTCATGCCCCTCCCGAAGAAGGTCCAGCTCCGTCCGGCCAGCCTGAAGAAGCTGCGGCAGCTCGGGTTCGCGGTCGCCCGGGGTCTCCCCGTCCGGCGTGGCGTCGGACAGGCCCTGCGGCCGGCGCGCGAGATCGCGACCCGGCTCATGGCGCTCGACGCGGTCTTCACGTGGGTGGCCGAGGAGGAGAAGGTGGTGGCGGGCCGCCGGGTCCGCGCCTACGCGAAGCGCAGCGCGCTGGTCGATGCGATGACCCGGGACGAGCGGGCGATGTTCCGTGCGCCCCGCGCCTCCGCGCACGCGCGGTTCGTCACTGGGCGGCAAGACCGTCCCCCGCGGCTTCCACCCGGGCACCCGCCTAGGCGTCGTCCAGGAACGGCGCCACGCGCTCACCTGGTGTCTTCAGCCAGGCAGCGCGTGGGAGGACACCGACCTCTCGACGTGATCGCAACGAGAAGCTTTCCATCTTCGTTCGGTTGTGAGAACTAGGCTACTGGTGACTGTCTCCGTCAGCAGCTCCGTAGGGGTAGAGCCGCCCCGCCGGTGCACCCCGTGCGTGCGCCTCTTTGCCGACCATGTGGTCTGCACGAGCACCGACGGCCTCTCGTGCGAGGTGGACGAGGCGCTGGTCCCGCTGATGACGCTGAGCTTCGACTACGCCGGCACGCGCGTCGGCGCCGCCGACGTCCGCTCGCGGGTGTTTCACTCGGACGCCGGGGGCCTCGAGGCCATCGAGCGGGATCGCGCGGCGGAGCACGAGGCGCGCCACGTCCTCGAGCGGCTCGGCGCCGTGGAGCTCGACTGCGTCGACGCCATCGCTGCCCCCGAGGGCTGCGAGGCGGACTACGGGCTGCGCCCTGACGGCGACCGGCACTCCTTCTGCGCGTTCACCGCGCGGGCCCTGGCGGCGTGGCGGGCGCTGGGCTGGCGCGTCGAGGTGGACGCGGGATACCCCTACCGCGTCGTCGAGCGCGAGCCTGCGTGGTACGCGCGGCTCGAGCCGTGCGACGCTCCGCCCGACTGGTTCGGCCTGGAGCTCGGCGTAGACGTCGACGGGGCACGCATCGACCTGCTGCCCGTGCTGCTCGATCTGCTCGAGCGCCTCGATGCGGACGGCGGGCTCGACGCCCTCGCGTCTTCGTGCCGCGCCACCTGGGCGCTCCGCGTCAGCGAGACTCACCACGTCACGGTCCCCACTGACCGCCTGCGCGCCCTGCTCCGCGTCGTCGCGGAGCTCTACCAGGGCGAGCGCCACGGGCGCGCCTTCCCGGAGGTCCGCGCCGGCGCGCTGGTCGAGCTGGACGCCGTCTTCCGCGGCGGTGGCGCGTCGCTCTCGTGGTCCGACCGCGCCGGCATCGCCGAGCGCGCCCGGGCGTACGCGGCGCCGCTGCGGCAGGCCGAGGTGCCCGCGGGCGTGAGGGCAACGCTCCGCCCGTACCAGAAGGAGGGGGTGGAGTTCCTGCAGCGCCTGCGCGAGGCTGGCCTGGGCGGCGTCCTGGCCGACGAGATGGGCCTCGGCAAGACGCTGCAGACCATCGCGCACGTGTGCATCGAGCAGGCAGAGGGCCGGCTCGACGTGCCGGTCCTGGTGGTCGCGCCGACGACGCTGGTCGGCAACTGGGCCCGCGAGCTCGCCCGCTTCGCGCCCTCCCTGCGCGTCGTGGTGCTGCACGGGACGGAGCGGCACGCCCGCTGGCGCGAGGTCCCGGATGCGCAGGTGGTGGTGACCACGTACCCGGTCGTGGTGCGCGACGAGGAGCGCTTCCTGCAGCAGCGCTTTCACCTGGTCGTGCTCGACGAGGCGCAGAACATCAAGAACGCCCGCAGCCTGGCCAGGAGGACGCTGGAGCAGATCCCCGCCGAGCACCGGCTCTGTCTGACCGGGACCCCGGTGGAGAACCACCTCGGCGAGCTCTGGTCCATCTTCGACTGGCTCTCGCCCGGACTGCTCGGCGACGAGCTGTCCTTCCGCCGCTTCTGGCGGCAGCCGGTGGAGCAGCGCGGCGACGCCGAGCGCCTGGCGGCCCTGCGCCAGCTGATCGCGCCCTACGTCCTGCGCCGCTTAAAGCGGGACGTTGCGCGCGAGCTGCCGCCCAAGACCGAGCTCTCCGTCCCGGTCGAGCTCGGGCGCGACCAGCGCGAGCTCTACGAGGCCATCCGCGTGGCGGCCCACGCCGACGTCCGCCGCGCCATCCGGGCCAAGGGCGTCGCCGCGTCCGCCGTAGCCATCCTCGACGCGCTCACCAAGCTGCGCCAGGTGTGCTGCGACCCGCGCCTCGTGGCCATGAGCGCGGCGCGCAACGTGTCCGGGTCGGCGAAGCTCGACGCACTGCTCGCGCTCCTGCGCGAACAGCTGGCGGGCGGCCACCGCGTCCTCGTGTTCTCGCAGTTCACCAGCATGCTGGCGCTGGTGGCCGAGGCGCTGCGGGCGCGCGACGTCGGGCACCTCGTGCTGACCGGCGAGACGCGCGAGCGGCAGCGCGTGGTGGACGCCTTCGAGGAGGGCCGGGCGGACGTGTTCCTCATCAGCCTCAAGGCGGGCGGCACCGGGCTGAACCTGACCAGCGCCGACACTGTGGTGCACTACGACCCGTGGTGGAACCCGGCCGCCCACGCGCAGGCCACAGATCGCGCCTACCGCATCGGGCAGACGCGTCCGGTGTTCGTGCACAACCTGTACGTGGCGGGGAGCGTCGAGGAACGCGTGCTCGCGTTGCAGGAGAGGAAGCGCTGGCTGTCGTCGACGCTGCTGGGCGATGGCCCAACTGCCCCGGTGCTGGGAGAGGCGGAGATCGAGGCGCTGTTCGCGCCGATGGACGGGTGATCCCCGACCCCGAGCTATCCTCCCCGCACCAGCTTCTGCCCCGCCGTCAGCTTCAGCGACTCGTGCGTCGTCTCGCGCCCGCTGTCGCGGACGATGAGCGTGTGGGTCCCCTCCACGACCAGGACGGCCGCGGGCGCGAGCCCGATCTCCGCGCCGTCCACGTCGACCCGGCCGCGCAGCCCCTCGACCTGGATGATGGACCCCGCCGAGCCCTGCCACGACCCCGCGAGCTGCACCACCGCGCGCTCTTCCGCCTCGAGCGTGGTCGCGGGAGGCCGCTTCTTGCCGTCGCGCTGGCCGATGACTCCGGGCGCGGTCAAGACCACCTCGGGCTGTCCCGTCGACTGCACGGTGACGTTCCCGTCCAGGGCCCGCACCGCCGGGTTGGGGGTCCCCACCTCCTCGATCGCCACCGTCGCCACCCGCACCACGACGGCCCCGGCGCCGCCGGGCATCACCAGGCGGAGCTCGTCCCCCGCCGACGCGGCGATGAAGGTGCCGCGCGTGGCCTGGATGGTGGCCGTCGCGGCGCCCAGCTCGGAAAGCACGGCCTCGGCGTTGGCTCCGACGCAGACGCGAGAGGCGTGGACGCTGAAGCACGCGTTGCCGTGTCCGGTTCGCAGAGTGGCGCCAGGGGGAAGGACCTGGGCAACGCGGATCCGCGAGCCGTCGACGCTCACCTCGCCGGAGGTGAGCACGATGCGGGGCTGCTCGAGTCCGAGGGCGGCGGGCCGCATGGCCGACCAGACGATGATTCCCCCCAGGGCCACCAGCCCCGCGACGCCTCCCGCGATGCCGAGGTACTTCCGTCGCACGGCGACTCTATACGGCGGCCAGCCCATCCGGGGCAAGGCCCCCTGGTCCAATCCCCCGAGCGGATGTAGACGGTGCAGGAATACCGAGCAGGCCCGGATTGTCCGGTGCCCGTGTTAGAAGTGCCCGCGCGAGTAGCACGGGCCCACCCCCCCTCTCTCACGACCCAACCCCCACGCGCACCGTGATCCCGAAGGAGCTCCTCGCCGCCCTCCGTACCATCGAGATTCATACGGCGCGGCTCGCCAATGAGCAGCTCTCGGGGACGTACTCGTCGAGCTTCAAGGGACAGGGCCTGGCGTTCCGCGAGGTGCGCCCGTACCAGCCCGGGGACGACGTCAGGAGCATCGACTGGAACGTCTCGGCCCGCATGAACGAGACATTCGTCAAGGTCTTCGTCGAGGAGCGGGAGATGACGGTCATGCTCGTGGTCGACCTTTCGGCCAGCGAGCGGTTCGGCACACGCCGCGCGGCCAAGGTGCGCGTCGCCAGCGAGGTGGCCGCGCTCCTCGCGTTCAGCGCCATCCGCAACAACGACCGGGTGGGCCTCATCATCGCCACCGACAAGGTCGAGCGCATGGTCCCCGCCAAGAAGGGGGAGAAGCACGTGATGCGCGTGGTCCGGGAGATCCTGGGCTTCGAGCCGAAGTGGAGCGAGGGAGCGGGCCACGCCTACGACGAGCGCGGGAAGATGAGGCTCGGCGCGGCCACCAACCTGCGCGGCGCCCTGGAGTCGCTGGTGCGCACGTCGCGCCGCCGGAGCATCGCCTTCGTGGTGAGCGATTTCTTCGACTCCGGGTACGAGAGGACCCTGGCGCTGGCCGCCGCCAAGCACGACGTGGTCCCGGTCGTGCTCGTCGACCCGCGCGACGCCGCGCTGCCCGACGTGGGCCTGGCCACGTTCGAGGACCTCGAGAGCGGCGAGAGCGTGCTCGTGGACACCGGCGATCCGCGGGTGCGTGCCTGGTACGCGACGGCCATGAAGCGCATTGCCGAGGGCCGGCGGACGGCCTTCACCAAGCTCGGGCTCGACGCCGTCGAGATCGAGACGGGCGGTTCGTTCGTGCGCCCCCTGCGGGACCTGTTCGCGCGCCGCGCCAGGAGGATCCGGCGATGAGCCGCGGCGCCCGCCCGCTCGCCCTCGCGCTCCTGGTCGTGTGCGGGCTCTTCGCGCGCGCCGCCCGGGCGGAGTGTGTGGAGACCGCCTCCGGCGCAGCACGACCCGAGATGGTGGATACCTTCCCCGACCGGGGCACGAGCGGCTACGCGGCCACGCTGCACGTCGTCGTCTCGCACGGAAAGGGCGAGACCGTGCTGCCCCGCGGTCTCGATCTGCAGGCCGAAAGCGAGACCGCGCGGGCCCTCGTGGCGGCGGGCTTCGCATTCCCCGATCAGGACGGTGGCGCGGCGGCTCACCTGTCCTCCATCGACACCGACGCCAGGAACGGTCGTCGGCAGACCACGCTCGACCTGCCCCTGCTCGCGCTGCCCAAGGAGCCAGGACGGCACACGCTGGTGGTGCCGCCCCTGGCGGTCTCCATCGCCCGCGCCAACAACGACGTAGTCACCCTGTGCACCAGGCCGCACACCATCGTCGTCGAGGACCCGACGGCGTCGACCCCAGACGCCCAGCCCAAGCCCAACCCCCCACCCCGCGAGCAGCGTGAGGAGTGGGTGGCGCTCGAGCGCGCGCTGTCGTGGGGCGCGCTGGGAGTGGTCGTGGGAGGCGTGCTGGCCTGGCTCCTCTACCGGTGGCTCAAGCGGCCCAAGCCAGTGCCTCCGCCGCCTCCTCCGCGTCCCCCGTGGGAGGTTGCGCTCGAGCGACTGGACGAGGTCCGTCACGCGGGGCTCCTGGAGACGCAGCGCCACGCCGACTTCTACGACCGGGTGAACGACGCCATCCGCGAGTACCTGGGCGCGCGCTTCGGCTTCGACGGGCTGGAGTCGACCACCGGAGAGACACTGAAGGCGCTGCGCCGCGCCCCGCACTTCGGGCTGCCTTTCGCCGAGGTCGCCGCGTTCCTGCAGGACTGCGACCTGGTGAAGTTCGCGGACGTGACCCCGACGCTCGAGGAGTGCCAGCGTGCGCTGATGCAGGCCGAGCGCATCGTGCGCTCGACGATGCCCGCGCAGGCCGTCCCGGCACCCTTCGCGCAGGAGGCGGGCGCCTCGTGAAGCGACAGCGGCTGATCCGCGGTGCGCTGGTCGTGCTGGGTACGCTGGCCGCGCTGGCCCTGGCGCTGATGGCGCCTGCCTTCGCGCGGGGTGACGCGTGGCTCAGCGCGCGCTGGACGGCATGGCCCGGTCCGCTGGGAGCCCACCCGTCGACCGCCGACACGCTGGGTTGGCTGGGGCGCGCGGGGTGGTGCGCGCTGCTGGTCGCGACCCTCGCGCTGGTTCCCTATGTGGTCTGGCGCATGACGCTGGGGGCCGACGCCCGGGTTCCGCGGCTGGGGCTACCCACCGTGGCGCCGCTGTTCGTGGGGCCGCGCGGCTGGCGCACCTCGCTGCGCGACATCCCCGGCATGCTGCGCGGGGCGGCGCTGGTGATGGCGGTGCTGGCGCTGGGGCGACCCCAGAGCATCCTGCGGGGCGAGACCGAGGAAGAGAAGGGCATCGACATCGTCCTGGTCCTCGATCTGTCGGGCTCGATGGCCGCCATCATGGACGCGCCGACCGACGCCGTCCCCGGCGGGGGGCGGAACGGAGCGCGCCACAGGGCGACGCGCCTCGACGTGGCGAAGGACGTGCTGGTCGACTTCGTGCGCCGGCGCAAGACCGACCGGATCGGCGTCGTCGTCTTCGCCAAGCAAGCCTTCGTCCTCTCGCCCCCGACGCTCGACTACGGCCTCATCACGGGTCTGGTCTCCAAGATCGAGCTCGGCGTGGTCGACAGCAGCAAGACCGCCATCGGCGACGCGGTCGGCACCGCCGTGGCCCGCATGCGCCGCAGCGACGCTCGCAGCAAGGCGGTGGTGCTGCTGACCGACGGCGACTCCAACGAAGGCGTCATCTCCCCCGAGTACTCCGCGCACCTCGCGCAGAAGGAGGGCGTCCGGGTCTACACGGTGCAGATCGGCAACGGCGACGACGTCGATGTCCAGACCGGGACGGACCTCTTCGGTCAGCCGGTCTACGAGCGACGGCACTTCCCCGTGAACCCGGACCTGCTCCGCAAGATGTCGCACGAGACGGGGGGCGAGTCCTTCATCGCGACCGACAAGTCCGGCCTCGAGAAGAGCATGCACGCCATCCTCGACCACCTGGAGAAGACGCGGTTCGAGGCCCAGGCCTCGACCATGGAGGACCTCTTCCCGTTCCTGCTGGTCCCTGCCTCGGTGCTCATCGCGCTCGAGGCCCTGGTGCGGCTGGTGCTCGTGCGGAGGTTCCCGTGAGGTGGGGCCACGACTTCGGCTCGCTGGCGGGGGTGCTCGTGGCGGTGCTCTGCGCCCTCGCCTTCCTCGGCTACGCGGCCGCTATCCTGGTCGCCGCGCTGCGCCACGCCCGATCGACGCGCAGCTTCGGCGAGCCGGCGCTCCTCTCGAAGCTCGTCACCTTCGACGCCACCAACCGCCGCGCCATCAAGTCGGTGCTGCTGGTCATCGCGATGCTCCTCGCGTTCGTCGCCCTCGCGCGCCCCAAGTTCGGCAGCGGAACGAAGATCGTCCCCGCCACCAACCTGGATGTGGTCATCGTCCTCGACTACTCGAAGAGCATGTACGCGCGTGACGTGGTGCCGAGCCGCATCGCGCGCGCCAAGGCCGAGGTCGCGCGCCTCATCCAGGATCTGCCCGGGGCGCGCTTCGGCGCCGTGGCCTTCGCGGGCGAGCCCATGAGCTTCCCACTCACCAGCGACGGCGCGGCCATCGCGCAGTTCTTCCGCCAGCTCGATCCCAACGACATGCCCGTCGGGGGCACGGCGACCGCGAAGGCGCTGGAGCGAGGGCGCGAGGTCTTCGCGCGCGATCCCAAGTCCAAGGATCACGTGCGTGTGATCGTACTGGTGACCGACGGGGAGGACCTCGAGGGTGATCCGGTAGGCGTCGCCGAGAACTGTCAGCGCGAGGGGACGCGCATCGACGTGGTGCAGATCGGCGGGCGCGCCCCTGAGGTCATCCCCGACGTCGGCGCGGACGGGAAGGTCACCGGCATCCGGCGCGATGACGAGGGCAAGCCCCTGACGACCCAGCTGTCGGCCGAGGGCGAGTCCCAGCTGGCGCGCGTCGCGCAAGTGACGGGTGGCACCATCGTGCGAGCCGAGCACGGCGACACTGGCATCGACGTGGTGGCCCACGCGCTGCAGAAGATGATGCGCGAAGAGCTGAGCGAGAAGGTCGAGACGGTGTACGCGGAGGAGTACGCCTGGCCGCTGGGGCTGGCCGTGCTCCTGCTCATCGCGGAGGCGCTGGTGGGCGAGGCCCCGCGGCGCCGGCGCGCGAAGGGGGTGGCGTCGTGAGGCGCACGCTGCCCTTGCTCTTCGTGACGACGCTCGGGTGCGCCGTGCTCGCGGCGTGCGGCTGGGACCCCTCGCGTCCGTTCGATCGGGACGCACCCGCGGTCAAGCAGGCCGTCGCCGAGCTCGACGCCGGCGACGCGGCCAGCGCCGCCATCAAGCTGGAGGACTACCTGTCGACCGGGCCGTGCAAGGACGGCAACATCGGAGCGCCCGACATCCTCGAGCGCCGCCCGGACGGGACCTTCGATCTGGGGCTGTCGCTCTTCCGCATCGGCGAGCAGTTTGGGCGGCGCTTCGGCGAGGAAGAGATCGACGCCGGTGCCGACGAGGGAACACGGGTGCAGCGCCACGCGCAGATCGAGTGCGCGCGCCGCGTGGTGGAGGCCATCGCCGACAACCCGGGGGTCGCGCTCGAGCTCCGCGCGCGCGCGCGGTACCTGGAGGGCAACCTGGCCTTCCTCGACGCCGACTACGAGGGCGCCGTGCACGCCTACGATCGCGCCCTGGTCCTCGCACCGGGGGAGTTCGACGCGGGGGATCCCGTGGGGCGGGACGCCGCCTGGAACAGGGCCATCGCGCTCCGGCGCATCGAGGACAAGAAGGACGCGGGGCAGGACGCAGCCCCCGACGCGCCGCAGGACGCGCGACCGGACGCGCCGCCCGACGGCGGACAGGACGCAGGGCACGACTCGGGTCAGGACGCTGGCAGCGACTCTGGCGACTCGGGCGGCTCTCCGGAGGGCGGCAACGACGGCGGTGGCGACGGCGCCACGCCTCCCCCCCAGAGCCCCGACGGCGGCGCCGAGCCGGATGGTGCCAGCCAGCCCCCGCCGGCGAGCACCAGCGAGGACGAGCGCATGCTCGACCAGCTGGAGAATGCGCCGACCCTCCAGCAGGAGGAGGCCAAGCGCGCCGGCAAGAAGCGCGTCCGCGGCATGGCCGACAAATGAAGCGGCTCCTGCTTTTTCTTCTGTGGGGCCTGCTCTCCATCGTCCCCTCAGTCGCTTCGGCGCAGGCCGCGCCGCAACTGCAGGCACAGACCGACGTCGACACGGTGGCCGTGGGCGACGTGGTGCACCTGGAGCTCAGCGCGCAGAGCTCCGACGGAGTGCCCACCGAGCCCCAGCCCGGCGGCACGCCGGGCTTCACCGTGCGTGGCCAGAGCTCCTCCCCCTCCCAGACGCACATCAGCATCAACGGCAACCGCATCGACCACTTCGGGCTCACCGTCGACTGGACCCTCCAGGCGCAGCGGGTCGGCGTGTTCACCGTCGGTCCTCCCAGCGTCCTCGTGGGCGGCGTGAGGTACGCCTCCCGCGCCCTGACGGTGCGTGTCGTCCCCGCCGGCCAGGCGCCGCAGCGCGCGCCGCAGCCGACCCCCACACCCTTCCCGCAAGGACCGGGCTTCTCTCCCTTCGATCCCTGGCGGAGCCTGTTCCCCGGCGTGGATCCCAACGGCGACGAGCGCGGCGCGCCTTCGGTCACGACCGATCCCAAGCTTGCGCTCGACGCGCCCCGTGGCGCCTTCTACTTCCTGCACGCCACGGTCGACAGCACCAGCGTCGTCGTTGGCCAGCAGGTGACCTTCAGCGTGTACGAGTACCTCGACGAGAGCGCCGGCGCTTCCATCGAGGTCGACGGCGCCGATGTGCGCGATCCTTCAGCTGCTGAGTTCGTGAAGCACGCCCTCCTGCGCGACGAGCAGCAGGCGCTCATGGCCGGCTTCGCCTCGGTCGGCGGCCACATCTGGAAGGTCAGCGTGGTCCGGCGATGGGCGCTGTTCCCCATCCACGCGGGGGATCTCGAGATCGCCCCGATGAGCGTCACCCTGCTCCGCCCGCGGAGCGTAGCCGGGACCAAGCGCACGACCGAGGCGCTCCGTGTCCACGTCACGGAGCCGCCGGGCGCTGGCCGTCCCCCGGGGTATGCGCTCGGCGACACGGGGCACTTCTCCCTCGCGGCGCAGGTCACGCCACGGGACGTCGAGCAAGGTGGCGCTATCGGCGTTCACGTGGAGCTGTCCGGGACGGGCAACATCCCCGCGTCCATCACGCCACCGGCGAGGACCGGCGTGGAATGGCTGACCCCCGAGGTCCACGAGCAGCTGGGCAACGTGGGACACGACAGCTTCGGAGGGAAGCGGACGTTCGACTACGTCGTCCGCGTGCTCCGTGGCGGTGACATGGACCTCGGCGAGCTGAGCCTGCCCTACTGGGACCCGGACCAGAGGAGCTATGTGGTCGCCCGCGCGGCGCTCGGCACGGTGCACGTCAAGCCGTCCACGGCCGCCCCCTCCGCGTCTGGAGGCACCCCCGACCAGGAGCTCCTCGCCGGTCTGCCCGCCACACGCGATGTGCTGGAGGGCACGGCCCCCACACACCTTCACGCCGACGACAGGCCGCTGTTCTGGCTCCTCGGCGTAGGGGCGTGGCCGGCTGCCTTCGGCATCGCCGTCGCAGGGCGCGCGACCGGCCGACGTCTGGCGCGCGCCTGGCGGGTGCGCAGAGCCTCTCCGGCCACCGAGCTCCGCGACCGGGTCAGCGCCGCCAACACGGCGAGCACCAGAGGCGACGCACGCGCCCTCGACGCGGCGATCGCTCGCGCGCTCGAGACGGCGACGATCGTCCACGCGGGCGTCAACGTGCGCGGCGCGGTGGGTGACGAGCTGGCCAGGCGCCTCGAAGGCGCGGGAGTGGCGCGGGAAGCCGCTCTCGGCGTCGCCGAAATCCTGAGGGAGTGCGAGGCCGCGCGCTTCTCTCCCGACGCAGCGGACGCGTCCTCTGCGCGCGACCGCTGGCTGCGCGCCCAGGGGGTGATCCGTCGGCTGGAGAAGCGATGAGCGTGCGCCTTCTCCCACTCATGCTCCTGCTCCTGCTCGTGGTCTTCGCTCGCACGGCGCGCGCCGACGACGACGAGGCGACGCTCTTTGCGCACGCGACGCAGGCGCTGAAGGAGGGCCGGGCGGGCGACGCGATTGCCTCGTTCGAGGCGCTCGCCGACCGTGGCGTCGTGGACCCGGTGGCCAGCTACGATCGCGGGCTCGCCTACGCTACGCGCGTGCGCATCGGGGCGGAGGTGCCTGGCGATCTGGGCCGCGCCGCGCACGGCTTCGAGGAGACCCGCGATCTGTCACACGATCCCCGGCTGATCGAGGACGCCTCCCGCGCACTCGTCATCGTCCGCTCGGAGGTGGCGCGTCGCCGGACACGCGCCGGGCAGCCGGTCGAGGTCGATCCGGGCCGTTCCCTCGGGCGCGCCGTCGCGGGCCTGCTCGCGGAGGACACCTGGGCGGGACTGGCCGTTGGCGCGTCCGCGCTGCTGGCGACGGCGCTCTTCGCGCGCTGGCTCACCGGCTCTGCGCGGGTCCGCGTGGCAGGCGGCGTGGCGGCGGGCATCTCCGCACCGGCGCTGGCCATCTCCTTGGCGATGACGCTGGCCGCGCGTCACGATCGCCTCGAGCTGCGGGAAGCCGTCGTGGTGACGCCGAACGCACGTCCGACCGACGAGCGAGGCATCGCGCTGCCAGGAGCCACGCCGCTCCCCGAGGGAGCCCGCGTCGAGATCGTGGAGTCACGCGGGGCTTCGAGCCGTGTCCGCTTCGGGACCATCGAGGCGGTCGTCGCGGCCGGCACCCTGCGCGACATCGCCCGATGAGGAAGGGCGTGCTGCAACGAGCGTCTTGAGGTGCCCAACCGCCGCGTTCTAGAGTCAGGTAGGCGCATGAGCCAGGCGGGTGGGGCGACGCTGCCCACGATCGGTCTCTTTCAGCACCTCTCCAGGGGGACGGGGGTCGTCGTCGGCCGCGAGGTTGCGGTCGATGACTTCACGGAAGCCCTTCTTAGGTATGGCGAGCGCCATCGCTATGCCCTCTACGGGCATGTACGCCAGCTTCCCCAGCTCGCTCGAAAGGTCGCCGACCACCCCTCGCGCGCCAGCGTCCACGATCGACGCGAGCTCGCCTCGCCGGACGGGCTCCAGCTAACGGCGTGGCACGACCCGCAGTTCGAGACGTACACGCCCTTCGTGCTGCGGGCTCGCTCGCAGGCGGTGTGGCCCATCACGATCCTCCACCACACGCTGAGCTACAAGGAGCTCCTGCATGACCGCGTGCTGCCGCTCCTCCTGGCCAGGCCGCACGCGTACGACGCCGTGGTGACGACGTCGAGCGCCGCGGAGGAGACGCTCCGTCGGCTCATCGACCACGTGGCGCGGGGGCTCAATGCCGAGCACGGCACGGCGCTCGAGTACCGCGGGCGGTACGTGCGGATACCGCTGGGCGTCGACACCGAGCGCTTCCGGCCCGGTGACCGGGCCGCAGCCCGCGCGCGTTTCGACATCGACCCCGGAGCCTTCGTCCTGCTCTGGGTCGGACGCCTGAGTGCACTCGACAAGGCGGACTTGCTCCCGCTGATCCAGTGCTTCGCGGAGCTCGTGAGCGCCAACGCGGGGCGGAAGCTCCTCCTGATCTGCGCCGGCTCCGACCGGCCCGGGGACCGCTTCGGCGCGATGGTCGCCGAACTCGCCTCCCATCTCGGCGTCACCGGCGCCGTCCTGGTGATGGCCGACGACGCGCGGGTCACGCGGTGGAAGGAGCAGCTCTACGTGGCGGCGGATGTGTTCGTCTCCCCCGTCGACAACGTCCAGGAGTCCTTCGGGCTGACGCCGATCGAAGCGATGGCCTGCGGGATTCCCCAGGTGGTTTCGGACTGGGACGGATACCGAGACTCGGTGGTCCACGGTGAGACCGGGTTCCTCGTGCCGACCGTGTGGGCGGACTGCCAGAACGAGGTGAGCGCCGGCGCGTTCGTCACCGAGTCGGCCTACGACCACCTCGCCCTCTCCCAGTCCGTCGTCGTGGACATGCGTGCCCTGTCCCGGTGCGTGCAGCAGCTGCTCGACGAGCCCGCCCTCCGGGAGAGCATGGCCTCCCGCTCGCGGCGGCGCGCCGAGGAGCGGTACTCGTGGCCGGTCGTCGTGCGCAGCTACGAGGCTCTCTGGAGCGAGCTCGCCGAGCAGGCGAGGCATGCGCCCGAGCCCGCCCGCGACGCCAGTCGCTATGCGGCCCCGGATTACGGGCGATTCTTCAGGCACTTCGCGTCGCACCAGTTCGACGAGGGCACCACGCTGCGATTGACGGAACGTGGCCGCGAGGTGGTCCGGCAGCGGGCCGGCGTTCCCAGGGACTACATCGACGTGTGGCAGCACCTGGACCCCGCGCTCCTCGATCGGGTGCTCGCCGGGCTCTCGCTCGCCGACGAGAAGGGTTCGGCGCTGACGGTCGGTCGCATCCTGTCCGTCATGACCAGGAGCGACGCCACGGCGATCGCTCGCGACGTGATCCTGCGCCACGTGCTCTTCCTGATGAAGTACGGCCTCGCGCGGGAAGGCTGAGCGCCGTCGGGGGGACGGCACATGAGATAAGCTCCCTTTCAGGATGGGGTCCGGGCTGATCAAGTTCGCGCTCACCGGGTGCGCCGCGCTCGGGGTCGCGGCCTGCGCAGGCATTCTCGGCATCGGGGACCGTAGCCTGGAGCCGGCCGAAGGCGGCACCGGCTGCAGCGACCCCTGCAGCCTGGCGACGGGGCTGAATTTCCCGAGCGCGGTCGCTGTCGACGAGAGCAACGTGTACTGGGCCGAGAACGGCGACACCGACGGCGACGGCGCCATCAAGTCCTGCCCCGTGACGGGGTGCGAGGGGGCCCCCACGCTCTATGCATCCCTGCAGGCCTCACCCGTCGGCATCGCCGTCGACGCGAACAATGTCTACTGGGCCACGGCGGACGCCATCGAGGTCTGCGCCATCGGTGGCTGCGGCGGGCAGCCGACGAAGCTCGCCAGCGCACAGAGCGGGATCGGCATAGCTGTCGACGCGACCTACGTCTACTGGGTGGAGTTCGCCGCGCAGACCGTGAACCGCGTGCCCAAGGCGGGTGGCGCAGCGAGCGTCCTCGGGACCATCGGCGGTGCACTCCACGCCGACCAGCTGCAAGCCTGCGTCGTGGACTCGACCTCCGTCTACACCAACGACCAGCTCTCCAACGTCTTCAGCGTTCCCATCGCGGGCGGCGCGCTCACCCAGCTCTTCGATTACAGCGGCAGCTCCGAACCGTCGCCGTGGGGGCTCGCGGAGGACTCCAGCGCGCTCTACATCGGCACCCCCGGCGCGATCCTCTCCGCGAGCAAGACCACACCGAACACGACGACGCCGCTGGCCGCCGACGTCGTCGCCCCCGTCGCACTCGCGGTGGACCCCGAGGGAGGGGTGCTCTACTGGGCGGACGTCGGTACCGAGGGCGCGGACGGCACCGTGGGGAAGGTCCCGCTCGATGGCGGCGCACCCGTAGTGCTGGCTTCTTCCCTCTGGCAGCCGGAGGCCATCGCCATCAACAGCACCTACGCGTTCTGGGTCAGCATCGGGACGGTGGGGGAGGATGGCAGCACCGTCCCGAACACCGGAACGCTCTACCGCACGTCGAAGTGACCTCACCACCCCGCGTCGAGCGCGAGCCCTCCGGCCGATGCGGTGAGGAAGGGCACGATGCGCACGCCGCTCCCGGGGCTCTGCGAGGCAGGCGCGGTGAGCCACACCACCGCTCCTGTCGCCACCAGCACTCCACCCGCGACGAACGACACCGTCGACACCGTGGCCGCGCTCTTCGCGTCGTTCGTCAGGTCGAGGCCCGTCTGGTTGCACAGCGTCGAGGTGCGGCAGTTCTGCGGTTCGAGCGCCTGATCGTTCTTCGACTTCGCCTCCAGGCCGAACACCGAGCCGACGATCAGCCCCCCGACCCCTGTGATGCCCATCACGACCGCGACGGTCTTCTGGGCACCCCACCCCGAGGCCGGCCGTGGCGCCGGTGTCGGCACAGGCGCGACGGCAAGCGGTGGCGAAGGGGATACTGGCGGCGTCACGCGCACGGCCTCGTCCTCGAGCCGCACGGTCACGCGCGCATCGGTCTGCTGCGCCTGGACATCGATCCGAGCCGAGAAGACCTTCTTTCGCGGGGCCGTAGCCTCGACCAGGTGAGATCCCGCGTCTACCGGAATGGCCAGCCCGAACTCCGGCTGACCGACCACCACGCCGTCGCGCCTCACCTCGAGCCCAGCAGCGTTGCTCCCTGCGTCGACGGCGATGGTCAGCCTGGGGAGCATGGGCTCCAGGGCCGCCGCCTTCGACAGCGCGAGCTTCTCCATGTCGGCCTTACCCGCGGCATTCGCGCGCGCGGCGGCGTCCTTCCACGCGACCCAGGCGCTCGCTGTCTGGCCCGTGTGCTCGTAGCAGTCGGCGAGGTTCAGCAGCGTCCCTCCGCTCGGCGCCAGCCTCTGGCTCTCCGCGAGCTTGGGGCAAGCCTCGGCGTAGCGGTTCTCGCCCATCAGCTTGCGCCCTTCGTCGAACAGGGCCGTGGCAGCGGCCTCGCTCGCGGTCTGGGCATAGGCTGTCCAAGGCGACCCGAGCGCCGCACCCAGGGTGATGCCTAGCAGGGCGACGAGACGGCGGACCGAGCGCATCGGAGACAGTGTACCGTTCTCCGCGGTGAGGGTGGAACGCGTGAGAACCCAGTCGCTCAGCGTCGCGCGCCGCACCTGCATCGCCGTCGCTGTGCTGGCCAGCCTGGTCCAGGCCTGCGGCGGGTCGTTCTTCGGCGGCAGCGGCAGCAAGACCCAGTGCCCCGGCTCGCAGACCACGTGCTTGACAGCGCCGACCTGCGCGTGGGACGAGGGCCGCGCCTGCGAGCTGTGCCACTGCAGCGCCCCCGTCGCGCCGGAGGACTACACACCCCAGGGGCCGCCCCGCATGTCCGGCCAGTGAGCTGACCGCCGCGTGTGGTATCCCTGCCGCGGGGAGGCAGGCGATGCCGGAGGAAGGGATCGAGACCCAAGAGCTCAAGGAGCAGCTCGACGAAGCCCGCGAGAAAGCCGAGGAGCAGCGCGCGCCATGGCTCACCTGGCTCTCGCTGTCGACCGCGGTACTGGCGGTGCTCGCCGCCATCGCCTCGCTCGAGTCCGGCGACCACGCCAACGAGGCCATTGTCCTCAAGACCGATGCAACGCTCACGCAGTCGTCCGCGGACGACGCCTGGGCCTACTTCCAGTCTCGATCGGTCAAGGAGGAAATTTACCGCGCTCTGCTCCCCCTCGCGCCACGCCCCGACGTGGCCGCGGAGTGGACGAAGCGCGCCGACGAAGAGGGCAAGGAGAAGCAGGAGCAGAGGGCGGAGGCCGAGAAGCTCGGCAACGAGGTCAAGAACGCCGACGTCGAGTCGAGGCACCATCTCCAGTTGCACCACCGCTTCGCGAACAGCGTCACGATCTTCCAGGTTGCCATCGCGATGTCAGCCATCGCGGCGCTCACGCGGAAGAAGGCCCTCTGGTGGGTCAGCCTGGGGGTCGGAGGCCTGGGAGCGGTGTTCCTCGCGCTGGGCTTCCTGTCGAGCTAGGCCCTGCTCGTGCACCCCAACGCTGCGCTGATCGACACGTTCTACACGGCCTTCGCCCGCCGTGACGCCGAGGCTATGGTCTCCTGCTACGCGCCGGACGCGCGCTTCTCGGACCCCGTCTTTGTCGGTCTGGAGGGCAAGGAGGTCTTCGCCATGTGGCGGATGCTGTCCGTGCGCGCCAACGACCTCTCGCTCACCTTCCGCGACGTCAGCGCGGACGACGCGACCGGCCACGCGCACTGGGAGGCCCGGTACGTCTTCTCCAAGACGGGTCGGCGCATTCACAACGTGATCGACGCCAGCTTCGTCTTCTCGCAGGGAAAGATCGCCCGGCACGAGGATCGCTTCGACCTCTGGCGCTGGGCGGGCATGGCCCTCGGGTTGCCCGGCAAGCTCCTGGGCTGGACACCCATGCTCCAGTCAAAGCTGCGAGCGGAGGCACGTCGCGGCCTCGACGCCTACATGAATGAGAAGTGAGGCCTGCGGCGAGGCAGCGCGCACTGTCGCACCGCTGCCGCGCCGTCAGGCTCGTGCCTACTTGTCGCGCAGGTTCGCCGAACCGATGAAATCGCGCTTGCCGAGGGGGACGCCGCTGTGGCGCAGGATCGAGTACGCCGTCGTGACGTGGAAGAAGAAGTTGGGCAGCGCCATCTCCATCAGGTAGTCGCTCCCCGCGATGACCTTGCCCTCGAAGTAGGGAAGCTCGATGAGGCGGGATTCTGCGCCCGTGAAGTCGGCCGCTTTGAAAGTGTCGAGGTAGCCGACACACGTGCGGATGTGCGCGCATCTTCCATGTTTTGCTCGGTGTCGGCGTGCTTGGGGGCCTCCTTGCCCGAGAGCCGCGCCGCCGCGAACTTGGCGTGATCGCACGATGACTGGACCTGCCGCAACAGTGGGTACTGGTCCGGCGCGAGCCGCATTCCAAGCAGCACGTTGGGATCGAAGGACTTGGCCTGGCGTGCTCGACACCCTTCGCGAGCCAGCCCTCGAGGTTGCCGAGGAGCTTCTTGCATTCCACCATGGACGTGAAGACGAACGACATGAGAGACCTCCGGAGCGGGAGGCTAGTCGACCTTCGCGCGCGCGCCCTACCGCCCCGCGTCCTCTTCCAGCACTACATCGCTCGCCGCGGCCGCCCTCGCGAGCTCCCGCGCCATCGCCATCCGCGCCGCCCCCTCGCTCCCGCCGAGCCGCCGTCCACGCTGGTACATGGCGATGGCCTGCTCCACCGGCTGCCGGTGAAGCTTCGCCTCCTGTTCGGCGCGCTCCAGCAATTGCACTGCCCTCGCTCCGTCCCCGCGCGCGTCCTCGGCATAGGCCAGGGCGCGGTAGGCCGCCCCGACCATCAGCGGCGGGGCTCGCAGTGACTCCCGCACCAGTTTTTCCACCGTCGCGAACGAAGCGCCAGCCTCTCCTCGGCGGAGCGCGTTCGCCTCGACCAGGGCGCCTATGGCCAGGACCGCCCCCAGCCGCATGTACCGGAGCGCACCGAAGCGGCGGCCCTGCTCGAGGTCGCGACGCAGGCGTAGGTGCGCCCCCGGACGGCGCTCGTACACGTCGAGCCCGTACCCCACGAGGCGGGTCACGTATCCCAGCCGGTTGCTGCCCCCGGCGTCGAGGCGTGCGACGACCGCGGTGTGCATGCGGCGCCCTTCGGCGAGCTGCCCGCGATAGAGCAGCGCGAAGACCTCGAGAATGTCGGCGTACGTCTCCAGCGTGGTCTGCGGGCAGGAGCGCGATGCCGCGCGCATGTTCCCGATGCGACCCTGCAGCTCGCCGAGGCGCTGGTTGAAGAGGTCCACCTGGGCGCGGTTCATCAGGACCAGCGCGTGCTCGGAGGTGCCGAAGCCGATGCGCTCGGCGAAGCCGATGGCCCGGTCGTAGTGAGCCCTGGCCGTCTGCCAGTCGGCGTCACGCTCGGCGCGCAGCCCGTCGACGATCCCCTTGAGCGCGCCGATGCGATCGGACACCGGCTGTCCGGCCAGCCGGCGCTGCGCCGAGGCGACGTAGCGCTCGGCGAGAGGCACCAGACCGCTGCGTCCATGGAGGAACATCGCGTACACGGCGAACGTCCAGTCGCACCACGCCGCCAGCTCGTGGGCACCGGTCCGTCCGGCCTTGAGGCTGACTCGTTGCAGGAGGCGCGTCCCCGCGAGAGGGTCGACGTAGGCCACGAGCAGCGCGGCGCGGAGGTCGCGCTCGCAGCGCTCGACGCCTCGCGGGTCGGAGGTGCGGCGCCGCACGAAGGGCGCCAGCACGGGACCCAGCAGAAAGCGAAGGCCGGTCGCTGCGTCGCGCAGCCTGGTGCGCTCTAGGGGTGGGAGCCCCGCCAGGGCCAGCGCCTCCCGCAGCCGGGTCATGCCTGACTTCATGTCCTGGCAGCCGATGAGCGCCGCCGCTTCGCGAAAGCGCGCTTCGATCGCGCCGTCGAGATCCTCGCTGGCATCCGCAGCGGCCTCGGACCAGCAGGTGGCCGCGGTGGCGTACTGGGCAGCGTGCTCCAGCGCGATGGCTCGCCGCCGAAGCAGGTCGGTGCGATCTGCTCCCCGGTCACGCGCGGCGATTTCGTACATGTCCGCGGCCAAGGCGTAGGCGCGGCGCCGCTCGGCCTCGACGGCTGCCCTGCGCGCCAGCACCGACGCCTCGCGCTCGCGGCACGCCGCGACGAGGTGCTGGACGCGCTGCTCCGGACGCGCCCCGGGACGTCTCGCCATCCAGTCGGCGAGCGCGCCATGTGCGTGTTGCAGCGACTCAGCACCCACGGCGCCGAGCGCTGCCCCCCTCACCACGTCGTGGTAGAGCGTCGCCTTTCCCTCCGGCCCCATCCTGCCGTCACGCCGCACGATGCCCGCCCGCCCCAGTTCCTTCAGGGCGTCCTCCGCCGCGCCCACGTTCGTCCCCTCGAGATCGGCGAGGCAGCCCACCTCCAGCCAGCCGTCGGCGGCTACGAGCAGCGAGAGCATGGAGCGCCGCGCTTCGAGCGCCGGCGCCAGCATGGCAGCGGTCAGAGGCTGCTCCCCGGTCGCGGCGAGCGGATCGCGGGCCAGCGCGCGGGCGGTCATCTCGGCGAGAAAAGGCCTACCGGCGCAGGACGAGACTGCCCGCTCCACCACCTCGGGCGCAAGCCCGGAGCCCTCCTCCACCGCGACACGGCGGACGATGGCCGACATCGCCGCAGGGTCGAGCGCCTCGAGGGTCAGCCGCTCCAAGCCGTGCCGCGCCAGCATGGCGCGCGTCGCCGCCGAGAGCTCGAGGTCGTCGCGCAGGGTGGTCAGGAGCAGGACGTGCGGCGGTGCCACGTCGAGCATGTGCTCCAGCAGGGCCCGCGAGTCGTCGTCGGCCCACTGAAGATCATCAACCAGGAGCACCACCGGTCCGCACGCCCCCGGCTCCCCGGGAGGTCGAGCGCCGATCGCGGCCAGGACACGCGACCAGGCGTCGAAGACCAGCGGTCGCGCCCGTCCCGTCGAGACGGGAGCGGCGTCCGAGCAGCACCCCGCCAGCACCGGGAAGGCAGAGGCCGCGCAGGCGACGTCCTCGACGAAGGCGCCGTCGGACTCCAGGCGCGGGTCTCCTCGCAGGGCGAGGGCGAGGTCGTCCACCGCCCCATCGACCGCGTTGAAGGGAACGCGCTCGCTCGACCTGCCGCGACCGCGAAGGACGGTGCCGCCTCGCCCTTCCGCTGCCCGCGCAAGCCACTGCCCCAGCGTCGTCTTGCCCGAGCCGGACGCTCCGACGATGGTGGCCCACACGAAGCCTCCCATCCGGGCGCGGTCCAGGCCGGCAAGGAGCGCCCGCTGCTCTCCCTCGCGTCCGAGCAGCGGCTCGCTCTCCACCCGGGGCGGCGGCAGGACTGAGCGAGGTGCGACCGAGGTGGGCACGAGAATGCGGGCCAGCTGTTCGAGCGACGGACGCGCCGAAGGCGACTTCGCGAGGAGCGCGGCGCAGGCCTCGACCAGGCCCCCCGGCACGTCATCCAAGAACTCCGACAGCCGGGGTGGCTCCTCGGAGATGTGCGCCCGCATGACCGTCACCGGTGTCCCTTCGAACAGCCGGCGGGCGGTGAGCAGCTCGAAGATGACCACGCCGAGCGCATAGAGATCGGCGGCGGGGCTCGCCGCTTCGCCCAGCAGGACCTCCGGCGCGATGTACCCGATGGTGCCGCAGAGCTCGCGGCCGTCGTTCGTCGCACGAGCGCCGAGCTGCGAGAGGACCCCGAAGTCGAGGAGCTTCAGGTGTCCCTCCGTCGTCACCATGACGTTGCTCGGTTTGAGGTCCCGGTGAACGACGCCGTGCCCGTGAAGGAAGTCGAGGGCCTCGAGGAGCTGGGGGAGCACGACCAGGAAGCGACCACGCGCGTCGGGCGACACCGTCCCACCCTCCGCCGGGCTGCGGTCGCGATGTAGAGGCACCGGGACGGAATGACCCTCGACCGGAGCCGTGATGGCGAGAGGGGAGGTGGGGGGCCGCTGGCTCAGCGTTGCGTCGTGGTGGGCGATGCTGGTGCCGCAATGCCGCCAGAGGGTCGCGCCCGCCACCAGCTCCATGGTGAAGAAGACGCCGTCCGCATCGGCCCCCAGCTCGTGCAGCCGCACGAGAGATGGGTGCAAGAGCTCCTCCATTACCCGGAACTCGCGCTTGAAGCGCAGCAGCGCGTCTGCGTCCGCCGTCAGGACGCGCTTCATGGCCACGTCCTCTCCCCGCAGCGCGTCGTGCGCACGGTAGACGACGCCCATCCCGCCGCGACCCAGCTCGTGGACGATCCGGTATCGGTTGCCGACGGCCGTGGCCACGATCACGGGTGGATACTAGCCGCGTCCCACCTGTCCGTCGGCACTGTGAACTCCCTTCGGCCCCGCAACACGGCAACCAGGAAGTCGGTGGGGCGACGTTTTCCGTGAAAACAGTATGCGGACACGGGTGTCGGTGATTGAATCGGCCCGCTTCCGGGCTCGTCTGTAGCCGAGAGAGCAGTTTCCGCATCGTCCGGGCAGAGCCCGGGCGCGAAAAGAAGGGGAAGTCACCACCATGCAGAGCTTCGTTCGCACGTCCGTGTTCGCGCTTCTCGGGTTGGCCGCCGTGGCGTGCTCCGCGCACGGTCAGGTCGCGGTGCAGGCGCCGCCCCCTCCGGAGGCGACCGTCGTCATCAACGCGCCGCCGCCGCCCCCTCCGCCGCCGCCCCCCGCGACGGTCGTCGTGCAGCAGCCGCCGCCGCCCCCGCCGCCCCCCCCTCCGCCCCCGGCCGCTCACCCGGCGTACCTCCACGCGCTGACCGACCTGCGAAACGCCCGCTACAACCTGGTGCGCAAGGGTGGGGATCCGACCATGAAGTGGGACGAGGCCATCGCCATCGGAGCGATTGACCGCGCCATCAACGAGATCAAGCAAGCCGCGATCGACGATGGCAAGAACCTCGATGATCACCCCCCGCTCGATGCGCGCGAGCCCCGTGCGGGCCGGCTCCACAAGGCGCTGGCAGCCCTTCGTCAGTCCCTCGCCGACGTGAACCAGGAGGAGGACAACGCCTACGCGCAGGGTCTGAAGGCTCGCGCCATCAAGAACATCAACGAGGCCATCCACCTCACCGAGCAGGGCATCTACGCCGCCGAGCACGGCATCTGACCCCCCGACCGCCCCGCTCTGACGTTGGTCAGGGCGGGGTGGTGGTCAGCGTCACCAGCTCGTGCGGTAGGCAGGGGGCTCGACGGACGAGCCAGCGGGTATGGGGGCGGACGCGGCGGGTGCGTGACCTGGGTGAGCACCCGTCGACGCCGCCACCGACGCCGTCGTGGAGGGTGCCATGACTGGCGCGGCCGGGTTCGACGGCGTGATCGGCGCCAGCACCACGGGCAGGGAAGAGGTGACGGGGATGGTCGTGACGGCCTGCGGTGGCGCAGCGCCGCTCGACGTGGCGCCCGCACCGGGTGTGCCGGGCCGAAGCGCCAGGACCAGGGCGATCACGACCGCCAGGCTGCCCACGATGGCCGTGAAGGCGATGGCGAAGAGCATCGTGCCCTTCTTGCCCGTCGAGGCGAGCTCCGTCTTGGCCGACCAGTTTACCGACGTCGCTCCCGAGACGGCGATGCGCTTCGCGGAAGACTGGCTGGACAGGAGCGGGACCTTCGAGCCGCCCGCCATCCTCGCGATACGCAGTGCCAGGTCCCGGGTGTCGGGCGGCGCGAACGCCTCGAGCCCAGCGGCGAGCTCGGCGATCGACTGAAAGCGGCTCGCTGGCTCCTTCTCCAGGCACTTCGCGATGACGACGGCGAGGTCGTGTGGCACCTCGGGTCTCAGCTGGTCCACGGCGCGTGGCCGGTCCGTCAGCACCATCGCGGTCAGCGCCGTCACCGACTCGGCGACGAACGGCACGCGGCCCGTCAGGAGCTCGTAGAGAATGACCCCCAGCGCCCAGATGTCGCTTCGTTCGTCGGCGGCACGAGCGGACTTGAGCTGCTCCGGCGACATGTAGTTCGGCGAGCCGATGACCTCCGAGGAGCGCGTCAGCGACAGCTCGCTCGCCGCCTTGTGCTTCGAGATCCCGAAGTCCAGCACCTTCACCAGCGCCCGCCCGTCGTTGCGGCCTGTCAGGAAGAGATTCCGCGGCTTGAGGTCGCGGTGAACGATGCCGAGCGTGTGAGCCTCGGCCACCGCGTCGCACGCCTGGAGCACGTAGTCGACCGTGTCGAGGACCGGCAGGGGCCCGCTACTCTCGACCAGCGAGCCCAGATCGCTCCCCTCCAGGTACTCCATGACCATGTAGGGCGAGCCCGAGTCGAGCGTGCCCACGTCGAGCACCCGCGCGACGTGGTCGCTCTTCAGCTTCACCGCGGCGCGCGCCTCGCGCGCGAACCGCTCGACCAGGTCAGCGTCTCCCACCCCCTCCGGAAGCATGAACTTCAGCGCCACCTGCTGGTCGAGCTTCAGGTGGGTCGCCGCCACGACGACGCCCATCCCTCCGACGCCCAGGACGCGGTCGACCCGGTACTTCCCGGCGAGCACGTCTCCAGTCGCGACCGGGCTGCTGGCTTCTGCCGGGCTATCGGGGCCGCTCATGGTCTTCGTCGCTCACCCGGACGATAGCACCTTGTCGAAGGGCAGATACTGCGGGCGCCAGGCTTTCGAGCGCACGTACTCACCCACCGTCGCGGCGGTCGTCCGCGTCGTCCGCGCGACGCCCTCGGCGAAGGCCTGCTCGATGACGCGCGTGGCGACCCGCACGGACACGTCGCGCAGTTCGTCCACCGGCGGATAGATGAGGCCCTGCGCCAGGTGCTTCTGCTTCACGTAGTCCGCCAGGGCGTACGATGCGGCGGCCACCATCCCGTCGGTGATCTCGCTGGCCTCGGCGAGGATGGCGCCGAAGCCGAGCCCGGGGAAGATGAAGGCATTGTTGCCCTGGCCTATGGGGACGTCGCGCCCGTCCACCTTGACCGCGTCGAAAGGGCTGCCGGTGGCGACGATGGCGCGCCCGCGACTCCACGCGAGGATGTCTTCGGGCGTCGCCTCGCACGACGACGTGGGGTTCGACAGAGGGAAGACCACTGGACGCTCGACGTGCTCGCAGAGCATGCGGACCATGGGCTCGGTGAAGCACCCCGGCTGCCCCGAGAGACCGAGGAGCACGGTCGCGCGTGACCTCGCGATGGTCTCCTCGAGGTGTAGCGGTCCCTCGCCCCATCCCGCAACGCGGGCAGCCTCCTGCGCCAGCAGGGTCTTGTAGTCCTCCATCTTGCGGCCCTCGACCAGCAGCCCCCTGGAGTCGAGGACGAAGACCCGGGCCCGCGCCTCCGCGTGCGTCAACCCCTCGCGCACCATTCCCTGGTGGATGGCCCAGGCCACGCCGGCGCCGCCCGCCCCGGCGCCGTGCACCACCACCACCTCGTCGCGAAGCCTCCGTCCGCGCAGCGCGCACGCGCTCACCAGCCCCGCCAGCGCCACTGCGCCAGTGCCCTGAATGTCGTCGTTGAACGACGGGTGCTTCTTCCGGTAGCGCTCCAGCACGTCGAACGCCGTGTCCTTCGACAGGTCCTCCCACTGGATCACCGCGCGCGGCCATCGCGCCTTTACGGCGTCGACGAACTTATCCATGAACGCGAGGTACTCCGCGCCACGCAGCCGCTTCTGAGGGACCCCCAGATAGTTGAGGTTGGCGATGAGGTCCTCCCGGTCGGTTCCCACGTCGAGCCCGACGGGGAGCGATCGGTATGGGCTGACGCCGCCCGCCGCCGTGTAGAGCGCGAGCTTCCCGATGGATATGCTCAGCCCGCCCCAGCCCTGGTCCCCAATGCCGAGGATGGCCGACGAGTCGGTGGCAACGATGATGCGCACGTCGTCCAGGATGCAGTTCTCGGTCACCGCCCGCGCGCGGTCGATGTTGAGCGGCGACAGCGAGAGGCCGCGTGCGTTCTGGTAGATGGCCGAGGCGTTCTTCACCGCGTCGCCGACCGTGGGTGTGTAGATGATGGGCAGCATCTCCGTGAGGTGCCGCTCCAGGAGCGCGTAGAAAAGGACCTCGTTTCGCTCCTGGAGCGCGCGGAGGTTGCTGTACTTCGCGAGCGGCGTCGGCTCGGCGCAAAACGCGGCGTAGTTCCGCTGGAGCTGGAGCTCCATCGGCTGCACGTGCGGCGGCAGCAGGCCGTCGATGCCCAGGGCAACGCGCTCCTTCTGGGGGAAACTGGTCCCCTTGTTGAGCAGCGGCATCCGCAACAGCTGGACGCCATCCACGTGGACCCGCATGCGCAGGCTTCCGTCGGCGCTGCGGACGGTCTCGAAGAAGCGGGAGAGTCGGGCCATGGGGGACAGAGCCTAGCGCAGTCGCCCGCGCACTTCTCCCCCTGGCCCAACCTTCACAGGGCCTTCACATCCTCCCGGTCGCGGTGGGCGTCCGCCCAGTCGACGAGCGCGCGCGGCAGCTCGAACCCCAGCGTCAGGACCTGCCGGATGTTCTGGCTCGTCGCCGCGCGGGCGGGCATGGACTCGAACCACAGGACGAGGGTCAGCAGGAACATGTCCGCCGCGGACCACCCGTCCCTAGCGACGGTCGTCCGGCCGAGCGACGCAGCCAGCTTCCCGAGCGCGTTCGCGGCGAGCTGCGCGCGACCCACCATCTCGGCCCTCACCCCCTCCCACGCGGGGTCGTTGCGAAGGGCGTAGTACCGTGTCGCAACGTCGATGACCCCGTCGAGGGCCACATCGACCAGCGCGGCCACCTGCAGCGCGTCGGCTGCTTCTTCGCCGTGCGGCCAGAGGCGTGGCGCCTGTGGGTAGGCGCGGTCAAGCCAGTGCACGATGGCGGTCGAGTCGCCCAGCGCGTGATCGCCGTCGACCAGGACGGGGATGGTGCGGAAGGGCACCCGCGCGTGGGCCTCCTCGAGGAAGGCTGGCGTCTCGCGCGCCTCGCGCAGCTCGTGCTCGAGGCCTTTGTGGGCCAGGGCCAGCCGCGTCCGTCGAGAGAAGGGCGAGTAGCAGAAGTGATAAAGGGTACGCATCGGGTCGTCATCGCCTCTCTGCCAGTGCTCCGCGCGGCGCGGCAAATCGAGAAGGTACCTCGGACAGATCGAAACGTACCGCGTCCAACCGTCGGCCGTCCCCGGGCTCGATGGTCCCCGTCTTCACGTGCCACCCTCGCCGGTACCGGCGCACGAGCCGAGCACGTGCCAGCCGGAGGTCTCGCAGACGGCGCCGATCGGCTGCTCGCTGCCGGGGCACACGAAGCTGCAGGTCCCCCCGACGAACGGACCACAGGCGAGAGCGCAAGGAGCGCCCTCCTGTGGAGCGGGGGATCCATCGACAGACGCGCACGCACCGCCGTCGCCGTAGAGGACGACGGAACAGGCCCAGAAACCGGACGTGCACGAGCAGTAGGTGGTGCCGCAGGCGTAGGGGCAGTCCACCTCCTCGCCGGCGCACACCGTTCCCGCGCCGGGCTCGCTGTCCGGACACCCACCCCCTCCATCGCTTCCGGAGGCCTCGGAGCCAGCGTCCTTCTCCGCCGCTGTGCCATGCGTCGTCGACGAGCACGCCCCCACGAGACCCCAGACGAGCGCCGCTGCGACGGCCACACTCCAGTGGATGTGCGTGACCTCCACCCGCGCCAGCGTAGCCTATCATCGCAGTCACGGAGCGAGACCATGGGGAAAGGAAAGCGAAAGAGAGCGAAGGCGGACGGTGAGCTGCTACGCAACGCCCGCGAGGCCGCCCGGATCGAGGCGCGCTGGCACATCCTCGGCGACGGGCGGCCCCCAAAGAAGGCCCGCAAGAACTACAAGTACGTCGACGAGCTGGCGCGCCTCCAGTTTGAGCTCCTCAAGCTCCAGGAGTGGGTTCGCATCCAGGGACTCAAGGTGGTCGTGGTCTTCGAGGGCCGGGATGCCGCTGGCAAGGGCGGCGTCATCAAGCGCATCTCGGAGAGCCTGAACCCGCGCTCTTGCCGCACGGTGGCGCTGGGGACGCCGACGGAGAGGGAGCGCGGTCAGTGGTACTTCCAGCGCTACGTGGAGCACCTGCCGGCGTGTGGCGAGATCGTGCTGTTCGATCGCAGCTGGTACAACCGTGCGGGCGTCGAGCGGGTGATGGGGTTCTGCACCGATGCCGAGTACAGGGAGTTCCTGCGCAGCTGCCCGCTCTTCGAGGAGATGCTGGTGCGGTCCGACATCCACGTCATCAAGTACTGGTTCTCGGTCAGCGACGAGGAGCAAGAGAAGCGCTTCCGCGAGCGGATGCAGAATCCCATCAAGCGCTGGAAGCTCAGTCCCATCGACATCGAGTCTCGCGAACGCTGGGTCGAGTACTCACGCGCCAAGGACGAGATGCTCAAGCACACCGACACCAAGCGGTGCCCCTGGTACATCGTGAACGCCGACAACAAGAAGAAGGCCCGCCTAAACTGCATCACGCATCTGCTGCACCAGATCCCCTACAAGAACCTCAGTCCGGTGCAGGTCGAGCTGCCCCCGCGCCAGCCGGACACGGGCTACAAGCGTCCCGCCAAGTCCGCGCAGCGCTGGGTCCCCGAGACATACTGAGGTCCGCCACCCGGCGTGGTCGCCACCCCCCATCCACCCGGAATGACGTGTGGTGCGCTCACCCCTCCACGACCACCGGAAGCAACGAAACCGGGCCACCACGACCTGGCACGATGGTCGCTATTCCTCGCCGACCATGCGTCAACCCTTCGGGCTCGCCCTTGTCCTCGTCACCCTCGCCGCGTGCTCGGGCGGAGGAGGTACCGGCGGGTCCTCCGGCGAGTCCACGCAGGGGGACTCCGGCGGCGGGTCCGGCGACTCGGGGAGTGGGTCGAGCAGCGGCTCCGGTGGCAGCTCGGGTGGTGATGCAGGACTGGTCACCTACGGACAGCCGTACACCGACGGCCAGTACAACCTCGGCCCTGTCGACTACGCCGAGTCGCAGTTTCACAACGCGTGCGCCCCCAGCACCAAGTACGACCCGCGTGTGCAGTCCGTGGAGGGCACGCTCCTCGCAGGCCTCTGGAACGGCATCCCCAACGTAGCTGGATACTGCGACGCGTGCATCTGGGTGGTCACGGCGAAAGGGAAGTCCGCCATGCTGCGGGTCGTCACCTACGGCGACACCAGCACCGACAGCATCGACACCAGCCAGAGCGCGTACACGCTCCTCGACTCCGGCGAGTACCCACGCATGATGACCTGGCAGTTCGCCGAGTGCCCCGACACCGGCCCCATTCTCTATGAGTTCCAGACTGCCTCGAGCCAGTACTGGACGAGTCTCTGGGTGCGCAACGCGCGCGTGCCTCGGCCAAGGTCGAGGTCGAGAGCCCCAATCACCCGACCTGGACGGAGCTCACGCGCGGGACGGACGGCTCGCTCACGGACGCCAGCGGCTTCGGACAGGGCAGCTTCTCCATCCGGTCGACGGGCGTCGACGGAACCACGGTGACCGACACGTTCACCTGGCCGGGCGCGGGGATCGCGGGGGCGTTCCTCACCGGGCAGGGGAACTTCCCGTAGCGCCGGTGACGCTCGTGAAGAGCGGCGCGGACTTCACGACGCTCTGGTAGAGGCCCCAGCCGAGCGGCAGGGCGATGACGAGCCACGCGAGCAGCACGGCGACCGGCGGCGTCCTCCGGGGAGCTCCTCCGGACGTCATGCGCGCTCTCCCTCGGCGGGCGACAGCTGGTGCCTGGCGTCGACGGGCCGCACGAGCAGGTTGCAGGCCAGCCCCACGAGGAGCGCCCCGGCCATGACGTACATGGTGGTGTTGTAGGCCTCGGCCTTGGGCACGCCGTGCTCCTTCTGGTAGGTCGAGATGTAGTTGACGAGCTGCGGCCCGAGCACGGCTGCCATCGACCAGGCCGTGATGAGTCGCCCGTGGATCGCGCCGACCTGCAGCGTGCCGAAGAGGTCGCGCAGGTACGCGGGGATGGTCGCGAAGCCACCTCCGTACATCGAGATCACGACCGCCGTGACGGTGACGAAGAGCGGCATGCTGCCGCTTCGCTGGGTCAACGGGATCAGCAGGTAGAGCGCGCACCCGAGCACGAAGTAGACGACGTAGATCATCTTGCGACCGGTCAGGTCCGAGGCGCTCGACCAGAGGAAGCGCCCTCCCATGTTGAAAATGCTCAGCAGCCCGGCGAACCCTCCGGCGACCGCCGGGCTGACGCCGAACATGTCCTGGGCCATCAGCGCGGCCTGCCCCAGGATGCCGATCCCCGCCGTGACGTTGAGGCAGAGCACCGCCCACAGGAGCCAAAACTGCGGCGTCTTGACGGCCTGGTCGGCGAGGATGTGCCCCGTGGTCACGCGGGCCCGGGGCGCAGGCGCGACGAAACCCTCCGGCTCCCAGTCCGGCGCGGGCACGCGCACGAGGAGCGCGCCGAAGCTCATCATGACGAAGTAGCCGGCGGCCATGGCCATGAACGACTCGCGCACGCCCGTGGAGTTCGCCGTCCTGAAGTGTGCTATCAGCTCGACGCCGACCGGCGCGCCGACGAGGGCGCCGCCGCCGAAGCCCATGATGGCCATGCCCGTGGCCATGCCGGGTCGATCCGGGAACCACTTCACCAGGGTGGAGACGGGCGCGATGTAGCCGAGCCCGAGACCGATGCCGCCGACGAGGCCGTAGCCCACGTAGATGAGCGCGAGGCTGTGGAGCTGGACGCCGACGCTGGCGAGGACCAGGCCGCCACAGAAGCAGACCGCGCTCGTGAACATGGTCATGCGCGGGCCGCTCCGCTCCACCCACTTGCCCAGGAGCGCGGCGGACAGCCCGAGCATGATGAGGGCGAGCGAGTAGACCCAGCCCACCTGCGGGATGGTGAAGTCCTGCCCCGGGACGGACGTGGTGATACCCACCAGGCGGGTCAGCGGAACGTTGAAGACGCTGAACCCGTAGATCTCGCCGATGCACATCTGCACGGCGATCGCCGCCGGCGGGACGAGCCAGCGATTGAAGCCCGGCCCCGCGACGGTGCGCTGCCGATCGAGGAAGGACATGCGGGGCGAGGATACACTGGGCTCCCGTCAGGGTTCCGCGCTGAACCCCACGTACCCGTAGAACCCCTGGCCGATCGGCTCGCCCATGAGGAACCCGCTCGTCTTGTAGGCGAGCTTGCCCGTCACGCCGAGCTTGCCCAGCACGGCGACGCGGGCATAGAGGCCGACGCTGGCGCCCGGTGAGTCGGTCGGTGGAGGGCGAGTCGCCCCCAGCATGCCCAGCCCGACCGCGGAGGGGACGGTGGCGGGCTGGCTCCACACGTCGACGTCGCCCCCGAGCGAGAGCGCGTGGAGGGGCTTCCACCCCAGGACCCGGACTCCGCCGCCGGTGTACGAGGCGAGGCCGCTGCTGCCGGCGCGCCCGTAGACGTCGACCAGGAGCGAGCCGCGCGAGGCAAAGACGTCGAAGTAGTGCTCGGCGCCGAAGGGGCTGAACGCGAAGCGCGGCACGACGTAGACCACGGTTTCGCCGATGGAGGGCAGCGGGAGGCGGCTGTGCCGTGCGCCGTTCCAGAGCGAGTCCACCACCGTCCCGTAGGCGGTGAAGAGCAGCGTCGGATCGGCGAGGTTCCAGACGAAGCCGGCGCGCAGCTTGTGCACGATGGCCACGCGATCCTCGGGGCGATTGCGGCCAAAGACGGACTGGAGATCGGTGACGTAGGCGGCCATGTCGCTGTCGGTCGCGCTTTCCCCGGCGTGCTCGATCGAGGACGAGAAGAGATCGCTCATGTAGACCACCTTCGCCGACGCGTAGACCAGGAGATCGTCGTGCCGGATCCAGCCCTGCGCGGCGGTTGCCTGCGCGTCGATCCACCAGTCCATCACGTAGCCCGATTCGACGCCGGCGAGGCGCACCACGAGGTCCTGCGCCGGCGGCAGGATCACATTCTGGTACTCGCCCGAGACCCTGGCCTCGCCGTCGCTCGGCGACAGGATCGTCGCGTACGGCTCGGGCAGGCGGAAGATGTAGGTGGGGCTGGCGCCGAGCTCTCTCGCGCGCGCGCCGTGACCGAAGACCTCGTGGACGACGACTGTCTCCGTGGAGGCGAGCGGGTAGTCGAGGAAGGCGAGCTTGAGCGTCCGCCCCAGGACGCCGAGACCCCGGTCGAGCGGCCTTCCGTCGTCGAGCTCGACGAGCCCGGGGAGCAGCCGCTCGTACTCGAAAAGCACGTGCCCGAGGCTTGCAACCGTCCGGGCGCCTCCTTCCATCCCGAACTTCGGATCGGCGACGAGGACGATCTCGGGCGGCGGAGGCTCGGCCTGCGCGCCGTGGGGCGCGAGGACCAGCGCGGCGAGCACGCACGTGACGACCACCGATCGCATGAGCAACGTGCTCGCACAACGGGGACCTCTGCAGCACCATTCCGGAGCTCTCCCTCATTTCGCGCGACACTCGGACACGAATCACCGCGGCTTCGCGCGGCGCGTGGTGGTGACCTCGACGATGGTGGCGCGCAGCGCGCGCGCTGCGGCGGTCAGGTAGGCCTCGCCTCGGTGAACCAGGGCGACCTGGCGCCGCACGCCGCCGCGCGCGATCTCCAGCGTACGCACACGTCGCACGTCCATCGCCTCCGCCATCGTGCGCGGGAGCAGCGCCACCCCGAGGCCGCGCTCCACCATCCGCCTCACCGCCTCGAGGTTGTCCGCGTCCACCACGATGCGGGGGCGGACGCCCTTGTCCTCGCAGGCCGCGAGAATGGCCTGGGTCGCGTGGGCCGCAGGGACGATCACCAGCGGCTCGTTCACAGCCTCGGCGAGCACAATCGCCCGGTCGAGCGAGGCGAGCCGGTGGCCGACCGGGACGGCGAGCAGGTAGTCCTCCTGCCACAGCTTCTGTGCGGCGAGGTCGAGCCGGCGTACGGGGAGGTTCATGAGCGCGAGGTCGAGCTCCCCGGACGCCAGCCGCTCCTCGATCTGGTCGGCCAGACCTTCTCGCAGCTTCAGAACCACCTCAGGGTTGCGAGCGTGGAAGCGCGCCAGCAGCGCAGGGAGAATGTAGGCGCTGATGGTGGGCTGGCTCCCCAGTGCCACGGTGCCGCGCGCCTCGCCGGAGAGCTCCTCGATCGCCGTGCGTCCCGCGTCGATCGAGGCCAGCGCGCGCTCGGCGTGCGCCAGGAAGCGTTCCCCCGCGCTGGTCAGGACCACTCCCGCCGGTGTGCGCACGACCAGCTTCGCCCCGACCACGCGCTCCAGCTGCTGGACGCGGCGCGACAGGCTCGGCTGCGTCGTGCCGAGGGTCCGCGCGGCCCTGGTGAAGCGCCGGGCGCGTGCCACGGCGACGAACGCCCTCAGCTGTTCGACGTCCATGGTCCCAGCTCTAGCTGACCTTCGGCGGGCTGTGTCTCGTGATCCGCGGGGCTGTCATGCGAGCGGCGCATGCTCGATATGTCAATCCATGCGCTTATCGCATTCGCGCACGACGCTACCTTCCACCCATGCATCCCGTCTCCCAGGCCTCGCTCGCGCGGAGGCGCGTCGCCCTGGGCGCTGTGCTCGTGGGGCAGGTCGTGGCCGCCTTCGAGGGAACGGTGGTCACCAGCGCCATGCCGACCATCGTGCGCGAGCTCGGCGGGCTGGCGGCGTACGGGTGGGTGTTCTCGTCCTTCCTCGTCGCATCGACGGTCGCCGTGCTCGTCTGCGGCAAGCTGGCTGACCGGTTCGGGCGGCTCCCGGTCTTCCTGGGAGGGATGGCGCTCTTCCTGGTGGGCTCGTGCTGCTGCGGGGCGGCGACGACGTTCGGGGCCCTGGTGGGCTTCCGGGTCGTGCAGGGCCTCGGAGCCGGCGCCCTCACGCCCATCGCCATGACCATCAGCGCCGATCTCTACACGCTGGCAGAGCGCGCCCGCGTGCAGGCGCTGCTCACCAGCACCTGGGGCGCGGCCAACGTGGTAGGGCCGCTCATCGGCGGGTGGATCGTGCTCCACGCGTCCTGGCGCTGGGTCTTCCTGGTCAACGTCCCGGTGGGCGTGCTGGCCGCCGCGCTCCTCGCCGTGTCGTACCGCGACCCGCCGCGCCCTGCCGTGCGCGGGCCTCTCTTCGACGTCCCCCTGGCCGACCCCGCGGTCCGCGCGGGCCTCTTCGGGAGCGCGTTCGCCGGCGGGATCATCTACGCGTGCACGGCCTACGTGCCCCTGTGGGTGGTGAAGGAGGGGGGCGGCGACGCGCTGATGGCGGGCGCCGCGCTGGTACCGCTGCTGGTGGGATGGGCCGTGGGCTCGTCGTTCGGCGTGCGGGTACTCATCGCGAGGGGCATGCGCGCAACGGTTGGCGGCTCGTTCGCCATCGTGCTCGTCGGCGCCGTGGCGCTGACGCTCGCGGCATGGCGAGGCGGGGCAGGCGCGCCCGCGATGGTGGCCCTGGCCGTAGTCGGCCTCGGTATCGGACCGGCGGCCAGCACGTCCCTCCTGGGGCCTCAGTCCAGCGTCTCGTGGGCGCGTCGCGGCGGCGTGACGAGCGCGGTCTACGCGGTGCGGATGTTCGGCGGGTCGCTCGTGGTGGCGCTGCTGGGAGAGCTGCACGGCCCCTCGCACGTGGCGAGCGCCGGACGCTTCGCCGCGGTCACCGCCCTGGCAGCAGCGGGGCTCGTCACAGCGAACCTGCTCGCGCCGCGCGTGCTGCGCGTCGCCGAGCCCGAGCCCGTGCCGGCTCCCGCGGAGTAGCCTCAGTTCTGGATGAGCTTCATCCCGCTCGCGATGAGCGGCTGCACCGGCGTGATGTCCGTGATGGGGGTGTCGGCGATGTAGAGGAACTTCAGTGTCTTCAGCTGGGACAGGGGAGCGAGGCTCTTCACCGCGCTCTTCTTGATGCTCAGGCGCTCGAGCTTCTTCAGGTTCGCGACCGGCGTGAGGTCGGTGATGTTGTCCTCGTCCAGCATCAGCTCCGTCACGTTGATCAGCGACCCCACCGACTTGAACTGGTCGTCCTGCACCAGCGTGTGGGAGATATCCAGGCGGTCCATCTTCTTGAGGCCCTCGATGGCGTGAAGGTCCTTCACCTGGCTCATCGAGAGGCGCAGCGACTCCAGCGTCGTCAGCTTCTGCAGCGGCGTCAGATCCTCGTACTCGCCGGGGCCGAGGAAGAGGTCCTTCAGCGACGTGAACATGGGAAAGACGCACGGGTCGATCTGGTGGACCTTGGCTGCCGACAGGTTGATGCTCTTGATCTGCGCGAGGTCCGAGGGTGCGAGCGGGCCGGTAGCCTTCCCCAGCTTGCGCCTCACCTCGGCCTCGAGCGCCGTGTCGTCCCCGAAGTCGACGCTCGCCGGGTGTGGCTTGCAGTCGGAGGCGTTGCGCCGCTTCCACGTCGCCGCTGTTGCGCTGGGCGCAGGCGTGGCCGAGGGCGTGGCCGTGGCCGGGGTGGAGGGGAGGGGCGCCGGGGCCGACGCCGCCGCCTCGGGCGCGCCCTTCTCGTCCTTGGTCTCGTCGCAGCCCACTGCCATGGATGCGAGCAAAAGCGCCGCCGCGATCGTCGTCGTCGTCTTCATCGCCGCGCGAGCTTACCTCGGCTCCTTCCGCATCGCCTCCGGGATCCTGCCGAAGTCGCCATCCATTTCCGCCGCGGCCCAGGCCGCGCTGGCGAACGCCGCGGCGGCTTGCGCCAGGACGCCGGGGTCGATCTTGTCGACGGTGTCGTTCGCGCTGTGATGAAAGTCGAAGTAGCGCGTCCCATCCTGCCGCAGGTCGAGCACGGGGACGCCCAGCTTCCGCAGCGGACTCACATCGGCGCCACCCTCGGCGGCCTGGTCCTCCCGCCCCACGCCCAGCGGCGCCAGCACCCGCGCCAGAGCTTCGAAGCGCTCCCGCGTCGCGGGGTCGCCCAGCCAACGCACCGCATAGACCGCGTCGGCCCCGAAGTCAGCCTCGATGGCGAGGACGTGGGCCGCAGCCTCGGCGGAGTGGACGCGCGCGTACTCCTTCGCCCCCTCCAGCCCGTGCTCCTCGTTGGCGAAGAGCACCACACGCAGCGTTCGCCGCGGCTTCACGGCCATCGTCGCGAACAGCCGCGCGGTCTCCAACGCGATGGCGACCCCGGCGCCGTCGTCGATGGCCCCCGCGCCCAGGTCCCACGAGTCGAGGTGCGCGCCGATGAGCACGATCTCCCCCGGCCGCTCGCGGCCCGTCACCTCGCCCACCACGTTGGCGCTCTGCGCGTCGGGCAGCTCGTGCGCGCCGAGGGACAGCCGCACGCGCACGACCTTCTTCTCCGCAAGGACCCGGTGCAGCTCCTCCGCGTCGGGCACCGAGATGGCGGCAGCGGGGATCTCGCGATCGTCCTTGAGCTTAGCGCCCGTGTGCGGGAGGCGGTCGTGGTCGGTGCCCACCGAGCGAAACAGGAGCGCGACGGCCCCGAGCTTGGCCGCTTCCCCGGCGCCCCTGGCGCGGCTCTGCACCGCATCGCCGTAGCCCGAGCCGTCCCGCGCGCGCCGCATGATGGGGTCGAGGAACACGATCTTTCCGCGCGCTGCCTCGGGGGGCAACTTGCGCAGCTCGTCGACCGACGCGGCCTCCACGACCTCGGCCTCGACGCCCGCGGCCGGCGTGCCCACGCTCCCGCCGAGCGCCGTGACCACGAGCCGCTGCTTGACCGGCGACACCATCTCCGCGCGCTCTGCGCCGCGCTCCCAGTGCGTCACGCGGACACTCTCGGTGTGCACGCCGGACAGCCCGAGGCCCTGCATGGTCCTTGTAGCCCACCCCACCGCCGCCCGGTCGCCCGGAGAGCCGGCCAAACGTGGCCCCACCTCGTCGCAGAGCGAGCGGACGATAGTGTAGGCGTGCGAACCGGAGAGCTCCTCGCGCTGGATGGCAGCCACAGAGTCGGGGGATAGGAGCGCCGCGGCGAGAGGGAGAACCAGTGCACGCATGGTGCGCAGGGTAGCGTGTCAGGCAACCACCGGTTTCGACGATGTCGCGTCGGCGTCCCCCACCGCCAGCGCCGCCGTCACCTCGTCCGGCACCAGGTCGTAGGCCTCTGCTGCCGCGAGGAGACCCGCGTTCGGCGCGAGCTGCGTCAGGAAGGCGCGCGGGTAAGGGGTCCCGGCCAGCCCCTTCACCCGTGTCACCAGGCGCGGCACTCCGCGCGCGATCGCGTTGCGGGCCTGCTCCAGCTCGCCCAGATCGACGCAAGCGTCGTGCAGCGCCAGGAACACCGGCGCCTCGTTGAGCAGGCTCGGAGACCCACCATCGAACAGCCCGGCCGCCTCGCTCGCCAGGTCTCGGGCCTGCGTTCCGTTGCCGCAGCGCCGCTCGGCCTCCGCCCAGAGACCAAGGGCGACGGGGAGCACGTCGAGCATCTTGGTCTGCCGGTAGCCCTGCGCGGCGATCTTGAGGAGCGTGCGCGCGTCGTGCTCGCCCCCCGGCGCCCGCAGCCGCTCCATCCCGCGGTAGAACAGCACGCCCAGGGTCGCGCGATCGTGCGGCACCCAGCTGCCGGCGAGCGCCGCGTCGGCCAGGCCGCGAGCGTCAGCGAGCGTCGCGTCGAGCGTGCCGTCGCTGCCGAAGGTCGCCGCCCAGCAGAGCAGGATCATCTTCCCGTGACGCTCCACCCCGGGGGAGCCGATGGCCTCGGCCAGGGCGATGCCGCTCTCGATCGCCAGCCGCGCCTCGCCCCGGGCCCCGACGGTGGTGAGCGCGAAGCCGACGTTGATGGTCAGCATCGCCTCGCGCGCCTTGAGCCCCGCGGCGCTCGCCGCACGGGCCGCGCTCCGCCGCGCCTCCAGGGCTGCGCCCACCTCGCCGCGAGTCTGCCGGACGACGGCCAGCGTCTGCCAGGCGTCCACGGCCGCCCCGGCGATGTTGTGGCGCTGCGACAGCGTGAGCAGGCCGTCGGCGACCTCTGCCGCCTTGTCGAGCTCGCCGGCGTAGGCGTAGCGGGCTGCGAGGGCCGCTCCGCAGCGCGCCTCTTCGTCGAACAGGCCCGCCTCCTGTGCAGCCCTTCTCACCTCGTCGAGGCGCGCGCTGGTGTCTGCGTCGCCCCCGCACGCGTCTTCGTACCGAACGCGGGCTCCGCGGGCGCGCACCTCGCTCGCCTTGTCGTGGATGGACTCCTCCATGGCCCGCACCGCGGTGTCGCGCTCGCCGGCGCGCGCGTCGAGCCGGTTCCACGCCTCGTCCAGCAGCTGGGCGCGTGCGAACTGCGTGGCCTTGTCCTCGGCGTAGGCCAGCGCCTTCTCCGCCAGCGAGACCGCCTGCGGCAAGGCGTGTGCGGCCAGGGCGCGCCTCGCCGCCTTCTCGAGGTAGATCGCTCCGGAGGCGCCTTCGCCGCCAAGATCGAGGTGGCGCGCGACGATGGCGTCGTCCTCCCCCATCTTGGCCAGCCAGCGCCCCGCGCGCGTGTGGCACTCCCTCAGGCCGTCTTCGCCGAGCGAGGCGTACGCCACCTCGCGCATGAGGGCGTGCTTGAACGCGAACTCTCGCGTCCCGGCGAAGCGCGCGTGGGCCTGCTCGACCAGCACCTCCGCTGCGGCCAGCTCGCGCAGGGCCTCCGACGCGTTGGCCACGCCTATCGCCTCCAGACCCACGTCCCACCCCACCAAACCGAACACCGCCAGCCTTGCCGCCGCGTCCCGCCCGAAGTCGTCGAGCGCGTCGAGGTGGACCTGCATTGCTGCCTCGATGGTGGGCGCGTCGGAGGCGTCGCGGCCGGCGGCGGAGATGCGCGCGAGCTCCTCCGCGAAGAGCGGAAGCCCCGCCGACTGCTGCGCGATGGAGTCGACCAGCGCCTCCCCCTGCTCGCCCAGCGCCCGGTCGCCGAGGAGCGACGCGGCGATGGCCCGGCAGTTCTTCCGCGACAGCGGTCGCAGCTCGATGCGCACGTGGTCGCGCCCCTCGAAGCGCGACGGCTCGTCGCGCCACAGCGTCGGCCGCGTCGCGGCCAGCACGCACACCGGGCGCCCCGCCGCGCGCGCCAGCAGGTGGTCGATCCAGCCCAGGCTCTCGGAGTCGGCCCACTGCGCGTCCTCCAGCACCACGACCAGCGGGTTGTTTCGGGCCATGCCCACGGTCATGTCCGTCAGCACCAGCCACAGCGCGTCGCGCGCGCCGCGCGTGTCGTCGATCTCCGGCAGTGCCTCGTTGGCGATGAGGCGGGCGAGCAGCTCGCGGGCGGACTCGGAGCAAGGGACCTCGCTCACCGCGATGAGCACGTCGGTCGCGTCGAGCGCCTCCTGCAGGGGCGCTCCCTTGGCGACGCCGGTGAGGCCGCGGGCGACGTCGCCCACCACGCCCAGCGCGTGGCTCTTGGCGAAGGACTCGCTGCGGGCGAGGACGATGCGCGGCGCGGCGGCGTGGCTGGCGATGCGCGACAGGGCCTCGCGGCGCAGGCGCGTCTTGCCGATGCCCGGCGCGCCGGTCAGCGTGATCACGATGGGCGTGCGATCGTCCACGCAGCGCTCGAACGCGGCGACGATCTGCGCGAGCTCGGCCTCGCGCCCGACGAAGGGCGCTCCGCCCACGATCTCCCGGCGTCCCCGCACGGGCGTCCCCACCACGGCGCTCCCGTCACCGCGCAGCTGGAGCTCGTAGCGCCCCCGCGTCAGCTCGGTCGTCGTCGTGTCGGCCAGCACCTGGCCGCGCACTGCGTCGCGCGCGAGGGCAGCCGCACGGTCGACCACCTCTCCCGTCGGTCGCGTGCGGTCGATGCGGGTACGCCCGGTGGCGATGCCCACCGACGAGTTGAGCTTGGCCATGCGCAGACCGAGATCGAGCGCACGCATGGCCTCGTCGCCCAGGGCCTTCCGCACGCCGAGGTGCGACACGATGGCGTCCCCGCCGAGCTCCGTGGCGTCGGCTCCCCGCGCGCGCAGGTGGGTGAGCAGCCGGGCGCGCGCCGGACCCTTGGGCACGTGGGTCGCCACGATGGACGTGATGAGCCGGGTCCCGCCCGTCCGTCCGCCGGTGGTCAGGCTTGCGGGAGCGGCCTCGTGCGCGCCGCTCCGGGTGAGCCGATCGCTGGAGTGGCTGCCGAGGTCCTCGGCGATCTCGCGCAGCTCGCGCGCTAGCTGCGCGGCCGAGTCCGGGCGCTCGTTGGGGGCGGTGGCAAGCAGGGTCGCCATCAGCTCGTCGAGCCGCTCCGGCGCGTCGACGAACACCTCTGAGAGCCGTGGCGCCGGGGTGGTCACCAGGCGCGCCAGGATGGCGATGGGCGTCGGCCCCACGTGCGGCGGTCGTCCCGTGATGAGCTCGAACAGAGTGGCGCCGAGGGCGTAGAGGTCGGCGCGCGAGTCAATCTCCCCGTCGCCGCGAGCCTGCTCGGGCGCCATGTACGCAGGTGTGCCGATGATGGCTCCGGTGCGCGTCAGCTTGGCGTCCTCGGCCGCGGCCACGCCAAAGTCGACCAGCTTCACCTCGAAGGGTCCGTTCTGGCCCGGGCCGCTGCCGACCAGGATGATGTTGGAGGGCTTGACGTCGCGATGCACGATGCCCGCGGCGTGCGCAGCCGCCAGGGCCTCGCAGACGTCCGCCGCGACCACCAGGCTTTTCTGCAACACGAGCGGCGACCGGCGCTGCCGCTGCGCCAGATCCTCCCCCTCGAGCCACTCCATCGCGATGTAGGGCTGGCCCTCGTCGAGCTGACCGAAGGCGACCACGCGCACGATGCCGGGGTGGTGCAGCCCCGCCAGCACGCGCCCTTCCCGCCGGAAGCGCGCCTCCTCCCCGGCGTCCACGCCGGGCAGCGCGATCACCTTGAGCGCCACCGCCTGACCGCTGACCAGGTCCTGCGCGCGGTACACGATGCCCACGCCGCCGCGCCCGACCTCGCGCTCCACCACGAAGCGACCCGCCAGCGGTTGAGCCTGCGGCATCGTCATGCGCGCTTCTCCAATCCGACGACGAAGACCTCCATGCTCCCCGAGCGCGTGCCTTCCGGCCGGATCAGCCGCTCCGCGGCGTAGTGCTTCTTCAGCTCGGCGCGAGCCCGAGGCAGCTCGTCGCTCATGAAGATCTTGCCCACGAACGCCCCCCCTGGTTTCCCGAGAGTAGCCGCAACAGCGAGCGCCCGCAGGAAGAGCTCGGCGCTGCGCGACTGGTCGGTCACCCGGTTGCCGGTCGTGCGTGGCGCCATGTCGCTCAGGACCACATCGTACGGCGCGAACATGGCCAGCGACTCGTTGCTCAGCGAGAGGGCGTCGCCCTGGACGAAGACCGTGTGCGGAGGGAGGGCGGTGCTGAGCGGCTGCAGATCGACGGCGAGCACCTTGCCCGAGGCCCCGACCTTCTGCGCCGCGTACATGGCCCAGCTCCCGGGCGCAGCGCCGAGGTCGAGGACGTGCATCCCGGGGCGCAGGAGGCGAACGCGGTGGTCGATGTCCTCCAGCTTGAACACGCTGCGCGCGGGGAACCCCCGGTCCTTGGCGGCGCGCGTGAAGCGGTCGGGCTTGGCGTAGGGGTTCTTCTTGGGAGGCATCGGCGCCGGCTGCTCAAGGTAGCGTGACTGGTCCCGCGCGCCCGAACTCGTTCGCGTCTGGCCACCCGAAACCCCTGCGGGAGTCTGGAAGGCCGGGGGAAGGGAAGCGATACTCCGGGTCAACCCCATGACGAGCTTGCCCGCCAATCCCACGCTGTCCGTCGCGTCGCTGCTCCAGGCGATGTTGCTCATGCTCCCGCGGCAGTGGACCTCGGCGACGCTCACCGTGGAGGTCACCGGCGACATCGTGCGCCTAGACAACATCACCGCGGAGGCAGACGGCGCCGCCGGTGCCCGGATGCCGCCGTCCATCGTCCAGCAGGAGGAGCTGGCCGAGCAGGGCAACGTCGCGCTCACCGAGCTCGCCCAGCTGACGGGCTGGCGCGGGCCCAAGGTTCGTCTCGAGCGCGCTGCGGACGGGTCGGCCCGCGTGCTGCTGCTAGACGCCGACGACGCGGAGCACAGCCGCATCGACGTCACCGCCGACGCAGTGCTCTCCTTCACGTGGACCGATCCGCTGCTCGACGCGATGGATGACGCGCGGGAGAGGATCGGGGAGGCGCAATCGGCCTTCGAGGCGACCATCGCGGGCTTCCAGCGCTGGGACTACGACCAGGACTGCGCGGAGCTCTCGTTCACGCTGGCGAACGGGGAGGTACGGACCAGGCCGGCCCAGCTCGTCGGCTCGTGGTCGAAGGGCGAGAAGACCTGGCTGTGGGCCTGGGACAACCCATCGATCCTGCCGCAGTGCTGGGAGCGCGTGGCGCCGGTGCGCGACGCGTCGCGAACGCAGCCCGGGCTCGGGGCGCTGGTCAGGTCGCCCATCGCGTGCTCGCAGGCCGCCGCGGTGCGGCTCGGCGCGGTGGCGAGCGCGCGCATCGGGGCGAAGGGGATCTTCGGGGGAACGCACCCGGGCGGAGTGGTGATCGTGGCGGTCACCGAGTGAGCTCTTGCGTTCAGTCGCCGCAGACGGCCTCCTAGCGTGATCCGAGGTGCAGCTTGTTCCCGTCGGGGTCCTTGAAGATGACCGACGTCCCCCACGGCTCCGCCTTCGGCGGCGCGATGAACTCGACGCCCTTCGCCTTCAGCTCCTCGTACGTGGCTGCCACATCGTCGGCCCAGAGCGACAGCGGGACGAACGTTCCTACCCGGTCCTCGTGGCCTGGTGGCGTGAAGAGGCTGACCCGCGTCTCGGCTCCCGGGATCGTCAGCTCGATCCAGCGCTGTCCGCCCGGCCCCATGGCCTGGTCGGTCGCGACGAGGAAGCCGAGCTTCTCCGTGTAGAACGCGAGCGCGCGAGCCTGATCGGCCACGGGGATGTTCACGAACTTGATGCCCTTGATCATGCGACGTGCTCCTTGGCTCGCCGCGTACGGTATTCGATCCGGGCGGGAAACGGCGAGCGTGCGCCCGGGTATCCCCCGTTCGCACGGCGGAAGGCGAAGAAGAAGCCGCGGCGGCGTCGCGCGAAGGTCTGAGGCCGCGGGTCCGGCGGGTCACATCGAGATCGCGCAGCGGAAGCCGGTCGACACCGCCGCCTTGTCGTTGTTCGACGCATCGCGGGCGTGGACCGAGGCCGACAGAGCCGGCAGCTGCCACGAACCTCCCCGTATCGCGTGCTGCGACGTCCCCGCCACCGACGCCGTGCAGAGCGGGTTGACCAGGAGCAAGCTGCTCTGCTGCCAGCACGGACCGGAGTAGGGGTCGTAGACGTCGGCCACCCACTCGTTGACGTTGCCGGCCAGGTTGCGCACCAGGCCGCCGATGCTGGGGACGCCGCTCTCCACCACGTCGAGCACCGTGCCCCCCCGCGCGTGAGGCCCCGGGGCCTCGCCGGATGCCAGACACTCGAAGGGCTCGGGATCGGTGACGCCCGCGCGACCCGAGGCGACCACCGCGTAGTGGCAGATGTCGGGATCGGCCCCCCACGGGTACGGGAGCTTCACCCCGAGGCCACCCGCCACGTACTCCCACTCTGCCTCGGTGGGCAGGCGCTTGCCGAGCTGGGTGCAGGCCTCATTCGCCGACGTCCAGGGGATGCAGTTGACCGGGAAGGCGTCGTTGCTCGACTCCGTGTTCCCGAGGTACGTGCACTCGGGCGGAACGTAGCCCGCCGGGTCACCGACCTCCGGCGCCGTGAGCTTGCCGGCGTTGACCAGGGTCCGGACGTCGCCCACGGACACCTCGTCCTCGTCGATGGCGAAGGGGGCGAGCTGGACGAGGTGCTCGGGCACCGGATCGGCGCTGCCGATGGGGAAGTACTGCGTGCTGCCCAGGATGAAGACCCCGCCGGGGGCGCACACCATCCCTGCAGGAGGCTGGCCGGAGCAGGGCACGGAGGCGGCATTCGGCCAGCTCCCCACCTGGGGTAGCGACGCCAGGTCGACGCCCGCGGCGAGGGTGGGCTCGGCGTCGAGCTGACCCGTGGCCGGGTTGCACGTCTGCTGCCCCGTCACGTCCGCCGCCACGCCGAAGCACGCCATGGCCAGCACGATGGCCGTCTGCGTGATCCCGCCCGACAGGGGCGGGAGCGTGGCGGTCGCGTCGATGACCATGTTCCCGGTGGGCACCCCTTCGGGCCCCGTCTCGTCGAGGCGATAGAACCGCGCGCGGATGCGCGGCGGGGTCGGATCGCCGTCGGCGGGGACGATGCCGAACGAGATGGGCCAGAGCGCGTCGCTCGACCCGTCGAGGAGCCGGCGCAGGCTCGACGAGACCGGGTTGCCCGAGGCGTCGATCAGCTCCACCAGCACCTGCTGCCCGAGCTGCGGCACCGGCGCGTCGGTCGCGACGAAGACCTCCCACTGCGCCCGCGCGGGCGCGACCTGCCCCGGGCACCCGCAGACCAGGGCCAGCGCCGCCGACCTGAGCATGGCCCCGAGCTTCCTCATGGCGTCGTGTCCGCGTAGGCGCAGCGGAACCCCGCGGTCGGCTGACCCGCCGCACCGGCCGCGTAGTTGCGCAGGGCCAGCAGGGCCGTCGCCTCCCCGCCGTTCCAGTTCGAGCCGCGCTGTCCGTAGGCGGCGTTGGTGGCCTGGCAGACGGGGTCGGTGAGGATGGCCGCGCCCGTCCAGCAGGGCGCCGTGAACGCCTGCTCGTCGTCGCCGAGGACCTCGCTCACGCTGCCCGCCATGTCGAAGACGTTGTCGCGCGTGACGTCCCCCATGCCCGCGCAGGCGGGAGAAAGGGGGTGCGAGCCGACGGGCTCGAGTCCCGTCCCGGTGCACGTGGTGGGGACGTCCGGGGGCCCCGCGCGATCGAGGCTCGCGGAGCAGCACTGCGGATCCATGTCGCCCCACGGGTACCAGAGGCGCTGGCCCCTCCCGCGGGCGGCGTACTCCCACTGCGCCTCGGTCGGCAGGACGCCGTGCCCCGCGCCGCCGGTGACCAGGCCGCAGAGCGCCTGGGCCGTGGCGTACGAGACGCAGTTGACGGGCAGGTCGTCGTGGGTCGCGTCGTTTGCGCCCAGCCAGGTGCAGAACTGGTCGTACGAGTCCGACGGCGTGGCGGGCGTGGGAAGCGTCCCCTTGAACGCCCCCGAGTTGACCAGCGTCCGGAGTCGCCCGACGGTGAACTCGTACTGGTCGAGCAGGAAGGGGGACATGATGACCGGGTGCAGGGGGACGGTCTCGAAGTCGGTCGTGGGCGCGTCCCCCACGGCGTTCAGGTCCCCGAGGATGAAGAAGCCGCCGGGGATGCACACCTGGTTCGCGCCCGGCGTGGCGTTGCACGGCACCTCCAGCGCCGGCGCCCACGTGCCCACGCTCGACGCGGCGGGGCCGCCCGTGACTAGCCCGGTGTGGGGATCGCCCGCGAGCTGACCGGCGTCGATGCAGGTGATCAGCGGAGTGCCGAAGCTCGAGGGGGTGCCCATGCAGTCCGTCTGCAGCGTGACGGTCAACTGCTCGACGCCCGAGGAAGGGAGCGGAATGGCCACGAGGCGATCGATGGTCACCTCGGGCAGCGGGTCCAGCGTCGCGGCGCCGTTCGCCGCCGTGCCCGGCGCGGCGAAGAGCGCGCGGAAGCCGCGGATCCACACGCGCACCTCGCTGCCGTAGGCGGACGAGGGCTCGATCCCGAAGGAGAGCGGCCAGCTCGCCGTGTCCGCGACGACGAAGGTGCGGAGATCGATCTCGTTGTTCTGGTCGTCCAGCACGTCGACGCGCAGGGTGTCGATCGTCGCGTCGGGGGAGACGGCCGGGTTGGAGTCGAGCTCGCCGACGACGTGCGCGTCGGTGTCGACCACGATGACGAGCTGCGGGCGCGCCGGGGCAGTGCTGGAGCATGCCGCGCCGGCGACGAGGATGGTCGCAACGCCCGCTGCCCACGCCGTTCGCATCCCTCCCTTGCCTCCGACGGGCCGGGACTATGCGCGACCGGTGTGGCTGTGTAAAGTCCGCTCCGCCGAAGGGCGGGCAGGGCGGGGAGGACGGCGACGATGAACCGGATGTACGCAGCGTTGGTGCTGGCCTCCGTCGTGGCCTGCAGCTCGGGCAGCAGCAAGGGACCGCAGGCGGCCGACGCGTCGACCGACTCCACGTCGGTCACGTTCGCGAGCAGCGCATGTGGCCAGTGCGTGACGACGGCCTGCGCGACGGACATCAGCGCGTGCAACACCGCCCCCGACTGCGCGTCGTACCTCTCCTGCCTCGACGCCTGCCCCGTCGGGGCGGACGGGAACGTGGAGGCGACGTGCGCCTCGGGCTGCCCCCAGGCCACGAGCAGCTCGGGCCAGCAGGCCGAGTCGCAGCTCACGGCGTGTCAGGCGAGCGCGGCGTGTCCGGCGTGCGGCGGCAGCGCGGACGCGGGCGGCGAGGGGGGCATCCTCCACGAGAACTGCGCGCCGGACCACGACGCCGCGAACTCCTGCAACCAGTGCATCCACGAGCAGTGCTGCGACGTGCGCCTCGCGTGCCTGAACGACGCGAACTGCCTCGCCTTTCTGAACTGCGAGGCTGACTGCCTCGACGGCGACCCGGACGACGCGGCACCCGTGGGCGCGCCGCCCGACGGCGGGCCCTACTCCTGCGACGAGTGGTGCGGCGCCAAGACCAACCCCAGCCTCGACAAGTGGGCGCAGCTCGAGGCGTGCTCGCTCGTTCTCTGCGCGGGCCCGTCGCAGTGCGGCGGGAGCGACACCTGCACGACGTGCGTCAACCAGAGCTGCGCGGCGGAGTACGTCGCGCTCGCCGGGACGCCCGACGGATACCTGTTCGACGACTGCATCGGTCAGTGCGCGAACGGCGACACGGCGTGCCAGACGGCCTGCCAGAACGCCTACCCGAGCATCAACGCGCAGTACTCTTCGTTCATCAGCTGCACGACCCAGCATTGCCCGAGTTGCTCGAACTAGACGCCTTTCTCTGCTTCTTTCTGCTCTCCCCTCTGCGTCCTCTGCGCCTCTCTTCAATTCTCGAGAGTGAGAGCCGCAGAGGCGCAGAGAGCGCAGACGAGTAGGGAAAGAGGACTTCGAGAGCTCCGCGCCGCTCGCAGAGAATCGAGAAAAGACAGCTGTGAATCGTCAGCCGATCGCTGACGTTCCCTCGCGAGCAAATGGGACTGGAGAGAGTGACTCTGGGAGTTCCTCGCTCGTCTTTCTGTATCGTCGACCGCACCTCCCGGATTCATCGCCGCTCGGGATGGCTCGAGAAAGTGCGGCGGACGATCTTGAATCGCTCGCGATGACTTCCCGGCTGCTCTTTCTGGAGCCAGAAAGAACAAATCGGAGTCCTTCACGATCGGTGGACGATCGAGAATCTCTCGCTCACGATTCTTCGCGAGCAGCCCGCGATTCCTCGCGGCTCTCTCACGCTCCGAGAACAGCGGCGGACGGTTCGAGAGGTCTCGCCCACCCTCGAGAATTGCTCGCTGACGATTCAGAATTGTGCGCCCACGATTCTCAGCTGTCTTTTTACGACTTCCAAGGAGCGGCGCAGCTTCCTTCGCCCCGGAATCACCGAGGTTTCTCGAGCGGGATGCAGCGACGAAGAACGGGGAAGGCATCGCCAGCGGCGCCGCCGACTCGTCGATTCGACGCTAGAACCTCAGCCCCGACGTGTGGACAAGCCAGTTTGCGCTACCGGCCTCGTACGGCGGCGGCTGGGGAGCGGGGCGCGTGATGAAGTACGTCAGCACGGCGCCGCCGACCACGACGACCGCCGCGCCCGTCCAGAACCACCACTTCTTGGTCAGCGGCTCGGTGTACGGGTTGAGCCGCGCCGTCATGTCGGCGTGCTGCCCCGGCGCGAGCTCGAGGGCGGCCTTGTACGTCTCGTAGTGGTCGAGCAGCACCTCGAGCTTGTACTGCCCGGCCGGGCGCTGAAACTCGATGGGCGCCACCCCGACCTCGCGCGAGTCGACGCGCACGATGGCCGCCGCGGGCTCCGAGTGGATGGCGACCGTGGCCGGCAGCACGTCGAGGTGAAGGTCGAGGCTCGCGCTCGACCCCGGCGGGTACGAGCGCGACACGAGCGCGTCCTGGTGCCCCTCGCGCACGGCGCGGAAGACGTGGGCGCCGGGATCGAGCACCACCGTGAACGCCGGCTTGCCGAGGGGGGCCCCCACGCCCGCCGGCGCGACGTCCCCCAGGTAGGTGTCCTTGCCGTCGCCCTCGACCAGGGGGCGGCCGTCGACCGTGAGCGTCGCGCTGGCGGGATCGAGCTGTACGGCGACGCGGACGATGAGCTTGTCGAACTCGGCCAGGTAGTTCTGGGCGTCGTCGAGCCCCTTGGGGTCGAGCCCGGCGGGCTTCGCGATCACGCCCTGCACCGTCCTGCGGGCGGCGACGTAGCGACCGAGGGCGCGCTGGCAGTAGGCGATGTTCATCTCGACGATGGGGTGATCGCGGAGGGAGGCTGCTTCCTCGAACGCGACGAGCGCGTTTCCCCACTGCTGGTCGTGCGACAGCTGCACGCCCCGGACGTAGGCCGCGTGTCCACGCGACGTCGTGTCGTCGGGCGAGCCGGCGGACTGCGCGGAGGCGTCGTTCAGCGCGCCGAGCGCGACGATGACCCCGACCAGCAGCGCGACGGAAGTGCGCAGGCTCCCCACGGCGGCGAGAGGATGCATGGCGCGGCGCGGGCTGTCAACGCAACCCACCCTGCAGTAGAGTGACCTCGTCGTGGCAGACAACCCCGTCGAGACGGACGAGGAGACCCGCGCCTCGCTGCCCGAGGGGGCTCTGGTCGGCGGTCGTTTCAGGATCGAACGACTGATCGGCCGGGGAGGCATGGGCGAGGTCTACGCCGCCCGCCACGCCGCGACCGGCAAGGAGGTCGCCCTCAAGGTGATCCGCTCGGCGCAGGCGGCGGGCAAGGACCACGTCCGCCGCTTCATGCGCGAGGCGCGCGCGGCCACGGCCATCGATCACCCCAACGTCATCGAGGTGTACGACGTCTTCGCCGACGCCGAGGGCAACCCGGTGATGGTGATGGAGCTCCTCAAGGGGGAGCCCTTCTCCCGGTACCGCGAGCGCACGCGGGCGCTGAAGCTCCACGAGGTGGCCGAGATCCTGCTGCCGGCCGCGCGCGCGCTCCGCGCGGCGCACGAGAAGGGGATCATCCACCGCGACCTCAAGCCCGACAACATCTTCCTGGCCGTGACCCCGGCCGGGCGCACCACGAAGGTCCTCGACTTCGGCATCGCCAAGGTGCTCGACCCGACCAAGATAAGCTCGGAGACCCAGGGCCAGCAGACCAGCACCGGCTCGATCCTGGGGACGCCGCACTACATGTCCTTCGAGCAGGCCATGAGCGACAAGGGCGTCGACCACCGCACCGACATCTGGGCGATGGGGGTCATGATCTTCGAGGCCCTCACCGGGCGGCGCCCGCTCATCTACGACACGCTCGGGCAGATGTACGCGAGCTTCCTCCAGGGCTCCGTCCCGTCCATCCGCGAGTTCGTGCCGGATCTGCCGGCCGACATGGCCGACGTGCTCGACCGGTGCCTGGCCAAGGAGCGCGGCAACCGCCTCGGCGACCTGGGGCCGCTCATCGCGGTCCTCGAGAAGTACTCGGATCCGAAGGTCCCCGGCGCCTGCACCGGGGGCGTCGTGGTAGAGGCGCCGGTGAAGCCGGCGGGCGTGGTCTCGGCCTCCTCGCTGGCCGCGTCCGTCACCGCCGCGCCGGCGAAGGGGCGGTCGCGGACGACGCTGGCCATCGTGGCGGTGACCCTCGTTGCCGCGGGCCTGGGCGCGGGGACCCTCGCGCTCGCGCGCCGCCAGCCCGCGCGAGGGCAGAGCCCCGAGACACTTGCGCCGGGCGGCCCCGCGACCACGCAGACCACCCAGACCACGCTCGCCCCGCTGCCCTCCACTCCGGAGCCTCCTCCCGCGTCCTCGCCCGCCACCCTCTCCACTCCCGCGAGCAGCCCCGCGACCTCGCACGGCCCGCACCTGGTGCCCGTCCTGCCGGGCGCGACGCATCACGCGCCGACCGGCGACACCGCGACGTCACACCCCGCGCCGACGCCCACGAAGCAGGGCATCTACGAGACGCCGCCATACTGACGTGCCCGCACCTCGGTGGTAGCGTGGCGGCCGATGCAGCAGGGGAGCGTCATCGCCGACAAGTACCGGCTCATCGAGCTGCTGGGGAGGGGCGGGATGGGCTCGGTCTGGCTCGCCGAGCACACGACCCTGAAGACCGCGGTCGCGGTCAAGCTCATCAACTCGGAGCTCGGCACCCTGCCGCAGCCGCGCGCGCGGTTCCTGCGCGAGGCGCAGCTCGCGGCGCGCATCAAGAGCGCCCACGTCGTGCAGATCTACGATCACGGCGTCACCAGCGACGGCCAGCCGTACATCGCGATGGAGCGCCTGGTCGGCGAGAGCCTCCGCGACCGGCTCCTCGATCGCACGAGCCTCTCCCGGGCGGAGACGGCGGTGATCGTCTCGCACGTGTGCCGCGCGCTGACGCGGGCGCACGAGGCCGGGCTGGTCCATCGCGACCTCAAGCCGGAGAACATCTTCATCGCGCGGGAGCCCGAGGGGGAGATCGTCAAGGTGCTCGACTTCGGCGTGGCCAAGGCGACCGACGCCCTCTCCGACTCCAGCATCGATCCCACCCGCACCGGCGCGCTCCTCGGGACGCCGTACTACATGAGCCCGGAGCAGGCGCAGGGACTGAAGAGCGTCGACTACCGCACCGATCTCTGGGCCGTGGGCGTGGTCGCCTTCGAGTGCCTGACGGGCGTGCGCCCCTTCGCCGCCGAGGCCCTCGGGCCGCTCATCGGGAAGATCCTGACCGGCCCCATCCCGTCCCCCTCGCTCGCCACCGGCGGGCAGTCGCCCGAGCTCGACGCGTGGATGGCCCGCGCCCTCGCGCGCGACCCGAACGCACGCTTCCCCTCGGCCCAAGCCATGTCGGACGCCTTCATGATCGCCGCCGGCACGGTGGACAGCCTCGGGCACGACACCTCGAGCCGGGACGTGAGCCTCTCGGCGTCGCGCGGGGCCATGAACCGGTCCGCGAGCGACGCGAACGCCTTCGGCGACACGGTGCACAGCGCGCCTCCCGACGTCCCGGGCGCCCTCTCGGGCCAGACGCTCCCGCTCTCCGCCGTCGCCGCCAACGTGTTCCCCGTGGCGCCTCCGGTGCCGGCGCCCGCGCCGCCTGCGCCGCTGGCCGTCACGCAGACTGCGCAGCGCTCGGCGCTCCCGTGGATCATCGCGGTGATCGTGCTGGGCGCGATGGTCGTCGCGCTGGCGGTCATGCTGGCGCTGCGCCGCTCCTGAGCAGGCCGCCGTCAGAAGAGGCCACCGAGCAGGTCGACGAGGAGGCCGAGGACGCCGAGGCCCACGTTCTGGGCGCCCTCCTTCGCCGTCCTCGCCAGCTCCTCGCGCGCCTCGTCGGCCTCCCGGTCCTTCCTCAGCTCGATCAGGCTGTCGAGCTCCGCGCGATCGAGGTAGACGCCGCCGCACGTCGCGCAGAGGTCGATGACCACGTCCTTGACGCGCACGGCGCCCAGCGAGGTCGTACAGCGCGGGCACGTCCGCGGCTGGGCCGAGGGGATCACGGTCAGGTCATCGGGCAGCTGCCCGCCCTCCGCCTCGATCTCGCCCTTGTCGAACCACATGCCCCCGCACGCCGCGCAGAAGTCCACCACGGCGTTCTCGTCCTTCGTCTCGACCATGGTCGCCCCGCAGGCAGGGCACTTCGCGGGCTCGCTCATCCGCCCGAGAATACTGCCTCAGCTCCCCGTCGCTCCACCGGTCGGGGCCGGAGCCGGGCCGGGCGTGGGCTCGGGGGTGCCCGGTGCGTTCGGCACGTCCTCGCAGCAGCGGAAGCCGATCTGGTAGCCCGTGTGCCACTGGTTGTGGTCGGTGGTCATCGGCCGGCATCGATCGCGCACCGGACCCCAGTAGCCGCCCTTCAGGCCGCTCACGTAGGGCTTCTCCTTCTCCTTGCCCTTCTCGTTGATGACCCACTCGTCGACGTTGCCCGTCATGTCGTGGACCCCGTAGGGGCTGACGCACGACTCTCGCGCGCCGCTCGGGTCCCGCTGGTCGAGCCGCGCGATCTCCTCGGGGCGGGTCTTCGGGTTCGCCCACTTGTTGTCGTCGGGCATGATGTAGGGCCGGTCGATGTTGCAGGCCTCGGTGTTGCGCACGTAGCCATAGGGGTACGGAAGGCGCTCCTGGCCCTCGCACGCCAGCGTCCACTCGCTGTCACCGCACAGGCGCTTGCCGGCCTTCCCGCACTGGGCGCCGGCCTCGTTCCAGTCCATCGCCACGTCGGGCTTCACGCCGGCCTGGTTGGGCCACTCGTAGCGGTCGATGCAGAAGCGCTTGTGGGTCGGGACGCCCAGGCAGCGACCGGTCGGCGCGAACTCCGCGCAGCGATCGCGCTCGGGGTGCTTTGGGTCCACCTGCCGCGTGCAGAACTGCTCGACCACGGGGCAGTACTCCCCCTCGACCTCCACCATGCCGGCCGGGCAGGTCGCAGCGGGCTCCTCCGGCGGGGTGGACGAGACCTTGGCGCCCGCGCTGGAGAGCACGACGCCGGCGTCGGCGCCCTGGCCCTTCGCCGGCGAAGGCGCGGTGACGAGGACCACCAAGGTGACGATGACGCGCTTCATGCTCGAAGGACCCACGGCGACGGATCGTAGAAAGGGCGGGTGGCGTGGGTCACGTTTCCTGCGCCTCAGGGGCACTTCAGCGCTCCCATCCTCGCCCGCGCGTGCTCGCCGGAGATCGACCGCGGCCTCGCGTGCCCCCAGCGCCCGACGACCACGCGGTAGGCGTCGCAGGCGCGCCCGGTCTCTCCCTTCTGCTCCAGCGCGGTGCCCAGATCGAGCCAGCCCCGCGTGCTGGCGAACGGATCCAGCAGCACCGTACAGCTCCGGGCGCCCTGCTCCAGCGGGCCCACCGCCTCGTCGACGCGGTCGGCCAGCAGGTAGGCGTGGCCCACCAGGGCCTGCGCGGGGATGTCCGGGGTGAATGGCGGGACGCCGCCGAAGGAGGGGAGCGCCTGCACCGCCGCCAGCCCTTGCTCGCGGGTGCTGGCCGGATCGGCCCACGCCGCGAGCCAGAGATCACCGACGTAGGCGGCGCTGGTCCTCGAGCGCCACGTGTCGAGCCACGCCGTCCGCTGCTGCTCGATCTGCGCCGGAGGCGAGCCCGTCCGCGCCAGGACGCCGAGCATCGTCGGCACGGCGTCGAGAAAAATGGAGACGTTGTCGACCCTGTGGCTGGGCGCCCAGGCGTCCTTCCGTGCCAGGTAGGCGCTGGCCACCTGGCGCGCGCGCTCGGGTCGCCCCGTCTCCTCGGCGAGGTGCGCGAGCAGCGCGCTCGGCCCCGCGTGCGCCTCTGCCCCGGGCTCGGCGGCGAGGGCGATCTCGGCCTCCTTCAGGTGCTGCTCGGCTGCGGTGAAGTCGCCCTCGCGGGCGTCGAGCAGCGCACGATCCACCGGCTCGACCTGGGCACGCCGGGTCGGCGCGAGGCGCGCCCACTCCTGCTCCAGGGCGGCGCGCACCGTGTCCGCCGGCTTCCCCCCGCCGGCGAGCGCGCGCGCGAGGTACAGGTACGCGAACCAGTCCTCCGGATCGCGGCTCAGCCAGGTCCGGGCGTGCGCCTCCTCGGCCTCGCAACGCCCCTGCTGCTCGTCGAGGCTCGACAGGTACCAGAGCGGCTCGGTAGCCGAGCGGGAGCGCCGGAGCGCCTGCTCGAGGCTCGCGCGCGCGTCGTCGAAGCGGCCCATGTACATCAGGCACCCGCCGTGGCTCGACCACGCGAGGGCAAAGTCGGCGTCGATGGCGATGGTCGCGTCGAACGACGCGAGGGCGGCCGCGAAGTCGCCGTGGTCGTAGCGCACGCTCCCCAGGATGTAGGCGAGCTCGGCGTCGAGCGGCCAGCGCGCGTGCACCGCCTCCAGCCTCCGGATGGCCTCCGGCGGATCGCTCGGGTCGCTCTGCAGGTACGGCGCGAGGGCGTCGAGGAGGGCCTGGTCGCGCTCGTCGAGCGTCGAGCGGTTGCGTACGGCCTGCATGAAGGTCGTGCGCACCTGTCCCTCGTCGACGCTCTCGAGCGAGCGCATGAAGGCGAGGCGCAGGTGGGCCGCCGCGAGGGTGGGGTCGCGCTCGGTCGCGGTGACCAGCGCGGTCATGGCGGCGTTCCAGTCGGCGTCGCGCAGGCTCTGCTGGAAGGCGCGGTACGCCGCGAGCGCCTCGGGCACGGGGGAGCGCGGGGGAGGCAGGTCGGTGACCGCCGTCGCGACCGGGGGGACGGCCGACGACGGGCCTGCGACCGCGGCGGAGCCCGCGGGGACCTTCTTCGCGAGCCGCGTCGAGACGAAGGCCACCGCGCCCAGGGCCGCCGTCACCGCGACCACGGCCACGAGGGATAACGTCAGCGCGCTCGTCAGCGAGCGCGCGCCGGGCTTCGGCTCCGGGAGCGTGGTCGCCTCGTGGGTGGCGGGGCCTGGCTGCGGCCCGTCCATCGGCGGTGCGGGATCGGTCTTGGTCGTCGTTCCCAGCTGGATCTCTGCCCAGCTGCGGCGGGAAGGGATGGCGACCCCCTCGAGGGCGACCGCGATCGACTCCATCGCGTCGAAGCGCGCGGACGGCGACTTGGCCATGGCCTTCATGATCGTGGCGTCGACGATCGACGGCAGCGCCGGCAGCAGGCGCGACGGAGGGTCGGGCACCTTGTCGAGGATGGCGAGCACGAGCTGGAAGCCGTCGATGCCCTTCGACCAGGGAAGGCGCCCGGTCAGGAGCTCGTAGGCCGTCACCGCCCAGGCGAACTGGTCCGCGCGCTCGTCGACCGTGTCGTCCCGCAGCTGCTCGGGCGACAGGTACCACGGCGTGCCCACCAGGCTGCCCCGGCTGGAGGAAGGGTAGCGCCCCTCTTCCGACTGCCCCGAGGAGGAGACGTCGACCCGCAGGCGCTTGGCGATGCCGAAGTCGAGCACCTTGACCACGCCGTCGCTCCGCACCATCACGTTCTCTGGCTTCACGTCGCGGTGGACTAGGCCGCGCTCGTGGGCGGCGCCCAGGGCGCGCGCGGCGTCTACCATCCAGCGGAGCTTGGTCTCCCACCGCACCGTGACGTCGTTGACGAAGGCGCGGAGGCTCTTGCCGACCACCAGCTCCATCGAGATGAAGAGCTGCCCGTCGGCCTCTCCCACGTCGAACACCGAGACGGCGTTGGGGTGGTCGAGCGCCGCCGCCGCGCGGGCCTCGAGCAGGACCCGGCTGGAGGGGTCGGAGGCAGACTCCTGCTCCTCGTCCGGGTCGACGCGGAGAACCTTCAGCGCCACGTGCCGGTGGAGCCGCGGATCGTGCGCGCGGTACACGTGGGCCATCCCGCCCTCGCCGAGCAGCTCCTCGATGACGTAGCGATCGAAGCGATCCCCCGGCGAAAGAGTCATGCACCCCCGGAGGGTCCAGGCTATCGCGCTCGCAGGCGCGCGGCGACCTCGGGGCGCATGAACCCCTGCAGGGCGCCCTCGACGCTGGCGCTGGACGGAACGTTGTTGCGCGGGGTGGCGTACTCCAGGCGCTCGTTGTCGTCGGTGGAGACGAGGCTCGCGCGCGAGACGCCCTCGCGCGTGCACACGTCGTCCACGAAGGCGTCGAGGGTCTCGTCGGCGAACACGAGGCCCCCCAGGTCGGCGCCGGGCCGCGCCTGGAGCGGCTGCGCGCTCATGACCAGCACGCCCTGGCCGCGCGCGAAGAAGGCAGCGTGGGCGAACACCGCACGCGCGGTCGCGATCTGGCTCGCCACCTCCCGCAGCGTGGTGTGATGCAGCTGGACCCACTGGGAAAGCACACCGCCGTCGCTCAGCCGGGTGGCCGCGATCTCGTAGAACTCCCTGTTGTAGAGGTTGGCAGCGCCCGCGAACCAGATGCTGGTCAGCTCGACCGTGACCAGATCGTAGCGCTCGTGGTCCATGACCAGGAGGTTGCGCCCGTCCTCGAAGCGGATGAGGACGCGCGGATCGTCGAGGACCCCGCCGTTGACCGCGCCGAAGAAGGCGCGCGCTGCCTTCACGATGCCGGGCGAGAGCTCGGCGACGTCCACGCGCCGGAACGGGTAGGTGGCGGTCTCCTGCACGGTCACCCCAGTGCCCAGGCCGATGACGAGAGCCCGCTCGAACCGCGGGGCGAACATGGCCGGGATGTCGGCGAACCCGCGCTGGGGCGCCATCTGCCAGCCTGTGTCGCCCTGGTACTTCCCGTTCGTCCACAGGGTGGTGATGTCGCCCGCGCGCGTGACCGTGACCACGCCGCCGTGCAGGTCCTCGTCGATCCACACCACCTGACCCTGCTCGGGCTGCCGCTCGAAGTACACATTAGCCCCGCTCGACAGGCGGGCCAGGTCCCAGCGCGGAGCTGCCACGACGAGCAACGCCGTGGCCAGGGCCAGCGCGCCGGTCCATCGCCGCTGCGGGGCAGGGACGAGCAGCGCGACGGCGACGTAGGCGATCGCGATGGCGTCGCAGGCCCGCTGCGAGCCCAGCGCCGGCAGGAGCACGAACCCCGCGAGCAGGGAGCCGGCCATCGAGGCCACGGTGTTGACGGCGGTCGCGCGGCCCGTCGACGCGCCGCGATCGGCGCGGGGAGCGAGGGCGGAGAGTACGAGGGGAAACGTCATCCCCATGCAGGTCGCGGGGAGGCCGATGGCCAGCGCCGCGACGAGCCCCCGCACCACCTCTCGCTGCCACCACGCCGAGACCGACGGTCCGGCGGCGACGAAGACGTCGGGCAGGCGATCCCACACCGGCAGGCTCGCGGCGAGGACCAGCCCGGCGAGCGCCAGGCTGACCGGGAGCGCGCTCTCCCCCGCCCATCGCGCGAGGGTGCGCGAGGCGCCGGCCCCCGCCGCGAGGGCCACCAGGAACACGGCGAGCACCAGCCCGAACACGTAGACGCTGGTGCCGTCCACCAGCGCCAGCAGGTGAATGAAGACCACCTCGCTGGCGAAGACCAGGAGACCCGAGGCCGCGGCCGCCAGCATGACGCCGGCCGGGGGGCGGCTCGCGACGTCCGGCGTAGAGGTCGTCCCAATGGGAACCTGCGGAGGCGCGGTCGCCGCTCGTCGCGACAGCGCCACTGCGGTGAGACCGATCACCGCGCTGACGACGGCGCCCACGCGCAGGCTGGTCGACAGGCCGAGCGCCGGGAGGATGGCGTACGCGCCGAGGAGCGACCCGAGCGCGCCGCCCGCCGTGTTCGCTGCGTACAGGGTGGCGACCCTCCACCCACCGCCGGTCGCGGCCCCCGCCACGCGCGCGACCAGCGGTAGCGTCGCGCCCATCGCGACCGTGGGCAGCAGCACCACCGCCGCCGCGAGCCCTCCGCGCACGAGCTCCAGCGTCGCCAGCGACGACGTCCCCTGGGCCATCGAGGCGTAGAGCCGCCCCACGGCGCCGAAGAGCCAGGGAGAGCCCGCGCAGGCCACACCGACCGCGAGCTCCAGCAGGCCATACACCAGCAGCGGTCGTGACACTCTTGCGTCGAGGCGCGCCGCAGCGGTCGCCCCCAGCGCGAGGCCCCCCATGAACGCCACCAGCACGGCGCCGGAGGCGTGAGCCGTCGCGCCGAAGGAGAGCGACAGGTACTTGAAGAAGATCACCTCGTCGACCAGGCCGACCGCGCCGGAGGCGAAGTACAGCAGGGTCAGCGCGGTGAAGGTCGTGAAGCTGATGCGTGGGATCTGTCCCAAGAGTGGCCCTCGGTCGGGACCGAGCATCGTATGATAACGTCGTTCCCGTGAGCGAGTCGCTCGTCGGCGCGATCGTCGACACCCGCTACGAGCTCCGGCGCCTCATCGCGCGCGGCGGGATGGGCCTGGTCTTCGAGGCGCTGCACAAGTTCACCCGGCGCGCCGTGGCGCTCAAGCTCCTGGCCGACGAGCTCCGGGGCAAGCGCGAGATCCGCGGGCGTCTGCTCCGCGAGGCGCTCGCGCTCACCGCCGTCCGTCACCCCGGCTTCGTCGAGGTGCTCGACGCCGGCGTCTGTCCCGAGCACGGTCCCTACGTCGTGCTGGAGATGCTCGAGGGGCGCACGCTCGACGGCATCCTCGCGGCGCGGCAGCGGCTCTCCATCGCCGACGCGGTGCAGGTCGCCCGTCAGGTGTGCGACGCCGTCGCCCACGCCAACGCGCGCGGCGTCGTCCATCGCGACGTCAAGCCCAGCAACGTGTTCCTGGCCCGCAACGAGCTCGGCGAGGAGACGGTGAAGCTCATCGACCTGGGCGTCGCCGCCGTGGCCGAGGAGCAGCTGACGGCGCACGATGGCAAGCTGACCAAGGCGCACGAGGTGGTCGGCACCCCCGAGTACATGGCCCCCGAGCAGCTGTGGGGGCGGGAGGTCGACGCGCGCACCGACGTCTACGCCATCGGGATGACGCTCTTCGAGTGCCTGACAGGCGAGGTGCCCTACATCGGCTCCTATCCGGAGGTGCTGGTGCAAGTCTCGAAGGCCAGCGAGCCTCCCCGCGTCCGCGACCAGCGGCCGGACGTCTCGCCTGCGTTGGCCATGGTCATCGAGACGGCGCTCGAGAAGGACGCGTCGTCACGCTTCCACACGGCGGGGGAGCTCGGGCGCGCCCTGCTCGCCGCGAGCGGCCTCGGTCCCGGGCGCTCGGCGCTGCTGTCCACGGTCGTCGAGGAAGAGGAGCCCGAGCGGGCGATCAAGCTGGTCCGGCGCAAGGCGCCGCGCGTCGAGGAAGAGAGGCCGAGCAGCCCCACGGTTCCCAGCGCCCCGCCGTCGCGCCGGCTCTTCGTCCGCGCGCCCTACGTCACGCCGGTGGTCCTCTTGCCCCCGACGGGCAGCGAGATCGACGCGCGCAGCGAGGAGATCAGCGAGGAGGGGATGCTGGTGGTGGCGCCCGTCTCGCTGCCCCTCGGCGCCCCCCTGCAGATGCGCTTCGCCAGCCCAATGACGGGAGAGATGGTGGTCCTCCACGGGAGCGTGCGCTGGACCCGCGAGGGCCGCGGCCGGAGCGCCATGGGCCTCGAGTTCGCCCACGTCCCGCCGGTGCTCCGCGGCGTCGTCGCGGACTACATCGCCATGCTACCGGCGGCGCAGGAATGAGCGCCCGGCCCGCCAGCAAGATCGCGCTCCGCATCTTCGCCTCGCACGGGCTGGCGTACCCGATTGCCACGGCGTGGGCCTTCGCCGCCGTCCCGGTGCTCGTCGTGAGCGTCGCCTCCCGCGTGGGCCTCACCCTCGACGACGAGGAGGTCGCTCACCAGGTCCTCGTGCGCGTGGCGTGGCCCGCCCTCGGGGTGTTCGCGCTCACGCACGTCGTCGGTCTGGTGTGGGCCTTCGATCGCGACGAGATGCGCGGCAGGCGAGTCTTCCTCGGGGCCATGCTCGCCCTCTTCGCGATCGCCCTGCTCGTGGGGGGAAGCTCGTGGATCTGGCTGATGACGCGCTGACCGTCACATCGCGTCGGCGCAGCAGCGCACACCGGTCTGGAGCTCGTGGAAGTGCTCGTCGTGCGCCGTAGTGGCAGGCCGGCACCGATCGCGCGCCGGCATCCACCAGCCGCCCTTGAGCGCCGAGCGCCACTCGCCCCACGTCCGGTCTCGGAACACCCACTCGTCCACGTTGCCGCTCATGTTGCGCACGCCGAACGGGCTCACGCAGCGGTCGAGCTTGTCCTCCGGCTCGCGCTGGTCGCGCAGCTTGCCGGTCATCGGATCGGTCAGGTCGCCCTTGTCGAAGTTGCAGACGCTGGGATCGCGCGTGAGGCCAGTGGGGTAGGGCAGCATCTGCTCGCCCTCGCACGCGAACTCCCACTCGGTCTCCATGCACAGGCGCTTGTTCTGGTGCTCGCAGATCTCCTTCGCCTGGGTCCACGAGACGTCGCCCTCGGGCAGCGTCTCGCCAGGGGGCACGAACTCGTCGCGGTCGACGCAGAAACGCTTGTGCACCCGCTCGCCCACGCACTGGCTGGGCGCGAACCTGGCGCAGCGCGCCAGCTTGTTCGACGGCGGGTCCTCCCACTCGACGCACTCTTCCTTGACCTCCGTACAGTACTCACCCTCCACCAGCACCATCTTGTCGGGGCAAGAGGGGTGGGCGGAGGCGAGCGGATCGGAGGGAGACGTCGGATCCTTGGCGAGGCTGGCCAGGCCCAGATGAGGAGCGGGTGGGGGCTCGGCCGCCTGGGCGGACGTCGAGGTCGAGGCGGACGGTACGGGCGCGGCCACCAGCCGCGGAAGAGGTGGACCTTCGGCGCCGGGGCCGGGTTCGGCGTGCGTGGCGCAGGCCGCCAGCACGGCGGCGGCGATGGCCACGGAGAAGATGAAAGAGACGACGCGGTTCATGACCAGGACTGCGATCGTAAGTTAATGCTCGTTCCATGCCCAAGTAAGGGGAGGCTCGCAGTGGGCGGAAGGACGCCCGACAGGCTTGAAGGGGGCCGTCGGCGCCAGGCGTGTGCCTTCCTTCGTAGGGCAGCGAAGTCATGGCGACGCGAAGGGTGCGGACCTCCCGCGTAGCCGGATTCGCGTATAGTCGCCGGTCGGCATCGAGACATGGGCGTCATGACCTCTCCTTCGCGTGGCCTGGCTCCGCTCGCCCTCGTGGGCCTCGGACTCCTGGCGTCGGCCTGCGAGTCGAGCGCGCCGGCGTCGACCGCGGCCCAACGCGCGCCGACCGCCAGCGACTGGACCGGGACACGTGACTCTCTCGTCCCTCCCGTGGTTCAGCCTCCCCCCACCCCCAGGGGGACCTGGGTGCTCCACATCGGCGATTCCTTCGTCCACGCCTCGCTCCAGCAGAGCCTTCGCCCGCACTTCGAGGCCGCAGGGACGGGGTACGTCGTGGACGCCACGACGGCCACCTACACCACGACCTGGGCCAGCGATCCGGAGCTCGACAACTGGCTGGCCCGTCGCCCATCCCTGGTCCTCGTCACGCTCGGGGCCAACGAGGTGGACATGCCTGTCCCCTCGGAGCACGCCCGGCCCGTGGAGCAGCTCGTCCGCAAGATCGCCGCGGCCTCCACGTCGTGTGTCTGGATCACCCCGCCCATGTGGAAGGCGGACACGGGAATCCTGAGCGTGATCCACGACCACAGCGCCCCCTGCCTCTTCTTCGACAGCGATGCCGTCCTGGGCGGCCTGCGTTCGGACGAGAGGCAGCGCGACCGGATCCACCCCAACGAGCGCGGGGGGGCACGCTGGGCGGAGGCTTTGTGGGGATGGCTGGGCGAGCACCGGGACGTCAGCCGCCCTGCCTGGGCGCTCGTTCCCTTCGAGCTCCGCGGGTCATAGACATCTTGCCGGGTCGATGTTTCGCACGCTAAATGTCTGACCGGGAGCGTGGCGATGATCTCCTTCGAGCCCACCGACGATCAGAAGATGGTGCGCGACTCGGTCGCGCAGTTTGCCGAACGGACCCTCCGGCCGCGGATGCGCGAGTTCGAGCAGGCCCGCGGCCTTCCGGACGACGTCCTCGAGGCCGCCCACGCGATGGGACTGCCGCTCGCGGCGTTCCCCGAGGCCGTCGGCGGCGCCGGGCTCGGCGTCGTGACGCAGGTGCTCATCGAGGAGGAGCTGGCCAGCGGGGATCCCGCCGCCGCCTTCGCGCTCTCCGGGCCGGGCGCCTACGGATGGGCTGCGCTGCTCTTCGGGGGGCCGGAGCTCGGCAAGAATCTCATCGCCCCTTTCCTCGGCGAGGGCGCGCACCGGCGCTTCGGGGCCGTCGCGTGGGGCGAGCGGCAGGTCTCGCGGGACCGGCCGGGCCTCGTGACCACGGCGACCCGTGCCGGCGCTGCCTGGAAGCTGCGCGGGGAGAAATCCTACGTACTCCACGCCGACCGCGCGGAGAGCTTCATCGTCTTCGCCCAGGTCGACGCCGCGAAGGGCTGGGACGGCCTGGGCGCCTTCGTCGTCCCCCGCGGCGCCGCCGGGCTCCGCCTCCTCCCGCGGCTCGACACGCTGGGACTCGACGCCGCCAGCTTCGGCGGCATCGCCCTCGACGACGTGGAGGTCCCCGACGAGGCGCGCCTTCCGCACGCCGGGGATCCGCAGCGCCTGGCCTCCTTCTTCGCGACCCAGGGCCTCATGGTCGCCGCGCGTGCCGTCGGCCTCGCGCGCGCCGCCTTCGAGACAACCCGCGACTACTGCGAGCAGCGTAAGGCCTTCGGCAAGCCCATCGGCCACTTCCAGGCCGTGGCCTTCACGCTGGCCGACCGCAGCATGGACCTCGAGGCGGCGCGGGCCATGGTCTGGCACGCAGCGTCCCAGTGGGATGGGCTCGCGGCGAGCACCGACCCGATGGACGCGCGGGAGGCGCTCCTGCGCACGGCGTGGGCGGTCTCCTTCTCCCTCGAGGCAGCCATGCGCGCGGGGGACGACGCGGTGCAGCTGCACGGCGGCTCGGGCTTCATGCGCGACTACCCGGTCGAGAAGTGGATGCGCGACGCCAAGCAGCTCCAGCTCTGCGGGATGACCGCCGAGCACGCCGATCAGCTCGCGGCCCTGCTCGCGCTCGGCCGCCCCATCGACCCCGCGCTCGTGCTGCCCAGCGCCGAGTCGCAGAACGTCTTCATCTGAAAGAGAGCCCCATGACCATCGAGTTCTCGCTCAGCCCGCGCCAGCGCGACATGCAGGCGATGATCCACCAGTTCGCCGCGTCCATCATCCGGCCCGAGGCCCTCAAGTGGGACCGCGAGCACGGGGTGCCGCACGACTTCCTGCGCCGCATCGTGATGATGTCCAAGACCATGGGCTCCTCGGTCGCCATGGGCCCCAGCGCGGGCGACGCCCAGGTCACCGAGATGGACGCCGAGCAGCGCAAGAAGCGCCAGGTCGGGCTCACGACCATCATCAGCGCCGAGGAGCTGTCCTGGGGCGACGCGGGGCTGCTGCTCTGCGTGCCCGGCCCTGGCCTGGGAGGCCCGCCGGTTCGCGGGAGCGGGACGGCCGAGCAGAAGAAGCGGTTCTTCTCGATCTTCGACGACATGTCGACCGAGCTGCGCTGGGGGGCCTATGCGCTCACCGAGCCGGGTGCCGGGAGCGACGTCGCGGGCATCCGCACGAGCTGCCGCAAGGACGGCAAGCACTGGGTCATCAACGGACGCAAGTGCTACATCACCAACGGCGCGCGCGCGTCGTGGAACGTCGTCTTCGCGACGGTCGATCCCGCGCTGGGCCGCGGCGGGCACCGGGCGTTCGTCGTCGAGAAGGGGACCCCGGGGTTCAGCGTGGGGCGCATCGAGGACAAGATGGGGCTGCGCGCGAGCGAGACGGCGGAGCTGGTCTTCGAGGACTGCCGCGTGCCGGAGGAGAACCTGCTGGGCGGCGAGGAGAGCTACACGACCAAGCAGGGCTTCATGACGGCGATGAAGACCTTCGACAACACGCGCCCCCTGGTCGCGGCGATGGCCATCGGCATCGGGCGCGCGGCGTACGACTACGCGGTCGACTTCGTGATGCAGAACTACGTGATGTCGCGGCCCATCCCGCGCTACGCGGCCATCGCCGAGCGGCTGGCGCGCGTGGGACGTGGTCTCGACGCGGCGCGCATGGCCACGTGGAAGGCGGCGTGGCTGGCCGACCAGGGCGAGTCGAACGCCAAGGAGGCGAGCAGCTGCAAGGCCCTGGCGGGCGGCGCGGCCATCCGCGCGTGCATCGAGGCCATCGAGATCTGCGGCGCCGAGGGGTCCGTCGCGGCCGAGCACCAGCTGCTCGAGAAGTGGTTCCGCGACATCAAGGTGTACGACATCTTCGAGGGGACCGGTCAGATCCAGCGCATCGTCATCTCCAAGCGGCTGATGCCCGAGCTGAAGTCGTTCTGAGCGGAGTCGACTTCAGTCCTCAGAACAGCCCGATCGCGAAGTGGAACGCCCCGAAGTCCTCGTAGCTCCGCTTGGGGGCTGCGATGCCGTAGTCGAACACCAGCGGCCCGACGGGGGTGAGCACACGGATGCCGGCGCCCACGTCCGAGCGCAGGGACAGGCCGTGCTCGAAGATGTAGCTCGGGTCGTTCCAGAGGTTGCCGAAGTCGGCGAAGAGGGCGGCGTCGACCGGCGACCGGAGCGGGAAGCGTAGCTCGAAGCGCGGGTTCACCATCAAGTTCCCGCCGCGCAGCGGGATCTGGCAGTTGCTCTGGTTGGGGCAGGTGATGGTCCCTGCCGCGATCTGGTCGGCGTAGTCCTGCGGGATGAAGGCGTCCTGCAGCCAGCCCCGCATGGAGTCCACGCCGCCCATGAAGAACTGCCGGTCGGGGTAGGTGCAGTAGGCCGGCGGGGAGCCCGACGCGAACGGGGTCCGGCACGGGAGGACGTTGGCGATCTCCCCCAGGCGCAGCTCCGCGGCGAACGAGACCTTGGACGTGATGGGGATGTAGGCCGCGATGGTCTGCGTGAGCCGGACGATGTGGGCCTCGAACTGGTCCTTCTGGATCGAGGTTGGCCCCTCCACGGGGTAGGAGTTCGCCTGCTCGACGCCGAGCGCGACGTAGGTGCCCTTGTGCGCGTTGAACGCACTGTCGCGCCGGTCCCACGTGAAGACGACGCGCGCCGCGAGGACGTTGCTCGCGCCGTCCGGGACGCGCAGCAGCCGCGCCAGGTCGATGTTCCCCGGGTTGTTGGCGAGATACGTCGCGATGTTCGGTTCGTCGAACAGGTTGACGTCGTTGTGCTCGTAGTCGGGCCCCCCGCTCAGCTGCACCTCGCGCACCGGCCGCCAGGTCAGCGTCCCGAGCACCGACGACTTGACCAGCGTGAAGTCCGGCTCGAGATCGCGCACGAACACGACGTCCGCCTGCGACCGGATGTCGGGGCCGAGCCCCATCTCGGGCCAGCCGAGCGTGGCCGTGTCGCGCGTCGCGATGCGCTCGCCGATGCCGAGCCCGGAGTAGTTCTGCCTCACCTGCGGGTCCAGGATGAGGAAGTCCGGCAGGTAGCTGGCCTGGAGGTGCACCGTGAACGACCACCCGTAGCCCAGCAGGTTCCGGTGCCCCCACTCGATGGCCCCCCGGACCCCTTCTCCCGTGGAGAGCCCGGGCCGCAGCTCGACGTACTGCGGGTCCCTCTCCACGACGTCGATGACGACGACCTTGCTCGGGGCCGGCACGTACGGATCGGCCAGCGACACGGCGATGCTCGAGAAGACCCCCAGCGTCGCCAGGCGCTCCTGCGTCTTGCGCACATCGCTGGCGCGGTAGGGCTCGCCCGGCGTGAGGGCCATGCGGCGTCGCACCACGCTCTCGCGCGTGATCGACAGCCCGCGCACGACCACCCCGCTGACGAAGACCTGGTCGCCCTCGCTGACCTCGAAGCGCACGCGCGCCCGCGTGTTGTCGAGCGACGGCTCGAGCGCGTACTTCACGTCGACGTACGCGTAGCCGAGCTCCTTGTACCAGTCGACGATGCGCCGCCGGGCTTCGTCCAGCTGTGTCGTGCTCACGTAGTCCCCCAGGGGGACCTGCGCGGCGTCGCTCACCTCCTTCTCGCTCACGCTCTTGAGCCCGGTGAAGGCCACGTCGCGCAGCTGCGTCCGCGGCCCGAGCTTGACCGGGACGACGAGCTGCAGCTCCGGCGCGCACTCGACGCCCCGCGCCGGGTCGGGACGGCAGGTGTAGCCCGGGTCGAGCGGCTGGGTCGCGAGGGGAAGGCCGGACGTGTCGTAGGTGCACGCGTAGCTGTCCAGGGTCGGTAGCGGGCTGGCAACGCAGCGACCGGCGGGGGAATGCGGGTCACACTGCGCGCGCATCACCTGCACGGGGCCGACCTGGGCGTGCAAGAACCCCTCGTTTCGATAGAGCTCCTGCACGTGCTCGGCGGCGCGGTCGTACGTCTCGGCCACGTAGGTCACGTCGGGATCGAGGTCGCGCGGGATGGCGCGCGTGCCGGTGGCGTTCGAGCCGGGCCCGGCGCCCAGCGTCTGGCTGAGGCCCTTGGGGTTGGGGTCGACGAACAGCTCGCTGCCCGGCAGCTCCTCGTCGAGGAAGCTGTCGATCTCGGTGCCGATCTCGGCGGACGAGCGCGGACCTCCGGACGAGAGGCGGCGGATGGCGTCGAGCTTGAGGCACGGGTAGCGGCGCGAGGTGACGTGCACCTGCGCGTGCTCGTCGACGTGGAGCACGACCACCTCGACCTGCTCCTTCGCGCCCGTGCGCACCTCCGGCCGGACCTCGACGTCGAGGTAGCCGCGCTTCTGGTAGAAGCTGCGCACCTTGTCGGCCAGGTGCGACGGCGAGCGGTCCGTCTCCGTGTCCAGGCCGAGCGCGCCGCCGAGCGCGCCGCTGTCGAAGTGCTCGTTGCCCTCGAACTGCGCGACCTGCAGCGGTCCGGCGTCGATGCGCACCCGCAGCACGACCTGCTTGGGGTGGCCCGGCGCCTCCACCCATGCGAGGTCGTGCGACACGCGGGCCCGGTACCAGCCCTTGACGTGCAGCGCCTGCTCGAGCGTGTTGTCGGCGGCGTCGAGCACGGGGAAATCGGCGCGATCCCTCACGTGAATGGTGTAGGTCGCGGCCACGGGGAGGACCTGCTCGCGGGGAGCGTCGAAGATGTAGACCTCGCGCTGGTCGACGAGTCGGGCCGCGCCGGGCTGCACGTCGACCACCAGCAGCGTCCGGGTGGGGTCGTCGGTGGCGCGCGTCTGCACCGCGGCGCGCGCGGCGGGGAAGCCGTGCAGCGCCATGAAGCGCTCGATGCGCTGCGCGATCTCCTCCAGCTCCGCGCCCACCACCTCGCCGCCCTCCAGCAGCCCCGCGTCCCGGAGGAGCTCGCCGTACTCCAGGCGGGCGCCGTGGAGGTCGAGCTCCAGGCGCTTGATGAGCTTGCGCGGCGTCACCCGCACGACCAGCATGGCGCCGATCCCGTCGCTCGCCGCCGTCACGCGGCCGCGCGCGAACTGCCCGGTGCCCAGCAGCTCGTCGAGCGCGCGGCGCGCCACGGCCGCCGAGAGCTGCTCGCCCGCCCGCACCGAGTGCACCTCGGGGGTCTGGACGTCGTCCCAGACGTTGCCCTCCAGCGTCACCGTGACCCGGGTCACCGGCCTGCCCGCCAGCGCGGAGAGGTCCGCCATCGGCTCGATGGTGGGGACCTGCGGGGCAGCGGCGGGAGCGGGCGGCGGGGGGATGGGCGTGACGATCTCGCCCTGCGCCGGCTCCTGCGCGTGCGCCCCGCCCGGCACGAGGGCCAGCACGAGGCCCACGGCGCAGGACAGGATCGAGACGAAGGCGCGCATTCGCTCCAAGGACGAGAGCTATCTGAACTCCAGCCTCCAGCGAAGGTCCACACCCAGATTGCCCAGCGCCGAGGACGAGATGTCGTTGATGTTGTCGTACGAGCCCTGCACGCTGAGGCGGTTGTTGAGGCGCCACTCGATGTTCGAGCGCAGCTCCCGATCCTCGGAGAGGCCCGCGGTCACGCTAGCGCGCAGGTCGTTGGTGAGGCGCTTGCCCACCGTGAGCTGCGGCTCGGTCTTGCCGGTCACCGTGGAGTAGGCACTGCCGAAGCGGAAGTCGTCGATGATGGGCAGGGCCTGCTTGACGGCCCGGTCGGCGCCGCTCGCCGCGCCGAGGTAGTTGAGGGCGATGCTGGCCCCGATGCTGCTCGCCTGGAGCTGGTCGAGCTCGGCCCGGGTCATCCCCACCGCCAGCAGGAGCACGATGTCCTCCTGCGAGAGCGAGGGCTCGCTGGTCATGTCGACCCGCAGGTTGTCGGCGTCGCCGAAAGCGTGCAGGGTGATCCTCCACACCGAGCCGCCGCGCGTCGAGCCCACCATCGAGGCTCCCGACGGGCCCCCGCCCGAGCCGGCGCCGGCGGCCGCTCCCGCGCTGGTGTCCGAGTAGCGGTGGTACTCGGTGACCGCGGTCACGTCGACGTTGGGCGCCACGCGCGTGGGATCCTCGAAACGGATGAGGCCCTGCCGGACGTCGAACTCGTTGGACTGGAAGTGAAAGCGTCCGCCGGGGAGGGCCTTCAGCCCGCCACGCAGGCCCACCCGCTGGTTGGTGCCCGTCACCTCCAGCGACCCCGAGTCGATGGCCAGCTGCACCTCCGCCAGGTTGTTCTTGATGACCAGCGGCGAGCGCGACTGCACGTGGACGTCGAAGGTGACCACGTCCAGCGATGGATCGTAGGCGTTGACCTCGGTGCGCTTGGCGCGGGTGCCGAGGGCGCCGAGGTCGGTGGTGAGCGAGATTGGGCGCGTGTAGCTGAAGGAGCTGATGCTCACGTCGCCCGTGATCCGCGGGAGCGCGGCGTTCTCGCGGCCCGCTGCCTTGGCGTCGTAGGCCACGTCCAGATCCGAGTCGAAGGTCGTCGCGATGCCGTCCGACGGCGTGAGCCGGATCCCGCGCGCCACGACGTGCGACTCCAGCGTGCCCACCTCGAACCCGCGGACCGGGAGGTTCGCCACCACGGCCAGCGTCCCGCCGGCGAACTTCGCGTTGCCGGTCGCGGCCAGCTCCGTGGCGCTCGCCTTCACGTCGAGGCGCAACTCCGTCAGCGCGCTCGGGAGCCCGTGGACGGCGAGCTCATCGCCCACGACGTGGAGCTCGCCGCTCACCGTCGGAGCGCGGGCCTTGCCCTGCACGCGGACGAATCCCTCGATCTTGCCGCGCGCCCGCTCGACCTTGGGCATGAGGTGCGGCAGGACGGCGAGGTCGATGGGCTCGAGGCGTGCCGACATGTCCAGCGTGGGGTCCCGCGACAGCTTCGTCGCGCCGCCCGTCAACACAAACCCGCCGCTGAATCCGCCGGACGCGTCCAGCGTGACCTCCAGCGGCGGGAGGGTCAGCGTGTCGTCGGCGATGACGATGGGGCTCTGCGGGGGGCGAAGGGCGAGCTTCTGCGCGCCGCGCGAGAGCACGATCGGCCCCGGGAGGAAGCTGGCGCGGGCGTGGGCCAGGTCGTCGAGGGGCACGTCGTCTGCGGTCAGCTCTCCCCACAGCTGCCCTCCCAGGTCGCTCGACGCGCTGCCGGGCTCCTCGCCGCCCGTCTTGTGCGCGCTGTAGATGCGCGCCAGCGGACCCAGATCGAGCCCGCGGAGGCTCACGTGCCCCGACATGCGCGGCGCCTTGGCGCGGGTCGCCACCACGTCGGTCAGGCGCACTGTCCCGCCCAGGAGCTCGCCGCTCACACGCCACTCCCCGTGCGACGAGGTATCCGCGAGGTAGGCCGCCTTGTCGAAGGGCGGAGCGATGGGCGCGTTGCACTTCGAGTGCCCCACGCTCCGCTTCTCCTGGGTGAAGCGCTGGGTCAACTCCACCTGCAAGTGCGAGGAGGGCAGGGCCACCTCGCGCGCCCGCATGCCCGCCACGTCGAGCTCGGCGCGGGTCACGATGCTGGAGCTCGGATGGAAGGAGTCGAGGTCCCCGGTGACGTGCGCCATCCCGGAGACGCTGCCCTCGACCTCCTGGGCGAGCGAGCCGAGGGTGTCGAGGCGCGACAGGGAGACGCCCTCGACCATGACGTTGGCCAGCAGCGCTCCGCCGCGGTGGATGGTCGCTGAACCGAGGATGGTCCCGATCGCCACCGGCCGCGTCCCCTGGGCGGGCTGGACCTTGGAGAGCACGAAGGAGCGCACGTCGAGCTCGGCCCCCGCGATCCCCGCCGCGCGGTCGTACCAGCGCATCGACACGTCAGCGTCGCCCTGCGCGAAGCGCTCGCCGTAGAGGTCGACGCCGGCGAGGTGCGCCTTTGCGTCCACCCCGATGTACCCCGAGCCGCAGCGGTCCTCGGGGCCGCCGAGGGCGACGTGCACGTCGGCCCGCGTCGCGAGGCGGGCGTCGAGGCCGTCGTACCGGGGGTCCTCGTCCAGCGCGAACATGGAGAGCAGATCCCGCAGCCCGAAGCCGCTGCTGGCCCCCACCGCGTCCACCACGAAGCCGCGCGTGCCGCCGAACTTGAGCGTCGCGGTAGGCACCTCGTACGCGCTGTCGCGGCGCCTGGCGTGCACGCCGGTGATGTCCACCTCGGGACCCTGGACGTCGACCTTCACGTGCCCGGCGTTGATGTCCCCGAACTGCATGTCGGCGACGGCGAACCCGGTGATCGATTGCAGGTCCCCCTCCGGCTCGGGGCGGTTGAAGGTGCCCCCGACGCGCCCACTGGTCTGCAGCAGTCCATGCAGGGTGACCGGCCCGAGGGGGGAGAGGTCCTCCAGATCCGCCGTGATGTGGGGCGCGTCGACGCGAAGATCGTTGTGGAAGCCGATGGAGACGAAGGCGCCGTCGACGTGCGAGTGCGGCAGGGTGGCGCGCACCTCCATGAACTTGAGACCGTCGGGGCGGATGGCGAGGTGGGCGGCGATCTGCGCCTCGGAGAAGCCGAAGATCCGCTCGCGCGCCCTGTCCTCCGCGGGGCGATCGTAGACGCCGAAGGTGTACGTCTTGGCGGTTAGCTCGCTGTCGAGCTTGAGGGGGACGAAGGTCCCGGAGATGACCGTCGTGTGCACCTCGCGGATGTCCCAGCCGACGTACGAGTGGGGGTGGACGCCGAGGTTGCGGAGGAGCGCGGTGAAGTCGACGTCGCTCGCGTCGAGCCGTGTCTTCTCGAGCTTGGCTCCCTTCGCCAGGGGATCGACCACCGTGTCGGTGAGCGTGACCGTCCCGTTGCCGAGGCGGAGCGTGGTGAGGGGGCTCTCGACCACGTTCTTGCGGACCTGGAGCTGGCTGTGAAGCTCCTGTGCGAAGCTGTACTGCGCGAGGCGCACGTCGTGAGCCTCCAGCGTGCCTGTGACGTCGGGCAGGAGGGTGTCCGAGCCGTAGCGGACGGTGGCGTCGACCCCGACCCAGCCGTCGGTCTCCGGCAGGGCAGCCGCGCGCTCGACGAGGGCGATGGGCGCCCGGACACGCACGTGGCCGTCGAAGTACGGGAGCTTCATGTCGCCGGTGGGGAGCACGACGTGGAGGTGCCCGAGGGACACCTCGACCCGGCGCTTGTCGTCGGCGGGCAGGTCGCAGGGAGGGGTCGTGCCGCTCGCGCCGTCGAGGTCGGCCGAGCCGACGCCCTCGAAGCGCCGGACCAGGATGGCCGCGGGCTCGATGCGCACCCGACTGTCGATGGAGCAGAGCGCGTCGTCGTCGCTCGCCACCCGCCCGTCGGGCAGGGGGCGCGGGCGGTGCACGCTGGCCCGGCCGACCCGCACGGCGAGCTCGAAGGTGGAGCCGGCCAAGGCGTCGTCCTCGGCCGTGACGTCCAGGTCGAGCGCGCCCGCCTCGATGCGCGTGACGTCGAGGGTCAGGTCGACCGTGGCGTCGGTCAGGGCGAACGTGCTGAAGGGAGCATGAAGGGGGCCGTGGGACGGGCTGGTCGGGGTGGGCAGCGCGAGGTTGGCGAGCTTGCCGTCCTTCACCACGGCATGGACGCGCGGCTCGTCCACCTCGACCACGTCGATGGCGAGCTTGCCCGCGAGCAGGGCGAAGAGCCTGGGACGGACGCGGGCCCGCGTGCACTCGAGGAAGGCGGGACCCCCGTCGCTTGCGTCCACTCGCACGTCCGTGAGCTCCACCGCGAGGGGCCAGACCCGTACGCCCATCGTGTAACGAGCGACGATCCCCTGCGCCCGCAGGGCCTGCTCGGTCTCCCGGGCCGCCCAGGTGCGCACCCACGTCGAGCGCACGGCGAGGGTCGCAGCGAAGGGCAGCAGGCCCACCAGCGCCAGCGCCACGCACACGACCCTCGCCACGTCCCGGCCCCAGTCGCGACGCTTGCGGCGACGGCGCACGGCCGGGAGCGCAGTCTCGCGCGTGTCGGTGTGGGTCGTCGTCATGCGGGACGGGTCCGAACGTTGGACGTGCGAAACCCGGTACACACTCTAGGGCGTGCTCCGAATTTAGGCTCGCGCATCCAGCGTCCGTGTACGCACGTGGTGCGTGCACGGTGCTCGGATCACCCCCACGACCCGGCGAATCGTCGGGGTTTGTGGGGCTCTCGCGTGGCGCGGGCGATGCAAGTACGCCAGGCATCATGACCACGTCAAAGCTCCGGGTGATTGCCGGCGCGGCGCTCATCGTCGCGGGCTGCGCCGGACACGACGACAACGAGATCACCGCGACCACCACGGCTGCGCTGGAGCCTTCTCCGGCGACGCCGTTCGCGCCAACCGACACGTACGCCGTGCTTGAACGCTGCGCGGTGCAGGGAGAGCAGACCTGCGTCGGTGGCTACTGGATCCGTGAGGTCAACCGTGTGGACGGACTGCGGCTGGTGTCCGCGCTCGACGTGTCCCGGCTCGGGACCGAGGCGCTCGCGCAGGCCAGCGGGGGCGGAAACGAGCTGGTCGTCCGCGGCGCGTTCGGGCCTGCCGATCGGCGCACGGGTCTCCACCCGTTCCTGGTCTACGAGGCCTGGCGCGGTCTGCCGGACGTCGGGCCCATCCTCGGGGACGGCTACTTCACCGTGAACAAGGACGGGGACGAGCTGTTCGCGAGCCTGGTCAACACCGGGTGGGAGAAGCGTATCGGGACCGTCTCGGTCGCCTTCGCCCCCCGCCTGGTGGACACGGCATGGCTCAGCTCCCGCGTGCTCGAGCACGGCGCGCTCGTCGCCGGCCGGGTCGAGGGCTCGGCGTTCGAAGCGCTCCGCCTCGACGCGAACCAGGTCTACGTGCGCCTCCCGGACACCGTCGGTCCCTGCCCGATGGAAGAGCTGTTCTGCGGTGACGAGACGGCAACCTACGAGCGAGACGAGAACCGGTGTCTCGTCCCCACCGGGTGCGCGACACCTCGTGCGTGTCCGATGTATATCCCCGTCTGCGATCCCGGCTACGTGCTCCGGTCGTGGGCCAGCCAGCCTGCAGCGTGTCCGGCATATGCCTGTGACCCCGCCTTCCTGAGCCTGTGACCGCAATAGCAATCCTCCCGCCGTCGCCCGGCAAGGCGCGGCGGGAGGCCCCAGCTCGTGTATCGTCCATCGACGAGGAGGCGAGCGATGAGGTCGTACATCACAGCGTCGGTGGCGCTGGCTGCGTGCCTGTCCGTCTCGCCGGTCGCCGATCCCGCACCACTAGCCCCCGTCGACGTGCGGATCGAGGCCATGGCACTGCCGCCAGGCCACCCGCCCATCGACCTCGTGCTGCCGCCCGGTCACCCCCCGATCGGCCGCCTGCTCGAGCTTCCCCCCGGCCACCCCCCGATCGGGGCGTGCCCCGCAGCGCGGTTCGTGCACCCCGCCGTAGACGACGAGGCGGACGTCATCCCGATCCCGCCCGCCACCGTGGCGCGCGCGCGTCCGGCACCGCTCGCCCTCTAGGCGCGCTCAGTGCCCGCTCTGCAGCACGTCGAGCATCTGCGGGCGCCCGGGATCGACGGCCTGGCACGAGCCGTCCCGCGCCACGAGCCCGGGCCCACACGCCGCCGCGGTCGCGGGGAACTGGATGGGCGCGACCTCCACGCGCAGCAGGGCGCCGCACTGGTAGGGCGGAGCGGTCGCCCCGCCGGCGGTCTTCGCGCACGCGTCCTTGCTGCCGTCGCGATCCAGCACCTCCTTCTGGGCGTCGCGGTGCGCGTCGAACCCCGCGCCGGGCACCGTCGCGCTCGCGCCCGCGGTGCTCTCCGCGCTCGCCGACACCTCGAACGCTCCCACGGTCAGGGCGGCCACGACGTGCGTGGCTCCCGCGCACTGCCCGGTGAGGTCGCCGGCCTTCCACACCCGCGCGTCGCTCTCGTACATCCCGACGATGGTCATCGTCACCTCGAGCTTCTGCTTCTGCTCGATGCGCGCCTCCAGCCGGGCACCGTGGATGGGCATCGCCGCGTCGAGCTCGGCGCCGTTGCGCATCACCACGTCCTCCTCCTTGGGCGTGAGCGCGATGTAGTGGTAGGCGGACGGGGCCTTGCATCCCCGCATGACCTCCATCTCCCGTCCGCTGTAACGGACCACCACCACGCCGCCCGCCCGCTGGGCCTCGAGGGCCGCGCGGTCGGCCGCGGGCCACTCGAGGATGAGGGGACGGGTCGCGCTCGTGGCGGCGTGGGCGGTCGTCTGGTCCCTGGGCGCGTACTGCGGGACCTGGGGATCCCCGCCGGGCATGCTCGCGCAGCCCGTCAGCGCGAGCAGGGCCAGGAGCACGGGAACGCGGGTCAACGCGACCTCCAGACGATGAACTGGAACATGCCCTTCATCGACGCGTTGAGGCTCACGGCGTCGCCCCCCATCTTGCACGCCGCCGCCTCCACGTCGTGCTTCATCGGATCCGTGAAGTCGTCCGAGCCGGCGCCCGTGAGCGTCACCATCCCCAGGTTCTCGTACTTCGACGAGGCCTCGAGGAAGGTGAGGTTCTCGAAGCGGACCGTGCACCCTGCGCCCTTGCCGGGGTAGAGGGCCCCGACGCGGGTCGGGGTCACGGTGTACCCGCCGAGCGAGCCGCCCGCGCACCCGGCGAGGAGCACGAGCGCGAGGACGAGGGGCGGGAATCGCATGCGGGAGGTACTGTAGGCGGCCGATGTGCCTCACGCATCACAATCTCCCCCGGGCCCGGGCGGCCTGAGTCGTGCGCCGCTCGACGCCAGGGGTGCTCGGCGCCGCCGAGCTGATGGACGCCCGCATCGTGCGGGCAGAGGCGCACGACCCCGCGAAGGTCATCGAGGTGCTCGAGCCGCTGGTGGGCGAAGCGCGGCGGGCGCGCCTGCTCGAGGTCATCGGGCGACGGCTGGCCAGCGTCGCGGTGGTCTTCGACGGGCCCTACGATCCGCACAACGGAGCGGCGGTCCTCCGGTCGTGCGAGGCGTTCGGAGTGCAGCGCCTGCACGTCGTGGAGCGCCCCGGGACGCCGTTCGCCGCGGCGCGGACGGTCACGCGCAGCGCGGAGAAATGGCTGGACGTCACCGTTCACGCCGGGGCTCCATCGCTCCTGGCCTGGTCGCGATCGGCGGAGATGCCGCTGGTGGGCGCCCACCCCGAGGGGGAGCTCTCGCCCGAGGACCTGGCCGACCTGCCGCGCGTGGCCATCGTCCTGGGCAACGAGCGCGAGGGCATCCGCGAGGCCATCGCCGCCGCCTGCCTGCACCGCGTCCGGGTCCCCATGCGTGGCTTCGTGGAGAGCCTCAACGTCAGCGTGACCGCGGCCATCCTCCTACACGCCGCCACCCGGGGACGTGCCGGCGACCTCGACCCCGCCGCCCGGCTGCGCCTGTACGCGCGTGGGCTCTACCTGTCCGTTCCGCGGGCCGAGGAGCTGCTCGAGGCCTGAAGCGTCGGCCGTGTGGATGCTCGTTGCGACCGCCCGGGCCCCGCCTTACCTTCGCCCACGCGGTCCGCGATGGCAGACGATCTCTACTCCGTCCTGGGCGTTTCCAAGGGCTCCGACCCCGACGCCATCAAGAAGGCGTATCGGAAGCTCGCGGCCAAGCTGCACCCCGACAAGAACCCCGGCAACAAGAAGGTCGAGGACCACTTCAAGAAGGTCAACCACGCGTACGACGTCCTCGGCGACGAGAAGAAGCGCAAGCTCTACGACGAGTTCGGCGAGGAGGGTCTGCGCGAAGGGTTCGATCCCGAGCGCGTCCGCAGCTACCGCGACTGGTCGGCGCGTCAGGGTGGTGGCGGTGGCAGTCGCGTGTATCCGGGGGGGCAGACGGTGGACCTGGAGGACCTCTTCGGCAGGGAAGGGGGCGGCCAGGCCGGCGGGTTCGGCGACCTGTTCGGGGACCTGCTCAACCGCTCGAGGCGCCAGCGCGGACCGATGAAGGGGGCCGACCTCGAGAGCGAGGTGACCATCGACTTCGCCTCGGCCCTGCGCGGGGCCACGCTCGAGCTGCATCCGCAGGGGCACGCGGGCGGGCCGGTGACGGTGCGGATCCCTGCCGGGGCCGACGAAGGGAGCCGCGTCCGAATCCCCGGGCAGGGTGGCGCCTCCCCCAACGGCGGCGCCAAGGGCGATCTGGTGCTGACCATCCACGTCACGCCCCATCCCCAGTTCCGGCGGCAGGGGGACGATCTGCACCTCGATCTCCCGCTGACTCTCGCCGAGGCGTACCGGGGAGCGAAGGTGAAGGTGCCCACCATCGACGGCTCGGTCAGCCTCAAGGTGCCCGAGCGCACACAGAGCGGGAGCACGCTGCGCCTGCGCGGCAAGGGCGTGGCGAAGAAGGGGCGGTCGGCGGGCGATCTCTACGTGCACTTCATCGTGCACATCCCGACCGCCGACAGCCCCGAGGTCGTCAAGCTCGTGGAGGAGCTGGCCAAGCACCAGCAAGGGGATCCGCGGGCCGACATCCGGCTCTGAGCCGTCGTCTTCGTGGTAGGCTCGTTCCTCGTGGGCAAGCTCCTCGTGCTCGCTAGCGGCGTCGTCTCGGTTCCCAAGGTGGCGCCGCAGGCGGTGAGCGCCTACGTCGTGCTGAGCGCCGGGGCGCAGAGCCGGGTGTTTCGCGTGCGCGGGTCGGCGCAGGGACCGACGGTGGACGAGCTGCCCGCGGCCACGACGCTCGACATCAAGCGTTTCCAGCTCGAGCTGCAGGAGGACCTGCAGCCCACCCTGGACAGGCTGCGCGCGGAGGGTCACGCGGCGCACATCGAGCTCTCGCGGCCGGAGCTCGTCACCGGCTTCGTGCGCAAGCACCTGAAGGAGACCGAGGGCCTCGACGTCGAGTAGTGAAGCGGCGCTAGCGGCGCCCCTTCTTGCCCTTGCCTCCGCCCTTCTTCTTGTCGCGTCCGCCCCCGCGGTTGGCCTTGCCGCCCTTGTCTGCGGGGCGGCCCTTGTCCCCCGGACGGCCCTTGTCGCGGCCCCCCTTCTGCAACTTGGGCATGTCGCGCCTCGGGTTGCGGCGCTTGCCGTCGACCGACTCTCCCCCGATGCGCCGCGCGTAGACCGTGCGCCGCAGGATGGCCGCGTCGGTCACCTCGACCATCAGCCGGTCGCCGAGCGCCACCACGTCCCCCGAGCGGGCGGCCACGACGCGCAGCGCGTCGTCGTCCACCTCGTAGCGATCCTGCCCGAGGTCCTCGAGGCGGACGAGCACGTCGACGAAGGGCTGGTCGAGCTGCACGAAGAGGCCCGACCCGACCACGGCCGTCACCGTCCCCTCGAAGCGCTCGCCCACGTGGCCCTTCATCATGAAGGTGCGGTAGAGGTCGACGATCGCGCGCTCGACCTCCATGGCCCTGCGCTCCGCGATGCTGGACGCCAGCGCGGCCTCGGCCAGCTTCTCCCTGGCCTCCCCGTCGCGGCGCACGGTGCGATCCTCGAGCACGTCGTGCACCGTGCGGTGAACCACGAGATCCGGATACCGGCGGATGGGTGAGGTGAAATGCAGGTACGCCTTCGACGCGAGGCCGAAGTGGCCGACGTTCGCGACGTCGTACGTGGCCTGCTTCATCGACCGCAGGAGCAGCGAGTTGAGCACCGGCGCCAGCGGGTGGTCGCTGAAGGACTTGAGCAGGTCTCCCAGCTTCTTGGGATCGCGCGTGTCCTCCACGTCGAAGTCGATGCCCAGGGCGTCGCACATGTTCGCGAACCGGTCGAGCTTCTGCTCGTCGGGCGGCTGGTGGACACGGTAGATGGTGGGGACGTCGCGGTCCTGGCACCAGCGCGCCACGGTCTCGTTGGCCAGGAGCATCAGCTCCTCGATGAGCTGGTAGGCCTTCTTCACGCCCGGGTCGGTCGCCCGGCGCACGACGTCGACCGGGGCCCGCGTCGCGTCGTCGAGGACGACCTTGGCTTCGGGCAGCTCGAAGTCGAGCGCCCCGCGCTTCATCCGCCGTCCTCGCAGGTGCCGCGACAGCTCGAGCGCGACCCGCAGCCCTTCCACCATCGCGTCGGCCGCCGGCTCGCGCTTCGCCTCGGTGGAGAGCCCGAGGGCGCGCGCCACCCCGCCATAGGTGAGCTTCGCCGCCGAGCGCATGACCCCGCGGATCAGACGGCTCTTGATCACGTGCCCGTCCGCGTCGAGCTCGATGTCGGCGCACAGGCACAGGCGGTCCACGTCGGGCAGCAGCGAGCAGAGGTTGGACGAGAGGGCGCGCGGCAGCATGGGGATGGCCCGATCGGGCAGGTACACGCTGCAGCCGCGAGTCTTCGCCTCCTCGTCGATGGCCGTCCCCGGCGTCACGTACGTGCTCACGTCCGCGATGGCGATCCAGGCGCGATACCCGCCGCGCTCCGTCCGCTCGACCCACACCGCGTCGTCGTGGTCGCGAGCGTCCTCGGGATCGATTGTGGGGAGCGGGATGTGCCGCAGGTCTTCGCGCCCCTCCTTCATCGGCAGGGGCACCTCGTCGCCGAAGCTCTCCGCCTCGCGGATGGCCTCGTCGGAGTGGACCTCGTCGATCCCCTGGAGGACGAGGATCTTGGCGGCCTCGACCCCGAGCTCCCCCGGGCGCCCCAGCACCGTCTCGATAGCGCCCTCGGGGTTCTCCCCCGGCAGCTCGGGCCAGCGCGTGATGCGCACCACGACCGCGTCTCCGTCGGTGCCGCTGTTGCCCTCGGCGCCCCCCACGTCGATGGCGCGCGGCAGCACGATGGGCCCGCGGATGCGGTTGTCGTCGGGCTCGAGCCACGCGCTCTTGCCCTTGCGCCGCAGCGTGCCGGCCACGCGCTTCATCCCCCGGTCGACGACCGCGACCACCTCGCCCTCCGCCCCGCGGGCCGTGCGCGAGCGCACCCGGATGCGCACGCGGTCGCCGTGCATGGCCCCGCCCATGGCCTCGGGCGAGATGAAGACGTCGTCGCCCGCCGCGTCCAGGCTGGCCACGAACCCGAACCCGCGCGGGTGCATGGTGAGCAGCCCCTCCCGCTCCTGACCGCGGGCCTGCGCCGTGCGGTGCGAGAGGTGGAAGCGTTGGCCGGGGCGGGCGGAGAGCACCCCCTCGAAGCTGAGGTCGTCGAGCAGGCGCTGGAGCGCGAGGTAGTCCGCCTCCGAGACCTTCAGCTTCGCGGCGATCTCGCGCGCGTGCAGGGGTCGTGTGTCGCCCTCGAAGACCTCGAGGACGTCGGTACGGGACGGGAGGCGAGTGACCATCGGGCGCCATCCGTAGCACGTCCACTGGGCCGGAGTGGACGCGCGAAACATTTGACGGTAGCCCCGTGTTCGTCGACAGAGGGGTCATGGCGAACGAACGGACAGCCGGTGTGCTCGGGCTGGCAGGGTCGCTCCTCCCGGTCCTGTCCGGGCTGGTGGCGAGCGCGATGCTGGTCGTCGACTACACGCGGCCGGCGCCGGTCTTCTGCGCCGAGGGCGGCGGGTGCGACGCGCTCAGGCACACCGCCATCGCCATGCCGCTGGGCATCCCACTGCCCCTGCTCGGCCTCGTCGGGTTCCTGGCCATCGGGGCGGCGTCGCTCCTGGCCGGGCACCGCGCGCGCGTGGCGCAGCTCGGGCTCTCGGTCGTCGCCGGCCTGGTCGGGTTGTCGCTGCTCATCGTGCAGCTCCGCCTCGGCAAGTTCTGCCTCTACTGCGGCGTGGCCGACGTCAGCGGCATCCTCAGCGTCGCGGTCGGTGCGGCGCGCCTCCGGTTCGCGGCGGCGGCGCCGGCCCCGCGCTTCGGCGCCTACGCGGGAGCAGCGCTGCTCGGCGCCGCGCTCCTGGTCCCGCTCTTCACCGGGTTCCGCATCGACACGGTGCCGCAGGTCATCCACGACGAGGTGGCGCGCTCGCCGCACGGCGTGGTCACCATCGTCGACTTCGTCGACTTCGAGTGCCCCTTCTGTCGCATGACGCACGCCGAGCTCGAGCCGCTGCTCGAGGCGCACCGCGGACAGGTGCGGCTGCTGCGCAGGCAGGTCCCGCTGAGGAGTCACCCCCACGCCATGGACGCCGCGCGCGCCGCGTGCTGCGGCATGAAGCAGGGGTACGGCGACGCCATGGCCAACGCCCTCTTCAGCACCCCGGTCGAGGACCTGACGCCCGAGGGATGCGAGAAGGTGGCCGCGCGCGTGGGCCTCTCGATCGACCTCTACCGGACCTGCGTGACCGATCCCGCGACCGACGCCCTGATCGAGGCCGACAAGGCCGAGTTCCAGGCCGCCGGCGGCTACGCCCTGCCGACGCTGTGGTTCGGCGAGGTGCAGCTCGTCGGCGCGCAGTCGCGCGAGCGGCTGGAGCAAGCGCTCGCGAGCGCGATGGCGCGCGCAGGCTCGTAGCGCGGGGGCGAGTGATAGCCTCGCCTGCATGCTCACGGTCCCGCTGCCGCTGATGGACCCGGTCGCGGTCTCGGCCGCACCGGCCGCACCAGCCGCACCCCAGGAGAAGGCGCCCCCGGAGAAGCGACTCGACGAGCGCGAGCCTCCCTTCGGCGAGTACGACTTCACCTGGATGAACGGCAGCAACACGCAGCCGGCGTCGCTGCTCGGCATGGGCCCGGTCACCTGGTCGATCTACGTCGACACCTACTACGCCTGGCAGTTCAACCAGCCCGTCGACCACACCATCTTCCCGACCACGACGGCGCCCCGCCACAACGAGATCTCCCTCAACCTGGCGCACCTCGGGGTCGACCTGACCGGGCTCGACGGGCCCACCGGCCGCCTCTACATCCAGTACGGCTCCATCGTCGAGACCATCGCCGGGCAGGACACGACGACCACGCGCGGGTTCTACCTGACCAACCGCCTGCTCCAGTACGTGCAGCAGGCAGCGGCGGGCTGGCACTTCCACTGGCTCCACGGGGTCAACGCCGAGCTGGGGATCTTCCCCTCGTACATCGGCCTGGAGAGCTACCTGCCGGAGGAGAACTGGGCCTACACCCACGCGTTCCTCGCCGACGCCACGCCGTACTACTTCTTCGGCTTCCGGGGCCAGGCCTTCACGTCGCAGGACGTGAAGCTCGAGCTGTGGATCGTCAACGGATGGCAGACCTTCGGCCAGTGGCACGAGGGGCGCGCCGGCGGCTACCTGTGGAACTGGCGGCCTCGCGAGTGGCTCTCGTTCGTCAACTCGGTCTACCTCGGGCAGGAGGCGCAGACCGATCCACAGTCGCTGCGCACCTACTCGGACAACAACGTGCAGCTGCGCTACTACCACTCGAACAGCCCCGTCCTGCGGTCGATGGCGCTGTCGCTGGTGGGGGACGTCGGGTGGGAGCACCGCAGCAACGCCCCCTCGGGGCCGATGGGCGGCATCGCCCTCTCGCACCACTGGGAGTGGACCGACAAGTGGAAGAGCGCGCTCCGCGCAGATTTCCTCTACGACAAGACGCAGGCCATCTCGCCCAAGTTTCCCGTGGGCTCGCCCTACGCCTGGCCAGGGACCGATCCGTTCTTCGCGGCGGGGTTCTCGGCGACGCTCGACTACTGGCCGAGCCCCTGGCTGGTCACGCGCCTCGAGTTCTCGCACCGCATCGCCAACCAGCCGCTTTTCAGCGGCCCGGGAGGGATCACCGGGCCGAACGGGGTGCTGCCGACGACGCCTGCGGCGACGGCGGCCTTCAAGCCGGACCTGCGCTACTTCGACGACCGCGTGATCTTCAACGTGACGCTGCGCCTGTGAACGTGGGGCCATACGGCCAGGGCGCGCGCGCCATAGCAGAATCCGAGATTTGCCCTCGCGGCGGCGCGCGGTGACTTTCTATGATCCCTCACCGTCGAACACGGGGAGACCCACCATGAAGCCTGCCTTGCCCTCCGTCCTCGCAGTCACCTTCCTTCTGGCTACCGGCAGCGGCTGCGCGAGCCGCGAGTACGTCCGCGGGGCGGACGACCCCAGCGTCGACGCGCCGGCCATGAGCACGAGCCTCGACAAGGACGACATCCAGCGCACCCTGCAGACGCTGCTCAACCAGCTACGCGACTCTCCAGTCATGACCGAGTGGCGCGTGCGCGCGGGGCAGAACGACCGGCAGACCGTGGCCATCGCCCCGTTCTTCAACGAGACGACGGAGCACATCGATCCGCAGCTCGACTCCATGCTGGCCGAGACCGAGACGTGGATGGTCAACAGCAACCTCGTCCGCGTCGTCAGCCACGAGCGCCAGGACGACATCATTCGCCAGGTCGAGGGGGCGCAGCGGCCCATCTTCGACCCCCGGCACATCCCCCAGTACGGCAAGCAGCTGGGCGTGAAGTACTTCATCACCGGCAAGGTCGGCGCCTCCGACGAGCGCACCGCCGACGCCCGGCGTGTGCAGTACTTCATCTTCATGCAGGTCATCGACAGCGAGACGAGCGAGATCCGGTGGCAGCAGAGAGCCTACGTGACCAAGGCCGTCCGGTAGGGCGCGTGCACTCCCGCTGGCTCGCCCTGTCGCTCGCCCTGCTCGCGCTCGCCCTGGTGCAGGGCTGCGCCAGCCACTCCGAGCAGATGCTCCCCGTGCGGGCGGCGCTCGACCGGGGCGATCCGCGTGGGGCGATCGCGCTCCTCGACCAGAACATGGACGTCAAGACCGACGCCCAGCTCCCCTCCGACATGCAGAGCGACAAGGCGCTCTTCGTGCTCGACCGCGGCAGCATCCAGCAGAGCATCGGCGGCTTCGAGCGCTCCAAGGCCGATCTCGAGGCGGCCGACAAGGCCATCGACATGCTCGACCTCGCGCACGACGCGAAGGACAGCATCGGCGAGTACGTGTTCTCCGGCTCGAGCGGCAAGTACCAGGCGCCTCCGTACGAGAAGCTGATGGTCAACACGCTCGACATGCTCACCTACCTCGAGCTGCGGGATCTCGACGGGGCGCGGGTCGAGGCACGACGCCTCGCCGTGATGCAGAAGTACGTGAGCGACGAGCTGCACGAGGGCGACAACCCGGTGCTCGGGCTGGGGGGCATGCTGGCCGGGCTCACCTTCGAGGAGAGCGGTCAGACCGACGAGGCGCTGCGCTGGTACGACCAGACGCTGGCCTTCACGGGGTTTCACTCGCTGGGCGACCCCGTGCGCAGGCTGCTGCAGCGCAGCCCGTACCGCTCCCCGCGGCTCAAGGCGCTGGAGGCTAGCGCGCCCGCGCCGCCGGACCCGGCTGCCAGCGGCGAGGGGGAGATCGTCTTCGTCGTGGGCTACGGGCGCGTGCCGCACAAGATCGCCGACCGCGTGCCCATCGGGCTGGCGCTCACGATGTACGCCGACGCGATCTCGCCCGACAACGCGCGGAAGGCCAACGCGCTGGCCGCGCAGGGGCTGGTCACCTGGATCAACTTCCCGACCCTGGGGCGGGAGCAGGGCGGGTACGCGGTGCCGGCGTGCGTGCTCGATGGGCACTACGTCCAGCTGGAGGAGGCGGTCGACGTCACGGCGCAGGTGCGGGCCGAGTGGCAGAAGATCGAGGGCAAGGTCATCGTCAGCGCCATCACGCGGCTCATCACGCGGCTGGCGGTGGGGGCGGCGGCCAAGGCAGCGGCCGGAAAGAACGGCCTGGTGGGTGAGCTGCTGTCGCTCGGGACGCAAGCCACGCTCACGGTCCTCGACACGCCCGACACGCGGAGCTGGGAGACGCTGCCCGCGCGGGTGGCCATCGGGCGGGTGCGGATCCCCGCGGGCAGGCACACCGTGCACATCGACGCCCGGGGCGTGCTGCGGGACACCACGGTCGACGTGGAGAAGGGCGGCTGGACGGTGGTCTCGCTGATGGCCCTCCGCTAGTCGAAGGTGCGACGGGCGCCGAGGGACGCGGTCCGGGCGGCGGAGGGGGAGGTAAGACTGGGTGGTATGCCCCAGCGCACCTCGACCTCGTGATGCCCGCACACCGAGCAACCCCGGCGGTTGTGGGCCCGGATCACCAGATCGCCCAGGGGGCCGCGGGCGACATGGTGCCGGGCCAGGGTCTGGTTGGGGTTCCGGAGCACCATCCCGCACCGCAAGCACACCGAGTAGTGAATCTCGCCGCCCATTGCCCTACTACGTGTGATCGACGGGCAAGAACGGATCACGGGTGCGTGAAGTCCCACCCGGCGGGCTGCCCGTAGCGCGCTGGCTCCGATCCATGGCACCGTAGGATCATGAGCAGCGCGGGAGCTCGCGGACCTGGGTCGCCGCCCAAGCCACCGCCGCCCGTCGCGGCGAGAACTGCGTCGCCCACGGCGCCCGCCGTCGCCCCGAAGGGGGCGCCGGGCAAGGCTCCGGCGGGGTTTCCTGTCCGGGCAGGCAAGACGACCATGATCGGCGTCCAGGGACCAAAGCCCGGCAGGGACTACAGCTGGGAGATCCCGGCGATGCCGGGCGACGAGAAGCGGGCGGCGGCGCCGTCCCCGCCAGCACCCCCCGTCACGTCGCCCGCAGCCCACCACGCGCCGCTCTCCGTGCCCGCCTCGAGCCCCGGCGCTCCGGCGCCGGCGGGTCTCACCGCGTCCGAGGTCAACCTCATCGTCCGCACCATCGTGGAGGACGCGATGGCCCCCCTCCAGCGCGCACTCGCCGAGGCGCAGCACCGGATCACGGAGCTGGAGCGTCGCCCGGCACCCGCCCCACCGGCGCCGGCGCCCGTCGCCCCGACCGTCCTGCTGGCGGCGACCCCTGCGCCCGCGGCCGTCGCGCCGTCCCCCTACGCCAGCGCCATCGCCGCGCCCATCCGCGCGTCGGTCGCGCGGCCCCTGCCCGCGCCCGCTGCTCCGCTTCTCGACGTCCAGGCCATCGAGCGCGACGTGCCGATGGACTTCGACAACCCGTTCGACGGGCGGCGCCGGCGCCGGCGCATGGCGATCGTCCTCGTGCTCGCGCTGCTCGCCATCTTCGGAGGGCTCTTCGCGCTCCTGGCGGACAGCTACGCGCCGCACCCCTGAAGGACCGAAGCCCCCGGGCGACGGGTCCCGCTATGCTGCCCCGAGCCCGATGAACCCCTACAGTCCTCCCGCCCCTCCCCAGGCCTACCTCGACGCGCCTCCCGGCTACGGAGCGCCCCGGCCCATGGCGGCCGGTGGAGTGACGGATCTGGCCATCGAGATGCTCCAGAAGACCCGCCCCTGGGTCATGTTCCTGAGCATCCTCTCGTTCATCCTCAGCGCCTTCATGCTCCTGGCCGGCCTGCTCATGGTGGGCGTGGGGATGATGGCGAGCGGAGGCAGCGCCGAGAAGGGCATGCAGGCGATGATCGGCGTCATCTACCTGCCCCTGTCTGCGCTCTACATCTACCCCGCGATCAAGATGTGGATGTACGGGAGCGCCATCGGACGGCTGGTGGCCAGCCGGTCGACGGCCGATCTCGAGGAGGCGCTGGGTCAGCAGAAGTCGTTCTGGAAGTTCGCCGGCATCTCCGCCATCGTGATGATCGGCTTTTACATCGTGTTCTTCATCGGCGCGATCATCTGGGGCATGGCGATGGCGTCGAAGATCTGAGCGTGTGCCCTACCTGCGGCGGCGTCGCGAGCCCATGACCAGGAGCGCGAGGCCGCCCACGGCCAGCGTCGGGCCGTGGAGCGGCGAGGCTCCGCCGACCGAGGTGCAGCCGCAGCCGGTGTTCTGCTGATCGCCGAAGGGATCGGCGAGGTCGTTGTTCACGCCGCCGTCGCCGCTCTGGGCGCCGCTGGAGCTGCCCGACGAGGAGCTGCCCCCGGAGCTGCTCGCGCTGCCGCTGCTCGAGCTGCCCCCGCTGCTCGAGCTGCCGCTGCTGCTACTCGACCCACTGCCGCTGGAGCTGCTGCCCGAGCCGCTCGAGCTGCTGCTGCTGCCCGAGCCACTGGAGCTGCCCGAGCTGCTGCCCGAGCTGGAGCCGCTGGAGCTGCCCGAGCTGCTCCCGGAGCTGCTGCCCGAGCTGCTCGAGCTGCTGGACCCCGTGCCGAGCGCGACGAGCAGGGCGCCATCCGGCGAGCCCACGCCGGTCGGCCCGTCCCAGCCCTTGCCCGCCGTGCACATGACGTCGGTGCACTGCCCGCTGGGATCGTTGTTGCCCGAGGTGATGTCCGTGAACGCCGAGGCGTTGGTGTAGACGAAGCCGAGGTCGGCGCCGACTTTCGAGGCCACCCCCGTCGTCGCGAAGATGCCGGCGACCATCGGCGTCGCCGCGCTGGTGCCCAGCACCTGCTGCCACTGACCGCCCTCGTACTCGAGGATGCCGCCGTCGTTCTGGCTGGACGTGGTGTAGTCCGCCGCCGCCGAGACATCGACCGAGGCGCGCCACTGGCTGGCGCAGCTCCCGGTGCTCAGACCCGACTGGAAGCTGGGGCGACTGAAGTTCTGGCTGCAGCCGCTGCCGCCGCCCTCGGCGCCCTGCTGCCCCTGGCCGAGGTTCCATACGATCTGGCTCCACGAGCTGCCGGAGCCCGACAGCGTCGTCCCGCCCACGCCGAGCACGGTGGGCGCGGACGCAGGGAAGCTCGGGCCGGTGCCCTGCTCGCCCTGGTCGTCGTAGTCCTGGTCGCCCGACGCCGCGAGGATGAGGACGCCGGCGTGCGAGTAGTGGCTCGCGTCCGCGGCGCTGAAGGGCGTGCCCCCTCCGCTCTCCGGCCAGCCGTAGCTGTTGCTGACGGCGACGACGCCCGGGATGCTGGCCGCGTAGTCGACCGCCTTGTCGAGGTCGTCGTTGTTCTGGGTCGTGGCCTGGACGAGCACGATGCTGCAGTCCGGGCACGCGGCGCTCACCATCGCGAGGTCGAGCGCGGTCTCGCCGGGCCAGCCGCCGGTGGGATCCTGCCCCGGCGGTGTGCTGCCGCCCGTCTCGTTGACGATGGCGAGGCACGGGGCGCCGCCGGTCTTCGGGAGCCCGCTGCAGGCGGTGAACGCTGGGATGTTGTATTGCGCCCGGTACGTGTTGATGTCCGAGAGCGCCGACGAGTAGGAGTACGCGTCGACGAGGGCGATGATGGCGCCGCCGCTCTTGGCCGTCGCCGGGATGTTGTAGGCTGTCTGGATGTCGGTGGCGCCGAGGCCACCCGGGACCGCGCCGACCGCGGGTTTGTTCTCGTGGACGATGCGCTTGGCGTAGCAGCGCGCCTCGCGCGGTCCGCGGAGCTCGGCGGGGCAGAGGTCCTGCAGGGTGCGGCCGTAGCGATCGATGTGGCGCCCGGGGAAGCCGGGGACCGCCCGGGCAGGCCCCTGGGCGAGCGCGGCTCCGTCTGCGAGAAGCACCACCGGACCGAGAACGAGCGCCGCGAGCCAACCGTGCTTCTGCCTCATCGAGTCACCTCCGCCAGCCTTGCCGGCTTTATATGCGCGCCGACCCTGGCAGGTTCAAGCAGTCGACCCGTGAAAACAGTCGCAATTCGCTCCGGTGAGAATCTTCTCCAGTGACAGAAAATCACAGGGTCAACGCTGCGCCGCGTCGTCGCTGCCAACGTCCTACGCAGGTCAACCGTGCGACCTTCCTCACAGCTCCCGCCGACAGTCACCGCAGGCGCCCCAGCGCGATGGTGGTGGCCTTCTCTCGCGACTTTCTTCCTCGCGACAACCGGTACGACACCGGGGCCCCGCCGCCGTCGGTCACGAGCACGATCTCCCCGAGCCCCAGGCCGGTCTAGTGCGTGGGCGACCGGGTATCGCCTGCTCCGTGCGGCCCCTCGGTCGAGTCCGCGACGGGGACGATGTATGCCTGCGGCTCTGCGTCAGCCTGCAAGGCGCCATGCACGATCATCGTGTGGCTTGTGTTGGTGGACGTGGAGTCCGGCGGCTTGAGCCAGACGACGACGTCTCCCGGCGTCAGATCCTGCACCCGACCGACGCGTTGCCAGCGGCTCTTCGAGGCACCCAGAGGGATGCTCTCCAAGAACGCCACGAACTTCAGCGAGCGGGGACGGGCGCGGGGTGGTGATCTGGACGGCGGCGAGAGCGTCGGGCGCCGCCCGGGCGAGGGCGTAACCGAGGAACCCGGAGCAGTCGCAGTCGAAGGTGCCGGAGGCCTCGTCGACGCGACCTCACGAAGGAGCTCGTGTTCGCCTCGAGAAGAAGTCGCTCGCCGTCGACTGAAAGCGTCATCGATTCGAGCAAACGTGGCTTCGGGTCGAGCGAAAGCGTCATCGAGTCGACGAGAAGCCGCTTCTTCAGACGTACGAGCGACATCTTCACGCCTGCAGTCGACATCGATCGACGACGAAGCGTCATCCAGTGACCAGAGTGAGTCTTTCGTCGATGACGATGACACTTTTGCTCGACAGCAGGACAACATCATCGGCACTCCGTCGAGTGCGGTGCTTGATGGTGGGCGGTCAGTGCGGCCGGACGACGCTGATGTTGACGCCGTAGTAGGGCGACAGGGGATCGTTGTCCGTCCCGCCGTCCTCGGACACCGCACCCTGGGTGAAGACGAGCTGCTCGCTGGTGATCGTGCCCGGGCCGGTGCTCGGCCAGTTGGCGAGCATGGGCTGGCTCACGAAGTAGGAGTCCGTCAGGTTGTACGGGTTCTCCTGCTCAGGGCAGAAGTTGCACTGCGTCGCCCACGGCGACGGGCTCGGGTCAACCGCGCTGCCCGCGAATACCCAGCCGCTGGTCTGCTGGAACTGCGTCATCGTCGCCGGGTTGAGATCGTTGGGAAGGAACGTGTTGGGTGGGGGGGAGACACCGGCGTCCGCGCTCACCCCGATGCTGGAGCGCCAGTCGCCCACGATGATGGCGGGGTTGCTGCCGCTCTTGCCCTGGACGAAGCTGATGAGCTGCTGGCCCTGGTACGTCTGCTCGTTCTGCCAGGCGGTCTGCGAGTCGGTCGCGCCGTTGCCGTAGTTGCCGTTGTAGGGCAGCGCGGAGGCGTTGAGCGTCGTCGACAGGAAGCCGCAGTAGAAGTCGACGCTCTGGTCCTCGAGCTGCACCGACGCGTACAGCACCGAGCGCCGGTAGAGGGTCGATGGCAGGACGTAGATGTCGGTGTTGTTGAGCGGGTACTTCGACAGGATCATCGAGTTCTCCGCGCCCGAGAACCCGAGAGGTGCCCGCGTGTCGGTCGTGCAGTTGTTCTGCGCGACCTGCCAGCTCGTGTCCGAGGCGATGTAGACGATCAGGCAATTGTAGCAGCTGAGACCCTCGGTCGTGCCGGTGGCCCCCGCGCCCTGGACGTTGAGGAAGTCCGAGGCGCACTCGGAGACCAGGCAGTCGGTCGAGCCCTGGAGCTGACCGCTCGGGTCCCCCGTCGACGTGGAGCAGTTCTGCTCCCCGCACTGGATCGCCGCCGAGACGACGCTGGGATCGACGCCGTTGCAGGGGGTCGTGGTCGGTGGAGGAGGGACCTGGCCGTTCTGGGCCTTGGGGTTGGTCGGCTGCGTGCTGAGGTCGGTGGTGGGCAGGTACACGTAGCCGTACGGCCCGGAGCCGCCGGTCGTGTTCGTCGCCGCCGCGAGGATGGCGTTCTTGTCGACGTCCTCGTCGACCTCCACCAGGCACACGACGTCCGCGGCCGGGCTCGGCGCGGCGAGCGCAGCCGGGACCACGTTCCGGCGATCCGCGAAGTACGGCGAGTTGGGTCCGTACAGCGCGGGGTTCCACACGTCGACCGAGATGCTCGAGAGGGTGCTGGGCACACAGCCGATCGTCAGCGGTGTCGGGGGGGCCAGGTTCGTGTCCTCGGAGCATGTCAGCGCGCGGAGCGGGTACTGCGTGTTGCCCGCGATGCCGATGAGGTATGTCGAGTACGTGTTGGTCCCGGCGGGGAACGTGTACTCGAAGAGGGCCTTGGCCGACGTGTCGCCGTCGAGGTTGGCCCCGACCTGGAACTTGCCCGTCAGCAGCTGCAGGTAGCCGTTGTCCTCAAGCGTCGCCCCCGCGAACCCGGATGTCGTTCCCGAGGGCACCGGTCCACCGAAGGGCACGGCCTGAGAGAAGAGGTCGGAGACCACCGTGGTCGGCAGGTGGGCGTCCTTGGTGAGCCCGAGGTCGACCGGTCCCGTGCCTGGCGCCGCGTGGACGAACCGGAAGCGCTGGCCGGACGTCTCGGCGGCGTCCGCCTCCGGCCACGCCACGATCTGGTTCGCGACGTTGTTGCCGCCGATGCTCGCGAGCGTCGTCGTGGCGTTGGTCGCCAGCGCCAGCCCGTCTCCCTCGCTCAGCGCGGCGACCGTGCAGGGGCTTCCGCCCGGGATGGCCTTCACGTCGACCGTCGCCGCCGGCGCGTTGAAGGTGACGCTGACCTGCGTGTAGGCAAAGCCCGCAGCGTTGAGCTCGGTCGAGCTCGAGCACGCCGTTCCGCCGCCCGCGAGCAGGGGCAGGCCCCAGTCGGAGGAGCCGGTCGGGCGGATGCACAGGTCCACCAGATCGCTCGTGGGCAGGAGGTCTGCGAAGCGGACGGTGGGGCCCGAGCCCGACGGCAGCTGGCAGACCGGGTTGAGCGGGTCGAGCGACCGCGACTGGATCCCGGCGACGACCTGGCATCCCACGAGCGCTGCCAGGATGGCAGCGAACGCGAGAAGCAGGGTTTTTCTCTGCCCTAGCCTCGTCATGGCAAGCCCTCGCACACGTGTCAGAAGGAATGCGTCAACAGCCCTGTCGCACTTCGCGGTCCGGTGTTCACCGACCATGACCAGCCGCCCGCCGCCATCGCGGTGGACGGGGACTTCTCCTGCCCGCCGCCCGAGAAGAAGAGGTACGAGCCCAGCCCGACGCCCACCACCGTCAGCCCGAAGGAGATGTCCGAGAGCCACGCGTCGGTGCGCGCGCTGGACATGTCGTTGACCCCGGCTTGGTTGCACCGCAGCTGGCCCAGGTAGTTGGGGCACTGGCCGTCGCTGTCGTTCTTCTGGCTGACGGCCTTGGAGCCGAACAGCACGCCGGGGATGACGGCGAGCACGCCGACCCCCGCGACGATCGCCCCCACGGCCCTCCGCCCGGTCCAGAAAGCCTGCGGCGGGCGCTCGATGGGCGCGAGCTCGAGGGGCACCGCGGCGAGCGAGGCGTGCTCCTTCGCCCCGACCGTCACGTGGAGCGTCTTCGGTTTGTAGAGGGGCGCGCGCTCGACCACCTCGACGTCGCCAGGATCCACCGGGAGGTCGGTGTCCCACGCCGCGGACTGCAGAGGCACGCCGTTGCGAAGGATCTCGAACCCGCGCACCGCGTGGACGACGGGTGGCACGGTGATGGTCAGGTACGAGAGCTCGGGCTCCAGGGTCGCGATGTGCTCGGCCGCGAGCTTCTCGCGATCCGGGCGATTCGTCCGACGGGCCTCGGCGAGCGCGTCCCGGAACTCGCCCCAGGCGCTCGCTGTCTTTCCGACCTTCTCGTTGCAGACGGCCAGGTTGAGGAGCGTGCCCGGCGCGGGGTCGAGCCGGTAGCTCTCGCTCAGCTTCCCGCAGGCCTCCGCGTAGCGGCCGGCCTCCATCAGACCGCGGGCCGTGAAGAAGAGCGTCTCGGCGAGCGCGCGAGCGTCGGTCGCGCTCGGCTGCGCCGGTTGAGGCGCCGGCTGCGAAGGCGTCTGCGCGTGGGCTGAGTTGGCGAGGGATGCGGCGAGGAGGAAGGAGGCGGTGAGCAGCGCAGAGCGCATCCTCATTGGCGGTCTCCGAGTGGATCGGCCTTCGGGGTCGTGGGGGGCGCAGTGGCCACCGGGGGTGTCGTGGGCGCGGGGGTCGGCGCGGCCGTCGTCGCCGGGGTCGTCGTGTTCGGGGACGTCCGCGGCGGCGGCCGCCAGCCCCGGACGACTCGCGGAGGTGTCGCGGGCGTGCTCGTCACGGTGCTCGTCGCGCTGTCGGTGGGTGTGCCCGCGGCCGTCGCCGTGGCCGTGCTCGTGGCGCTGGCCGTCGCCGGAGGGGCAGCCGACACGGTGGTGACCGCGGGCGGAACCGTCACGACGACGGGGATGGGCACGGGCGCAGGCACCGCCGTCTGCTGCGCCTCGCCCTTGCCGGAGAACGCAGCGAACAGGATGCCCCCGAGGACGAGCACCGCGCCCCCGGCGACCCAGGGGACCCAGGACCGCTTCTGCGGCGCGAGCGCGCCCGAGATGGAGGTCGGCGAGGGACCGGTCGACTCCGGTGCGAGCGGCGAGCGCATCGACCCCGACTGCGACACCGACGACGCCGCGAACATCGCCGAGTACGACCCGGAGTGCATCCCTCGCGCGCCGCTGCCCGCCATCCCGTCGCGCGGGGCCTTCGGATCGAGCGTCTGCGCGATCCTCGCCCGCACGGTGTCGGCGAAGGGCGCCTGGATGGCGTCGAGCACGTCCCCCGCGAGCTCGGCGACGCTCTGCGTGCGCAGCATCGGAGCGCGGGCGAAGCACTTCATCACCGCGGCCTCGAGCGCGGGGGTGATCTCGCTGCGCCTCGCCACGAGCGAGGGCGGCGGGTGATCGGTGGCGAGCTCGGCGCAGATCTTCGTGAAGGAGGGCAGGTCGAAGGGAGGCCGCCCGCACAGCATCTCGTAGAGGATGGCGCCGATCGACCAGACGTCCGCCCGGGCGTCCACCTCGGACGAGCCGAAAAGCTGCTCCGGGGCCATGTACTTGGGCGAGCCGAGCACGACACCGGTCTGGGTCAGCTCGTCGACCGCGGCCTCGCCGGCGCTCCACTTGGAGATGCCGAAGTCGAGGATCTTGATGAGGTCGGAGCCGTCGGGGCGCTTGGTCACGAAGAGGTTCGAAGGCTTCATGTCGCGGTGCACGACGCCGTTCGCGTGCGCCTCGGCGATGCCCTCGCAGACCTGGATGATGTAGTCGATGGCCGTGCCGATGGGCATGGCGCCGGCGGCCTTCATCACCTCGCGCAGGTCGGTCCCCTCCAGGTAGTCCATCACCATGTAGGGCACGTGCTCGCGCCAGACGCCGACGTCGATGACGCGGGTGATGTGCTCGTTCTTTAGCCTGGCGCTGACCCGCGCCTCACGGCGGAAGCGGCTCTGGAAGTCGTCGTTCACGCCGCCCTTGGCGCGGTAGCGCAGGAACTTGAGCGCCACGCGCTCGCCGAGCTGCAGGTGCGTCGCCGCGACGACGACGCCCATCGCCCCGCGGCCGAGCACCTGGTCCACACGGTACTTCCCGTCGACCACGGACCCGACCGTGAGGTCGGTGAGGAGGGCCTTGCCCTCTTCCTCGGGGTCGATCGACGTCGGGGGATCGCTGAGGATGCGGGCGTGCGGCGTCTTGCCGGACTGCAGCGTGCCATCCTCGTGGGCGGCCTCGGGCTCCTTCTGGACATCGGCAGGACTGCGTGCGGAGTCGCGCGCGTTCGACGAGTCCGAAGCCATGGTCGGATCATATTGCAGCGCCGGGTTTGCGCCTAGCACCACGGCGCCGCCGATCGGCCTTGCTGCCGATGTAGGACTCGAGTCACGGAGGCTCGACACCTTCGGGACTTTCCCTTCCTGGTGGGCGCTCATTCTCCGCCCCCCGAACGACGGCGGGCGTCGCCTCCACCGCGCTTCTCGCGGTAGACGAGCCAGCAGTTGGGACACCGCCACTCCAGGATGGAGGAACCGTCGTCACCGAAGCGTCGCGTGAGCCGCCAGCCGTACTTGACGCTGATGAGCGCGGACTCGTCGTCCTGGGGCGGGACGTGGGTACCGCAGTCCACGCAGCTGTGAGAGTGCGTCAGCATCGAATCAGGATTTCACACGGAAAAACGGCACCCTTGAATATAGGGCTTTGCCCACGACGCTGCCGGCGACAATCGCGTGAACTCGCTCGCGCTGACCCCCTTTGGCTACATGGTGCAGGAAGGGCCGCGGTGGTCCTACTCGGCCTCGCCCGCAGTGCCCTCGAGCAGCGGCCTCGCGTCGCCACGCTGGCCCTCGCCCGGCAGCTGGTACGGGTGACCGGTGAGTCGCTTGTAGGCGGTCACCGCCTTCCAGCTCAGGTACGCCTTGTTGAACTTGAGGGACTCGCCGGGAATGAAGAAGGGGTTCTTGCACCCCGTCAGGAACACCAGCGCGAGCACCTGCTCGGCCACGCTCACCGGGCACCCCTCGAAGCGGACGTAGGTCGCGCCCTTCGCGTTCTTCACCTTGGCGCGCACGCTCGCGAGCTTGGCGTAGATGTCGTCGTGCTTGGCGTGGTGCGGGTCCTTGGTCGAGCGATCGCGGTACTTGCTGCCGATCTGCACGAGCTCTCCGGCGAGCTTGCCCTCCCACTTCACGCAGTCGCCCATGAACACCACCATCTCGCCGGGCTTGGCGTCGATGGGGCCGCCGTAGGCGCCGAACACGACGTGGAGGTTGGGTGACTTCGCGTCGAACTGGTCGTCGACCTGACGGAGGATCTCCACCGCCTCCTCGATCGCGCCCGGGCAGCCTCCCCAGCAGTAGTCGGTGTGCTCGACCTCGGGCGGCGTGCCCGCGTACGCCGTGATGTGCGTCCCCTCGAAGTACTTCTCCACGCGGATGAGGCCCACCTCGAAGCCCTTGGCGCGCTCCTTTGCCTTCTCCAGCGTGACGTCGCCGGAGATGGCGATCTTGGAGAGGTCCGTCGTGCCGAAGCCCCGCTCGGCGGCGAAGCGGATGTGGTCCACCGTGTCCGGATCGAGGCCGATGATGGCGCAGCAGACGGCGTCGAAGGCCACCTGGTTGTTGCCCATGACGATGAGCTTCAGGTCGAACGGCTTGGGCGTCAGCATGCGCCCCTCGCCCGCGACGATGCCGTCGATGCAGATGAACTGCGGCTGGATGATGTACTGCAGGTCGGCGATCTTCTCGTTCAGGCGGTGGTCGTGGTCGATCAGCCGGTGACGGTCGTCCTGGATCCCGATGTAGTTCTTCATCGAGAAGGTGACCGTGGTCCACGGGTGGGCCTTGAACTTGGGGCAGTTGACGAAGAAGTCGGCCTTGGCGATGGGCTCCGGCGTGAAGACGTAGTCGCGCAGGCGCTTGGCGTGGGTGTAGCGGATCTCGACCTGCGCCTCCTCCTCGAAGCAGTAGCGCTTCACGCCCTTCACGCGGGCGAGCATGTCGTCCCAGCCGCTCTGCGAGTACGAGAGGCGCGTGGGGATGGTGATGCCGCAGCGCTCGCCGACGGCCAGCTCGCTCATCGCGTCACCGCCGACGTCGCGCAGGGCGCGGAGCACCCCCTCGCCGAACTCGGGGCGGGTGTAGGCGTGCGGGAACTGGTCGCCCGCGGCCACGAGGTTGGGCTTCACCAGCGTCCGACCCCTGGGCGAGAGGCCGAGCTCGCGCAGCCCGTCGCGCACGATGCTGCGCACGCGCTCGGGGTCGTACGAGTCGCAGTTGCGGATGATGACTCGCGGCGGAGCAGCGTTGGGATTCACAATCCGAGGCTAGCGCGACGCGGGGCGTTGTCGATGGTGGTGGAGCCGACTAGAAGAGGTCCCGGGTGAAGCGCTCTCTTCTTCCGGGTTTGTGGACCGTGCTCCTGGCGGCCTGCCAGGCCGAGGCCCCGCCGCGCGGGCTCGAGGCGACGTGCGCCAAGAGCTGCGAGGTGAGCGCCTCCCGGTGCACCGCGCACGAGTGCCGGCGCGGGTGCAACCTGGTGATGGACCGGCTCGCCGAGAACGAGGGGGACACCGTCCTGGCGTGCATCGCGCGCACGAAGGGCGCTTGCGACGACCGGGCGTGGTCGCGGTGCGCCACCCGCATCGGACCCCACGCCGACGGCGGTCCCCCCGCGCCCCGGCCGCCGCCCGAGTTCGTCGAGGACGAAGGGGACTGAGATGGCGATCCAAGTCGTCGACGACCGCGGGCGGGCGCACGACCTCCGGTCGCCTCCCCGGCGCGTCGTCTCGCTGGTGCCGAGCGACACGCTCAGCGTGGCGGCGCTCGGCTGCGCAGGCGCCCTGGTGGGCCGCACCGACTACTGCGAGCTGCCCGGGGACGTCGTGGCGCGCCTCCCCAGCCTCGGCGGCACCAAGAACCCGCGGCTGGACGAGGTGTGCGCCCTGCAGCCGGACCTGGTGCTGGCCAACCAGGAGGAGAACACCCGGAGCGACCTTGAGGAGCTGGGCCGCCGGGGGGTGCGCGTCTTCATCTCGTTCCCGCGGCGGGTCGCCGCCGGCCTGGCGCACCTCGCGCGGCTCGCGCGCCTCCTGGGGGTGGAGCGCGAGCCCGGCGTGCGTGACCTCGTGTCACGCGGCTATCACGCGCTCCGCGAGGCCGAGGAGGCGCGGTCGCACCTGACCCCGCTTCGCGCCTTCTGCCCCATCTGGATGGAGCCGCTCATGACCGTCCACGGGGACACCTTCATCAGCGACATGCTCGACCTCTGCGGGGCGCAGAACGTCTTCGCCGATCGCGAGCGCCGCTACCCCCTCGCCGCCGACCTCGGCAAGGCCGCGCCCCTGCCGCCCGAGCGGGTCGGCGACCGCGACGTCCGCTACCCCCGGGTGACGCTCGAGGAGGTCGTCGCGCGGAGCCCGGAGCTCGTGTTGCTGCCCGACGAGCCGCACCCCTTCAGCGAGGAGGACGCCGCGGTCTTCCGGCGTCTCGACATCCCGGCTGCCCGGCGCGGGGCGATCGTACGCACCGCCGGCAAGGACCTGTGCTGGGCAGGAGCGCAGAGCGTCGAGGGAATCGCGCGGGTGAGAGCCCTGGTCGCGCAGCTCGCTCGCTGAGCGACAGGTCGGTCGGCTCAGGGCCCCGGCGGGAAGGGATCGGTCGCGACCAGCGCGAACAGCGCGTGATCGAGCCACCGGTTCTGGCACCGCTCGGCCTCGCGCGCGATCCCCTCGAAGCGGAAGCCGAGGCGTCGGATGACCCCCAGCGAGGCGAAGTTGTCCGTCGCCGCGGCCACCCTCACCCGGTGCGCGTTCAGGCGCTTGAAGGCCCACACCACCGTGGCCCGCGCCGCCTCCGTCATGTAGCCACGTCGCGCGCCGTCCAGGCGCAGCCAGTACCCCAGCTCGGCGCTCTGATGCAGGTGGGCCAGCGACTCCAGGCCCACGACGCCCAGGAAGCGGCGCGTCCCCCGCTCGCGGATGGTGAAGCGCAGCGCCCGCGCGTGGTCCCAGTCGCTGGCCGACGCCTCGCAGTAGCGCCACGACGCGTCGAGGTCCGTGTTGAACGGCACCCACGGCAGCCACTTCTCGAGGTGCGCGCGCGACGTGTCCACCGCGTTCCAGAGATCGGACGCGTCCGCGGGCTCCACCGGGGTGAGCACGAGGCGCTGCGTGTCGAGGGGGCGATGGCGGACCTCGGCCCGAGGCGGAACGACCAGCATGCGACCCCGAAGTTACGCCGAACCGCGCACTTTCGCATGCGCGGCGAGCAGGGCTTCAGGTCTTCCGGGTGCCCGGATACGCGCTGACCACCTCGCGCGGCGGCCGCTCGACGGTCTCCAGGGCGCTCGTGACCAGGTCCCGGCCCTCGCTGGCGAAGTAGAGCGACTCCCCCGCGCGCGGCTCGCCGGCGTTGGGGGCGATGCCGCCGTCCGGAGAGAACTTGATGCCCCCGTGGACGCGGCGCTTCAGGGCGAGGTGCCCGTGGAGGAACTCCCCGGTCCTGCGGTCGCGGACCGCCACGCAGAACCCGTCGCGGAAGTGGTACTCGGTGTTGCGCGTGACGTAGACCCGGTGCCTGCGGCGCTCGGGGCCCTTGTAGTCCGCTTCCGATTCGATGGTGCGTGCGGCGCTCGAGTCGTCCCTCATGGTCGTCTCCCGTGAGGGGTACGAACATGGCGCCAGACCCCGCGCCGGGCCAAGTTTCGGGCCCGTCAGGGGGCCGGCGGGCGGGCGTTCTCGCGGGCGATCCGCGCCTGGAACTGCTCGAGGCTCTCGTCGGTGCGCCGCCACGAGTAGCCGCCGGAGCTGACCGGGGACACGAAGTCCGTGGGGACGCTGGCGGGCGTGCTCTCGTCGCGGGCCTGGCGGGTGGCCATCATCAGCACCACGGCCACCCCGCCCACGACCACGACCAGTGCGACGATTCCCAGCACCAGCACCATGGACGGCCCCCGTGGAAGCCACTTTCCCCTACCGCGCCGGGGTGTCAAGCGACGTCTGCTATCTTCGCGGCCGCGTGTCCCAGCGCCGGCAGTACCTCCTCTTCTTCGCGCTCGTCCTCGCCGTCATCGGCGTCGCCTTCGCCCTGGGTCACCGGCGCGCTCCGGCCACCCTCCTCGACACCGTCCCGCGGGACGCGTGGCTGGTGGCCACCCTGGACGTCGCTGCCCTCCGGGCCTCCCCGCTGGCCAAGCCCCTCCTCGGGACGGGCGACAAGACCCCCATCCCCGGCCTCGGCTCCCTCGCGGCCCGGTGCGGCTTCGACCCGGTGGCGCGCCTGCGCGAGGTGGTGGTCACCTCGCCCGAGGGCGGCGAGCGCGGCGACTTCGGCGTGGCCTTCACCGGGGACTTCACCCGGGAGGAGCTGTCGAAGTGCGCCGACAGCGTGATGCGCTCCCGCGGCGGCTCCCCGACCGCCTCGACCCGGGGCGGCTTCGTCCTGGTCGAGGACACCAGCGACCCTCTGCACGCGCGCCTCGCCTACCGGGACGGAGGTCCCTTCCTCGTCGGCCGGGGCGCGTGGCTGGACGCGATGATCGACGCCACCGAGGGCAGCGCCCCGCGCCTGCGTCCGGAGCACACTGAGCTGCGGGCGGCGCTGGCGGGGAAGGACGGGGCGCCGCGGGCGGTGGAGATCACGGCGCTGCTGCCGGCGTCGGTGCGCGACAAGCTCAAGGCGGAGCTCGGCCCCGAGGTCAGCGGGGAGGGCGAGAAGGCGTACGCCGGCGTGCTCGCGGTGAGCGCGGGGGGGCTCGCCGTCGGTCTCGGGGGCGCGGGGCAGGGCAAGCCGGCGGACAAGGCGTCGACCACGGAGCTCACCGCCGAGCTGCGCTGCGAGAGCGCCGGCGCCTGCGACGAGGTGAAGAAGCTCATCGAGCGCAAGCGCCTGGCCTTCTCGCGCGACCTCACCGTGCGCCTCGTCGGCCTGGGGCCCCTGCTCGACTCGCTGACGGTGGACGCCCACGGGGCCGCCATCACGGCTTCCGCCCGGGCCTCCACCGACGAGCTCGCGCGCGGCGTCCAGCGCATCATCGACTTCAAGGCGCGCACGGCGCCGCCGGCAGCGAGCAGCGCCCCGGGCGCGGGGGCGCCGTGATTCACCGCCCGTCCGCCACCGGATCGACAGCCGAGCATCGAAAGACTATGGATACGGTTCCTACAGGAGCATGAGAGATGGCAGGCGCAAACGTCCTCGAGATCACTGACGCCAACTTCCAGTCCGAGGTCCTGGGCTCCGGCGAGACGCCGTTCCTCCTCGACTTCAGCGCGGTCTGGTGCGGCCCCTGCAAGGTGCTCGCCCCGATCGTCGAGAAGCTGGCCGACGAGTACAAGGGCAAGATCAAGGTCGGCAAGCTCGACATCGACGACTCGCCCGGCGTCGCCACCAAGTTCGGCATCCGCGGCGTGCCCACCGTCCTCGTGTTCAAGGGCGGCAAGGAGTCGGGGCGCCACGTCGGCGTCACGAACAAGGAAACGCTCGTCAAGCTGCTCGGCGTCTGAATCACGTCGATTCCGTCGACCCGGGGCGGCCCCAACAGCCCGCAGCCCAGCCATGAAGGTCGGGGGTTGCGTGTTGCGCTAGCATGGCGATGACGATGCACCCCGCCGATCCGCGCCTGCTCGCCCTGCGCGACTTGCTGCCGGGACAGGTGCTGCAAGGGACCAAGGGAGCCAAGTTCCACCTCCGCGAGCGCATCGGGGAGGGCGGGCAGGGGTGGGTCTTCACTGCGGCCTGGGACGAGCCCGAGGGCTACCTCGTCATCGTCAAGGTGCTCCGGCCCGACGCGATCACGCCCGAGTCCCTGGCCCGGTTCGAGCGCGAGGCGCAGGTGCTCCGCCTGCTGGGTCAGGCGGCGCGGCCCAACCCGCACATCGTCCGGTTCTTCGACCACGCGACGGCCGTGCTCCCTTCGCCTGCGGGCGGGACGGTGGAGCTCCACTTCACGGCGCTGGAGTACGTGCGCGGCCCCACGCTGGAGAACGTCCTGTCGCACAGCAGGGCGGTCGGGCTGGCCCTCGATCGCACACGGCGCATCGCGCGGCAGATCGCGCTCGCGCTGGAGGACGTCCACGCCCACAAGATCGTGCACCGCGATCTCAAGCCGTCCAACGTCCTGCTCGCCAGCGAGACCGGCGGCGAGATCGCCAAGGTGACCGACTTCGGCCTGGTGAAGCTCGTCGACATGGGCCTCGGCAAGACCACCGCGCTCGCGGGAGCCAGCCTCGGCTACGCGCCGCCGGAGCAGTTCGAGCAGGGCAACCGCAGGGTGAACCCGCGAACCGACGTCTTCTCCTACGCGGCGATCCTCTACGAGATGCTCTGCGGCGCCAAGGCCTTCCCCTACGGCGATCAGGAGAACCCCCTGGTCATCGTCACGCGGCTGCTCAACGGCCCGCGCCCCAGCCTCTCTCGTGCGCGCGGGGCGCTGCCGCAGGAGCTCTCGACGCGGCCCGAGCTGGTGGAGCGCCTCGACGCCATCCTGGTCCGGGCGACGGCGGCCGAGCCCAACGAGCGGCACGCGTCCATCACCGAGCTCTGGGCCGCCGTCGAGCCCGTGCTCCGCGCCGCCGCCGAGCGCCGCTCGTTCTCGCCGATGGGCATGCGCGCCGCGCCCTCGGCGGACGTCCCGGCGGTCTCGTCGAAGTCCGCGCCGCCGCGGAGCGGGGTGCGCACGAACGACATGGAGATGACGGCGCGCCAGGCGTCGTCGCCCGAGTCCGACAGCCAGCTCGCCAACCCCTCGGCCTGGAAGTGGCGGGTGTGCGTCCCGCCGGTCCGCGCCGGCGCGGTCCGCGCAGCGGCCTTCCAGCCGGTGGGCGACCAGGCCATGGCCATCGGCCCGACCGGCATCGTCCGCTGGGAGGGGTCGAGCTGGACGCGCCTGCCGGTGGCGACCGACCTCGACGCCCGCGCCGTGCGGGGCCTGGTCTGGCTGCAGGCGGGCGAGCTCGTGCTCTTCGGCGCCCGGGGCCTGGCGATGCACCTCACCGTCGGCGGGGCGGTCGAGATGTGGGACGCGCCGGACCGCGAGGTCACGTTCCTCGGCGCCCACGTCGATTCGTCCGGGACGGTGACGATGGTGGGCGAGCGCCCAGCGGGCAAGGCCGTGCGTGGGGGCGGTCAGGCCAGCACGATGGGGATCATCGCCCAGTTCGCACACGGCAAGCTGACGCTCCTGACGGACGCGACCAGCTCGGCGCGCCTGCGCGGGGTGACCCGCCTGCGCGCGGGCGCGATCGTCGCCTGCGGCGACTGGGGGGGCATCGTGCGCCTGGAGATGGGGGTGCCCGAGCACGTGGGGTCCATCTGCGGAGGGCACCTGCACGCCATCGCGTCGCTCGGCGAGGCGGGCGCGGTGACGGTCGGCGCCGGCGGCCATGCGCTGTCGCTCTCGCCCAAGCTGCAGGCCCAGCTCGAGGCCGTGCAGACGACCCGCGATCTGCTCGCGCTGGCGGTCGACCCCGCCGGGGTCGCGTGGTCCGGCTCGGCGCAGGCGCGGCTGCTGCGGCGCACGGCCGGGAGCTGGGTGCGCATGAGCGGCGAGCTGGGGCTGCAGTCGTCGGTCGTGGCGCTGTGGGCGATCCAGCGCGGGGTCCGCGCGATCTGCGACGACGGCGCGGTCGTCGAAGGGTTCGTCGCCTGAGCGCTGCCAGCCCGGACCACGCCTACCCCGCCCATCGGCGGGCGCGGATGTCGCGCATGCTGCGCATCCTGCTGCTCATTACGGTGGCGATGCACGTCCCCGTGGCCCTGGCCGTGGTGGAGGCGGCGCGGCGGCTCGAGATCCGCACTCCGTGGCTCGTCGGGGTGGTCTGGGCGACCGCGGGCGTCACCCTCTTCCTCGGTCGCGCGCGCGCCGGCATGCCCGATCGCCGCCGCCACGGGGGGATGGTTCGCTTCGTCGACATTCCTTACTTCGTCCACTGGTGCGCCGCCGTGTGGACGCTCATCCCCGCGGTCGTGGAGACGCTCACGGTGCCGCTGGTCGAGCTGGTGCGCGGCGTCCCGGTCCGCCTCCCGATGGGCGCGTACATGTGGACGTACCTCTCGGGGCTCGTCGTCTGCGGCTACGGCGTCCTGGTCCGGCGGCGGTGGTTTCGCGTGGTCGAGCGCGAGGTGCGGCTCCCCGGGCTCGACGCGCGCCTCGACGGACTCCGCGTGGCGCACCTCTCCGACCTGCACGTGGGGACGATGACGCCCAAGTCCTCGGCCATGGCGTGGGTCCGGGCGGCCAACGAGCGCGCGGCCGATCTCGCCGTCGTCACGGGGGACATGGTGACGAGCGGCACGGACTACCACGAGGACATCGCCGAGGCGGTCGGCGCGCTCCGCGCGAAGATGGGCGTCTTCGTGTCCATGGGCAACCACGACTACTTCGGCGAGGGCGAGCCCCTGGTGTCGATGCTCCGCAAGGCCGGCGTGAAGGTCCTGCGCAACGAGGGTCAGGTCCTCGAGCGTGGCGGGGCGCCCCTGTGGCTCGCGGCCATCGACGACACGTGGACCAGGCGCGACGATCTCGAGCGGGCGATGCGCGGGCGCCCCGACGGGGCGACCGCCGTCCTGCTCGCCCACGATCCGCAGAGCTTCGACGCCGCGGCCGACGCCGGCGCCGACCTCGTGCTGAGCGGGCACACCCACGGAGGCCAGATCGCCGTGCCGTTTCTCTACCGGCGGTTCAGCCTCGCGACCATCGCCCATCGCTACAACGTCGAGCTCTACCGGCGGGGACGCTCGACCCTCTTCGTGCACCCCGGCCTGGGCACGACGGGGCCGCCCATCCGCCTCGGGGTCGCCCCCGAGGTCACCATCCTCGTGCTGCGGGCGGCCTGAGGACGCAGGCCCCTCAGGTCTCCTCGCGGAGCTTCTGCAGGAGCGCCTCGGCTTCCTCGGCGAGGACGGGCGACGGCGCCCCCTGCTCGAGCAGCAGCGCGGCGATGACGTTCGACGCCGCGTCCAGCTTCTTCCGCAGGCGGTCGAGCTCGGCATCGCGCGGGGAGAGGGGCACGGTGGCGACGCCTGCCTCGGCGAGCCGCCTGCGCTCGCAGGCGCACGGGCTCCGGAAGTCGCATGTCGCGCAGACCATTCCCACCGTCTAGCAGGACGCACGCTGCCCCGCCGATCGGCCCCGCAAGGCCCGTGTTATAGCGAGCCCCGTGAGAGCCGGGCCGAGGCGGGGCACGATCGCGGCGGCGCTGCTCGCGCAGCTGGCGGTGGTGGTGGTGGCCGGCGCCTGCGGACGCACGGGCCTGAACCCGAGCGCCGCGCCGGAGCCTCCCGAGGCCGCCGCGTGCGGGCTCTCCACGTGCTCCGGCTGCTGCGACCCCAACGGCGACTGCGTGGCGGGGACGTCCGCGGACGCGTGCGGCTCGGGGGGCATCGCGTGCGGGACGTGCGGCGCCACCGAGGAGTGCACCGCCGGCCTGTGCCTCGAGTGCGGGCCCACGACGTGCGCGGGCTGCTGCGCGGCGGGTCGCTGCCAGCCCGGGACGACCCAGGCCGTCTGCGGGAGCCAGGGGAGCGTCTGCCAGGCGTGTCCGGCGGCGTCGACCTGCAGCGGCGGTAGCTGCCTCGCCGGCGCGATCGTGCTCTTCGGAGGCGAGGGGAGCGCCAGCCAGCTGCTGTCGGACACGTGGACCTACGACGGCGTGAGCTGGGCGCAGAGCACCGCGACGGGGCCGAGCCCGCGCGACGGTCACGTGATGGCGTCGCTGGGCTCGACGGTGATGCTCTTCGGAGGCCTCGGCGCGAGCGCCGCGCTGTCGGACACGTGGACCTTCGACGGGACGAGCTGGAACCAGGTCACGGGCGCCGGTCCGCCCGCGCGGTACCAGAGCGCAGCCGCCACGCTGTTCACGGAGGCCGTCGTCTTCGGCGGGCGCAGCAACGGAGCGGGCGACGCCGGCACCGCGGGCCTTCTCGACGACACGTGGACCTTCGACGGCGCGAGCTGGGCGCCGGTGACGGGCGTCGCGCCGGCGGCCCGCAGCGGGTACGCGATGGGTCAGGCGACGGGCACCCTCGGCCCCGAGGTGTTCCTGTTCGGGGGCGTGGGCGTGGGCGGTCCGCTGGGGGATGCGTGGAAGTTCAACAACGCGTGGAGCAGCCTGGAGGCCATGGGCCCCACTCCCCGCGTCGGTCACGCCGTGGCGGCGCTCGGGCCCCAGCTCGTGCTGTTCGGCGGGTACGATCCCACCGCGGGCGCGTCGCTGGACGACACGTGGATCTTCAACGGGGAGAGCTGGACCGCCTCCCCCATCCTCGGTCCGCCCGCTCGCTACGGCCACGCGATGGCCACGCTCCACGGTCGCATCGTGCTCTTCGGCGGGATCGACACGGGCGCTCCGTTCGACGACACGTGGACCTTCGACGGCACCTCCTGGATCCAGCTCGAAGGAGCCGGGCCCCCGGCGCGCAGTGGCCACGCGATGGCGGCGCTGCCCTAGGGCGCTGCTTCTCTTCGCTCTGCTCCTCCGTGCCTCTGCGGCCAGGGCATAGAGAGTTGAGCCGCAGAGCCGCGGAGAGCGCAGAGGGGAGAGCGAGAGGCGGAGGAAAGCCTGGACACCACCCGGACTGCACCGGGAGCAGGCGAGCCCGGGCCGGGGGACGGAGATTCCATCGCAGCCCCGTCGCACCTCCGTGCAGCCCGACCGCAGCGCGTCGCGACACCCGCGCACCCGGGCTCCCGTCCCGTGGTCTCGGTCGCACGTCGTCCCGGCTGGACCGCCCGTGATGCACCTTCGATCGCCCGTGGTCCCGGTTCGGTCGCTCGCCCTGCGTCTTCGCTCGCCCGCACGCCGTGTTCGAAGGCGACGGATCCGCCTTCACCGCGCTCGACCCCTCTTCCCTCGCTCTCGAACCAGCCTCGCGCGCGCCGAAGTGCCCTTCTTGCGCCGGCAGCTAGGGGCAGGGGATGGGGATGGTGGCCTGGCAGATGGAGGTGCAGCAGAGCGGGCTGGGGCCCAGGGTGCAGATCCCGCCCGCGACCCTCTTGCAGAGCTCGCAGAAGTTCTCCGCGCCGCACTGCATGCTCTCCACATGGAGGGAGTACGTGGAGCACGAGCCGTTGGTGGGCTCGCCGTAGCAGGCCGCCACGATCCCGCCGCAGGGCTGGGTCGGGGTCGCGTAGGTCGTGCCCTGGCCGACCAGCTCCTGCTGGGTCGTCCACGGGCCGACGTAGAACGAGGCCGCGTCCGGGCACGAGAGCATCAGCTGAGGGAAGCCGAGGGTCACGCACTCCTGGGTGGCCTCGCAGTTCGGACCGGCGGTGAACGTGAAGAGGTCCTGCTCGCTGGTCGTGCTGGTCAGCGCGCCCGGCGCGCCCAGCACCCCGCTCACGGTCGCCTGGACGTCGACCACCTGCGGGTCCGGCGAGGAGCCAGCCCACGGGCTGATGACCACACACTCCGACTCGCTCGGGCAGGTCGTCTGGGAGGCGGGGAATCCGGCGAACGTGATCTGCGTGCCGCCGTCGGTGGCGAACCCGGCGCCGCGCACGGAGACCGTGGTGCCCCCCGAGTTGGGACCCGAGCTCGGATCGATGTGCTCGACGACGGGCCGACCCCCGGAGTCGAGCAGGGCTCCGGCGTCGCGCTGCGCTGCCTTCTCTGGCGGCGCCAGCTTTCCTCCGCAGCCCGCCACCACGATGAGCAAGACGAGCCGGCTCTGCCATGCCGCTCTCCGTGTACGGCTCCGCTCCACGCGCCCATCATGGTCGAGCAAGGCCATGTGCGGAAGGTCGTTTGAGTTTTGAACCAGAGTTAAGAGACCGAACTCGTCTCCGTTCAATCTCTAAACGGACGCGCTTCGCTCATCGAAAATCCCTCGGGAAAAAACGTTCCTTGCTTCCGCCCCGGTCGTGGAATGGCGGCTGCAACGCACGCCTCTCGACGGAGGCGTCGATGAGGGTTCTCAAGGCAGCAGTGGCAGTCGGTTCGGCAGCGGTGGCGCTACTGGGAGCGAAGGCAGCCTTTGCAGCCACACACGGTGTGGTCTTCATCCACGGCACGGGTGACTCCCCCGGGACGATGACCTGCTCGGGTCAGAACTGCACGGTCTCCGCCGCCTACGGTGGGTCGAACTACTGGGAGGCGGGCGAGGTCGCTTCGATCGCGAACGGCCGGCCCTACGCCGTCGTCGGCTTCAACGGCGGCTCCTGCGCGCCGTGGCCACAGTCCGGCGACAGCACGTATGGCAACACCTCCACCGGCAGCACCTGCCCGCTGCCCACGACCGAGGGCAACGCCGACGTCATCGTCTCCCAGATCCAGCAGTTCCTGAACACCGGCATCACCGAGATCGAGCTCGTCACCCACTCCGGCGGCTCGAACCAGGCCCGCTACATCCTCCAGAACTACACGCGCAACAGCAGCTACATGGCCGTCAAGAACGCCACCGTGCGCGTGGTCACCATCGCGGGCACGACCCTCGGCACGTACCTCGCGAACGAGGTCTTCGCCGGCGGCATCGGCGGATACATCACGGGTGCGCTGGCGGGCTGGGTCGGGTACGGCGGCGAGGGCGTCAACCTGCTCCGCACGAACCTGATCGCGTCCTACAACGGCGCCTCGGGCTACTTCGGCGGCATCAACAACCCGGTCAACGGCGTCAACTTCTACTCGACGGGCGGAACGTCCGGGTCCACGTGCTACGGCTTCACGCTCTTCGGCGCATGCATCGGCATCACCGGCCCGACGCTGGGCGGCTCGAGCTGCGACTCGCTGGTCGACGACGTGGCGCTGCTGGCGCTGCACACCATCTTCCTGAACGCGAACGACCCCAGCACCAACCGCAACTCGTGCTCGGACGGCTTCATCTCCTGCATGGGCTCGCAGCGCCTGGGCAACACCTTCGCCTACGCGGAGAAGCAGGACCACAACCAGAGCCGGCGCCAGTGCAACGGCCTCGACGTCCAGGTCCGCAACACGGTCAGCGGCTACCGCGGCTTCGCCGACTGGGGCGAGATCGCCTCCCAGGTGTCGCCGCACCAGCTCGACGCCTGCGGCTTCGGCACCTACTCGCCGATCACCAACAGCAGGGGCCACGCAGTGGCCTGGACCGAGGGCTGCACCACCGCGCAGCTCGGCAATGGCAACTGCGACTGGGACTGCGTGGCGCTCTACGGCAACGACGCGGTCGTCACGCAGTGGGACTCGACCGGCACCAAGCCGCTCGCCTGGGGCGCGAGCGATTGCACGGCGACGACCAACACCTACAACGGCGTGACCTACGTCGACAGCTCGACCAGCCCGTGGGCGGGGGCGAGCACGTCGGCCGCCAACTACTACCTCAACACCTACAACAACAGCAGCGGCTCGGGCTGGGTCACCCAGTTCAACGGCAGCACGTGCACGGGCACGAGCGCACAGTGCGGCGGGTACTCCACGTCGACCCAGTGGTTCTACGACCCGAACTACGCCGACTACGACCCCACCAACACCGCGGCCAAGACCACGGGCAACCTCATCGACAACGGGTACGTCGCGTCGGTCGCCTACTGCCCGCAGAGCTGGATCGGGGACGGGACGTGCGACGAGTGCGTGATGGCGCTCTACGGCTCGGACGGGAACGACTGCGCCCCGGGGCACATCGTCCAGTGCGGCGGCATCGTCACCGCTGCGCAGCCCTACCAGGGCTCCAGCTACTACTATTACAACAACGCCATCTACAACGAGGGGTCGCCCTCGAGCGGCGGCGACGCCTGGCTCGAGTGGCAGTCGATGTCGGCGGTGAACGGCGACGGCGTCTGCCAGAACACCGAGTGCACCGCGAGCGTCACCTACCCGGGGACGGCGCAGTGCAACGTGAACGCGGACTGCGCGAGCGGCACCTGCGTCAACGGCGGCTGCACGACCTCCGGCTCGGACTGCTCGGCGACCTACAACGTGACGCCTCGTGGCTGCGCCACCAACGCCGACTGCACCGGCAACGCCTGCCAAGCCTCGACCGGCACCTGCCTCATCACCGGTGAGGCGTGCACGTCGGACGCCAACTGCTCCGTCCCGAGCGGCGCGACCTCGACCTGCAACTCGGGCGTGTGCTCCTGCACGACCAGCAACGATTGCAGCGGTGGCGCAGCGTGCACCAGTGGCACGTGCGCAGCCTCCGTCACCACGAGCCTCTGCCGCTGACCTACGAGAGAAGGAAAACCCACACCATGTCATCGATGAAGATCCTGACGGTCGCGCTTCTTCCTCTCATCGTCGCCGGTTGCACCTCGCAGCAGAAGAGCGTGCCCGCTGCTGCGACGCAGAAGACGTCCACGGCATCCGCGGTTCACGTGGCCGGTGACCTCACGCCGACCAGGCTCGTCTCGCTGAAGGTGCCCAGGCCGACCGAGCCCGCCCTGCTCCAGGGCTCGGACCCGCTGGCGCCGCTGAAGGGCTTCGACCCGGCGACGCCTGCCGAGCCGGTCATCGGCCGCGACGTCCACAAGGTCATGAAGGGTGACCCGTCGACGTTCCTGCTCCCGGTCGACGCGCCGCTGGGGGCTCGCGTCATCGTCCGCCCCATCGACCCCACCGTGAACCTCACCACGGTCCACCTCGTGAGCGCCGCCACCGGCGCCCAGCTCGACCTCGCACGCGACGACGGCACGATGGGCATCAACGTGGCCCACGGCGGCGCCCCGACGACGGCTCCCGCTGGAGCACCGCAGGACGGGCGCAACACCCCCATCCCGATGGCCAGCGGGCCGCTCGCGCGGGAGCCGGGCTTCGAGCCCCTCGCCCTCCAGAGCCGCCTCCTCTCCTTCGACGTACCCTTCCAGCCGGGGATGGTGCGGGTGGTGGTGCCGCCGGCGGTGGCGGCGTCGGGGATCGTCGTCGAGCTGCAGCAGCCCAACAGCCACGTCACCTTCTCCGGCGTTCCCGACGACCTCGGGCACGGCTTCGGAGACACGGTGACGGTGACCTGCGGGCTGCTGAGCGACACGGCGCCCATCGACGGCGCGACGGTGACGGGCTGGGTCGAGCTTCCCGGTCACGTCCAGGGCCCGAGCCTCACGTTCACCGCGGCGGGTGGGGGGCAGTACGTCGCGAGCCTCCCGCTCAACTCCTCGGACCAGTCGATGATCGGAGCCTGGGGGTTGCACCTGCAGGCGACGGGCACCCAGAACGGCGTCCCCTTCGAGAAGGAGATCGAGCACGGCTTCGGCTACTGGCCCGCGCACGCGCAGATGACCGCGCTCGGCGCTCCGGTGGTCGTGCGAGGCGCGGACGGGCTCGTCGACTCGGTCAGCTTCGACGTCGACGTCCACACCCTGGTCGACGACCGCTTCAGCGTCCGCGGGACCCTGACCTACACCGACGCGCAGGGCGCAGAGCACCCGCTGGCCTCGGCCCAGACGGGCCAGGTCATCGCCGCGGGCGACGGGACCATCACGCTGCGGTTCGACGCGAGCGCCCTGGCGCTCGCCAAGGTGAGCGGCCCCTTCAACCTCCGGGACGTGGCGCTCGTCTCGCAGGGGGTGGGCATCACCGAGCACCGCATCGGGCGCGGACTGGAGATCGCCACGCCGCTCATCGCCGCCAACGAGCTCCGCTACCCCAAGCAGATCCCCTTCTCGGCGCAGGACATGATGGATAACGGCGACCTGCCGAAGCCGTAGCCCCCCCCGCCCGTTTCTCGTCACATCGGGGTCGAGGACCCGGCGGGCGGCGTGGCGCAGCTCGCCCTCAGCCGCTCGATCTCGGCGGCGATGTCCGTGTCCCCGGGGCTGGTGAGGGGAGCGAAGTGGCAGTCGGCGAGCGCCCGCGCCGTCCGGCCCGCCATGTAGCAATGTGCGGCGCCAGGGTCGTAGGGCTCGCCGACCTTGTTGGCGCACAGCGTGAACGCCGCACTCTCGAGGGTGGGACGCTGGCCCTCGATCTTGTCCGCGAACGTCTTCTTGGTGTCGTCGGAGCACCGGCTCGTGGCAGCCTTCCAGTCGGCGAGCGTCGCCTCGACCCCGTGGGCCGCCCACTTCGTGCAGTCATCCTTCGTGATGCGCTGCCTGGTCTGCGGCGTGGACGACGGAGCGGACGTGCCGCTGCCGCCGTCGTCCGTGGCGCCGAGCTCCACCACCTTGCTCCTGCAGGCGCAGAGCACGACGAGCGAGAGCAGCACCAGCGTGGAGACGCGACGAACCATGTGAGCCCGAGATTTACCGCGGAACGGAGCGGGGCGGTCAAGCCCCTGACGCGTTACGATGAGGGCGTGGCGCCGCAGCGGGGCTTCCTTCCGGGTCTCGTCAGGTGGGTTCGTCGACCCGGCGCCCCGCGGCGGGGCTTCCTTCCGGGTCTCCTCGGTCTCCTCGGGTCGGCCGTGCTCGGCGCTGTCGCGTGCGGCTCCTCCGGCGAGAACACGGCCCGCGTGTCCGAGCCCATCATCGGGGGATCGGTCGACACGTCGGACGCGGCGGTGGTCGCCCTCAGCCAGCCCAGCACGGGCATGCTGTGCAGCGGGGCGCTGGTGGCCCCATCGCTCGTGCTCACCGCCGCTCACTGCGTGAGCGGCCTGGAGGCGAGCTCGCTCCAGGTGCTCGTGGGGAGCGACGTCACCAGCCCCGACCAGACCGTCGCCGTCACCGCCTCCCTCGTCTACCCCACGTACCTTGGCGAGTCGGAGGGCGTACTGGGCGGAGTGGACCTGGCCTTCGTGAGCCTGGCGACGCCGCTCTCGCTCACCCCCGTCCCCGTACGCACCGACACGACCGACGCCGAGCTCACCGGCGCCGACGTGACCGTCATCGGCTACGGCGCGAGCGACGGCACGGACAACTCGGGCGCCGGCACGCGGCGCGAGGTGGTGCTCGAGGTCACGAGCGTGTGCTCGCGCATCATCCAGGCCGGCGACGCCGACGCGAACGCCTGCGTGGGCGACTCCGGAGGCGCCGTCATGCTCGGGGGGCAGCTCGTCGCCGTGGTCTCGGGCGGGCGGGAGGGCTGCTACACGCCGGCGGTCTTCACGCGCACCGACGCCCACGCCGACTGGATCGCCGCGGTCCTGGCGGGGAGCGGCTCCGCCGCGTGTCCCGCGTGCTTCCCGCCGGATCCCTCGTGTACGGCCGCGACCGAGACCCAACCGGCCACCGCGCCGGCCGACGCCGGCAGCGGGGGCTCGGCGCCGGAGAGCTCGACGGACGCGATCGCCGTGGAGCTGCGTGGCGGCAGCTGCGAGACGGGCAGCGGCCCGAGCGGGGCCGGGAGCTGGTGCGCGCTCGCCGTGGGGAGCGCCCTGCTCGCGCGGCGCAGGCGCTACTCGTCCGACGCGTCCACCCACTCCAGCCGGGCCAGCGGCTCGTCGCTCCGGTAGACCAGCAGCGGCGCGACGGCGCGCGCGATGGCGCGCACGGCGGGCGGCAGGGACTCCAGCGTCTGCATCGCCGTCGCGGGCGTCTCGCTCCCGCCCACGCCGGCCAGCTTCAGCGCCAGGTCGATGAGCGACGTGCTCTGCGGCGGGTACTCGACGATGGGCGCGTCGTCCGGCAGGAACGCCGTGGCGCGGGCGTCGGCCAGGGCCTCGCGGAGGCCGCCGAGGTGGTCGACCAGGTGCCGCTCGAGGGCCTGCTGCCCGGTCCACACGCGGCCGCGGCCGACCGCGTCGGTATCCTCCTTCTTCATCCCGCGCCCCTGCTGGATGCGGTCGAGGAAGGTGTCGTAGAACTGGTCGACCTTGTGCTCGAGCTCGTGCGTCTCGTCGGTCGTGAAGGGGCGGAAGAAGGACTCGGCGTCGGCGCGCGGGGCGGTCTTGTACGTGTCGATGGTGACGCCCAGCTTGCCCAGCAGACCGCTCACGTCGGCCTTGCCGTAGAAGACGCCGATGGAGCCCGTCACCGTGAGCGGCAGGGCGTAGATGTCCCTGCTGGCGCTGGCGACGTAGTAGCCGCCGCTGGCCGCGACCGAGCCCATGGACACGATGAGCGGCTTGGCCTTGCCCAGCAGCATCAGCTCGCGCCACATGACGTCGCTCGCGAGGGACGACCCGCCCGGGCTCTCGATGCGCAGGACGACGGCGCGCACGGTCGGGTCCTCGCGCAGCTGCTTGATGGACTCCTGCATCGAGTACGAGCCGACCAGCTTCATGTCGACCAGCGGGATGTGCTGCGACCGCCCGTCGATGATGTCCCCGTCGAGGTAGAGGATGGCGACCTTGCCGCGCGTCCCGAAGGTGGAGGGCGCGGGCGTCTCGTCGGCGTACTTCTGGTACGAGACGTCGCGCTTCACGAGCTCCCTGGTCACGCGCTCGAGCTCGTCGTCGAAGGCGAACCCATCGACGAAGCCGGCGTCCTTGGCCTCCTGCGCGACGAAGGGGCCGCGGCGCGTGGACTCGCGGATCTGCGCCGGGTCGAGGTGGCGGTAGAGCGAGAGGTTTCGCACGAACACCGACTCGATGAGGTCGAGCATCTCCTGGTGATCGGCGGCGGCCACGGGGCCGGCGTGCTCGTTGGTGAACTGCTCGGGCGCCGTCTTGTGCGGGCCGATGCGGATGAACTCGCCCTTCACGCCGATCTTGTCGAGCAGGCCCTTGAGGTAGATGTACTGCGCCTTGAGCCCGGCGTAGCGGACCCCGCCGGCCGGCGTGACCACGGTGCGGTCGGCGTTGGCGCACACGTAGAGCGCGCGCGACCCCGCGTCCTCCAGCGAGCACAGGACCTTCTTGTGGTGCGCGCGCAGCACGCGGATGGCGTCCGCCAGCTCCTCGGCGTGGGCGAAGGAGCTCGCGGGCTCGCTGCGCACCACCAGCGTCACGGCGCTGACGTCCCGCTCCTCGGCCAGCTTCCACAGCTTGCGCAGCAGCGCGACGTGGCTGCGCGTGTTTGGCGTCGCCTCGAGGCGTATCCACACCGCGCGCGCCGGCAGGGGAATGCCCGGCTGCGTGTACCCGGAGATGGCGAGGCTGCCGTATCCGGCCGCGGAGGAGGTGCTCCCCAGGCCGTTGCCGAACAGGGCGCCGCCGCCCGCGCTGAGCCCTCCCCAGTGCAGCTCGAGGCCCGCCGTCCCCATCACGCCGATCTGCTCGTTCTGCAGGTGGGCGATCTCCGCGCTCGCGAAGATGCGGCCGACCGACGGGACGTCGACGCCCAGCGTGCCGCGGGGGATCCACTGATCCGCCCCCTGCCAGTACTGCAGCTCGAGCCCGAGGTCGAAGTTGCGGCGCCCGGTGGGGCGGAACGACATCGCGAACGTGTAGCGCCCGTCGAGCACCGGCAGGCACCCCGTGTCGGAGGGCCCGCACGGGTCCCCCGTCGACGTCGCCACGAGCGGCGAGCTCGGGCGGTTGAAGTCCCGGGCCACGACCGAGAAGCCGAAGTGCGTGTTGGGCCGCCACGAGACGGCGGCGGTGATGCCGTTGAGGTCGTTGACGTACGGGTTCTGCGAGTACGAGTGATCGAGCGAGGCGCCGAAGGACGCGTTTTCGCCCAGCTTGGCGGCCAGCGCCCAGGTGAGCCACACGAAGTCGTTGCCCCGGTAGGGGAAGCCGGCGCCCGAGTCCTGCGCCGCGCCCCAGGGGGGCTGCACGAGGTCGACGCGCAGGCCGGTGGCCAGGCCGAACGGCAGCGGCGCGGCGGCCTCGAGCGCGTGACCGCAGCCCACCTTGGTGACGTCCTCGGGGCAGTAGACCCAGGTCCAGCGCAGCTCGGGGGCGGGCAGGAAGGCCAGGTTCGCCGGGTTGACGACGATGGCCTCCGACGTGTCGTCCGACGCGACGCTGCGGCCTGGCGTCTCCACGTGCGCGGCGTAGGTGGGCAGCGGGTCGGCGTGCGCGGGCGAGCCCCCCGCGAGCATCGACAGCCCCAGCGGCCCCAGCGCGACCAGCGTTCTCGACCACCGCATGCTTCTCGCCTCGTCCCCCGTTCAGGTCAGCGTCGCCATGTCGCGCAGCGTCGCGGCCTCGGCCTCGAACGCCTTCTTCACCTCGGCCAGGATCAGCCGCTCGGCCACCTGACGCACCACGCGCACGTGGAGATCGAGCTCTCCCTCCACCACGCGGCGCGAGCGCCCGCCGCCCAGGGGCTCGACCGAGTAAGTGCCGGTGGCCGAGAAGTACTTCTGCCACTCGGGCTTCACGTTGGGGACGACCGTCCAGCGCCCGCGATGCTTGCCCATCTCGTAGACGCTCTGCTCGTCCCAGGTCGTCATCTCCGGCGTGACGTAGCCCTGCGCGAACTTGGGCAGGTGGATGTTCGCCTGGTAGTGCCACACGCGATCGAGCACGCCGTCGACCAGCGACCGCCGGAGCTCCGTCACCTTCTCGATGCCCGTGGATTGCTTGTGGACCGTGGCTCCGAACTTGTCGACCAGGTCGGGCGAGATGATGGCGAGCTCGAGGGCGTCGAGCGGGATGTCGAAGTCGTGAGTGATGGCGAAGTGCACGGGGCGGGGGGCCGAGGATAGCCGATCACTGCCCCTCGACCACGTCCCTCGTCTGCACCGACACGTGGCCCTTGGCCCACACCACGATGGGGATGGCGATGATCTCCCTGCCGTCGGCCAGCTTCCCCGCCGAGACCCTGCGGGCGAGCTTGCGGGCGAGGAAGGGCTTGTCCGCCAGCAGCTTGCCGGCCTGCTCCCGCGTCACCACCGAGACCGCGTTGCCCTCGGGACCGAGCGCCAGCACCACCCCGACGCAGTCCGGCAGCGGCGTGCGGATGGCGGTCGTCCGCAGCCGGTCGAGCAGATCGTCCGCGTTCTCGTCCACCAGGTCCCGGTGGGCCTCCAGGGCAGCGACCAGCGTCTTCTCGTCGGCCGCCTCCTCGCCCACCGACGCGAAGGCCTCGCCCTTCGCGAAGAGCAGGTGCGCCGGCAGGTTGGCCGCCTCGGCCTGCCTGCGCGTCACCGGGAGCGCCGGATCGACATCGAGGGAGACCAGCCCGATGACCTGGTCAGCCTCGACGATGATGTCCAGCCGGTCCGGCAAGGGGGGCTCGCGCAGGCCGCGCTCGATCGACGGCCAGGGCTCCGCGATCTCGATGGCCTGCTCGCGCGGGGCGATCTCGACCAGGTCCCCCTCGTCGCCCGGCGTGGGCGAGGTGAGGACCGCGGCCACCCACGTCTCCAGCGGCGGCAGCTTGTCCTGGAGGATCTTCGCCACCATCGCCGTCAGCCGCGTCTCGTACTTCGCGATGAGCTGCTCCTGCAGCTTGCACGCCGCCAGGAGGTCCTCGTGGCTGAGACCCGGCGGGTGGGAGATGACCCGGGGCAGGATGCGCGGCTGCACCTCCGCGTCGTCGCTCGGCGCGCGAGGGCGTAGCGGGACGACCTTGTGGGTCACGCCTCAGAGCATACCGCGGGAGGCGGCCACTGCGCGGATGTCGTCCCGCCGTCTGGCCAGCTCGTCGAAGTCCTTCACCGGCAGAAAGCGCGAGATGGCGCCGTCGCGCGGGACCCGCACGTAGGCAGCCGGCATCGCCGCGGTGAGCTCCTGCAGCAGGCGCTCGAACTGCACCGCGGTGCGCTCGCCCACCTTCTTTTCCACCTCGAACCAGCTCCAGCGGACGTGGGTATTGAGGGCGGCGTCGGCCTTGAGCAGGAAGGTGTTCGTGTTGAACACCCGGACGGCCGCCGCGTCGAAGCCCTTCGGCAGGCGGAACTCCTCCAGCACCTGGAGGCGCCGCGTCACGTGCCCGGCCCCGTCCTCCGCATCCGCCCAGACGGGGATTCCGCCCTTGTCGCCCGCGACCTTGGGGGCGACCTCCACCATCACGTCCGCGCCGGTCTCGATGAAATGACCGAGGAGCGCGGCGTCGACGGTGGCGCCGAGGTTGTCGAGGTTGGCGATCCACACGTGCTTGCCGCCCCCCGCGACGAACCGCGAGAGCAGGCCCGAGCGCCGCAGCGCGTCCGGGAGATCGCCGTGCCCGGGCGCGTAGGTGCTGGGCTGCCCGTCGTCGCCCAGGAAGAGCGCGCCCTCGCGGGTCAGGCGGAGCCCGAGGTCCTGCGTGAAGGTCGCCACGTGCGCGGGCGCGCCGGCGTGCGCGAGAGCCTGGCGCGTGGGGCCCTCGGTGGGGTCGCTCGTCATGAGCCAGAGGGGCAGGGGCCGACCACCGCGCTCGGACCAGGTGGCGTTCTCGCGCAGGCGCAGGTCGAGGAAGGTGTGACCGTCGAACGCCTCGACCAGGGCCTTGACCACGCCGCCCATGCGCGTCGCCATCCCGCCGGCCATCACGCAGAACGCGAGCTCCCCGCGCCGGATGGCCTCCAGACCGACGCGCGCCAGCCGGTCGTGCTCGGGGCTGCCGGCCACCGGCGCGTCGCGCACGTCCCCCTCGCGCGGGGGCTCCACCAGCCCGCGGACGCGGTTGCGCTCGTCCTTGTCCGCCGTGGCCTCGCCGCTCGCCCGCCGGAAGAGCGGCGCGGCGAGCGTGACCAGCCGCTCGGGGTCGAACCCAGCCGCGTCGAGGCGGGCGCGCAGGGCAGGGGAGATCTTGGAGAGGTCGGCTCGGAGCTGGGCTTCGTTCATGGATTTGTCGGCAGGCAGGGCAAGCAGGAAGGGTGCGCTCGCCTGGTGCGTAGAGGATGGTAAGCTCGTCCAGGTAGAAGGGGGAGGGTTCGAGGGACCATGGGCAAGGTGCTGGCTGCAGGCGTGGCGATGGCTGCGCTGCTGTCCATGAGCGGCTGCGTCGTCGAGACGGTCAGCGCGCCGCCGCCCGGGGTCGCCGTCGGCGGTCCGCCCCCTCCGCCCATGGTGGAGGTCCGCCCACCCACGCCCGTCGGGGCCATGGTGTGGGTCGGGGGCTACTGGCACTGGACCGGCATGCAATACACGTGGATCCCGGGCCACTGGGAGCAGCAGCGCGCGGGCGCCGTCTGGCGTGCGCCGCGGTACTCGCTCCGGGACGGGGTCTACTTCTACGAGCCGGGCGGCTGGACCATCCCGGCGCGGTAACCGCGCCTCCTTGCTACGCTGGCTCGGTGGGCCCCGTGCGTTATGCGCTGCTCTGGCTACCCCTGATCACCCTCGCGGTCACCCAGCCGGCGACCGCCGGCGTCGGCGGGCCGATCCTCCACGAGATCATCCCGCCGGACGCACGGGAAGACCTGGCCATGCACGTGGCGCTCGACGGCGATCTGCCGGCGGCCATCCAGACCCCGAACGGCGTCATCCCGGCGCCCGATCCGCGCGCGCCCACCTCCAGCAGGGATCCGGCCTACGGCTCGATGGCCACCGACCACTCCACCTTCGAGCCGGACCGCAACACCCGGCGCCCGGAGGTGGCGAGCTACGACGAGCCCTTCACCCCGTCGACGGCGCCCTTCAAGAGGCTCGAGGCCTTCGACGCCGTGCGCGAGGACTACCAGCTCTACGTGCGCGACCCGCGCCTGTCGCCGGTCACCAGCGGGGCCCCGCCGGGCCTGGAGGACGAGGCGTTCTACGCGGACATCGTGGTCGACGTGGCCCCGGACCGCACGGTGCGCATCCCCAGCGTCGGACCCGGGGCGCGGATCGTGCGCGGGCGGCTCGGCGTGGGGGCGACCGATCTCACCTTCCGCGTGGTGCACGACGGCGCCGAGAACTGGTATTTGCAAGGCAGCGGGGCGCGCGCCCTGCTCCGGGCTCGCCTCGTCATGGAGCTCGCCATCCCGCGCGCCGCGTTCGGCGGGCAGGTTGGCAACCCCTCGTGGTCGGAGCTGCCCATCGTCGCGCCGCTGCCCGACAACGTGGCGCGTGACGCCGCCGACGTGCGCACGGCCATCGGCGTGAGCCGCGCGCAGCGCCCGCGCGAGGCGCTCGCCCGCCTGGTGCAGTACTTCCGCGGCTTCGCCGACTCCGACGACTCGCCGCACGGTCGCGGCAGCGTCTACCTCGACCTCGCCCTCTCGAAGAAGGGGGTGTGCCGGCACCGAGCCTTCGCGTTCCTCATCACGGCGCAGAGCCTCGGCATCCCCACGCGCCTGGTGCGAAACGAGGCGCACGCCTGGGTCGAGGTCCACGACGGAACCCTGTGGCGGCGCATCGACCTGGGCGGCGCGGGCCACATGGCCGAGCCTTCGGACGCGATGGCCGAGCGGCCCGTGTACAGGCCGCCGCCCGACGGCTTCGCCTGGCCCCAGAACGCCGAGCGCGGGGACGACATGGTGTCCGACGCGCGGGCCCGCGCCGCCTCCTCGAACGCGCCCGGGGCGTCGTCCACGGCCGCCCCGGGGAGCGGGGCGCCGGCCGGCCCCCGGCCCCCGACCGTCTCGCCCGCAGCCTCCAGCGCCGCCAGCTCGTCGGGCACCGACCAGGACGACCGGCCGCCCTCGCTCGTGACGCTGGGGGTCACCGACGCCGACGTGCACCGAGGTCTGCCGCTGCGCCTGCGAGGCGCCGTGCGGGCGGAGAACGAGCCCTGCGCCCACGTCGCCGTGGAGATCTGGCTGCGGGAGCCGGGGACGCGCTCGCCGCGGGCCATGCTCCTGGGGACGCTGGCGACGGGGGACGACGGGAGCTTCGCGGGGGCCATCGTCGTGCCCGGGTCCACCCCGCTGGGCGACTACGACGTGGTCGCGCGGACGCACGGCGACGCGCGCTGCGGCGGCGGGGAGTCGAACTGACCGCCCCCGGCCCAGCCGTTGACGCACCCTGACACGAGCCCCCTGCGTGCTAGTTCTCTGGCCGTGTCCTCCTCCTTCCGCCGCTTCTCCGGGACCCCGTCGTACCTGACCCACGAGTCGCTCGAGGCCGCCGTCGACTGCGCCCTCGCGCTCGAGCGCCCGCTGCTCGTCAAGGGCGAGCCCGGCACCGGCAAGACCCTGCTGGCCCAGGCCATCGCCGAGTCGCTGGGGCTCGAGCTCATCCACTGGCCCGTCAAGTCCACGACGCGGGCGCAGGACGGCCTCTACGTCTACGACACCGTGCAGCGCCTCTACGACGCCCGCTTCGGCGACGGCGACGTCAAGGACATCCGCCGCTACATCAAGCTCGGACCGCTGGGGCGGGCGTTCGCCTCCAGCCAGCGACTCGTACTGCTCATCGACGAGGTGGACAAGGCGGACCTCGAGTTCCCGAACGACCTCCTCCACGAGATCGACCGCATGCGGTTCGTCATCCCGGAGACGGGGGACGAGGTGGTCGCGACCCAGCGGCCGGTGGTCATCATCACCTCGAACAACGAGAAGGAGCTGCCGGACGCCTTCCTGCGCCGCTGCGTCTTTCACTTCATCGATTTTCCCGATCCCGAGCTCATGAAGCGCATCGTCCGGGTGCACCACCCCAAGGTGGACGGCGCCCTGGTCGACCAGGCCGTGGTGGCCTTCTACGAGCTCCGGTCCGTCCCCCGGCTGCGCAAGCGCCCCTCCACGAGCGAGCTCGTCGACTGGATCGGGGTCCTGATGCAGGCCGGCGAGGGGGTGACGCGGGAGCGGCTGGTCCGCGAGCTGCCCTTCCTGGGAGTCCTGCTGAAGAAGGAGCAGGATGTCGAGCTCCTCAAGGCCGTCCGGTCGGCTGGAGGCGGTCCTCGCCGCTGACCCCTCCGCTCCCTGGGACGTGATCCAGGGCAGGTTTCCAGTGACGGCGCTTGCGCCCGGCTCCGGCGCGCCACTAGGATGCGCGCCGTTTCATAGGAATCTCGTGGAGGATCGGATGCGCTCTCACCTCGGTATGGCTTTGATCCCTGCGCTCGGGACGGCGTTTCTCGCCGTCGCCGTGGCGTGCAGCTCGGGCGCCAGCGGCACGGCGCCGGAAGACGCGGGATCGACGGGGTGCACCGACACCATCGTCAACGTCTTCAACAACAACCCGGGCGTCGCCTGTCCGGTGGACGCCAACGGCAACCCCGAGCCCTACGACGACGCCATCACCGCCACCTGCGCCACCGAGAGCCTCAAGACCGGCGACGTCCAGTACGGCCAGTGCTTCGAGTACCTCGTGTTCGAGGTCGACGTGGACAGCTCGGGGACCAACCTCTCCAAGTGCTTCTACGATCCGGGCACACACGCCTTCGTCGGCGTCATCTACGGCGACGGCAAGGGGCAGGACCAGTGCAACGGCACGTCCTCCACCATCGGCGCGGGGCAGTTCGACACGGGCTGCAACATCAGCGGCCTGAACGGCGGCGGCGCCGGCTTCCAGTCCTGCGCCCCGGTGGTCGACGCGGGCGGCGAGTGCTCGCTGCTCGCGGTGTGCGGCGGCTGATCAGCGAGTGACGGGGAGGCGTCGCTTGCCTCCCGGACCGCCGCTGCGGTCGATGGTGGGGCCGGCGTCGTCGCCCTCGTGCGCCTCGTTGCAAAGCTCGACGAGGCGCTCGGCGACGGCCATGAGCGCCTTGCTGGCCTCGCTCTGAGGAGCGGCCTGCACGACGGGAGTCCCCTTGTCGGCCCACTCGCGGACGCTCGGGTCGAGGGGCACCTGTCCGATGAGCGGTGCCTCGGCGAAGTCGGCCACGGCCTGCCCGCCGCCCTTGCCGAAGAGCTCGTGCCGCATCCCGGCGGAGTCGGTGAACCAGCTCATGTTCTCCACGACGCCGAGGATCGGGATGCTCACCTTCTTGCACATCGAGACCGACTTGAAGACGTCGTCGGTCGCCACGCCCTGAGGCGTGGTCACGATCACGGCGCCGGTGACCTTCACCTTCTGCGAGAGGGTCAGCGCCACGTCGCCCGTGCCCGGCGGCAGGTCCATCACCAGGAAGTCGAGCCCGCCCCAGGCCACGTCCTTCATGAACTGCTGGAGCGCGCCGTGCAGCATCGGCCCGCGCCAGATGACCGCCGCCTTGGGGTCCTCCAGCAAAAAGCCGATGCTCATCAGCTTGATGCCGAAGCGTGCCAGCGGCTCGATGGTCTTGCCGTCCTCCGAGAACGGGCGCCCCGTCACCCCCAGCATGGTCGGGATGGACGGCCCGTAGATGTCGGCGTCGAGCAGGCCCACGCGCCACCCCATGCGTGACAGCCCCATGGCCACGTTGCAGGCGATCGAGCTCTTTCCGACGCCGCCCTTGCCGCTCATCACCAGCACGACGTTCTTCACGCCCGGCATGGGATCGTCGGCCCCGATGGGTCGGGACGGCAGCTCGCGCGGCGGGGCCTGGATGGTGTCGCTCTCGGTCATGGTCAACCTTCTCTTACGACGAGGAGCTTGCGCTCGGTCATTTCTTCGATGGCGAAGCGCACCCCCTCGCGGCCCAGGCCGGAGTCGCGCGTGCCGCCGTAGGGCATCGAGTCCACCCGGAAGGTGGGCACGTCGTTCACGATGAGGCCGCCCACGTGCAGGCGGGCGAACGCCTCGGCCACGCGCGCGCGGGAGTCGGTGAAGACGCCCGCCTGCAGCCCGTAGCGCGTGCCGTCGACCATGGTGAGCGCGTCGTCCCACGTGTCGTAGCGGTGCACCGTCAGCACCGGTCCGAACACCTCCTCCTCGACCACCTTCAGGCCGCGGCCGGCGCCGTCGAGCTCCAGGATCGTCGGCCAGTAGCGGCTCCCCTCGCGCCGGGCGCCGCACAGCACGCGCGCGCCCGCGGCCCGGGCCTCCTCGACCCAGGCCTCGACGCGCCTCGCGGCCCCCTCGTCGATGAGCGAGCCGCAGACCGTGGCCGGATCGAGCGGCGGGGCGGGCTCGAGCGCGCGCGTCCGGGCGACGAGCTTCTCGACGAAGGCGTCCGCGATGGGCCGGTGCAGGTACAGGCGCTGGACCTTGATGCACACCTGCCCCGCGTAGCCGAAGGCCCCCGCCACCACGCGCGTGCAGGCCGCGTCCAGCGGGGCGTCGTCGTGGACGACGGCCGCGGCGTTGCCTCCCAGCTCGAGCAGCACGCGCTTCTTGCCGGCGATGGACTTGAGGTGCCAGCCGACCTTCGCGCTGCCAGTGAACGAGAGGGTCGCGAAGCGCTCGTCGCGGACCAGGCGCTCGGCGACCGCGACCTCGCAGGGCAGCACCTGGACGGCGTCGGCGGGGGCCCCGGCCTCGCGGATGCACTCGGCGAGCAGCAGCGCCGTGAACGGCGTCTGCGGCGCCGGCTTGAGCACGACCGAGCACGCGCACGCCAGCGCCGGGGCGAGCTTGTGGGCCACGAGGTTGAGCGGGAAGTTGAAGGGCGCGATGGCGATGACCGGTCCGGCGGGTACGCGCACCCAGCTCCCCGTCGTCCCGCGGGTCGTGGCCGTCACGTCGAGCGGCATCACCTCGCCGACGATCCGCGTCGCCTCCTCGGCCGCGAGCTCGAACGTGGAGACGGCGCGCGCCACCTCGGTGCGTGCCTGGGCGATGGGCTTGCCGGCCTCGCGGGCGATGAGCTCGGCGAAGCTCGCCTGGCGCGCCTCGATAGCCCGCGCGACGCGCGCCAGCAGCGCCTTGCGCTCGTGGCTGGTGAGGGCCCGTAGGCGGTCGAAGGCCTGCACCGCGGCGGCGGTCGCGTCCTCGGCTTCCCCCTCGCCGGCCAGCACCACCGTCCCCAGCTCGTGGCCGGACCAGGGCTCGCGGACGGCAGCGCGGGCACCGGTCGCGACGCGACGCGACGCGACGTGGAGCGCGCCATCGGGCAGGGGGACGACGTGAGGCTCGGGCAACACGGGGGGACATCCTTAGCGTGTGTGCAGGGGGCTTTCACCCGTGTGGCACGACGTCTGGTGGATCCCGCGTGATCCAATTCCGGGCCTCCACCACCCCTTTGCATTCCGGAATGCCCGGAAAATTCCCTTCTCGTCCGAGAAATGTCGGCTGGCCTGCGACGTGCTCTTGCATCGGTCCTGCGGAGGAGACCGACCATGACCACGTGGTGGACGCGGGGGACGAATCTGGTGGCCGGGGTGGTGCTGGTGGCCGTGGGAACCGCGGGCGCGGCCTGCGGCGGCGGTCATGGCGGAGACGCGACGAGCCCGGACGCCGGACCCGCCGCCACCGCGTCTGGCGACGCCGGGCAGCTCGTGGGCGAGGGAGGCAACCTGCTCGGCAACGGGCCGGCGCTCCAGTCGATCACCATCGACCCCCCCACCGCCACCATCGAGAGCCTCAACAACGCGGCGGTCACCCAGGCCTTCACCGTGACCGGCCACTTCGCCAACAACGCCACCGTCACCCTCACCAGCAACATCTCGTGGACCGCGAGCGAGCCGACCATCGGCGGCATCGACCCGACCGGGCTGTTCACGGCCACCGGCGCGCTCGGCGGCGTCGTCTCCGTCCAGGCCTCGTACATGGGGCAGACCGCCTCCGCGGCGCTGACCGTCGTGCTGCACCTGGAGACGAACACCGCCAACGCGGCGGGGAACATCCAGGCCCAGCTCACCGGGGCGACCACGCCCGACAGCGCGGTCGTGTGGGCGTATCCCTACGACGGCACCGTGTGGCCGCGCGGGCTGCTCGCGCCCATCCTCCAGTGGAACGGCGGCGCGGCGACCGACACGTACTACGTGCACATCAAGAGCTCGACCTTCGAGCTCGACGACTTCACCACCTCCACCGGCGCGCCTGCCTCCCAGATCGCGCTCGACAACACCACCTGGGGCGAGTTCGTCGACTCCACCTCGGGGGCGACGCAGATCACCGTCACGCGCTGGAACGGCACGGCGGCGACCCTCATCGCCAACCAGACCTGGACCATCGCCCCCGCCTCGATGCGCGGCACCATCTACTACTGGTCGAACAACCTCGGGCGTGTCCTGCGCATCAAGCCCGGCGCCGCGCAGCCCGACGACTTCGCCGACCAGGCGCCGCTGAACGATCCCGCGCAGTACACGCAGTCGAGCTGCCTGATGACGTGCCACACTGTGAGCGCTGACGGCTCCACCCTCATCAGCGGCGGCGGCGTGTTCGGGGGCAGCTACAACCTGCTCACCAGCCAGCCCACGGTCTACCTGGGCGGCACCTGGGGCGCGGCCACGGGGAGCGACAGCTCCGTCGTGCGCTGGAGCAACTCGGCGCTGTCGCCGACCGGCAAGTACATCCTCACCAACGGCATGGCCGAGGGCCTCGCCTACGCCAACGACGGCAAGACCACCGGCTTCCTCGGCATGTACACCACGGCGGACGGTCTGCCGGTCACCACCAGCGGCCTCATGAACGTCCCCGTCACGCAGCCCGCCTGGTCCCCCGACGGCACGCGCATCGCCTTCGTCGACGCGGGCGATCCCATGACCTGGTACGCGAGCTGGAACGTCCCGCCCCCCGGCGACCTCAAGGTCTACCAGTTCGACGAGACCAAGAGCCCGATGGCCTACGGCGAGCAGACCCTGGTCGCGACCGGCACCAACCCCGCGATGCGCATCGCGTGGCCCACCATCAGCCCCGACGGCAAGTGGGTCCTCTACTCGCGCACCGCGGGCGCCGATACGCGGACGGGCAACGGCGACCTCTACTTCGCCAGCGCCGTCACCCCCAACCAGGAGGTGCGCCTCGCCCGGGTCGACGGGGACAACTACCCATTCGCGGCCGGGTCGCGCGATCTGTCGTGGAACTTCGAGCCCAGCTTCGCCCCCGTGGCCGCCGGCGGCTACTTCTGGGTGGTGTTCACCAGCCGGCGCACGTACGGCAACATCCTCACCGGCGACAAGACGGTGGTGAAGCAGCTCTGGGTCGTCGCCATCGACGAGAACCCCACGCCCGGCGTCGACCCCAGCCACCCCGCCTTCCACCTCACCGGTCAGGACGAGGGCAACCTCGCCATGCGCGGCTTCTGGGCGCTCGATCCCTGCAAGGGCGACGGCCAGGGCTGCGGCTCGGGCACCGAGTGCTGCGGCGGCTACTGCAGCGGCTCGGGCGGCGAGGCGGGCGGTCCGGTGTGCGCCTCGCAGAGCCAGGGCTGCGCCCAGGACGGCGACAAGTGCAACGTGAGCAGCGACTGCTGCGACGCGAGCCAGGGCACGACGTGCATCAACCACGTCTGCTCGGAGCCGACGCCGCAGTGATCTGCCCGGGCTACCGGTTCACGGTCCAGCAGCCGAGGACGTCGCTCTCGCCCCCGTTGCCGTTGGAGATGGTCGTCAGCGCGATGCACTGATTGCTGGGGGCCAGCTGGGTGGACGAGAAGGTGCACCCGATGGCCCCCTTGCCCGTCACGGCCGCGGACGATCCCGGCGGCGCGGGGGGACACTGGCCCGCGCCGGGCGCGCCGATGGTGTAGCCCGACTGATCGGGCTCCGGGCAGGTGCCCTTCTCGAGCTTCACGCTGCAGTAGCGCTCGGTCGAGTAGGCGGCGGAGAGGCAGTAGCCGCCCTGGGTGCAGTCGGCGTCGGAGTCGCAGGGCGAGCAGAAGCCGCCGCTGCCCACGCACGCCTGGGCGCGCGGCTGGCAGGTCGACAGCGACGTGCACTTCTGGCCGGTGCCCGTGCAGTCCGCCGCCGAGCCGCACTCGGGGGTGCACGTCCCCGAGTCGCAGTGCTGGTACGTCCCGCTGGCCGGCGGGCAGTCGTCGTCGCTCCGGCACGACGTCCCCTGCGCCGGGGTGCAGACCGACCACTGGGTGACGCACGTGGCGTCGAGCGTGCAGTCCGCGTTGCTGGCGCACTGCGGCGAGCAGTAGTTGCCCGGCGGGGCTGCGTCGCCGCCCGAGCCGGGGAGGGCCACGCAGTGCTGCTGCGTGCCGTTGGCGGCGGAGGGGCAGTCGTGGTCCATCTTGCAGCTCGCGCAGTAGTCGCGGGGCTTGCACACCGTCCGCGTGGCCCCGAACGAGCGCTTCGCGGTGGTGACGTTGGGCCTGGTGTTGACCGTCTCGCACCACCAGCCGCCCGGGCAGTCGCTGTCCTGCTGGCAGCCGTCGATGGTGCAGAAGGCGTTGGCGTCGGTGGGGCTCACGCCGTAGCAGATGAAGCCGTCGGCCAGATCGCACGCCGGGTTGCTCGACTCGCCCTTGGTGGGCAGGCACGGCGTGCCCCAGGGAGAGCTCCCGTCGGGCTCCGAGACGGCGGTGGTGTTCGGGGCACACCAGTCCGCGGCCTGGCCCGAGAGCACGCCGTCGTTGCAGTAGTAGCCGAAGGGGCAGGTCTGCCCCGTGCACACCAGGTGGCACTGGGGGCCGGAGCCGGAGCCGTCGTCGATGCACTGGTTGCCGGCCGCGCACTGCGACGCGCAGTGGGGCGCCGACGAGCCCGAGGGGCTCGAGCCGCTGGAGCACCCGATGGCCGCCGCGAGCAGGCCCAGCGACGCTGCGGCCAGCCAGTGACCCAGCCGGGAGGACGACCTTCGATCCATGTCCGTTACATACGACGTCGCCCCGACGGCGTCTCTTGCCGGGAGCAGCTTGACGGTTGACGGACCGACGATAGGCTCGACTCGGCCTTGGCACCAAGGGCCGGAGGATTCACGAAGATGGCGAAGTACTCGGTCGCGATGTGGACGGCGCAGGTGGGTGCACTGGCGCTGGTGGGGTTCGTCGCGTGCAGCAGCGGGAGCTCGAGCGACAGCGGCGAGGGCGGCGCGGCGTGCAACCCGTGCGAGAACGGCGACGGGTCGACCGGGTCGACCGGCACCGACAGCAACCCCTACGGCGTCCCCTACCCCAGCCCCCCGGGCGGCTACGGGCGCACCGCGCGCAGCGGGAGCACGCCCGGCAGCGTCATCCAGAACTTCAAGTTCCTCGGCTACCCCAACTCGGACGAGTCCCAGGGGCTGCAGACCATCTCGCTGGCCGACTACTACGACCCCTGCAACAAGACCTACAAGATCCTCCACCTCTCGGTGGCCGCCGTCTGGTGCGACCCCTGCAACGAGGAGACGACGGCGGTCGTGGCCGATCTCGGCTCGTCCAGCAGCGTGCTCAACTCGAACCGCGTCGTCTTCGTCCAGGCGCTCGACGACGGGCCGGTGGAGGGCACGGGCGCGACGGTGGCGAACCTGCAGCAGTGGATCACCTCGCACAGCTCGAACTTCACCGAGATGCTCGACCCCGGGCTGCAGAACCTGGGCGGCTTCTTCAACGCCGCGGCCATCCCCTGGAACTGCGACATCGACGTGCGCACGATGGAGATCCTCGACTCGAGCGAGGGCTGGTCGGGTAGCGTGAGCAGCGAGATCCAGCCCGGGCTGGCGGCGCTGCCCGCGCAGCCGGGCTACCCGCTCCCCGCGAACCTCTCCTGCAACTGAGAGCCACCCATCCCGATGAAGCGCGCTCCGTCCGTCGTCCTCGCCCTCGCGCTCGCCGCGTGCGGCAGCCAGTCCACCTCCGGCCCCTCCACCGAGGCGAGCGGTGGAGGCGCCACCGCCGCGGGCACCCTCGCGCCGGACTTCACGGGGCGGGACATCGCCGGCAAGACGTTCCGGCTCAGCGACCACCTGGGCAAGGACGTCGTGCTCATCGACTTCTGGTCCACGTTCTGCGAGCCCTGCAAGGCCGAGTTCCCGCACCTGCGCGCCATGTACGAGGGGCAGCGCAGCAAGGGCCTGCTCGTCGTGGGCATCGCCATGGACGGGCCCGAGACGGTGGCCGACGTGCCCTCGTTCGTGAAGCGGTTCGAGCTCGACTTCCCCGTCGTGACCGACGAGGACTCGCGCATCGCGTCGCTCTACAACCCGAAGAAGTCCATGCCCCTCAGCGTCCTCATCGACCGGGGCGGCCGCATCGTCGCGGTGCGGGAGGGGTACGCGCCGGGCGACGAGAAGCTGGTCGCGGCCGACGTGGACAGGGCGCTCGCGGCGCCGTCGCCGGCGCCGTAGGGCCAGGCGGCCACAGCTCGGGGCTACTGGCAGACCCCGTTGTTGCACACGCCCGAGCAGCAGGACTCGTTCAGGTTCTGGTAGCAACCGTAGGTCGAGGGGAAACAGCAGAGGGTCGTGCCGCTGGGGGTCGTGCAAGGGCCGACGCCCGTCGTGCAGTTGCACGAGCCGACGGCGTTCGTGCCCTCGGGTGTCAGGCAGTCGTCATCCGTCCGGCACGGCTGGCCCCACTCCGCGAGACACTGCGGCGTCGTGATGGAGCCCGCGGCGCACGTCAGCCCGGAGCAGCAGGTGCCCGCGTCGATGACGCAGAAATAGGTGCCGATGGTGCTGCAGCCCCCTGCTTCGGCTTCGGTGCCTGCGTCGTTGACGACCCCGCCGTCCGCGGGCTGGCACTTGCCGCCAGAGCACGTCTCGTTCAGCGAGCAGACATTGCCGCAGTAGCCGCAGTTGGTCGGGTCGCGGGTCGGGTCGGTGCAGGCCGTTAGGCCTGCGGTGGTGCAGCAGAGGTCGCCGGCGGCGCACGCGTTGCCGCACGCTCCGCAGCTGTTGACGTTCCCCTGGCTGGCGCAGGCACCTGCGCAGCAGGGGGTGCCGGGGTCGCAAGAGACGCCACAAGAACCGCAGTTGGCCGTGGTGTTCAACGTGACGCACCCGCCGCCGCCCGAGCAGCAGGTTTCCCCCTGGCCGCACGCATTGCCGCAGGTCTGGCAGTTCTTCTCGTCGGAGGCGACGCACACGCTGTTGCAGCAGAGCAGCCCGTGCGAGCAGTCGCTGTCCTCGTGGCAGCCTTCCCCGGCCTTGGAGCACGAGCCCGCGCCCAGCAGCGCCAGCGCTCCGACGGCGAACCCGAAGACCCACCGGGACGACAGCCACCACGACGGCGTCTTGCCTTGTCTGCTCATCGCCCCCTCCCAGGAACCGAGCCGCCCTCGGTCATGCTACTTCACGATGCGCGCTTGGTGTAACGTCCTGCGCCTTGCGCCGGCGGAAGGTCCTCTTCGCGTTCGCGTTGCTCTCGGGGTCCTGGCTCGCGCCGGGGCGGGCGCTGGCGGTCGACGTGGGGAGCGTGGACTCCAAGCCCGTCCAGCTCGACGTCACCGAGACCACCATCGTCGCGCAGCACTTCGACGCGCGCGGGGCGCAGGGGCAGCCCATCCCGGGGCCCATCACGGTGGAGGACAGCGGCTGGGGCGAGTGGATCAACCGCCTGAACGCGGCCCTGCGCTGGGACCACTGGACGGCCGGGCTGCGCCTCGACTCCGCCGTCTACTGGCGCCGGCCGGCGGACAACCCGAGCTACCAGAGCCAGTACCCCGGCTACACCAGCATCATCCAGCAGGACAACGAGTCGCGGTTCCGCGACTCCATCTACCCGGCCAAGATGTGGGTCACCTACTCGGCGCCGGGGGTCGAGGTCACGGCGGGCGACTCGTACGCGCAGTTCGGACGAGGGCTGACGCTGTCGATGCGCAAGGTCGACGAGCTGGGCATCGACACCACGGTGCGCGGCGCCAAGGTGAAGATCGACAAGGATCCCTTCGCGCTGACGGTGGTGGCGGGCTTCGCCAACCCGTCGCGCGTGGACGAGGCGACGGGCCGCTCGCTGATGGTCACCAGCAACCTGGTCGACGGCGACCTCCGGCAGCCCGTGTTCGGCAGCGACCGGCTGGTGGGGCTCGACCTGCAGGCGGGGCGCGGGCTCCCGGTCACGCTCTCCTCGCACTTCGTGCGCTTCACGCGCTGCGCGCCGTATCACTACGAGGGCGGCAACATCGAGACCGACTTCGCGTCGGATCCCGGCACGGTGGCCTTCGGCACGTGCAACACCACCGACACCGACATCTGGCTCTCGTCGCTCAACGACACGCCCCGCGGCCTCAAGGCGCACGACATCACCATGGGCGGGCAGTCGCTCGAGGTGCCCAGCCTGGGCGGGCACGGCAAGCTCTACGTCGAGGCCGCGGTGCAGCAGCGCGAGAGCGACCTGCCCGGGCAGACCACGAACCTCAACGGCAACGCGCTCTACGCGTCGCTCACGTTCGACGCCGGCATCACCAACACGACGATGGAGCTGAAGAGCAACCGCAACTTCTACACGGTCGCCGCCTCGGTCGGGCAGCCCGCGCCGGAGTTCGCGATCGTGGCGTACTCGTTCCTGCCGCCCGCCGAGAGCTTCAACATGCTCGACGCGGAGGGGACGGGCGACTTCAACGCCTGCGTCGAGGGCGGGCGCCTGCGTGAGGACGTGAGCGCGACCAAGGATCTCCTGGTCTACGGGCAGGGCGTCTATGCCTACTCGCTGACCGAGCAGCCCAGCGGGGCGTGCGACCAGGCGGGGCGCACCATCGCGCCGGTGGCGGCCAACCAGGTGCAGGACGTGGTCTACGACGGCGTCGGCGGCTTCGAGTACACGTTCGACCAGAAGCTCAGTCACGTGTTCGGGTCGGCGGGGGCGCGCGACGACACCCGCGAGGACGGCGTCTTCCAGTACCGCGAGCAGCACCTGGAGTACTCGATCGCGAAGTACCTCGGCGGGCCGTGGTCGCTGGAGATCCAGGGGCGCCACCGGCACCGCAAGGAGCAGAACTTCAACCTCGATCCCACGACCTCGCTGCCCGGCTGGTGGTACGAGGGCGAGAACTACGTCGCCCTGCGCATGGCGCCGAAGTGGGTGTTCACCCAGGGCTTCGAGTACACGACGATGGTGGGGCAGCCGCTTCTCTATTTCAACGGCGCGGTGCTCTACAAGTTCACCAGCAGCTCCAACGTGCGCGTCTTCGTCGGCGAGCAGAGGGGCGCGTTCCGATGCGCGAGCGGGATCTGCCGGTTCTTCCCGGCCTTCGAGGGCGCGAGGGCGGAGCTGACGCTGAGGTTCTGACGCCCGGGGGAGGGCGGCGCAGCGAGGAGAGCGGCTCGCTCTGGCACCCCTTGACGCGCCGGGAAGCCGGCCGTAATTAACCAACAGGTTTGGTATCCAGATGGTTCAGCACGCGAACGACGACGCGCTGAGCGCGACCTTCGGGGCGCTCGCCGACCCCACCCGGCGGGCCATCCTCGCGCGCCTCGCGACCGGGGAGGCCTCGGTGATGGAGCTGGCCGAGCCCTTCGCCATGAGCCTGCCGGCCATCTCCAAGCACCTCAAGGTGCTCGAGCGGGCCGGGCTGGTCGCGCGGAGCCGGGACGCCCAGCGGCGACCGTGCCGCATCCAGGCCGGGCCGCTGCAGGAGGCGACCGCGTGGATGGAGACCTACCGGCGCCTCTGGGAGGACCGGCTGGACCGGCTCGAGGAGTACCTGCACGAGATGAAGGCCAGCGCAAAGAAGGCGAAGAAGAAGGAGAAGAAGAATGCCCGGACATGACCGCGCCGCTTCCGGTGCCGCCGACCGCGAGATCGTGACCACGCGCGTGTTCGACGCCCCGCGCGCCCTCGTCTTCGAGGCGTGGACGCGGGCCGAGCACATCGACCGCTGGTGGGGTCCGCGGGGCTTCAGGACCGCGACCCACGCGTTCGACTTCCGCCCGGGCGGCGTCTGGTTCCACACCATGACCGGACCGGACGGAGCGACCTACGACGGCCGGGTGGTCTACGAGGAGATCGTCCCGCCCTCGCGCATCGTCCTGCTCCACGAGGCGGGGGGCTTCCGGATGACGGTCACGTTCGCCGAGGAGGGGGGCAAGACCCGCATCACCCTGCACCACGTCTTCACGTCGGCCGCCCTGCGCGACATGTCGGTGAAGGAGTTTCACGCCGACACGGGGGCGAGCGAGACGCTCGAGCGGCTGGGGGAGACCGTGGGCGCGCGCGATTTCGCCGCCAGCGTCGACCGGGCGCCGGAGCTCTTCCTGTCGCGGACCTTCGACGCGCCGCGCGCGCTGGTCTTCGAGGCCTGGAGCAAGGCCGAGCACGTGGCGCGCTGGTTCGCGCCCCGGCCGCTGACCGTGCCGCGGTGCGAGGTCGACCTCCGGTCGGGCGGTACGTTCCGCGTCATCATGCGCATGCCCGACGGGACCGACCTCCCCTTCGAGGGCGAGTTCCGCGAGGTCGTCGCCCCGGAGCGCATCGTCTTCGGGGGCACGATGCACGACGGGAACACCGTGCTCACGACGGTGACGCTCACGGAGCGTGACGGCAAGACGCGGATGGACGTCCACCAGAGGTACTCGTTCGCGTCGGACGCGACGCGCGGCGCGCGCCAGGGCTGGACGGCCACGCTCGACCAGCTGGGGGAGCACGTCGGCGCGAGGCACTGAGCACACCCCCTCCGCATCGCCCGGCTTCACCAGCGGGCTCCAGGTCTGCTCGTCCCAGGCGGACTGCCCGGGCGGCACGCACTGCGTCGCAGGGGAGTACGGGTGGGTACTGCCGCTCGGGGTCTGCCGGAGTCGTCGACGGCACAGGCTGGCATGCGGGGCGCAACCGGTTCCCGTCGCGATTCCGGGCGCTTGGCGTGCGGTGGCGCAGGCCCCGGGCTTGCTCTGGGGAGGGCATGCACCGAGCTCCCCTCCTCTTCGCCGTGCTGCGCGAGGGCGCGTACGTCATCGCGAACTCGGTCAGTCTTCCCAGGGGGACCGGCTGTACTCGCGAGCCTGCAGATGGAGGATGACCTCGGCGGTGGCCATCGTTCACCCCCCTCGAGCCCCTACCTCGGGAACGCTGCTCCGTTGCCGCCGTCGACGGTGACCACGCAGCCCGTGGTCGCGCGGGCGCCGGCGAGGTAGACGAAGGCGTCGGCCACGTCCTCGCCGGTGACCTCGCGCGCGAGGAGGTTGGACTTGAAGTAGTCGTCCACGCTGAGGCCCCGGGCCTTGGCGCGCGACTCGGCGACGCCGCCCGCGAAGAGCTGGGTGCGGATGCGGTCGGCGTTCACGGCGTTGGAGCGGATGCTCTTCGCGCCGAGGTCCACGGCGTACTGGCGCATCAGCCCGACGAGCGCGCTCTTGGCGACGGCGTAGGGGCCGAAGCCGGGGCCGGGGTTGAAGGCGGCCTTGCTGGCGTTGAAGAGCAGGCACCCGCCATGGCCCTGGGCGAGCATCACCTCGGTCGCGTGGCGCGCGACGCGCGCGTGGGCCATGCAGTTGATCTCGATGGAGTCGCGCAGGGCGGCCTCGCCCGACTCGGTCTCCAGGCGGCCCTCGGGCGCGGTGCCGGCGTTGGACACGACGACGTCGAGGCCGCCCCACGTCGCCACCGTGCGCGCGATGGCCGCCGTGACCTGGTCGTCGTGCCGCACGTCGGCCATGACCATGAGCACGCGCTCCTTGCGGCCCTTGGCGACCTTCTCGACCGCGCCGACCAGGGTGTCGAAGTCGCGGTCGACCATGGCCACGTGCGCTCCGGCCGCCAGCAGGCGCTCGACGGTCGCCAGGCCGATGCCGCTGGCGGCGCCCGTGACCAGCGCCACGCAGCGCGCGAGCGGGGCCGGGGTCACCGGCTTGATCTTGGCCTGCTCGAGGCTCCAGTACTCCACGTCGAACAGATCGGTGCGCAGGCACGGCGCGTAGGTGCCGATCTCCGAGGCGGCCGTCATGACGTCGACGGTGTGCTCGTAGACGTCGAGCGCCACGTCCGCCTCGCGCGCCGTCGCCGCGATGGAGCACGCCCCGAACCCCGGCAAGAGCACGATGCGCGGCCAGGGATCGAGCTTGGTCCGGGTGACCTTCTTGATGCGGCACATGTCGTCGAAGTACTCGTTGTACTTGCGCGCGTAGTCCTTGATGGCCGCCTCGAGCTGCGCGCCGAGCTTCGCCCCGTCGTCGTAGCCGGGCTTCTGCACGAGCATCGCGCTCGGCTTGGTGCGCAGCACGTGGTCGGGCGTGGCGCAGCCCTTGGCCACCAGGTCCGCCACGTCGCGGCGCTCGAGGAAGCCGAGGATGGCCTGCGTGGCGCGCGTGCGCACGATGGGGCCGCGCTCGGGGGTGTCGCCCGAGAGGCGGGCGAGGGCGCCGCGCAGGCGGGGCAGGATGGTGGTCTCCCGCGCCTCGGCGCGCATGCCGGAGGTGATCGCCACGGTGCCGCTGCGGTCGGCCACGTAGAGCTCGGCGCGCGAGACGGCGTCGATCGTGCGCTGGTAGCTCTCCTCGGCGGTCTCTCCCCAGGTGAGCAGGCCGTGGCGCTCGAGCACCATGACCGTGGGCTCGCCCTGCGCCGCCACGCGCTCGTACTCCTCGATGCAGCGCCGGGCCAGGGTGAAGCCCGGCATGACGTAGGGGATCCAGACCAGGCCCTTGCCGAAGAGGGAGGTGAAGATGCGCTTGCCCTCGGGCTGGTCGGCCAGGGCGAGGATGGAGTCGGCGTGGGTGTGGTCGACGAAGCGCGCCGGGAGGAAGGCGTGCAGCAGGGTCTCGACGCTGGGGGTGGGGGCGGAGGCGTCGAGCAGGTTGACGCGCAGCTCGTTGACCATGGCCTCGTCGGTCATGGCGTCGAGCGTGCGCAGGCGGCGGAGCGGCTCGAGGCGCACGGCGGGGTGCCCGGGGGGCTCGATGGTGGCGAGGTCCCAGCCCGAGCCCTTGATGTGCAGGACGTCGATGGTCTCGCCGAGGAGGGTCCTGGCCGTGGCCTTCACCGAGGTGTTGCCCCCGCCGTGCAGGACGAGCGACGTGTCGGCCCCGATGAGGCGCGCCGTGTACGTGCGCATCGCGAGGGGCTCGGAGGCCTTTCCCTCGAGATCCTGGACCATACGGGCGGCGGCCTCGGCGTCGTAACGGCTCTCCATGGGGCGGACAAGGTAGCATCGGGGTGCACGGAGAGGGCGACGGGCATGAGCGAGATCGGCTGGGGATCGAAGGAGTTCGCGGAGGCGTGGAAAAAGCGCGCCGAGGAGCGCCTCCGGACCATGGGGGCCATGACGGATCGCATGCTGGCCGAGGCCGGTGTGGTGCCCGGTGCGCGGGTGCTCGACCTCGGCACGGGGACCGGGGACACGGCGCTCCTCGCCGCGGCGCGCGTGGGGCCGGGCGGCTCGGTGCTCGCGACGGACGCGTCGCCGTCGATGGTGGAGGTCGCGCGGGACGCGGTGAAGAGCGCGGGCGCGTCGAACGTGGAGGTGCGGCGGATGGACGCGTCGGCCCTCGACGTGGAGGCGGGGTCCTTCGACGCGGCGATCGCGCGGCAGGTGCTGATGTTCGTGGACCGGGCGCGGACGCTGACGGGGATCGTGCGGGCGCTGCGGGAGGGAGGGCGCTTCGCGGCGACCGTGTGGGGCTCGCTCCTCGAGAACCCCTACCACCGGGTGACCATCGAGGCGGCGCGGGCGCGCGGGGGCTGGAGCGAGCCGCCGCCGGAGGTGGTGCGGGCGTTCTCGGTGGTGGAGCCCGAGGTGGAGTGGCCGCGGAGGTTCCAGGAGGCCGGGCTGCGGAACGTCGCGGTGCACGTCGTCGTCGGGGAGCGGCGGTTCCCGTCGGTGGAGGCCGCGGTGGCCGCGATGCGCGAGTCGCCGATCCACCGGGAGCCGGTGGAGCGCCTGCCCGCGGCGGTGCGGGAGGAGGCGTGGGAGGAGATCGCGGCCGAGTGCCGGGGGTGGGCGGAGGGGGAGGGGGGCACCGGGGAGTGCGTGATGGGGACGCAGCACCTGGTGGTCAGCGGGAGGAAGTGACCGGGGGGACGAAGGGGAAGAAGAGGGGGAGGGGCAGCCGGGTACAGGTCGGGTTGACAGCGGAAGGGCTGGAAGGTAGGTGTTTCGGCCCCCCAGGCGCGTAGCTCAGTGGTAGAGCACTACCTTGACACGGTAGGGGTCGCTGGTTCGACACCAGTCGCGCCTACAAAAAAAGCGAAGTAATCCGAGCCGTTCGAGAGTCGCCTCGAGCGGCTTTGCTCATTTCCTCCCCACTTCGCGCGGACCCGCACCACTACCCGCACCACTTGATCCGCTGTCGCGCGGACCGAAGAGGCTGACGACGTTGCCGATGCTCCGGCGCTGCTCGTCGGGGGTGACGGTCGAGTAATGCTCGCGCATCCGGTCGGTCTGGTGACCGCTGATGCTCCGGGTGACGAGCGCCTCGACGTTGGCCGCACGGGCCAGGTCGTTGAAGGTGCGGCGCATCCCGCGAGGCGTGACCCGCTTGTTCAAGCCGATCAACGTCCCGACGGTCGCGAACGCCTTCTTGAGGAAGCTCACAGAGCGCAAGCCTCCGTCCTCGGCGGGGAAGAGCAGCTCCGACGTCTTCTGCTCCGGCGTCTCGAGCTGCGTGTCCACGTGCCAGCGCAGAACGTCGATGACCTGCGACGGGACCGTGATGCGCTGGCGCAGCCTGGTCTTCGTCGTGTTCATGAGCTCGTCGCCGATCGTGTGCGATCGCCGGACCAGGATGACGCCCTCGTCCCACAGGACGTCAGGGGTCGCTCCCTTCCGGCGAAGCGGTCGCAAGGAAGAAGGACGGAGCCCGGTCGCGAAGCCGAGGTAGGCCATCGCGTACTGCGCCGGGCACTGCTCCTTCAGGCATGCGAGGAAGGCGGCCGCTTCCTCGCTCGTCAACGTGTTCGGCTCCTCCTCCGTGTACGTCTCGTGCTCGGAGGTGTCGAACGCGGGGATGCCTTCGGCTGCATCCAACGGGAGCTGAAGCTCGCGCTTCGCCCGCTTGGTGACGTGCCGGAGGATGTTCAGCCAGCCGTTCGCCGTGGTCGGTGAGTACCGACCGGTGGCGATCAGCTTGCCGACGCCTGCACGCCAGGCTTCGACGTGCATCGGACGGATCTGCTCGATGAAGATGTCGCCGAAGCCATCGACGCCCTCCGTCCCTGCGATCAAGTGGTGGAGCGTGTGCCGCCAACGCTCACGACCGCTTGCACTCTTGATCTCCCTCGTCGCGAGCTTCCGCTCGAAGAGAGATGTCGCGTAGTCGCAGAAGCGCATCTTCTGCGGCTCGACCAATGCGGCGCCGGCCCGAACGCGCGTGCGCTCGTCCTCCAGCCACTTCAGCGCCGTCGGCGCATCCATGTCGGGGAGAACCTTCCAGATCTCCCGTTGCCGGTCCCTGGTCCCGTCGATCACGCGGGCCCGAACGGCGTGCCCGCCCTCCTTCCTCTGCCAGACACCGGGCAGCACGGGTTCGGTCGAGATCCAGCTGCCCTTGAACAACTTCCACTTCTCCTGCTTGCTCATTTGCTCCTCCTGCAGGAGGCGCACCTGAGCGTTCCGTGACCGGAACGGTAGCAGCGCTCGGGAGCGGCGGCTCCCCCCGCATGAATCGATCGAGATCGGCGACGGACCAGACCCACGTGCCCTTGCCGCCGCGGCGGGCGATGGGCTTCACGCGGCCTTCCATGCGGGCTTTGCGGATGGCGGAGGGGGTCTTGAAGCCGCAGTAGCGGGCGGCGTCGGCGGTCGTGAGGTAGCGGGCGGCCAGGGCCGTCGGCGGCGGCGGCGCGACCGGTTCGGCGCGGACCATGACGTCGATCGGTCGGTGCGATCTCTGCGTCGTCAGTGCGGATGCAGCGGATGCCATGGGTACGTCGCCCCTTCGCCCCCTGTGGTGCGCGCGAGGAGGCCCGTGCGCAAGGGCGGTCCTTGAGGGGTGAAGGGGGTTGCTCCCCGAGGTTGCCCCCCGCGCCGCCCCCCGCATTTGCTCCCCTAGCGGGCGAGACCTTCTCGAGGCTTGGGCGACCCTTTGCCCCCCAAGGTTGCCCTCCTCAGCGCTCCCCCAGGTTGCCCCCCGAACTATTTCTTGCGGCGTGGGCTCCCGTCTCACGGCGAGTCTCCTCGCCGCGGCTGTGACAGAGAGCACTCAGGCAAGCGACGTCCGCAGGGTCTCCCCGGCACCGCCCCCTCGATTTCCGCTGGGCGGGGGAACCGTGTCAGAATCGGTGCTCAGGGGCGTCCCTACTTCGTCGCGTATGAGCACGATCTTCGCGCCTTGGCTGCCTCTCTGGACGGCGGAGGATCCCTCCCTCGCCAAGCTCACGTTGCGGGTCGAGGAGCTCCTGCAGCGCCGCGCGCGCATTCGTCGGACCGTTCCGCCGATCCGCCTGAAGGCGTATCGCGAGCCACTCGCCCAGTTTTATCGACTGCTCGCGCGCCTCGAGGGTCGCGACGGCATCCTCCCCCGCGCGGAGTACCGCCTCGCACTGCGTATCCTCGGGAGACTGGACGTTCTCGCCCGCGCCGCTGCGTGGCCCCGGTGGCTGGAGCTCGAGCGCGGCCTCGCCCGGTTGGGCGCCATGAACGACCTACTCTGCGGCGCGCTCCTGATCCGCGAGCTGATCGAGGAGGTCGGGCGCATGCGGCGGATTGCGAGCGAGTCTCGAATGGGTTCGCCTTGCGAGCAGCTCAGGAGCGCCGCTCGATGCAGACATCGTGGCCTCGCAGCGCGTGCGGAACATCCTGGCGTTCTTTGAGGGCCACGTCCTGCCGAGGATCAAGCGCCGCTCGCTCGAGGATCTCGGCTCACGGGGCCGCGGGACCCCCGACCTCGACCCCGCCCTCGTGAGCGCGCAACGCACACTGAATGACTACGTCCACCCAAACCACGGCAGCCACGTCATGGCCATCTGGCCGGAGCGAGCGGTCGCCGGGCGCTGCTTGCTCGAGGGCATCGTCGCCGCTTACGAGGTCTTCCTCGCGCTCCCGTGGGCCGTAGACACCTCGGAGGGCCACGAGGCTGCCGATGAGCTTGTGCCTCTCGCGCAGGGGCCCGAGATCTTCGAGCGCTTCGCTGACGAGACCCTGCCGTCCGTCCAGGAGGCGGTGTTCCGGTCCAGGGACAAAGAAGCGGAGCGGTGGGTTGAGTCGCTGAGGCTCATGGTCCAGAGGCGGGCGAACGTCGAGATCGACCTCGCAGCCGAGCTCTCGTCCCTCCGCGAGTCGGCTACCGACCTAGCGGCTGCGGCGGCGACCGTGCCGCTCACCGCCGACGGTATCAAGCTGGACACCTCGAGCCCCGAGTGGGCGTCGTGGATTGCACGGGCCATTTCCTTCGCGCTCGTCCTGTCCGACTTCAAGTACAGGTCGCTCCTCGCACGGGGGCTGTCGTACGTGCTCGTCCACGACCCCCTGCCGGCTGCCGCATGTGTGCGCTCGGCGCTCGAGCATCACGCGATCGCGGTCGATCTCGGACGTCGCGTCGCCAAGAACTGGGCGAGCGCCGAGGCCGCCCTGAAGAACAGCCGCGAGCCGGCGACCTTTAGCGACATCGAGGACCACGTTGGTAGGCTTCTGGCGGGCACGAGGTCGACGCGAGAGTCGAGCCCTGCGTGGGCAGCTGTTTGGCAGAAGAGCGCGCATCCCGCCCCCGTGAACGTTGAGACGGCGATCGACAGCTGCGGGGTCGCGGAGCGGTCCTGGTACGACCTCTTGTCGAGGACGCTCCATGGCTTCACGTACACGGGCGGCGACCTCCTCGACACAGGCGGGGTTTCCGTGTCGAAATCGATGGAACTCGCCGTCCTCAACGCAATCGGCAACCTCGAGCACTTCGAGAGCACCGTCGATCGCATCGGACAAGCCGCGATGAGCGCCGAGAAACTGCGCCGCGCCGCCAATGCGAGTCCCAGCGGATCGCTCCAGCGCGGTGTGCTCGCCACCGCGCTGCCCGCGACGCTCCGTCCGGGGCGCGATGTGATCGGCACCGGCACCTTGGCAGACCCGTTCCGCTTCCGGTCTGGCCTCGGCTACTACGACGCCTATTCGGCCTGGTGCGAGAAGGAACGGCTCGAGGGCGTGCGTCGCACGTGGCTGGCCAGCGACGTCATCGGCGACGTTCTCACCCTCTCGGGCGGGAGGAACGTCTACTTCTCCGCGCGCGCGTTCGACCCCCGCTAATAGTGCAGGACGGACGTGGCCTCGTACCGCGATCCGAACGAATCATCGGTCGGAGCTCGTGGGATGGTGAGGCGCCGTGCGCAAAGCTTCACGGCGTCATGACCTCCGCCACCGTCAGCATCCGCTTCACGCCTGTTAGATCGGCCACGGGAAGCAGGCGGATCAGACGGCGCATCAGCTCCGGGCAGCCCGTTGCCTGGACGCGTTCGGCGAGATCCGTGGCCGGGGCGCCGAGGACCACGGCGCGCACGTATGCGACGACGGCGTTCTGGTCGGCACCGGGGTCCACCGGACGCTTCACAAGGAGCAGGAGCGCGCGCGTGCGTCGCGGGACGGGTGGCGTGACGCCCCGGGCCCGATCCAGATCGAGGAGGAGCTTCTCCATGTCGTCGGCCACCTGGCCGCGGTAGCGCGTGGTCGGGGCGCGTTGCATCAGACGGTAGAGCGCCGAGACAGCGAGGGCGGCGAGGCGGTCGACGATGCAGACGAGGGTCATGATCGGGCTCCCTTCGCTTCGTTACGGAGCCAGGCGAGCACGCCCATCGTCGCGCGCGTGTCCTGCGCGCAGTAGGCAAGCAGGGCTGCGCGGGTCGACCGCGTCTCTTCGGGACTCCTGTCTGCCCCGAGCAGCATGGCCGAAAGGGCCCGGCTCGCCGCGCCCCCGTTGCCAATCGCCATGTCGTCGTACCGGAGGCCTGGCACCAGCGTCGGCGCAACGTGCTTCAGCCCGTAGCTCCCCTCGAAGCCGGGGTGCTCGACGTGATCGCGCACGATGGGCAGGAGGTCCACGAGGCGGTCGATGATGCTCTGCAATGCTTCGGCTTGGTCCGGCACGGCGGCCTGGAGCTCCCGCAGGCGCGCCTTCTCGAACGCCTGGTGGTACACGATGATGGAGCGTGCCCCCCGGAGCGCGCTCACGAGTGCGCGCGTCAGTTCGGGTCGCGGATCACCCGGACCCTTGGCGAGCCACTCGTGGTGCGTAGTCGTGGTGGCGCCCCCGGTCGGCTCAGCGTGGACACTGAACTGCACGGGAACCGCGTCGTAGGGGCGGCAGCCTTGCCAGACCGGGATCGCCGGATTGATCGTCTCGAAGTCCAGGTGTGCGATGGGGCCTTCGAGCTGCGCGAGCGTCTCAGCGAGACCCGCGCGGTCGACGTACTTGCGGCCGGGAACAGTGGCCGCTCCGTCCCCGTGGCACCGGGAGAGGAACGGACATTCGTAGGGCGCAGTGCAGTGGGGGCCCGGCTCCACGGTCGGAGGCTTCGGCTGCTCGAGCATCCTGAGCTGTCGCTTCACCTCGCGAGGGACCGCCGGCAGGTAAGACTCGACTTCGTCATCGATGACCGTGCGGGCGAACAGGTTCGACAAGTCCGGGTGGCGACAGCCTCGGTTCAGGTGCATCAGCTCCGTGTGGGCGACCGGGACGCCGGAGCGGCGCAAGACGTGGGTCTGTACGGCGGCGTCGGGAATGTGGGGCGGCTTGACTCGCGTCGTGGACTTCACCTCCGATAGGGTCCACCCGCGCACGCGAAGGGCCCGGTGCAGGATGTCGACGGAGACGAAGACCCCGTCGGCCTCGAACGAGGCCTCGTAGATCACGTGCTTGCCGGCATCCATCGACTCTCGCGTAGCGCGGACGCGCTCGGCCTTCTCCCAGTAGGGAAGGTCGATGAGCAGTCCGCCCGGGATGTAGGAGCGGGCCACTTCGCCGACGAAGGACCCCTGGTCGAAGATGGCCTGCTGGTCGGGCGACGCGACGAGCTCGGGGGCCTCGCGTTCGTTCACCAGCCACCAGAGGAGGCGGTGGCACTGGAGACCGGTCGTGAAGCGGGACTTGGAGAGCATGGGGATCGATCCACCAGACGGCGGAGCCGCCGGAATCTGACAGCTACAATTCCTCGAAGTGAGCCAAGACAACCGTCGACACCCTGCTGATGCTCGACGAGGGAGGAACGAACACCGGTCCATGGTCCTCCGCTCTCGGGGGCGCTCCGACGCGTCCGGTCGCGGGCGAGGGTTATTCGACGCGGCCGCGGAGGTTGGCGGCGACGTCCTGGAGAATGCCGATCTGCTCGGCGAGCGCCTCGGCGTCTGCGTTCAGGCGACCGATAATCTTCTTCGCATTGCCCTCGATCGTGGAGGCCCAAGTCTTCACCTGCTCGAGGTTCTGGACCCGACGCTCGACCTCGAGGATCGAGGCCTCGAGGGCAGCGACATCGGCCTTCGCCAGTGCACTCTTGCTCGCCTCGCGCACGCAGAGCGCCTTGCCCACGGACAGCGCGGCGTCGAGGACGACGTCGGTCCCCGGGTCGTCGGCATTCCAGACGACGACGACGTCCTGCCCGAACCGCGTGAAAGCCTCCATCCCCTCCGGAGCCGTGGCCCTCGAGAAGACGAAGATCCCGACGGCAGCGTCGCGGTTCTTGCGCGCGAGCTCGATCTCCTCCCGGGCCTCGATGAGACCGTAGGACCGGTCCTCCTTCGCCTCGATGACGATGCGCGCTCCAGCTGCTGCGCAGTCGGGGCCCAGCTCGACGACGGCGTCGCCCTTCTTGCTGTGCTTGATGCGCCCGACGCGGGCGCCCGTGGCGTCGCAGGCATCGCCCGCGCGCTGGGCGCGCTTGCGAACCTCCGCCACGACCACGTCCTCGAATACCCGGCCGTGCTCGGTCGAGCGGGCGTCCGCGTCCCGGCGCACCGTGAGCGAGGTCACCGCCTGCGTGACCTCGTCCTGGAACTTCGCCTGAACCTCGTTCTGCGCCTTCATCGCGTCGGTGATGTGGCGGAGCAGCTTGCTCATCGGCGACTTCTCGTCGTCCAGGGTGAGCTGACCGTTCACCGCCTTCTGCGTGTCGCGCATCATCGCGGCCATGCGCGCGAGAGCCGACGCCTCGTTGTCGAGCGTCAACTCGTTCGCGATCGTGCGCTGCGTGGACTCGACCTTCGCCACGAGGCGGCTGAGGGCCGAGTCGTCGTCGTCCAGCGAGAACTCGCCGACGACGTCCGCCAGGCGCTTCGCCATCGATTCCTCGAGGTTGCCGTGACGCGTCTCGAGCTCCCTGAGGAGCCGGCGCAGGGCGCCCTCGGAGTTGTCTAGCGAGAACTCGTGGAGGACAGCCTCGCGTTCGCTGCGCAGCGTGTCCTCGATCGAGGCGCCGAGCGACGTGACGAGCCCCTCGGAGGCCTCCGGGTCGAGGCGGCGCATCAGGGCGCTCTCCTGGCCAACGTGAGCGACCAGGGTGCGCGCGAGCTGCGACTGATCGCCGCCGATGGCCGCATCTAGGGCGCGCTGGAGCTCCCCGTCGCGCCCGAGCAGGCCGCGCATCCGCTCCTCGAACCGGCCGCTCTGCGGGTCGAAGTAGCCCTTCATGGTGTCGGCGACGCGGTCGGTCACGAGGGCCACGTGCTGATCGAGGCGCGTGGCGAGGCTCTTCAGCAGGTGCTCGGCCTCGTTGTGCAGGCGGTCGACGTCGAGGCGGCCACGGGCCTGCTCGAGGGCGAGGAGGCCGATGCGGAGCGCGGTGACCGCGTGACGGTCGCGCAGCTCGGTGCTGGGGAAGGTCTCGAGGGAGTTGATGACCTGGGGGTCGTCGATGCGGAGGACGAGCTCCAGGGCAGCGGTCCGGAAAGGGGGATCGTTGGCGGGAAGGGGGAGAGGGACGGAGGGGTGGTTCATCACCTCACGGACGCGCACGGGGGGGCGCTTCTGACAGCTCGAGACTGCTCTCCGAGGGGTCAGGCCCTCGATCGGCGACGGGACAAGATATTCACGTGGCCCTGGGGTTTCCTTCAATCCGGCGCGCCCCGACTATGCGCGCCGGGCACGAGTGCGGTCGTCAAGGAATGTTGACGCCACCGGGTACACGGTCGACATCCTGTCCCAGGGTCAGTGGATCACCCGCCAGGTCCAGGCGATGGCGGTCGCGCCGAGGTAGCCGGCGCGTTGTCCAACGAGCCCGCCGAGCCGCGATCGCGCCAGTCGCCTAGTAGACCGTCGTATCCTGCCGCTTCGCGGCGTCCGTGCACACGGCCTTCACCACGGGGTGTGTCTCACCCTTCCCCGCAGCAGCCAGGCCTGCCGCGAGCTGGTCGCTTTCGGCGTGGTCAGCCTGCCCCCCTCGCACGCTCAACGCGGCAAGCAGCGAGCGGGCGACGCCGATGCCGGGCCACACCTCGAGCCCCCGCCGCCCTCGTGCTGCGTCCAAGGTGCGCCGGCCCACCTCGATTGCAGCGTCGACCTCGCCGGCCGCGAGCAACGCGCGGCTCAGCTCGTACGTGACGAACACCGCAGTGCTCTGCTCGTAGGCGAGCGAGAATGCCTTGACCTGCTCGAGCCCGGCGAGCGCGTCCTCAAGCACAGCGATCGCGTCGCGCGCGCGACCCGACAGCCTCAGGCAGTTCGCCAGGTAAGTCTGGGACCGGGGGAGCTCCTGGGGGAATCCAAGGCGCCGCCACTCCTCGATGGATTGTGTGAGGAGCATTCGCGCATGCTCGCGGTCCTTGTCGTCTCGCGCGCGGTGCAGATGCAGTCTGCCCATCGTGCCGAGCGCCAGGCATCGCGTCCGTGCAGCGACACTCCTGGGGACAGCTCTGTTCGTGTCGCTGACGATGCTCTCCAGCCTGCCTACTGCGGCAGTTACGTGATCGTCCCAGGGAACGAGGTCGTCGGTCAGAGCCGCTGAGTTCACGACCTCCAGGTACGCGGATAGATCGGGATGATCGGAGAGTTGCCCCTGCAGACCGGCGAGCAAGGACCTTGCCTCCTCGAGTCGCGCCGCGTGCAGGAACGCAAGCGCTGCGGCCACTCGTCCGTGTACTATCTCGCGCGCAGCGGGCGTCGACTTCTCGAGCGCTCGCGTCAGCACCACGAGGCGAGCGGCCAAGGTATCCCAGGCCTCGCTCGGGGCAAGCTCCTGGAAGTTCACGTCCTGCACTCCGCGCTCGATCTCTTGCTGGAGCTTGAGGACTGTCCATCGCTGAGCGTCCACCGCAACTTCAATGCCCTCGCGCTCACCTTCGCGGAGAATGCCGGTCGCAAGAAGCGCGTCCCGCAGGGAGTCCGCCCTCTCCACGTTCGAGGCCCCGACCGTCGCTTGCGCGGAGGCCACCCACAGCTTCTCGCCGAGCGCCGCAACCGCGCCGGCCTTTGCGTCAACTTCCTCCACGGGGAGGAGCTTCCCGCTCTCATCGAGCGTCATGATCTCCGCGCTCAGCACGCCACTCGAGGCGGTCCGGTTCGCCCAGAGGGAGAGAAACGCGGCGGCCGCGGCCGCGCCGAGGGATGCCCCGTCGACCACTCGCAGATCCTCGAGAGCCCCCGTCACCGAGACGCGATGAAACTCGAGGGTGGCCGGAGGTACGCGGAGCCTCGTGTGCGCGACGGCGACGACAAAGGCCGCAACGATCGCTGCTCTTGCGTCCGAGCCCAGCACCGCCGCCCTCGCAAACGCATCCCCGGGCTGCGCGGCGAGTTCGATGGTCAGCATGAGTACACGGGCGCCCCCGCCGGTGAGCGCGACAGCCACCGGGACGGTGCCGCGCGCGCGGGGCGCTGAAGCGGCGAGCGCTACGTGCAGCGGCCGGGCACCCCCCTCCGTGGGCCTCTGGGGAAAACCGAGCTCCGGCCACAGGACTTCCGTCACGGGTGTGACCCAGTCGATCTGCCAACCTCTTGACCTGGCGACGTCGGTCGTCGGTGAAGCCAGCCTCGCAAACTCGGCCTCGCTCAGCTCAAGCGCACTCAGATCGAGTCTGTCCTCGAGCTCGAGCGCGAGGCTCTGGCCCCGCTCGGAAGCGAGGAGGGTCCGAGCCTCTTCTTTGCTCAGGCGGAGTCGCCCTTCGGGTGTGGCTCTGGCTTCGAGCCATCGCACCATCGGCTCGAGAGCGTCCGTGCCCGGGTCGGCCTCGTCGCCGCCTTCGTCCTGCAGCTCCGGTGGCGCGGCCGGCAGCGTCAGCCACCAGGAGCTCCGTCTGTGCTCGGGCATGTCCAACGTCAGCCGAAGCATCATGCCGCGGAGCCCCGCCCAGCGTGGCAGGGACTCCCGGAGGTGGTCGTCGACCTCGCGCGGCATCTCGAAGGCGCCGACGTTCACGAGCGTGGCGACGCGAGAGAGCCGGTCAATCGCCTCGCGGGCCCACACGGCATCGAGCGCCAGTGCGTGCAACGCGCGCGCCGCTGCGGGATCATCGGCGAAAATAGCGGGTCCGGTGAGGACGCTCGGTGTCTCGGACTCGCGTTGCAGCGTTCGCCGGATGACCTGGAGCTGCCCGCGCGCCTCCCGGTCAAGCGCGTTCGCTAGCGAGCTTCTGGCGCTATCCGGAACTGGGTGGGGTCCGAGCGTTTCGAGCGCGGCCTGGTCGAAAGCTCCGAGCGCGAGGGCGAGCTCGACGACACGAACATGCCACGCGTTCGGGTCGCCCGGGGCGGCGCGGAGGCCTTCGAGCAGGGAGGAGAGAGCTTCGGAGGGGGTCATCGGCAGGACCGTTTCTCGAGGAAGGAGGTCAATCCACGGCGTTCGCCGCGACGGTGCAGCTCGGCGATGCGCGCGCCTCGAGGACGCGCGAGGTCAGGCAGGCCTCGATCTGCTCTCGGTGGTGCGTGGAGGACCACCCGAGTGGCTGCCCCGGATCGGGCTTGCCCTTGGCGATGGCCAGCGTCGAGCCGAGCGGCGCCACGTAAAGGACCTCCTCGTTGGGACCGACATGGAGCCCGTCCTCCACACCGAACGGGAAAGCCACAATCACGGAGCTGGGCTCGCATCTCACCACGTGGACGGCGGGCCCCGTGAGCATCTGACAGAAAAGCTCCTGCGTCAGGCCCGCGTAGAGCTCGGCCAGGCACCACCACTCAGCCGGCAGAGCTTCATTCGAGGCCGACGCGGGAGCGGATTGTGCGTGCCGCCAGGCGCGTTCGATATGCCAGCCTGCGAACGGAAACGTCCAGTCCGCCTCGAAATGGCTCAGCCGGAGGACGCTCTCGAAGTAGGCCGCCCCTTCCTGGGAGCCCAGGTGCTTCTCGATGTGCCCGCGCCACGTGGAGGCCTTCCAGGACAGCGAGATCCGAGTTGATCCCGTGGCGGCGACGACGTTGATCACGCATCTCTGCCAGCTGCCCTCGCTCTCGGTGACCAGGATCGGAATTCGTGTGCGCTGCAGTGCGGTCGCGACTCGGCGCCAGTAGTCCACCTTGGCCGCATCGCTCATCGCCAGGACGGCGTGATGCAGCCCCCCGAACGGTCGGGTCAACTTCGGCAGAGCCAGGGCCCGGGGCGCGGGGTGGCCTTGCACGACGGCTTTCACTCTCGCGAAAGCCAGGCCCTGCGCCGGATCGACCACGACGTCGTCGACGGTAACCCATGTCCCCGCCGGGCGATCGAGCGGCTCGATACGATAGCCTGCGACCGGAGCGGTCATCGAACGTCTCCTCGCGGCACCTGGAGGGTCACGTGATCGGTCGCGTCCCACTCGAGGGGAACCCGGCCTCTCGCGCGAGCCAAGAGGGGCGGCCTCGTCACGACGGCCTCCGCGCTCCTGCGGGCAGCCGTGTACGCAAGGCGCATCCGCCGGAGATGCGCGGCGTAGCGATCGTTAGCTGTCTTCTCCGTGCTCGCCGGAGGGATCTCCCCGCTGTGCAGGTACTCGGTCGCCTCCTCGTGGTCGTAGTAGTTGGCCTGCCAGGCTCGGCCCCACAGGTCTCGTGTCTCTCCGGGTTCGCGCCAGGATCGACGCTCCAGGCCGCGCGCGACATCGGTAGCCACAAAGGTTGCCAGCTCGTCCCAGATGGCCATGTCCTTTCTCCGCGCGCTGCGGTCTGGCATCGGGAGCTCCGGCAATGATGTGAGCTCGAGGTAGATCAGCCCGAACCGCACAGCGTCGCGAAGCGTCCGGACGACGCCCCTGGGCACCTCTTGTACGTCAGCTTCGGTTGTGGAGGGGGCCACAACCCCTTCCCGCAGCGCGTCTCGCCCGGAGCTCTCGCCCTCGTTCTCGGCATCCCCTTCCGTAGGGGCAAGCACGCGCTGTGCCTCGTCTTTCGCGTCCAGAAGTCGACGCCTCAGCATCGTGCGAAAGAGCGACAGAGGGTTGGCGGGGGGCTGAGGATCCTCCTCTGCGATGGCCAAGAACCCGCGGCGCCAGTCCTCGCTCTTTTTCTTCTGCGTGCCATGCAGGGTCGCGAGTACGGCCTCCTCGAAGGCGGCACTGCCGACGTCCTTCTCGAAACTGTGGAGCAGTTTGCGGGCGAGCAGCTGCAGCTCCGTCGCCAGCGTGCCAACAGCCGCCTTGTACTGCGCATCACGGTCGCTCCGGTGGGCGCGCAGCTCGTCGATGAGCTGTCGGAGCTTGCGCAGTGTCTCCTTGCGGAGCTCCTGCTTGCGCGTTCTTTCTTCTAGCGTCAGCTCCTTCGACACCGCTTCGAGGGTCACCCCGGCCCGAGTCCAGTGTCAAGGAGGGCAGTGCGGGGCACGATACCCGTTCGTGCGGCCTTTGCGAGGGCCAGTCACGGGATCTTTGCCAGCAGCGTCTTGCACGCCACGCTGCAGCGCTCGAGCTCGAGAGGGGCCACCGCGTTGAAGTGCGCAAGCGCGTTCCGGACGGGCGCGATGTCCGACGCGATCGACTGAAGGCGTGCCTTCTCGACGAACATGGGCTTAAAGGACTCCCATCCGGCCGGGGCGAGCATGAGGTTTGTCAGCTGCGCGAGATACATGCAGTCGACCGTTCGCTTCCCCAGCGCGGCTCCGGAGCCCTTGTTCTTCTCGATGCCCTTCCAGGCGTCCTCGCCGAGGACCTCACGCATGCGGCTCTCCGACGCGCTGCCGTGCCTCGCTGCATAGGCCTGCTCGACGTGGTCACGCATCTTGCGCTCTGCGCTCTCAAGCAGCGTCCACACCGCCTTCTCGGTCGGCGTCCCCGTTCCCACCGAAAGCTCACCGGTGCCCGGGTCCGAGAGGTGCTCGTAGCCGGCGCGGATCACGCCGGCCATCAGGACGCGGCGTGCGGCCAAGAACCGGTCGTACGTCTGGCTCTCCCAGTCCTCCGGTAGCGCGTGGCGCGCACGCATCAGCTGCCAGGCGGCGTCGCCGAAGCGCTTTCGCAGAATGGGCGCGTACTTCGTCGGCGGCTCGCCCTCGATCAGTGCGTTGTCAGGCCACTCGACGAGCGCCAGGTTTGCGACCTGGTTGATGCGTTTCTGGTCCGTGATGCCGTTCCGGCGGAGCCAGTCACGAGGAAACAGATGATGCTGCTCGATCGCCTTCCGGCTGCCGACGACGAGCGGATCCAGCGCCTCGGCGATCCGCACATCGGAGAAGAGCACCGGGGCGTTCAGGCGGTTCTGGGCCGCCATGTAGGCGAGGAACGCCGGGCTCGCGGTGGATGACGTCTCGAGGGCGGCAGGGAGCGTGGTGTCCCAGTAGCTCTGTGTCAGCAGCGTCGAGAGGAGTCCCTCGAGGGTATCCACGAAGGACGCCGGGTTGCTCGCGTCCTTGAGGCGGGCCAAGTCGCTCTCGAACTGCGTCTCGGAGCCGGACGTGTACCTGCCCGTCAGGGATGTCGCGAAGAACCACCGCGAGATGAGCTTCTTGAGGGCGTGCTCTTCAACGCTGCACTGCGCGCGCCCGATCAGAAAAAGCGCGTACGCGTAGAGGAGCGCCGTCTCCGAGGAGATCAGTTCGGCCCGACGGAAGCCGGCCGACACCACGCTCGACAGGAAGGCATGCCAGCGCCCGAGATCCAGCGTCTTCGGCACGGCGTCCTTCAGCGTCGCCAGCTGCGCGTCGCGCAGCTCGGGGCTGGCGCGCCCCGTCGCAGGGTCGCTTCCGCGCAAGAGCTGGTAGGCACTGCGCAGGCGAGCGCGGTAGAAGCCGGTGGCGATCGCGACGCGGAGCATCTGATCCGGGCTCGGTTTGACGAGGTGATTGAACGCCGACGCGGCACCGCTGGACGCCGCGGCACCTCGAGCGAAGTCTTCGAGCTTCCGCCGCCCCTCGTCCCAGTGAACGGAGAGCAAGGTCAGGATGAAGTCTCCTTGCGTAAGCGACTTGCCCTGACTGTTGATACGGACGAACACCTCGGCGACTTTGTCCTCCGGGGTGTCGGCGGAGATCTCGAGCCCCGAAAGCTGGTAGCTGGTCAGGCCGTGCAGTCGGCTGATGTTGGCGTGGATGGCGGAGCGATCGCTCCCCTCCAGGCTCCGTGTCTGGCCCAGCCGATTGCAGAAGCTCTCGGCGAACGAGTAGGCGTCGGACTTCCACAGCTCGGAGATGTTCGAGACGTACTCCGGGTCCTTCGAGGTCGCGGCACTCGCAACCTCGAACTTGCAGTCGCGCGGCCGGAAGGCGATCGCGATCGAGATCGTCCGGAACTGATCGTCGAGCACCGGTTTCCCGCGCATCACAGCGTAGAGGGACGTCAGGCGCTGTTGCCCGTCGACGATGAGTCGCGTGGGCTCGTGTTCTTTCGTGGACGTTCCGATGGCCCGGACGGTCTTCTCGCTCTGCGGGGAGCGCCAGAACAGGACATAGCCGACCGGATACCCCTGGAACATTGAGTCGATAAGGTCGCGGACCTTGGACGCCTTCCAGACGAAGGGCCGCTGGAGGTCCGGAAGGCCAAGGTCGCCGACGTCGAGCTCGTTGAGGAGGCCGTCCACCCGCGGGTTCGTAGGCGAGAAGATCTGCGACGCACCCTTGAACGGTGCAGCCGGGCCGAGCGGAAGCGACGGCGGAGAAGTTTCGCCACTGTCGCCGTTGTTTTCGTCTCCGTGTTCCGGAGCAGGCAAGGCGCGAGCCGCCGCCGTCTGGAGGTACGCGAGCACGCCAGGTGAATGCGAGTCGCGATACGGCGCCCGTCGCGCCGTAGTCACCGCGACCCGGATGAAGTCCTCGTGCGCCGTTCGCACTCGTTCGAAGAGGTCGGCGAAGGCATCGGACGGAATCGTGTACACGCGACACTCCGGCGAGACCGCGAACGGATCGCCGGGCTCATTTGCGCTGGCGAGCTCGGTGGCCACGTCGGGCTCGAGCGACGGTACCGCGAGTCCCAGATGGACCTCCCCCGGCCGGATGTCGAACGCCATCAACTTGCCGACGTTGAGGCGGACCACCCGCGGGTGAAGAGTGATGCTCCAGCTCCCGGGCTCGCGCTCATGAGCCCAGGCGATGCTGTCCGCGAGCGCTTGGCAGATGACCCGCCGCTCGCCAGGATCCGGAACCAACGCTTCGACCACCCGCTGCGCCGTGACTGCATCCTCTCGATCGATCGTGGCCATGTTGAATATTTTCTTTCTCGGGGCGCCCGAGCGAGCGGCAAGCGTATCAGCGTGTCTCGACGTGCGGCGCAGTCAGCGATTCACAAGCGTGGCGGTTGGGCACGGGCAAATGTCTTCGATGTACGACGCCGGCAGCCCTCTTGAGCTCGCGCCTTCAACCACGAGGTCGCGATACGCTCTCACCGCTCCGCAGCGGTCGGGGCACGCCTCCTTAGCGAGGAAGGTAAACGCGGCGATGGGCCGGCCGTCCTGGAAGCGGCACCTCTCGTCCACGCGCCAGACCGTGAGCGAGCGCTCGTAGTATCCCATCTCCCTGACCGTCAGGGCCGCGCGCTCCTCCAGTGTCACCCGGTAGACGAAGCCCCACGCGACCGACGCTGCGCACTCCACGAGGGTGGCCGCATCGCCGCCCCACTTGCGACTGTGCTTGGTGAAGACCAACCGGAAGCCGGGGAGGAAGGCGATGCCTACAGCCGAGGCTCCCGGCGCGGTCTTCTCGATCTCGTCGGCTGCGAGGTTCGACCCGTACGCGAAGTAGAAATGGTCCCGTGCGACCTCGAAGCCGCATATGGCGTCCATCCGTCGCCGGAAGTTCTCGCGGAGCTCGGCCCGCCCCGACAACAGGGCCTCGAAATACTCTCGGCACTCCTCCCGTACGGCCTCATGGAAGCGGGTGCGGTTGATGACGCGCGTCCTGTCCACCCTTGACAGCATCGCGGGCGTTGACGCCTTGACGCGCCAGTCGCCTCGGGTCTCGCCGTTGTGCAAGAGGCCGTTGCGGATGTAGTTGAAGAAGTCGGCCCGGTCGTCCGCGTCGAAGTCTGTGTGCGTTCCGGAAACTCTGCGGCTCGTTTTCCGGAAACTCTGCGGTCTCCAGGAACGTCTTGAGCTTCGAGTTGTAGCTCGCCCTCGGGCAGGTGCTTGGTCCTGACAGAGGGTCCGTCGAGG